>Ga0137410_10001271_pt1 | contig 17287 bp, 13 predicted proteins | sample CZODoug1_16funga_FD_108878 | JGI IMG/M metagenome (GOLD analysis project Ga0137410, IMG submission 108878) | Vadose zone soil fungal communities from Angelo Coast Range Reserve, California, USA - CZODoug1_16fungal (Illumina Assembly) | ecosystem: Environmental > Terrestrial > Soil > Vadose zone... | reverse complement strand
TAATCAGATGGACGAAGCCATCATGAATTACCTCAAGCGGAAATATAACCTGCTGGTGGGCGAGCGAACCGCTGAGCAGATCAAGATGGAAATTGGATCGGCCTATCCGCTGGACAAGCCGCTGACCATGGAGATCAAGGGTCGTAACCTGATTGAAGGCGTGCCGAAAACAATCACCGTCGACGACAGCGAAATCCGCGAAGCGCTCAGCGAGTGTGTATCGACGATCATGAATGCTGTTCGCGTTGCCCTGGAACGCACGCCGCCGGAACTTTCAGCCGACATCAGCGACCGCGGCATCGTCCTGACCGGAGGCGGCGCGCTGATCAAGAACCTCGATAAACGCATCCGCGAAGAAACCGGGCTGCCCGTGTCGATCGCCGACGACCCTCTGTGCAGCGTAGTGCTGGGCACAGGCAAGATGCTCAGCGACTTCAAGCTGTTGCGGAAAATTTCGATCGAGTAGGGCCGCGAGCTGCGAGCTGCGAGCGAGCAAATGCAGATCCCTCGCTCCGCTCGGGATGACAAAACCTGGAGATGCCGGGTTCACCTCAACCCTGAGAACCGAGAACTGAGAACTGTTTTATGGAAACTGTCCTCGGCCGCTATAAGAATCTGATCGTGCTGGTCGGAGTGTTATTCGTCCAGGTGCTCGGGCTCGCCGTGCAGGTGAAGCGTACGACCGACACCGACTCCAGCCGTCTGATTCGAATCTGGGCCGTAGGCGCGATTTCTCCGCTTGAGAAAGCTCTGGTCTGGACGCAAACCTCTACCGGCAATCTCTGGCACAACTATCTCTATATGCGCGGCGTGCGCGCGGAAAACCGCGACCTCAAACTACAAATTGAACAGATGCGCATCGAACAGGTGCGCATGAGTCAGGACGCCGACCAGGCGCGCCGGTTGCAGGCTCTGCTGGCTTTCAAGGAACAATTCATTTCACAGACGATGGCCGCCCAGGTTATCGGATCGACCGGCAGTGAACAGTCCCGCGCCGTCTATCTGGACAAGGGCGAGAAGGACGGCATCAAGGCCGATATGGCGGTGATTACGGCCGACGGCGTCGTGGGCAAGGTATTGCACGCTTACCGCTCCACCTCGCTGGTGTTGCTGATCAGCGACCAGACCAGCGGCGTGGGCGCGATCCTGGAGAAGTCGCGTTTGCAAGGAATTCTTCGCGGCCTGCCGTCCGGGGAAATCGGTCTCGAAAGAGTGATGAGCGACGAACAGGTGCCGGCCGGAGAATTAGTTCTTACCAGCGGCGGCGACCGCATCTTTCCCAAAGGCCTGCCGATTGGCCGAGTTACGCGGGTCTCACCGGGCAGCGACCTTTTTCTTAACGTACAAGTGAAGCCCACCGCCAACCTCAGCAAACTGGAAGAAGTCCTGATCGTGACCAAAGTGGACGAGCGGCAAGCCACCCCCGATCAGACCGTATCTTTGCGCGCCGCCGACGTTCTAGCCGAGCGTCTGCCCACCGTGCCGCCCAAGCCCGCCGAGGCATCGAGTACGCCCGCGACCGGCGCTGCTCTACAGACGGGAACAGTCGTGGAAGGCAAGCAGGCGCAGCCCAAACCAAAAGCTCCCGCGCCGCCGCCTAGCGGTGCTGCTGTCGCGGTTCCGGTGCCGCGCAAGGTGGTTAAACAAGCGCCCCCCAGCGGAACGGTTGATCCCGTGACGACTGGAAGTGCTAAAGAGCCATCTCAGGAAGCCGTCAAGCCCGCCGACGAACCCAAGCCCCAGCCTCCGCCACAGGATCCTCCCCAATAACGTGGCCCTTACCTATACATCCGGCGAGCAGGTCGAGGTCTACCGCTTCGGTATCCCCGCGACCGTCCTCATCCCGCTGATGGCGGTGTTTCTGCAAGCATGGGTACCGGTGCGGCTTCCGTTCTTCTCGATCTTCGATCTCCCGCTGCTGGTTACGATCAGTTTTGCCATGGCGCGGCGCAGCCAGGTTGCGGGCATCTTTACCGGAGCACTGATCGGATTATTTCAGGACGCCCTCACGGGTCAGCACATCGGCCTGTACGGGATTTCGAAAACCGTCGTCGGATTCGGCGCGTCTTCGCTGGGCATTAAGTTGGACGTGGAAAACGCCGGCGCGCGCCTGTTACTGACTCTGGTCTTTTACGTCGTGCACGAAGTTGTCTACTTTACGATTGCCCGCGGGTTAGTCAGCCTGCACCTGGCGTGGAGTTGGCAGCACGAACTGGGATCGGCAGTCGCGAACGCGGTTTTGGGAGTGCTGCTCTACGCGCTGCTAGACCGGTTGAAGCAAAGAACGTAGCGCCGCGAGGAAGCTCTCGGGACAGCCGGCAGCGTGCCGAGCTACAGTTGGAATTCACCCCGCTACCCACAGCGCAATCCCGTATGCCAGCACGGCTGCTACAAGCGTGCTGATGAAATTCACCATTTCGTTGTTCATCCTGCCACGGCGTTGAACAGTTGCTCCTAGAACACTATCGGCAAACATCCCGACGAATCCCGCGATCACTGGAATCCAGAGTTGGGAACGAGGAATCATTTCGCCCGTCGCCGCGACACACGCTATGACTGCGCCTGCTACCGTACCGGCGATGGTGCCGGAAATTGTAATCCCGCCGTCGGTCCCGGCTGACACCGGCTTCCAGGTTGTGATCAGGACGGCCGTTTGGCTGCCGGTCTGACCGATCTCACTAGCTACGGTGTCTGTGGCAGCTTCCGCGAGCGCGGCTGCGGTCGCAAAGAGCCAGGCGCGATTGCCAGTCATGCCGAAAGCCGCCGATCCGAAGGCAGGCACAGCGAGGTTGGCCAGTACCTGCCAGGCATTTCGTCCATCCCCGCGCTCGGCGATCCCCAGGTCCTGCTTTCGCCGATATCCGAAGCGAGTGGAGATCCAGGTCAACACAAACAACGCCGCCAACGCCGCGAAGCCCGGCGGCCCAGCGCCCACAAAGAGCAGGAAACAGGCCATGCCCCCCGCGATCATTCCAGACCGGTCCACGCCACGCAAGGCGCGCGCCAACAAGGCGAAGCCAACCGTCACTGCGCCGGCGACCGCCAACCGGCCCGGAGACGACGCCCAGCTATACGCCAGGAACCACTTCGGCATCCAAAACCTCCATAAGATCCGAAAAGTTGCGGTATCCGCGCCGCCATACTATATTTCGGGCTTGGGTGGGACGCACCGCTTCCTGTAGGGCTTGTCCTCTGGATTCTCCCCGTAATCTGTTGGCGGAGTCCCGACGACAGTAGGCTACACTTCTGTACGCTTGGCGGAATTTTGTTTTTAGTGCCCGTGCGGGACGGACACTCTTGTCCGTCGCTGTAGAAGTTGCTTTTGCCTTGTAGCGGTGAGAAGAATCAAAGGCGTCGGACAAGAGTGTCCGACCCACATGGCGATCTTAGTCTCTACACTGAATTCTTGGAGCTGAACAAATGGCGGCATCTGTCTGGTCTGGCTATCTGACGTTCGGACTCATCTCCATGCCGGTGCGTCTGTTCTCGGGCGCGCGCAGTAACGGCATCTCCTTCAATCAGCTTCATCGCACGGACCACCACCGGGTCAAACAGCAGCTCATTTGCCCGTTGGACAATCAGGTTCTGGACCGCTCCGAGATCGTCAAGGGCTATGAGTTCCGCAAAGACGAATACGTGATCATCGATCCGGAAGAGATCAAGAAGATCGAGCCCAAGACCGCCAAGACGATGGAGATCCTGGAATTCGTGAAGTCGAGCGAAGTGGATCCCGTGTATTTCGAATCCTCCTATTACATGATGCCGGAAGAGGCGGGCCGCCGTCCGTACGCGCTGCTTACCAAGGCGCTGGAGGAGAGCGAATTCGTCGCCATCGCCAAGCTCACCATGCATAACCGCGAGTACACGGTGTTCCTGCGTCCGCACAAAGGCGGGATGATGCTCCACACCATGTACTACAAAGAAGAAGTGAAGGAAGTCGAATCCTTTGGCGCTCCCGATGTCGAGATCAAAGACGCCGAACTCAAAGTCGCTCACCAACTCATCGAAGCCCTCGCCGGCGACTGGGACCCCGACAAATATCACGACACATTCCAGGAGAACCTGAAGAAACTCATCGAGACCAAGCTCGAAGGCGGCGAAGTGCAGGAAGTTGAGAAGCCGAAAAAACTGGCCCCGGTTATCGACCTGATGGCGGCGTTGAAAGAAAGTCTGGCGCAGACGAAGAAACCTTCGGCGTCGGAAAAGACCGAAGCACAGCCGAAAGCACGGCGCGGGCGTGGGTAGATCCGTCGTACAAGTTGACGATCTGCTGCGTCGGTGTCAAACGACAGGGGCAAGAGGAAGGTCGACGGAGTGGTAGCACGGTACCGCCTGGCCAAACGGAAGGTTGTCGCGTTCCGCGTCAGGAACATGTTTCCAGATCCGCACAGGCGGACAGGGTTCGATTGCTTCGCCGCTCGATGGCCCCTTGACACAATCTATAAACTCCTTCAATACCGAATCGGAGTTCTTCGCACGGATCAGACGGAATTTCTGGACTGACGGCTTCGTCGTTAGCCACTTTGGTGCGTCATTACATGGAAGAGAGAAGGGCACTAGGATGAATTCCGATTCAATGTCGCTTGGGTTTTGAACGTGAATGATCATCGACCAATAAGCATTTCCGTTCAAACACGTCAGGGCTTTGGCATACGCGACAATTCGCCCTGAGATAACTTCGACCTTTGCGGGAGGGGCAGAGAAAACCAAAAGACTGGTGCCGAAAATACTCAGCAGAAACGCGAAAAGTCTCGACTTCGAACGCTTCACGGGACGTAATTGTACTGGCTGGTTCGTCCCCTCCGCAAGCGGTTGCAGTACTCGGTAGCAGCGACAGTTCTCCCAATTTCCCCTTCCCCCGCCCTTCCCGCTACAATATCCGTTCCGTCTATCGGCGACCCTTTTTCAACGGAGTGCGAATGAAGCGGTTTCTGTGGCTGTTCGTGATTGTGGTTCTGTTCCTGATTTGTACGGGATGTGGCGACACTTTCCGGCCGGTGATTATCCCGAATCCTCCGAAATTCCCCGATCCACGGGCCAGCCATTCGATAGTGGCGATCAGCGACAACAACACCGACCCCTCGCAGAGTCCTCCGCAAAGCGATCGCGGCAGCATCATGTCGGTGGATGTTTCGGGCGATACCGTGGTCGGAGTGGCCGACGTCGGCCTGGCTCCGGTGCATGCCGTGCAGCAAACGGCGAGTCAAGTCCTGGTCGTGAATCACTCCGTTACAGGGGCGATTGGCGACTCGCTGACCAAGGTCACATTCTTCGGCACGCAGATTTCCGGCACTCCCACCACGATCAGCCTGCCGCCTAACTCGGCGCCGAATTTTGTGGCCAGTACGGAGTCGGGCACGGCCTATGTGACGTTGCCCAACTACTTCGATCCGAATCTAAAACAGATAGTGCCATCAGTGGCCGTGGTCAACACGTCTGCAAGTACGGTGGTGACCCTTCCCGTACAAGACAATCCAGTGGCTGTGGCCGAAACCCCGGATACCAGGAAGCTCTACGTTGCGAACCAGGGTTCGGGCACGATCAGCAACTTCAACACGAGTGACCGGACCGCCAGAAATCCGTCACCAATTGCGCTCAGTTCGCCTCCACTCTGGATCACCTCGCGCTCGGATAGCCAGCGTGTCTTTGTGCTGGAGTCGAACGGTACTCTTGCCGTGCTCGATACCACCTCGACTGCCGGGCCGGACACCGTGATTGAGACCTCAATCAGCGTGCCCGGCGCACTGTCGATGATCTATGACGGACATCTCAACCGCCTGTACATCCCAGGTGGAAGTCAGCTGTCCATCGTGGACGTTGCACAATCGGTGCCGCAGCTTCTGAAGAGCATCCCGATGCCGCAGGTTCCGGGTCTCCCTCCGGTCAACGCTGTTGCTGTCGGAGTCGCCGCCCTGCCGGATGGAAGCCGCGCGTATGTTGCGTCCGTGGGAACCCCGCAGCCCAGCCAGGTAAGTATTTCAGCAGTACAAGGGGACGGCGCAACCGCGACCTATACCTACACGTTGACAGGTGGGCATGATCTTACGAGGGGAATCATGGTGGCCGTGTCCGGCATTGATACGCCTGCCGGCTTCGACGGAACGTTCACAATTAAAGCCGTCTCTGGCAGCGCATGTGATCAGCCGACGCAGGTATGCACATTCCAGACTGCCAACACGACGATGGCTAACCAAACTACAGTCGCTGGCTTGGGATCGAGCGTCGTCGACAACCTGTTTCCGCAGGTGACTGTGATCAACACAGCGGGGAACACAGTCAAGACTACCGCTGGCATTGCGGGCTTCCCAGACGCGACTGTTGTGGGTTCTCCATACTTTGTTCCCGTGTGCACGTTCACCCGCTTCCGCTTCACAATGGCTGCGGGCGGCGACAGTTCCCGCGTGTATTTGGCGAGCTGCGATGGCGGCAACATCAATGTTGTCGACACGGCAACTGATACCTATCTGCTGAACTTGCCGGCTCCTGGAAGTACGCGCGCACCGATTCCTCCCAGCAACCAGCCGCCGCCGCAGAATCCAGTGTTTATGATTGCGGGCCCGTAGGGATAAATCTAGTTGGAAGTCTTAAAGCCTTCGAAAATTTCGTCGAACTAGTCGAATCTGTTGTTGTTGTCGCTCCGTATCAGGGCATGCCTTCAGGCATGCCAGAGATCGGGTACAACGAAGCGGCTTCAGCCGCGGGTATTTCGCAGTGGCTCCACTGCGCCTGAAGGCGCTATGCGCTCGGTTCGCCTGTTGGCATACCTCAGGCATGCCCTGATACGAATCTCTCGCTGTGACATTCGAAAATGCGGTGGCTAACAGCGAACAACGAAAGGCGAACGACTAGCTCCTCACCCCGCGACCGCATGCTCCGTCACGCTGGTCGGATGATAGCGCAGGGCTACGTTCATGAAGACGGTTCCCCTGGCAGTGTTGAAGCACATCACCAGAGCTTCGGTATCTTCACTGCTCTTGGTGCCGTGGTCGGAGGTGTGCAGGTGAGGAGGATGGACGCGGAAGTGGAATCCCTGATCGTTCAATGTGGTGACGGCGTTGCCAATAATCTGATTGGCGAGTTCGAAGACGGTCTCCCGCACCAGATCGTCGGTCTGAGGCAGTTCAGTGCCGGCCATGCAACTGGCGACTTTGACGGCTGTTTCCGGGGCGAGGTCGAAAATAATTCGCCCTTCGATTTCGCCCGTCAGACAGATTTCCGCGGCGATGCCGCGACGCCGGTAGGCATCTTCTTCCATGCTCAGATTTTCGACGGAGGTGGGCCCTTGCAGTCCCTGAGCCAGGACCGCATCCGCCGAGTTGATGAACGGCTGGATCAACTCCATGCGCATCCGGCTAGGCTCCTGCTCCGGCGCTGCGCGCCGCGGCTCCGTCGTCCCGCATAACGTACTTGATCACTTCGTACAGCACTTCGGGTTTGACCGGCTTTTGTACGAAATGCCGGGCGCCGCGCTGTAGAGCGGCCACAATGTTTTCCTGATATCCCACCGAGGAAACCATCACAATGCGGGCATCGGGATGCTCCCGCACAATTTTCTCCGCCGCTTCAATGCCTTCCATCTGCGGCATGGTGATATCCATGAGAACGATGTCGGGCGAGACCCGGTCGTATTCGCTGATCGCGGTGATACCGTCTCCAGCCTCGCCAGCCACTTGCCCGCCGAACGATTCCACCATTCGAGCGAGGTTCTTGCGAGCGAAAACCGAGTCGTCCACGATCAGGTAGCGCACGGGTTGGCCGTCTTCGCTCCGTTTTACTGGCGCAAACTGTTCCATGACACTCCTCCCCTTCTAACCAATACCACGGGCCACCAACCTTTCGGTAGATAACCCTAGTTACTTCCGGCACTAGTGGCCTGTCGGCGGCCGGGGTCTCCCCCTGCCCGTTCGGGCGCACACTGCGCTTGCAAAGTGTTGGCTAAATCTTCCAGGTGCACCACCCGGGTCACATAACCTCGGTCAATGGCTGCCTTAGGCATGCCATAGACCACGCAGGAGTCCTCGCTCTGCGCGATGGTCATGCCCCCCGCTGCCCGGATCGCGCCCATACCGGAGGCGCCATCGTCCCCCATTCCGGTCATGATCACAGCCAGAGACCGTGCACCAAATTCTTCGGCCATACTGTGAAAAAGTACATCGACCGAAGGTCGATGGCCGTTGACAGATGCCTCATCCGCCAGCACCGCCACATTGCCTAGGGGCAGTTTCTTGACCTTGAGGTGCCGGTTGCCGGGACAGATCAGCACCCTTCCCGCCAGCAGCAAGTCGCCGGACTGCGCTTCCTTAACACGGATGGCGCAGGTTTCGTCGAGCCGCCTGGCAAACATTTCGGTGAATCCGTCCGGCATATGCTGCACCACCAGGATGCTTCCCGGGAATTGCGCCGGGAGTTGCGAAAACAGATACTGGAGCGCATTCGGTCCGCCAGTGGACACGCCGATGGCAATCACACGCGTCGGAGGCGCCGTCCCGGAAGCTGTCGTCTTAATCGCGCGGGTGCCCTCCGGCATCAACTGGGGGCGAAAGCTGTTGCTCTGGGCCGCGGCCTTGATCTTGCCGATCAATTCCGCAGCAATCTCAGGCATGCGTGCCGAAACGTCGGCGGGCTTGGCCACGAAGTCGAAGGCACCGAGGCCCAGCGCCTTCATAGTGATCGCCGCGCCCGCTGTACTGTGCGAGCTGACTACGATCACCGGCAGCCGCCACCGCCGGTTAATCTCTTTAAGCGTGTCGATCCCGTTCAGCCCAGGCATTTCCAGATCGAGCGTGATGACCTGGGGCGCCAGTTCTCCAATTTTCTTAAGGCCAAAATTGCCGTCCATGGCCGTACCCACGACTTCAATCGAGTCGTCGCTGGCGAGGATTCTGGGAATCAGCTTTCGCATCAATGCGGAGTCATCCACTACCAGCACGCGCACGGATTTGCTCATGCCTGATCTCCCGCCGCGGAAAGCGCCAGGGTCGCGCTTTCGGTGCCGGCCCGCAGCAAGCCCGCCAGCCGGCTGTCGGCCGCTTTGCCACCCGTTTTCGTGAAGCGTTCCACCAGAGCCAGCAGGTTGAGGATCAGAACCACGCGACCGTCGCCGAGAATGGAAGCGCCGCTCACCAGGTCGGTCGAAACGGACTGGTCGTCGAGTGCCTTAATGACCAACTCTTCTTCACCCACCAGGTCATCCACGATCAAGCCAAATTTCCGGTCGCCGCTGCTGGTGACGAGCACAAAAATCTTGCGGTGGGCCGATTCGGGACCGGGTTGCGGAGGCGCTCCCAGCCGTAACAGCGGCAACACCTGGTTGCGCAACTGGAGCACTTCGTAGTTCTCGACCTCGTGAACTTCGCTCTCGACGGTGCGCGTAATCTCGACGATCGAGTTCAGCGCGATAGCATAAAGCCGCTTCTCTACGCCAAACAGCAGCGCCTTGATGATGGCCAGCGTCAGCGGCAGCCGCAGACGGAACGTTGTGCCACGGCCCGCTTCGGTCTCGATCTGCACTGTTCCTTTCAGTCGATCCAGGACGCTGTGCACAACATCCAGCCCGACACCACGGCCGGAAAGTTCGGTGATTTCGGCGGCCGTGCTGAACCCGGGACGAAGGATCAGGTCGAGAGTGTCGGCATCGCTGAGCGCGGCTGCCTGTTCCGCCGACAACAAACCCTGCGATAGGGCGCGCTGCCGGACTTTTGCGACTTCAATGCCATGTCCATCGTCGGAAACTTCGATGACCACCTGATTCCCCTGGTGAAACGCGTTCAGGCGCAGAGTGCCCTGCGCGCGTTTGCCCGCCCGGACACGTTCTTCGGCCGGCTCAATGCCGTGTCCGATGGCATTTCTCACCAGATGCGTGAGGGGTTCGGCGAGTGCGTCCAGAATGCGTTTGTCGAGATCGGTGTCCGCGCCTTTGACGACCAGTTCGATTTCTTTACCGGATTGGCGCGCGACGTCCCGCACCACGCGCGGGAAGCGGCGGAACAGTTGTTCGACCGGCACCATGCGGATCTTCATCACGGATCGCTGGAGATCGTTCAGAGCGCGCGCTTGGAAGGCCATCACATCGGCAAACTTTCCGCGCAGGTCGTCTTTCGGAAAACGTTCCCCGAACTCGTTCAGCATCTGCTGCCACATGGACTTCGCCAGAATCAGTTCGCCGACCAGGTTGAGTACGTTGTCGATTTTTTCCGCGTCGACCCGCAGGGTGTTGTCCGCAACAGGGGAGGCGATGGGCGTGGGCGATTCCTCGGCAATTACGCTCCCGGCGGCTTCCCGGGCGGGAGTGACGGCGATGCCTGCCGCCACCGGGTCTAAAGAAGCTGTTGCCGGAGTTGCGGCGGTGGATGTTTTCCCTTGCCACAGAGCGACCCGGATATTCTGGGCAACCGTTGGAATCCGGCATTTGGTTCGGATCTGTTCTGCTGATTTTTCCGAGGCGAGAGCGATTTCTACCTGATTTACAACCGCTTCGGCCCCAGGATAGATCGCCAATACTTCGCCCAGCGCCGAGAGAGCGACCTTGATCATCTGGCGGGCGGCGATGGGCATGGCGCACTGGGGATCGAGTTGAATCCTGACGTGATAGACGCGTTTGCCTTCCTTCACCGCTTGGGCAATCGCCGTCTGTTCATATTCCGACCAGTGTGCGACCGTCACCGCGCGCTTGCTGGGTTTCTTCTCAGGCACACTGGCCTGGCCCGTATGGGCGAGCCGGGAGATCTCGGCGCGTAACTCCGCGGCATCCGGAACTTTCTTTTTGCGGCGATAGGCTGCCAGCAGTGCGGTGAAGAGATCGGCGGCGCGCAGCGCGACGTCGGGCACCAGCGGCGCGGCGGCCGGGTTTTCGAGCGCAAGCACGTCCTCGAACTCATGCGCGAGTTCGCTCAGTTCCTTAAAGCCGCAGGCGGCAGCGTCTCCCTTGAGAGTGTGGACCGTGCGCCGCAGTCCGCGCATGACTTCCGAATCGCCCGGCGACTTCTCCAGGACCAATGCCTGCTCGTTCAGAGTCTGCACCAGTTCCCCGGCGGTCTCGAAGAACAGATCGCGCAGTTCGGACATCCGGTCATCGGGGGGAGACGTCACCCGGTCACCTCCACCCGCTGGTAGGCGGTGCCGCTATTTACATGGACCATCTGAAATTTGTCGGTCATGCCCAGCAGACTCTCGGCATGGCCGACAAACAAATAGCCGCGTGGGTTCAGGCAGCGATAAAACTTTTCGACCAGCCGTTTCTGCTCGGCCTCGTCGAAATACATCATGACGTTGCGGCAGAAAATCACATCGTTGCGCTGCGGCAGGTATTCCGTCTTGAGATTGTGAAAGTCGAAGTGGATTAATTCCTTGACGGCCTTCTTGGCCACGTAGCGATCCCCGACCTTGTCGAAGTAGCGCAGCCGGCACCCATAGTCCACCGTGGACATCTGATGTTCGTTGTAGAAGCCTTCCTGGGCCGCGCGCAGAACCGAGTAGCTGATGTCGCTGGCCAGAATTTCCAGCCGCCAGGGAGGCGGAATCAGCGGTTTGGGAAGCGCAGATTTACTGGGAATCGGGTTGCGCAGCTGATAGTACGCGAGCGCATCCGCGATCAGCATGACCAGGGTATAGGGCTCCTGCCCAGTAGAGCAGCCCGCGCTCCACAAGCGGAGGTTGTAGTCGCGGCGCGCGTGCTTGCGGTCCAGAATGCCTTCCAGCACATCCCGCTGGAAGAGTTCGAGCTGCGCCTTGTTGCGGAAGAAACTGGTTTCGTTGACCGTCAGGTTTTCGAGCAGGTTCGCCAGTTCGGCTTTTCCCTGGGGGCTGATCAGCAGCCGGTAGTAGCTGTAGAAAGAATCAAGCTGGCATTCCTTCAGCCGCCGCTGCAAGCGGTCCTGGAGAAAATGAGTGCGGCGCTCATCGAAGTGCATGCCGCATTCCTGATAGATCAGCGCCTGCAACAGCTTCAGTTCCGAGTCGGTGAGCAGGGGCGCTTCGCTTGTATTCATGATCGATCGAATGTGGGTGCTATTTCTTGCCGGCGGCGGCGCTCTGCGCCGCCGCTTTGCCAGTGGTCGCGGTCGACGTCTCGGGGGCTTTTTCCGGGATCGCATTCTGCCGGAAATCCAATACTTTTCCCACATCGAGCAAAATGATGAGCCGGCCCTGATACTTGCCCAGGCCGGTCACGCAATCCAGTCCGCCTTCCAGCATCATGCCCGGTGCGGGTTCAATGTCGCTGGCGGGAATTTTCAGCACTTCAGAGGCCTCGTCGACGATCATGCCCGCCAGACGTGTCTTGTGCTCGACCACCAGAATTCGGCTGCGGCGATGGAGCGGGCTGGCGCTCTTCCCAAAACGCTTGCGCAGGTCCAGGACGGAGACAATCTTGCCGCGCAGGTTGATCACGCCTTCCATGTAGTCGGGCGCATCCGGCACCGCTGTGATTTCCGGCACGCGCACGATTTCGTGCAGCGCAGTGATGGGGATGCCGTACGTCTCGCGTCCCACCTGAAAGCCTACGACCTGGGTTTCCCGGCTCATCGCGTCTAGCGTCCTCCGGCTGCCGCTTGGCGGGCAGTGCTACGGAAACCGGGTGCTCCTTCTCCTGGGCGCAGCGCGAAGTTATCCATGGAACCGAGCAGGTCCCGTGACATCTTCGACATCTGTTCGGCGGAAGCCGCCAGTTCGGTCGAGCCTGAGGTCGAGTTCTGCACCAGCTCGCGCATGCGTTCCATCGCCTTCACGACCGCCTGCGCTCCGGAAGCCTGCTCTTCGACCGCGGAGTTGATTTCGTGCGTGATCTCGTTCAGACGTGTGGTGGCGCGGGCGATTTGCGACGAGCCATGCGATTGCTCGTTGGTGGCGGCGCCGATTTCCTGCGCGAATTTGTAGACCTCCGTCACCACGTTCGAGATCTTGCGCAGGGCGCCATTCAGTTCCTGGCCGAGGTTCAGGCCCTCGTTCACAATCGTGGTGCTCTTTTCCATGTTGTCGACCGCGCGCCGGGCTTCCTTCTGGATGCTCTGAATCAGGTCGGAAATTTCTTTGGTGGACTGGGCCGACTTTTCCGCCAGCTTGCGCACTTCGTCGGCAACGACAGCAAAGCCGAGACCGTGTTCTCCGGCGCGCGCCGCCTCGATGGCGGCGTTGAGCGCCAGCAGATTGGTTTGCTCGGCCAGATCGTCAATGACCTCGACGATCTTTCCGATGTTGTCGGCTCGCGACCCGAGTGCATCGATGATTTCGCCCGAGGACCGAATGGTGGTGTTGATTCGGTTCAGGCCGTCGGTCGCTTTTTCCATCGTCCCGATTCCGCTGTGTACTTCCTCGCGTGAACGGTTGGAGATATCGAGCAGCACTTTGGCGGTATCGGCCACGCGCTGGATCGAAGTCACCATTTGGTCAATCGAAGCCGAGGTTTCGCTGACGCTCGAAGCCTGCGTTTGCGTGCTCTTCACCATGTTCTGCACGTTCACGCTCATCTCGTGCATGGTGCTGGTGACTTCATCGATGGCGGAAGAGGTTTGCAGACTGTTCTTGGCCGATTCGTCAGATGCGCCCGCGACTTGCGTGGAAGCGCTGGCGACCTGGGAAGCGGCGTCGCGCACATTGCGCACCAGTCCGCGCAAACCTTCGATCATGCGCGTGAAGGCATTGCCCAGCGTGTCGTTGGGCGAGCGCGGCTGCACTTCGACGGTCAGATTCCCACCCGCGATCGCCTCCGATACGGCGGCCATCTCTCGCAGGTACTTCACCATTGCATCGAAAGTGCGTGCCAGTTGCCCGATCTCGTCCTGGCCCTTGATATCGAGCGTGTGATCGAGGTCACCGGAATCGCCAATTTGCTGAGCCACGTGGATCAGGCGATTCAACGGGTCGGTAATTAATCTGGAGGTGCGATAGGCGATCACCATGCCCACGCCCAACGCAAATAGAGAAATGGTCAGCGTGATCCCGACCGTGAAAGCGGCGGCAAATTCGTCGGAGCGGCGCCGCTCGTCCAAAAGCTTGAGATTGAGTTGGTCCACCTGATCGAGTACATCGCTGGAGCGTGAAACCCAGGAACCCGGGTCTTTCTGTAAGTAGAAAATTTGAAGTTCGGCGACCGTGGCATTGCCGCTATCGACCAGGCGGCGCTTCTCCACCAGGGGAGCGGCGAATTCGAGACTCCAACTCTGCTCGGCCTGTTGCACCTTTTCCAGGCTCGGGCGTTGCTGATCGTCACTGACCAGCCCTTGGGCGCGATGCAGAGCATCGCCCAGCCGGTGTACGCCTTCATTCATTTTGTCCACATCGCGTGTGTCGCCGCTGAGCAGGTAGTTCTGGAGGTGGAGGCGATTCTGCATCATTTCGAAGCGGACGATCGAGGTCGCCTGCGTCATGTCCATGGACCGCTGCGCCGCCGCCTTGGTCTCATGTTCTCGCCACACCGCCAACAGGATCACGACAGCCAGTATCAAGACTGTCGCCAGGATGCCTCCGAAACTCAGGTAAAGCTTTTTTCTGATGTTCATACGCTTATCTTCCTCGGCCGGAGTGAGCGAGCGGGAATCGATTCCTCATTGCGTAGGGTCAAAATGGAATTCCACTACGCCGGTCGTTTCCTCAGCGGCCGACTCGTACCGCCATTTCTTGACTGCATCGACCGCTGCACCAGCTAGAATCGGATGTCCACCGATCAATTTGGTGTTCTTCACTGCACCGTTTTTGTCCACGGTGATTTGAACCTTGACGATTCCAGTGATGCTCATTCGCCGGGCCAGTTCCGGATAGGCTGGTGCAACTTTATTTTTCAGTTTGCGCGCGATTTCCTGGTCTTGTGCCCAGGCAATCGGAGCGCTTACAGCGGCGCATCCCAAAATCAATATCAGACCCACCGCTGTCCAATGAGCTAGGGCTCGTAAAGACACGCAATTCCTCCCAGGGGTTGTTGGCTACGAACACTAAGTTTTGCACGGAGTCCTCCCGTCGGAACCCAAAAGTTCTTCCAAACGATTACTTTAGTGATGGCTGTAAGTTGTTCAGGAGTGGGTGCTTAGGCCCCCGCAAAGCAGGGACAGGGGAGCCCACGCAGCGGCCTTGGTCATAGGAATTCAGAGTGAGACGCATCCACTAGAAGTGACAGCACGGACGTTTTACACTTCGACACCCATTGCCACGTATTCCCTTGACTCAATTTGAGAACCCAGCGTAGCTTTTAATAGTAATTCAATTGTTTTCAACCGCTTAGCTTGCGGACGGTGCTAACTGACCAGTTACCCCGGAAGTTCGACTCTGGCCCACGGTGCGTCGTCTCATTCTGATGAGACTTTCCAGAAGCTCCTCTTGGAACTCTCCCGTGCCGCGTCGCAGAACAGCGATGCCAGTCAGCTCATCCAGTCTTTCTGTCGTTCGGCGCGTGAATTCTTTCAGGCGAGCGGCGTCTACGTTTGGCGGCGCACTCCCGAAGGTGGACTGGTAGGAGCGGAAGCTGATGGCTTCGAGGCAGAGCGCTTTCGAGGCCTGCGCCTTCAGCCCGGTGATTCGTCGGTTGCCCTCGAAGCTGCGCAGTACGGGCGCACCATTTTCGTGAATGATGTGTATATGGCTCGTTATCCCCAGCTCGCCGAGTACCGCGCCCAATCGGTGTTGGCTGCTCCGCTGTTGGTTTCTGGAGATGTGATCGGCGCGATCGCAATTCTTCAGGATGCTCCCGACACCCGCTTCGACAACGATTCAGCAACCAAGGCCTCCATTCTCGCCGGCCAGCTCGGGACCGCGCTCGAAGCCCTCCGTCTCAACCTTGTTTCACAGGAAGAACATCGCCGCGCGATGATTCTGGCGGAGCTGGCCACCGCTCTTCACGGCCTGCCTGACATTGCCGCCGTCATGGAGAGCATTGCCGACCGGCTTCGAGTCCTGTTGCACTCACCGGCCGTGCTGGTCCTGGTACGCGAAGAGGATTCCTTTCGGTTACAAGCGGCGTCGGCCGATACGGGAGCACTCGCGCACTCCATTCGGAAACGCGATCGCGAGAATGATCTGCGTTCCGCGCTCGAGATCGCCCACCGCGCTGTGACTGCCGGCGAGCGGATCACGGTCAGCATTGACGGGGTTTCTCATCTCGGAGAGGACGCTCCTGCCGGACTTCTGATCGCGGCCCCCTTTCGTACTTCGCGCTCCCACGGAGCCATCCTTGTCTACCCGCGGCGGACCGCTCCCTTTACGAATGAAGAGAAAACGCTGGTGTCCGCGCTCGCCGGTTTTGGCGCGGTCGCCGTTGCCAATGCCGAGTTGTACGGAATGGCCCGCGCCCAAGCGCAGGAACTGCACCAGATTCTCGAAATCTCCACCGAGCTGGGCTCGGCTGGGAAACTGGATCACTTCATGCAGACCTTCGTCGCCCGAGCCTCGAGTTTCCTTGGCTTCCGGCGCTGTTTCGTCGGGCTGCTGGAAGGCGACATCTTCCGCGTTCGATGGGGAGTCGAGGACAGCCGCACGCGCCCTATCGAAATCGTCCTCCCGGATGGTGTGGCGACCCGCACTCTCCGGCAGAAGCAGGTTTTTCTCACCGAGGATGCCGCTACAGTCCCGGGCGCGAACCTCGAATTTGTCAAAGAATTCAAGATCCGCCAGCTCTTAGCCGTTCCCCTGATGGGTTCGACGGGCGAGGTGCTGGGGATGTTCGGCATGCTCGACCGCGTTCAGCCCGGCCACATCATGGAGGAGGAAGTTCGCCGGGCACAGGCACTTGCCGCCCAGGCCGCGATTGCTTTTGAGATGACGGCCAATCTGCATCAGTCCGAGCAGCACCGCCGGCGCGCCGAAGCTCTGGTTGCGCTCGCTCTGGAACTGAACACGGTCCTGCATCTGCCGCAATTCACTCGCAGTTTTGCTCGTCGCGCGCTCGATCTTCTGGGCGGGCGCGCCGTGGCGCTCAGTCTCCTGCAAGGAGCGACGCAGGAAACAGTTCTGCTACAGGGCGCGTCCGAGGTCGACGACAAACCGCTGCTCCGCCGCTTTAACCTCGCGCTCGGTGCGGCCCTCTCCAAAGATGAAGCAGATGTCGTCTTCCGTCCCGCAGCCGATCTGCTCGGTTCGGCGCTCGCTTCCGGTCTGGGATGGACGGACTGCACCCTGGTGAGACTGGCGGGTTCCTCAGGAGAACTCATCGGCGTGCTGTGTCTGGCCGATCGTAGCGTCGCGCCCACCGCCGACGATCAGCAGTTGCTGCGCGCCGTCGCCAGCCACGCCAGCATCGCTCTGGAGAATGCCTGCCTCTTCACCCGAATGGAGCAGGCTAACCGGCACTGGGTCGAAGTCTTCG
>Ga0137410_10001270_pt1 | contig 17293 bp, 16 predicted proteins | sample CZODoug1_16funga_FD_108878 | JGI IMG/M metagenome (GOLD analysis project Ga0137410, IMG submission 108878) | Vadose zone soil fungal communities from Angelo Coast Range Reserve, California, USA - CZODoug1_16fungal (Illumina Assembly) | ecosystem: Environmental > Terrestrial > Soil > Vadose zone... | reverse complement strand
GATCGCGAGGTTGTTGGCCTGGCCGATCCAGATCGTGTATCCGTCGGGTGGCGCTTTCGACGCGAGTTCGGCCCCGAGCGATCCGCCCGCGCCCGGACGGTTGTCGATCACGACCTGCTGACCCAGGGCTCTAGCCATTTCCGGCGCGAGGATACGCGCGTAGATGTCCGTGCTGCCGCCGGGTGGGAATGGGATGATCAGGCGTATCGGCCGCGCAGGATATGCACCCGCCCCTCCCGCCACCTGCGCGCCGACGTCGGCGGCGCATGCCAGGGCCATCAGCACAGCGGCAACGATACGGTCTGACATCCTATGCTCCCTCATTACGCAAGAAGTTACGCGCCCCGTCTTCTGAAGTATATTCGGTGATCCGCGATTACCGAACGGGCAACCGTATGAATACCAGACATTCCGGAACCGGGGCAACCGAAGCGATCGCATCCTTCATCGTCCGCGCCTCGGCAGCCGACCTGCCGCCGGACGCACCGGAAAAGGCGGCCAAGGCCATCGCCGATACCTTCGCAGTGATCCTCGCCGGTGCGGGGTCGGAGGTCACCGAGCCGCTGACGCGCTACCTGCACGCCGGCGGGGAATCCGGCGCAAGCCCGATCCTGGGCACGGGCATGACGGCCGGGGCCGAAACGGCCGCGCTGGTGAACGGCACCTTCGGGCACGCGCTCGACTACGACGACGTGCTGGCGATGATGCCGGCGCACCCGAGCACGATCATCCTCGCCGCCGTGCTGGCGAGTCTCGGAGACCAGCGCGTGAGCGGCAAGGCATTCCTCGAAGCTTACGTCGTCGGCGTCGAGGTCGGCGCCAAGATCGGGCTCGGCATGACACAGGGCCACTACCGGCGCGGCTTCCATGCTACCGGCACGCTCGCCCTGTTCTCGGGCCTCGCCGCGCTGGCGAAGCTGCACCGCCTCGACGTCGAAACGACCCGGCAAGCCTTCGGCATCGCCGCCTCCATGTCGAGCGGCCTGCGCCGCAACTTCGGCACGATGACCAAGCCCCTGCACAGCGGGCTTGCGGCCCGCAGCGCGGTCACCGCGCTGCGCCTCGCCCAGTCCGGCTTCGAGGCAGCACCGGACATACTCGAGGCGCCGACCGGCTTCTTTTCCACCTACGGCGTGGAGGACTCCGATCCCGATGTTGCGGCCCGAGAGCTGGGCCGGCCTTTCGTGGTCGCGGATCCCGGCCTCGCCCTGAAGAAATTCCCGTGCTGCTACGCCACCCATCGCGCGAACGACGGAATGCTTTCGTTGCGGGCCAAGCTCGGGTTCGATGCGGCGGCGGTGGAACGGATCATCTGCCGCATGCCGCCGGGCGGCATGCGCGTGCTGACCTACCCGCGACCGAACACCGGGCTGGAAGGAAAGTTCAGCCTGCCCTACACGCTGGCGGCCGGCGCACTCGATGGGAAGTACACGCTCGCCTCTTTCACCGACGCGGCTGTCCGCCGCCCGGAAATCGCAAAGCTCTACGAGCGTATCCAGGCCGCCGAGGACCCTTCCTGCCAGGGCGACGACCCGGAGTTCGAGAAACTCAGCTCCGGCAGCCGCGGCTTCGTGGAAGTGGAGGTGAAGCTGCGCGACGGCCGCACCGACCGCGTCCGCGTGGACCGGGCGCCCGGCTCGCCCGGCCGTGACATGACCTGGGACGAGCTGAGAGAAAAATTCAAGGACTGCGCCCGGCAATCAGCGCGCATCGGGGAAAAACCGGCGATGCAGGCTTTCGAGGCGATCCGGAAACTGGAACAAGCCGACGATATCGGGAAAATCGTCGGCCTGCTGCACTGAGCCAGGTCCAAAGCTTTCAACGCAAAGGACTCCGAGGGCGCGAAGGAACGATTACGACGGGACACGAAGGGCGCAATGGACGCAAAGGAAAAGAAACGGCAAAAGCTTTACCGCGAAGGGGACGATAATAACTTCAAAAGCAAAACCTGAAGGACGCGAAGGAACCCCACCGAGGGTGGCTATACATTGAGGCTTTTGACACGGATATTCTATTCTTAGTGCCGATATCTATTTCACCCTGAATATTTATGTAACATTGCTGGCTAACGCCTTGACTGCCTTGAAGGATGACAACGTCACGCGCACAATGCCGGTTTACAAACCGGCTTTTAATCCACCTACTTCACGTTAGCTGACATGGCGCCTTTCCATTTGGCTGTAACTCTTGCATTGGCCGCGTGTGGGGTAGGTGCGCTGGTTGGCTCAATTCAACAAAACGGTAGCCTCTTGTGGCTCTCGTATTTCACTGGTTATTGGGTAACTCTCGCTGCAATGGCAATTGGTTTCGTTCTTGTCATTGTGCTTACCTATCGGGCTTTTCTTAGTAATGCCCGCTCTATGTTCTCCCGGTCATGGCTCGGCGTGGCCAATGGAATAGTTGCCCTAATATTTTGGGGTTGGTTCACCTACGACATGTCAGCTAACCAATCGCTCCAGACGGACCAGAGTCCGGCCGCTGAGCTCAAACGTTAGTCGCGCATCTGCAAATGGCTAAAAGCGAGCCGCTATCAGATCGGGCTGCGATTTGTGAATAGCAGGGAGCATCGTTGCTGCGCTTGTATTCCCTGAAGCTTTCTTGAAGGCCACCCTTGGCGCTCTTGCATTCAGGGATGAGGGCGGAGGGATGAGGGATGAGGGGGGCTAACCAGAGCAGATGGCGCAAAGAGGAATATTGAGGCGCCCCGCGTGTTGAGCGGCGGGGCTTGGTCCGTTCGAACACGCGGAGTTAAACCGGCTCGCAGCGTTCGGATTTAACAACGCTTGGCGCGGTTCCTTCGCGACCTTTTTTTGATGGGTCGTGACTCGTGACTCGTGACAGGGGCCCCGCGCGGAGCGCGGGAGACTCATCACCCATCACCCATCACCCGTTACCTGATGTTCTTCCCCGCCCAATTCGAGATGAACGCGGCGATCTCGAGGTTGTTCTTCTCGAGCATCATCATGTGCCCGTTACCGCGGATACCGACGTCGGGCAACCGCACGAAGTCGTGCTTGACGCCGGCCTGGTCGAGATACTGCGAAGTGCAGTGATCGTACGGGGCGTGGTACGACGCCTCGCTCACGAGGACGAGTATCGAAACGCCTTGCAGGTTGACGAGCTGGCGCGGCGTCCCACCCTGCAGCCAGCAACGGTACAGGTCGGGGCCGTCCGGCTTGGCCTGCTGCGTCATTTTGAGGTCCTTCGGGTCCGACGTCGCCGGCGAGTAGGCCATCGCGCCGCGCGTGATGCCCCATGGCCGCTCAAACGGGCCGTCCTTGTAGTCGGCCGAGCCGGTGAACGCGATCTCGTGGAACGGCGGGCCGTTGGGCTCCACGGCGAGGATGCCCTTCACCAGTTTCGGGCGCGCGTCGGCGATGGCCCAGCCAAAGCCACCGGATTGCGAGTGCGTCATCAGGATGGCCGGGCCGATCCTGTCGAGCAGCGCCGCGCCCGCCTCGCGGTTCAGTTTCTCGGTCAAGGTCGAATCCGCCATGCTCTCCACCTGCGAGGCGTAGAACTGATCGAAGATCGGATCGCCCGCGACGCCTTTGCCTGGCCACTGTGTGTGATGCTTGGCCTGGGGGTAGTTGTTGAACGTTTCCGGCGCGGTGAAACGGTGCGCTATATAGCCGGTCGTCGCGCGTCGCGTCGCCCCGTAGACTTCGGTGAAGAATCCCGAGCGCGCGCGTGCCGGCTGGTCCACCACGTACACCGCGTAGCCCTGCTCCAGGAAATACTCGGCCCAGCCCTTGCGGCCGTCCGGAGTGCCAAGGAAGTTGGTGCCAGTCTGACCGCCGCCGTGCCACATCACCACGGGATAAGGATGCTTAAGCTCCTTCGGGACCTGGTATTGCACGAACATCTGCCCGGTCATGATCTGACCGTCCTTGGTCTTGGTGTAAGCACCGCTGACGAAGAAATAGCCCTGCCCCGACAGGGTTAGCGGCTGGCCCTGCATGCTGCTGCACCCGGCCGCGGCCAGAACGACGGCCGCGCAAGCGAAGACGCGAAAAACGATGGAACGAATCATGCAATCCCCCTCGTAACAAGTGATGGTTATTGTGGAACAACAGCTGCTTCTGCTTTTTCCCTTTTCCCTTTTCCCTTTTGCCTACTCCGGCCTGGTCCCGGCCGCCTTGAACACCTTGCTGCGGGTCTTGATTTCCTCGCGCACGAGCTGGTCGAACTGCTCGGGCGTGGTCGGCTTCGCCGCGGCGCCTTGCGTCGCGATCTTGTCCCTGACGTCGGGCAACCCGAGTATGCGCCCGACTTCATTCGAAAGCGCATTGACCACCGGCCGCGGCGTGCGCGCAGGCGCAACCAGCCCGTACCATCCGTCGTACTCGAACCCCGGCAATGCCGCCTCCGCGATCGTCGGCACATCCGGCAGCGACGCCAGGCGGTCCTTGGTCGTCACGGCGAGCGCCTGCAGCCGCCCGCTTCTCACCAGTGGCGTCGCCGCCAGCACCGGCGACAGAAAATACTGGATGCGACCCGACATGGTATCGGTGATCGCTTCCGGCGTGCCCTTGTACGGCACGTGCACCACGTTGATCGCGGCGGTCAGCTTGAACAGCTCGCCGGCGTAGTGCGTGCCGCTGCCGATACCCGAGGACCCGAAGTTGACCTGCCCCGGTTTCTCGCGCGCGAGCGCGATCAGTTCCTTGACGCTCTTCATCCCCAGCGATGGAGACACCACCACCAGCAACGGCGTGCTCGCAACCTGGGTGACGCCGGCGAAATCCCTCACTGTGTCGTACGGCAGCTTGTCATAAAGCGCGGCGCTGCCCGCGAAGCCCGAGGAGACCAGCATCAGCGTGTGGCCGTCGGGCGTCGAGGTGGCGACGATGCTGCCCGCCACCAGACCGCCCGCGCTTGGCCGGTTGTCCACCACCACCTGCTGGCCCCAGCTCTCGTGGAGCTTGGGCCCGATAAGACGGGCGAGGATGTCGCTCGCGCTGCCGGGTGTGAACGTGACGACGATGCGTATCGGCTTGGTCGGAAATGACTGCGCCCAAGCTGCAGTCATTCCCGGGTACAAGGCTAAAGTTGCAAGGTACAAGGTAAGCGCTGCTCCTTGCATCTTGTAACTTGAACCTTGTGTCTTGATTCTCATCCCTCATCAATCATGGCGGGCACAAGACGGTGTTGCGCGGGTTCGGGCACCAATCGGGGCTGTTGGAAGCCCCGATCGATACCGCGCACCCCGCCGCCAGCAGGCACCACGTCAGGACCAGCAGGAACCATTTACCGGGCACTAACGCAGCACCGATCGTGGCGTTATTTTGCTGCGCCCGCCCGCACCAGTTCGATCACGTCCCAGTTGCCGCGGAAATCGCAGCCATCCTGCTCGGCGCAGCGTCCGGAATCGATCCACTCGGATTTGCGCTCGGTGCGCACCGGCCGGCCCAGCGCAGGCGCATACCAGTCCACCTCGGTGATGCGCGTTTCCATGGCGCTGTAGTGCGTGTCATCAGGATAGACGAAGCGCCGGACCTTGATGGTGTCGAACTCTCCGGCCGGCACGCTGATGCGCTCGTTGCCCAGCACTTTGCCGTCCACGCGCACGCTTCTCGGCCGCGCGGCGCCCGGGACGCTGGCCTGAACGCGAGTCGACCAGGTCTTGCCCGGATCGAGCGGAAAAACGTAAGCGGGATAGGCCGTGGCGAAATCGTACTGCACCGGCTGGCCATGGCTCTCGAGCGGGTGTCGCAGCCAATTGCCCTCGCGGGTGTAGACGTCGGTCCGCTGCACCCCGCCTTCCGCGGTGTCGGGCGTGACTTCAACGGTTGCGCTGCCGGCATCAACCTTGCTGACCTGGTAGTGGAGCTGGCCGCGGGTTTCCTTGCTGTAGCCGTTCACGAGACGGTAGACGTAGACGTCCCCTGCGGTGGGACCGGCTGCAAGCGTGGTCCCACTCCACGTAAACACCGTGGCGACGCACGCCGCCAGCATGATGCCTGTCCGTGAGCGATCGAACGTGACACATCCTGTATCCATATGGGCCTCCTTTGCCAGGCCAGGTCGACGCGGCTGCGCCAGCCTGCCTTACCGATTAACACCATTCGCCAGCGACTTATTCATTCCTCGCGTTTTCTATCTAAAGCATACTCCCGATTGAGATAGGCTCTAATGTTTTCGAGGAGGAATGGTTCAGCATGCGGACCCTGCCAGGAATCGGCTGCGCGTGTTTGCTGCTTTGCGGCGCCGTTGCGGCTCAAACTTTCCCCGAAAAAGCCGTCACCCTGGTCGCACCCTTCCCCGCCGGGGGATCGGTGGACCTGGTGGCGAGAGCGGTCGCCCAGCAGTTGAGCGAATTCTGGAAGCAGCCCGTCATCGTCTCGAACCGCCCCGGCGCGAGCGGCGTCATCGGCGTCGAAGCGGTGGTGCGAGCTGCACCCGACGGCTACACCCTGTTGATGGGGACAACCGCGCTCTCCACCAGTGCGGCGGTCTATTCCAAGCTGCCGTTCGACGTGCAGCGCGACCTCGCGCCGGTCAGTCTGGTCGTGCGGATGACCAACATCCTCGTCGTGCACCCGTCACTGCCCGCTCAGTCAGTGAAGGCGCTACTGGCCCTGGCAAAGCTGAAACCCGGCGCGCTGACCTCGGCGTCGGCCGGTGTCGGCAGCTCGAACCATCTCGCGCTGGTGCTGTTCAACATGATGTCGGGCGTCAACATCAACCACATCCCGTACAAGGGCGCAGCGCCCGCCGTGACGGACGTGATCGGCGGCCACGCGGATATGACGTTCGCGCCGATTGCAGCGGTGGTTTCACCCATCAAGTCGGGCCGGATGCGCGCGCTCGCCTCGACTGCGGCTGCGCGGTCGACGCTGTTTCCCGAGCTGCCAACGATCGCGGAGTCCGGTGTGCCGGGTTATGACGCTTCAGGGTGGAATGCCCTGCTCGCGCCGCGGGCCACGCCGCGCGACGTCGTCCTCAGGGTTCACGCCACGCTGGTGGAGAGCCTCAACGCGCCCCGGGTAAAGGAAACCCTTGCGACGTCCGGCGCCGAAGCTGTCGGCAATGCGCCAGACGAGTTCGCGAAGTTTCTCGCCAGCGAAACGGCGAAGTGGAGCAAAGTAATCCGCGCGGCGGGCATCAAGAGCGAATGACGGTCAAGCCATCGTTCGCCAAAGGATGAACGTGGGAGGCGGAAAGATGACCCCCGGCCTTCGCCGGGAGTTACTCATCACCCCACTCCCACCACTCATCACCGGTCCGCAAGGACCATCCGCGCACCCCGCTCAGCGATCATCACGGTTGGCGTGTTGGTGTTGCCGGACGTGATGGTCGGCATGATCGAGGCGTCGATCACGCGCAAGCGTTCGATTCCCCGCACGCGTAGCCGCGGGTCCACCACCGCTGACGGATCACTCGCGCGCCCCATTCTGCAGGTACCGACCGGGTGGAAAATGGTGGTGCCGATGTTGCCCGCGGCCTTCACCAGCTCGTCCTCCGACTGAAACGCCGGCCCGGGCACGAACTCCTCAGGCTCGTATTTCTTCAATGCTTCCGTGCTGGTGACGATGCGGCGCGTCAGCCGGATCGCATCCACCGCGACCTTCCGGTCCTCGGGCGTGGAAAGGTAATTCAGAGTGATGTCCGGATAGGCGCGCGGGTCGGCGGAAGCGATGCGCACGTGCCCGCGCGACGTCGGCCGCAGGTTGCACGCGCTCGCCGTGATCGCGGGAAATTTATGTGGCGGCTCACCGAAACGGTCGAGCGATATCGGCTGCACGTGGTATTCGAGATTGGGCGTCGCCTGCGATGGATCGGATTTCACGAACGCGCCCAGCTGCGACGGTGGCATGGTCATGGGCCCGCTGCGGAACAGCGCGTACTCGAGGCCGATCTTCGCCTTCGCCCACCAGGAATGGAGCATGACATTGAGCGTCAGGGCGTTCTTTACCTTGAATGCCATCCGCAGCTGCAGGTGGTCCTGCAGGTTCTCTCCGACCGCGAGGTCGTGCACGACAGGAATGCCGTGCTGTTGCAGCACGGCTCCCGGACCGATGCCGGAGAGCTGGAGGATCTGGGGACTCCCGATCGCGCCCGCGGCCAGAAGGGTCTCGCGCCTCGCCCCGGCGAACACCGCTTCGCTCATTTTCCCATCCTGCTGCTCGAATTCCACGCCCAGTGCGCGGCGACCTTCGAGCCTGAGCCTCTTCACCAGCGCGCCGGTCACCACGGTGAGGTTGGGCCGCTTCAGCGCGGGCCGCAGAAATGCCTTGGCCGCGCTCCAGCGCACGCCGTTTCTCTGGTTCACCTCGAAGCGCGAGACGCCCTCGTTATCGCCGCGGTTGAAGTCATCGGTGCGGGGAATGCCGGACTCGACGGCGGCATCGCGGAAAGCTTCGATGATTTCCCATTTTGCGCGCGGAGTCTCGACACGCCACTCCCCGCCCTGCCCGTGCTTCTCGTCAGCGCCGCGCCAATGGTCCTCGACGCCCATGAACACGGGCAGCACGTTCTGCCATGCCCAGCTGGAATCGCCGGACAGTTGCGCCCACTCGTCGTAGTCGCGCGCCTGCCCGCGCAGGACCAGCATGGCGTTGATCGAGGAGGAGCCGCCGAGCACGCGCCCGCGCGGATAGTTGATGGCACGGCCGTTGAGCCCCGGCTCGGCTTGCGTCTTGTAGCACCAGTCGGTGCGGGGGTTGCCGATGCAGTAGAGATAGCCGACCGGGATGTGGATCCAGATCCAGTCGTCCTTGCCGCCCGCCTCGAGCAGCAGGACCGAGACATCCGGGTCGGCCGAGAGCCGGTTCGCCAGCACGCATCCGGCCGTGCCTGCGCCGACGATGACGTAGTCGAATGGGCCGATGCTGCGCATGAGTACCGCAAGCCGCGCTGCGCGAGGCGCTTGCGGTCACCTCATCGCTTCGTCACTGCTTCACTTCATCACCGGCACGATGCGCCTGCACCGGTGAGCCGTTACCGCCCTGGATCAGGTCGACTTCAGGTTGTCAGCCGAGGTCTTGCCGTCCTTGCCGCGCGCGAGCTCGAACTGGACTTTCTGACCTTCCGCGAGAGTGCCCAGGCCGGCACGCTCTACGGCCGAGATGTGCACGAACACGTCTTTGGAGCCGTCGTCAGGCTGGATGAAACCAAAACCCTTGGTCTTGTTGAACCACTTCACTGTTCCGGTAGGCACGAGTATCTCCGCTGGTGGAAAAAACGATGTAATGCAGGTGGGATTGTTGCACGAGTCCGGGACAACGCGGAACGGGTTCTCCGGGTTGACCGCAGCGTTATTTGGCGTCAGGTGAGGACTGGACCTTGGTGACGCGGTAATTGATGGCGCCGGAGCCGTGGTGCCCGGCGTGGGTGAACTTGTGGAAGCCGTTGCAGTGCTTGCAGCGGTGCAGGAACTCGTCGCCCTTGCCCTCCGTGCGCACGACAGTCAGCTTTCCGCAGTGATGGCATCTCATAAGAACGTCCTTGGCCCGAACGGCCGGATGGGCCCGGTCCGTGCTTCATTCACGCCGGCATGATACACGCAACCCCCGGGGATGTCTCGGTTTTCCCGTTTTTCCCTGTCAAATCCGCCTGACGATCCCCTGCCGGTCGTCAACCCTCACGCCTGGAGGGGCTCTTCCTCCATGGCCGCGATCTGCTCGCGCATTTCGAGGATGCGATCCTGCCAGTAGCGCTGGGTTCCGAACCAGGGAAACGCCGCCGGGAACGCAGGGTCGTCCCAGCGCCGCGCGATCCACGCCGAGTAGTGCAAGAGGCGCAGCGTCCGCAGGGCTTCGACGAGGGCCAGCTCGCGCGGGTCGAACTCGTGGAAATCCTGGTAGCCCGCGAGCACGTCCGCGAGTTGCCGCGTCATCGCGCCCCTGTCGCCTGACAGCAGCATCCACAGGTCCTGCACCGCGGGGCCCATGCGGCTGTCGTCCAGGTCCACGAAATGGGGGCCTCGCATTTCTCCGTCCTCGGTCCAGAGAATGTTGCCGGCGTGGCAATCGCCGTGCAGGCGGATGCGCCTGACCTCTCCTGCGTGTTCGAAGCAGCGCCGTGCGCCTTCCAGCGCGAGTGCCGTTGCGGCTACCCAGGCCTCCCGCAGGTCGGCCGGAACGAGCCCGCTCTCGAGCAGCCACGCGTGCGGTTCGCTGCCGTGACTTTCCATGTCGAGCGCGGGCCGCTCACGGAAAGAGCGCGCCGCGCCGGCGGCATGGATGCGGCCGAGAAAGCGCCCGATCCATTCGAGCGTCCTGGGATCTTCCAGTTCGGGCGTCCTGCCGCCGCGCCGCGGGTAAACGGCAAAACGGAAGCCTTCGAAACTGTTCAGCGTGCGGCCCTCGATCACGAGCGGCGCGACGACCGGTATCTCGCGTTCCGCGAGCTCGAGCGCGAACTCGTGTTCCTCACGGATCTGCGCATCGCTCCAGCGCCCCGGGCGATAGTACTTCGCCACCAGCGGCGGGCCCTCCTCCATCCCGACCTGGTAGACGCGATTCTCGTAGCTGTTCAGCCCGGTGAGCCGCCCGTCAGGACGAAGGCCCACCGCCGCGAGCGCATCGAGCATGCGATCGGGCGACAGGCCCGCGTAGGGTGCCGCGCTCGCCATTAACCCGTGACGAGGTAAGGGCGACAGGACTTCCCCGCAAGCCGGGAGACCTTCAGCGCGTGAGCGCGATTCCCAAACTCGTCACCCTTATTCGTCACCACCATCTCGTCACCCGTATCTCGTCACTTGGCCGGCAGGACGCGATAGGTCGCTGTCGCGCGGCATACGGCCTTGCCACGGCTGTCCGTGACTTCCGCCTCCGCGAAGACGATGCTCTTGCCGCCCCGGACGACGGTGCCGGCGCACGCCAGCTCGCCGTGGGCCGGTGCGAGATAGTTGAGCGTCATCGAGACCGTCGCAACCGCCACACCGGGATCGACGGTGGAACGCACCGCCTGCGACATTGCGGCGTCCACCAGCGCAGCAACCGCCCCGCCGTGCATTTCACCGCGGGTATTGCCGAAATGCTTTTGAAATGGCAGCCGTATCAGCGACCGGCCATCGGCGAGCGCGTCGAGGACCAGTCCGAGATGTTCATAGAACGGCGGCGAGGAGCGCCATTGGGCGGACGCCTTCTTGTTGTCAGTTGTCATGAATTTGAATTCAATGTGGCGACATGCGTCAGTTACCTGACATCGTCATGGTCAGGCGTTCATCCTAGCCCGTGGGCACCGCGTCCGCAATGCGCGCATTCCGGAGAGCGAGTGTCGGTGGACACGGACTTCGCGTAATCTTGTGCACTTCCCTTCATCCAGCCGGAAAGGAGCCGACATGGCCAGCAAACTTTACGAGCGTGGGCTCGAGATGCGCAAAAAGGTAATGGGCGCGGCGCACGTCGAACAAGTGCTCGCGGGCACCGACGCGTTCTCGCAGCCGCTGCAGGAGATGGTCAACGAATACTGCTGGGGCGCAGTGTGGTCGCGCCCCGGGCTGCAGCCGCGCATTCGCAGCATGATCACCGTGGCGATGCTCACCGCGCTCAACCGGCCGGCAGAGCTCAAGACGCATATCGCCGCTGCGCTCGGCAACGGCGTCACGCGCGAGGAAATCTCGGAAATCCTGCTCCACGGCAACATCTATTGCGGCGCCCCCGCCGCCGTGGACGCGTTCCGCTGCATGCGCGAAGCGTTCGCCGCGGCCGATGCCGCCTGACCAGGAGGATCTATCCATGAGCGAAGAATTGCTTGATCCGGAAGTCGCCGCGCGCGGCCAGGAAGTCCGGCGCCAGGTGCTGGGCGCCGGCCACGTGGACAGTTCATACCAGGTGGACGAGCTGTCGCGGCCGAAAACTCAGCTCTCGGAGTACGTCTGGAGCAAGGTCTGGGCGCGGCCCGGCCTGCCGTTGAAGAGCCGCAGCATCGCGTGCCTCGCCATGCTGACCGCGCTCAACCGCCCCCACGAGTTGAAGCTGCACGTGAAAGCGGCGCTCAACAACGGCCTCACCAGGGAGGAAATCGGCGAGGTGCTGCTGCAAACCGGGGCTTATTGCGGCATCAGCGCCGCCGAGGAGAGCTTCCGGATCGCGCAGGAGGCGTTCCGGGAACGCGGCATCTAACCGCCGATCCGCTTCAGCTTTCCGGCTGGATGTTCGCCTCGCGCACGACCTTGCCCCACTTGGCAATCTCCGCGCGCAGGAAGGTGGCGAATTCCGCCGGCGTGCTTGCCACGGTGTCGGCGCCGAATTCGAGGAGCCGCTTTTTGACGTCGGGCTGCGCGAGCGCGTAGCGGAGCGCGGCGTTCAGGCGGTTTACCGCTGTCGCGCCGGTCTTCGCCGGGCCGAGAAATCCGTACCACCCGGTCACAACGAATCCCGGCAGGCCGGTTTCCGTCGCGGTAGGCAAATCCGGCGCCGCGGCGGAACGGCGCGCGCCGGTCACCGCGATTGCGCGCAGCTTGCCGGACTGGATTTGCGTCACCACGGTGGGCATGCTGATGATCGCCATCTGGGTTTCGCCGCCGAGCAGCGAAGTGAGCGCCGGGCCCGCCCCCTTGTAGATGACGGCTGTAATACGGCCGCCCACCATCGAATTGAATTGCACCAGTCCCATGTGCATCGGGGTGCCGGAGCCCGCGATGGCCCCGTTCAGCTTGCCGGGCGCGGATTTCGCGAGCGCGACCAGCTCGCCGACCGATTTCGCGGGCACCGACGGGTGCACGACCAGCACGTACAGCCCGTCCGCGGCGTGCATGATCGGCGTGAAGTCGCGCGCCGTGTTGAACGGCAGATTGCGGTTGAGCGTCGAATTCACGGCGAGCGTGCTGGTCGCGATCCCGAGGGTGTAGCCGTTCGGCGGTGATTTCGCCAGCATGTCCAGGCCGATGATGGTGGCCGCGCCGGCGCGGTTGTCGATGACCACCGGCTGGCCGAGTTCTTCGCTCATTTTCGGCGCGAGCAGGCGCGCGACGACATCGGATCCGCCGCCCGGCGGGTACGGGACGATCAGCCGGACTGGCCGCTCGGGATAGGCCTGGGCCAGCGCAAGACCGGCCGCAAGCGCCATGCCTGCGCCGGCCATCGAGGTACATGTCTTCACGCCGGAAAGAAAAGCAAAGGGCGAGGCGCTTGTTTCCGCTGCCACTTGCCGCTCACCCGTCACGCCGCACCCGATGTCACCACGCCATGCGGGTATTGGCGACTTCGAGGCGATCCACGAGGTTGCGCACGAGGGCGCGGGTCAGATGCAGTTGCGCGCCGAGGCTCATCTTGGCGAGCGTCTCGGGGTCGAACTCGGCGAGGAGCAGTTCGGACACGGATTCCACGGTGGCGTGGCGCGGAAATTCACCCCCGCGAATGTAGGCCATCTCGCCAAAGCACTCGCGCTCGTCCAGCGTGTTGAGCAGGCGGCCTTTGCGCGTGACCTTGACCTGCCCCCTGCCGACGAGGAAAAAGCTCTGCCCCTTGGCGTCCTCTTTCACCAATACCTTCATCGCCGGAACCTCCGACCACTTGCCGGCAAGCGCCACTTCCCACAGCTCCGAGTCGGGCAAGCTCGACAGCATGGGAACTTTCTTGAGCGCCACGTACTTCACGCTATCGGGGATCACGCCGGCGGGCACCATCTTGTCGGCCAGGTTCGACAGCTCGATCGAAAAATCCGTCCAGGTCGGATAGCGCTGCGCCGGCGTCTTGGCCATGGCACGAAACAGGATGGCGTCGATTTCCTTCGGCAGGCCGGTGCGAAGCTTGGTTGGCGGGGTCGGCGGCTGTTCCGTGATCTTCTTGATCAGCGCTTCCATTTTATCCGCCGTGAACGGCCGCTGGCCGGTCAGCAGCTCGTACAGCACCACGCCGAGCGAATACATGTCGCTGTGGTAAGTCAGCGATTCGCCCCTGATCTGCTCGGGCGACATGTAGAAAGGCGAGCCCATGGACACCGTCTGCACCGCCTGGGTCTTGCGCAGGAAGGCCGCTCCGAAATCCGAGATCTTTACGTTGGTGCCGTGGGCGACCATGATGTTCGCGGGCTTGATGTCGCGATGGACGATGCCTTCCTTGAAGGCGTAGTCAAGCGCGCCGCAGCACTTGAAGCCAATCTGGAGCACGTCCTCGACCGGCAGCAGCGCGCCGGCCTTGGAGTGCTTGGAGAGATCGCCCTGCGTGACCAGCTCCATCGCGATGTAGCCGGAATCCTCCTGCACGACCGCGTCGAGAATGCCGACGATGTGCGGGTGCCTGAGCTTGCCGGCAAGGGAGGCTTCGTTGAGGAACTGCTGGCGATACACGGTCCCGAACTCGGGATCGCGGAACACCTCGGGCTCGATCGTCTTCAGCGCGACCTCGCGGCCGGAGAAGGAGTCCTTGGCCAGATAAACCGTGCCGGTCGCGCCCTTGCCGAGTAGCTTCTGGACCTCGTATTTCCCGACCTGAAGGCTCAGGTCCATCTCTACAAAATCGATTGCCACGTCTTCTTCTTGGTAGCCGAATTAGCGGGATTTTATAAACAAAACGCCTTCCTGTCAGTTATTTCGCCGTCTGTCGCTCCCGCCCGACATCCGCCGTTTTCCGGATGGATGACGTCTTAAGGTTCAAGGTTCCTCATTCCCCGGCTTCGCCGCGTCACTTCCGCACCAGCTTTTGAACCCGCCAATTGAGCGTGTCCGCGACATAGATGTCTTCCTTCCGGTCGAGCGCAAGGAAGTGCGCTTCGCCGTAGCGGTTGGGCCCCTTGCCCTGCCCCCCCGTCGCGCCGATGACGTTGCCATTGAGATCGAGCTTGATGATTTTCCCCGTGTGCCCGTGCGCCATCATCATGTGCTTGCGGTCGCGCATGAGACACAACCCGCACGGCGTGCCGGGATGCTTCGATTCGCGCAGATACGTTCCGTCCGCATCGAATACCTGGATGCGCTGGTTGGAGCGGTCGGCGACGTAGAGATTTCCCTTCGCATCCGTGATGATCGAGTGCGGCTGCTTGAACTGGCCGGGCGCGGCGCCTTCCCCGCCCCAGGTCCTGAGGAAATTTCCTTCAGCGTCGAACTTGTGCAGTCGCGACTCACCCTTGCCGTGCCCCTGGCTGACGTAGATCTCGCCGTCGAGGCCGAACGCAACGTCGTTGGGCTCGTTGAAGCAGCGCAGGTGCCCGGCCTGGTGCCATTCGCCCGCGTTGCCCTTGATGCCCAGCACCATGAGGATGCGCCCCTGCGGGCTCATTTTCACGACGATGTGCGAGCCGGTATCGGTAGCCCAGATATGGTCTTCGGCATCCACGCGCAGGCCGTGGGGGTTGGAGAAAATGCCCTGCGCGAGCGAGCGAAGGAACTTGCCCTTGCCGGTGAATTCCATCAGCGCATGCGCGCTGCGATTGAAGACGAGCACGTTGCCTTTCGAGTTGACCGCCACGCCCGAGCACGGCCCGAAGTTCATCCCCTGTGGCAGCTTGAAAACATCCGGCACGGGCTTGTAGCCCAGGTCCGGTGCGTTTTCCGGATAGTTAGTGACCGTGTTCTTCTCCGTTTTCATGCTTCTCCCTTTCGACATTCGACTTACTTTACTCGTTGGGCAGGTTGGCTTCCTTGACTACCCGGGTCCATTTATCGGTCTCGTCCCTGACGTAGTTCTGGAACGCTTCGGGTGTCGTTGGCGTGACGGTAATACCCTGGTCCTCGAGACGCTTTCTCAACACGGGCCCGGCGAGCAGCTTGTTCGCGTCGGCATTGATCCTGGCGATGATGGCCGGCGGAACCTTCGACTGCGTGCACAGCCCATACCATCCCGAGACGTCGTAGCCCGGCACGCCGCCTTCCGCGAAAGTCGGCACGTCGGGCAGCTGCGGGCTGCGTTGCGGTGTCGTCACGCCCAGCGCACGCACCCGGTTGGCCTTGATGGCCGCCAGCGGTCCGCCTGCAAGATTCCCCACCGACGTTTCTATTTGCCCGCTCATGGCGGCGGCGAGCGCTTCCGCCGCACCCTTGTACGGCACGTGCACGATATTGATCCCGGTTATGGATTTGAGCAGCTCGATCGAGAGATGCGGCGAAGCGCCGACGCCCGAGGAGCCGAAGTTGATTTTCCCCGGGCGCGCTTTGGCGTAAGCGATGAACTCGCGCAAGGTCCTTGGCGGCAGCGAGGGATGCGTCATGAATACGTTGGGCACGGAACCGATCATCACCGGAAACGCGAAGTCGCGGATATGATCGTAGGTCAGCGTGGCCTTGAAACGCGCCGGTGTGATCGAATGCGAGCCGATATTGCACAACACCAGTGTGTAGCCATCGGGCGGGGCTTTCGCCGTGAGCTCGGTCGCGATATTGCCCGCGGCGCCCGGCCGGTTTTCGACGATGACCTGCGTGCCCCATGCCTCGGTCAGTGCCGCGGCCATGATGCGAGCGGTCGTGTCAACACCACCGCCCGGGACGTAGCCCACCAGTATCCGCACCGGCTTCGCCGGGTATGACTGCGCCCAAGCCGCAGTCATACCCAGGCACAAGATTAAAGTTGCAAGGTACAAGAAAAACCTTGTTCCTTGCATCTTGTAACTTGAACCTTGTGTCTTGATTCTCATCGCCCCCCTCATCCCTCATCCCTCATCCCTCGTCACTCGTCACTCGTCACTCGTCACTGTTTTTCAGTCTACCTTGGCGCCGGCGAGCTTTACCAGCTTCACATACTTGTCGTGCTCGCGGCGGATGAAGACGGCAAACTCCTCCGCGCTGCCGCCCACCGGATCGGTGCCCTGCGCCTCGAACAGCGACCGCATCTCCGGGGCACGGACGACCCTGGCCAGTGCGCCGTTGAGGCCGACAACGATAGCCTTCGGGGTTTTCGCGGGCGCGAGCAATCCGAACCAGTTGCCCGATTCGTAGCCCGGCACACCTGCCTCGCCGACCGTCGGAATATCCGGCAGCTGCGGCGAGCGCCGGGTGGCCGCAACGCCGAGCGCGCGCAGTTTCTCGGACTTGAGATGCCCGAGCACCGGCGGGATCGAATTGAACATCATGTTCATATGTCCCGCCACCACGTCGGCCACCGCCTGCGGCGCGCCTTTGTAAGGCACGTGCGTGATGTTCACGCCGGTCATGCTCTTGAACAGTTCCATCGCCAGGTGGTTGCCGGCGCCGTTGCCGGCCGGCGGCAGCGAGGCGGCCGCCAGGATCACCTTGGAGCGGGCCCACTTGGAAGCGTTGTCCAGGAGGTTGCCCAGCATCTCCTCCAGGTCCTGGCGCTCGCCCTGGAAGCGGGCGCCGGTCGGGCAGTCCAGCGCGAAGTCCAGATGCTTGTCGCGATAGATGCGCTCCAGCGCGCGAATGATCGATTCGCTCACGGGGCGGACCTCG
>Ga0137410_10001267_pt1 | contig 17297 bp, 19 predicted proteins | sample CZODoug1_16funga_FD_108878 | JGI IMG/M metagenome (GOLD analysis project Ga0137410, IMG submission 108878) | Vadose zone soil fungal communities from Angelo Coast Range Reserve, California, USA - CZODoug1_16fungal (Illumina Assembly) | ecosystem: Environmental > Terrestrial > Soil > Vadose zone... | reverse complement strand
GGACATCACCAGCTTGGTCATATGGCTCGCAATCGGCGCCCTCGCCGGGTGGATTGCCGGGAAGGTCATGAAGGGAAAAGGATTCGGCGTCATCGGCAATATCGTGGTCGGAATCATCGGGGCTCTGGTGGGCGGTTTCCTGTTCGGCCTGCTCGGAATAACGGCGGGCGGGATAATCGGCTCGATCATCACGGCGACTGTGGGCGCTATCGTCCTCCTGTACGTCGTGGGGCTGCTCAAGAAAGCTTGACTACCTGAACCGCAGGTTTGCGCGCGAGAGCTGCGCGACCGACGCACACCCCATCAGCCTCATATCCCGCTCGAGCTCCGCTTTCATCAGCGTCAGCGCGCGCTCGACGCCGGCCTGCCCGGCCGCCGCGAGCGGGAACAGGTAGCAGCGCCCTACTCCGACGGCCTTGGCGCCGAGCGACAGCGCCTTGAGGATGTGCGTGCCGCGCTGCACGCCGCCGTCCATCATGACGTCGATGCGGTCGCCGACGGCGTCGACGACTTCGGCGAGCTGGTCGAAGCCGCTTCGCGAACCGTCGAGCTGGCGGCCGCCGTGGTTGGAAAGCACGATGCCGGTGCACCCGATGTCGACCGCGCGCCTGGCGTCCTCGACGGACATCAGGCCTTTCAAGCAGAACTGTCCGCCCCACTCCTTCACCATCTCCGCCACGTATTTCCAGTCCAGGGACGGGTCGAGCATCTCGGTGAAGTAGCGCCCGATCGACATGGTGTCCCCGCTCATGCCGATGTGCTCGTCGAGCTGGGGCAGCTTGAAGCGCTCGTGGGTCACGTAGTTCAGTCCCCACATCGGCTTGATCGCGAACTGGAACATACCGCCGAGGGTAAGCCGGAACGGGATCGAGAAGCCGGTGCGCAGGTCGCGCTCGCGGTTCCCGCCGGTGATGCTGTCCACGGTGAGCATCATCACGTCGACGCCCGCCTGCTTCGCGCGCTGGAGCATGGCGCGGTTCAGGCCGCGGTCTTTGTGGACGTAGAACTGGTAGCACTGCGGCGTGGAGTAGGCCTTGCGGAGCTCTTCGATGCTCACGGTGCCCAGCGACGAGACGCCGAACATGGTCCCGGCCTTCGACGCGGCGGCGGCGACCGCGCGCTCGCCGCTGTGGTGGAACAGGCGCTGGAGCGCGGTCGGCGAGCAGTAGAACGGCAGCGCGAGCCTCTGCCCCATCACCGTGACGGACAGGTCGATATCCTTCACCCCGCGCAGGACGTTCGGCACCAGGTCGCAGCGCTCGAAGGCCTCGGTGTTGCGCCGATAGGTGACTTCATCGTCCGCCGCCCCGTCGATGTAGTCGAAGATCGGGCCGGGCAGGCGGCGCTTTGCGAGCCTGCGGAAGTCGTGGAAGTTGTGGCAGTCGGCGAGGCGCATCCTAGGGGAGTATGAACTGCACCTTGCCGACGATGTTCGCGGCCGGGACGAATCCCCAGGTGCGGCTGTCGGAGCTCGCGTCGCGGTTGTCGCCCAGCACGAAATAGTGGCCCTCGGGCACCCGGCAGGACATGCCTTCCTTGGCGAAGGTGCAGTGGTCGATCGATGGAAAAGGCTTTACCGGAGGGACGAAAACGCCGGCCTCCGCGTCGATGAGAATACGGTATTCGCAATCGCCGAGCCGCTCCTGATACTGCGGCGAGCCATGGGCGCGATCCTTGTGAACGTAGTCGGCGAGCTGCTTTCGCGGCACCTCCTGGTCGTTGATCCAGAGCCGCTTGCTGAAGTAGGCGACCGTGTCGCCCGGAAGCCCAACGACCCTCTTGGCATAGTCGGCGGACTTGTTCTCCGGAGACTCGAAAACGACCACGTCTCCTCTGCGCACTTCGGACGAGATGGCGGTTCTCATGAAGTGAATCCCCAGCGTTCCGTAATTGCCGTACCCCCATTTCTTCACGATCAAACGGTCCCCCGGCTCGATCGATGGCCGCATCGAAGCGGACGGAAAGCGGAACGGCTCGACCAGGAAGGCCCAGGCGCCCGGCGAGAGTCCCGCGAGCGCCGCGATAACGACGACCAGGCCGGCCCCGCGGCTGTACCAGGGGCGCCTCACCTCCCGGAAATCCCGGGCGAAGCGGTACGCCTGTACCGCGCAGACGATCGCAAGCAGCAGCACCGCGGCACCGCCGGCCCACGCGGGTTCGCGGAGCACGACGAAGTCGACCACCGCGATGACGGCCAGCAATACGAAATAGATCGCGGCCAGGCCGGGCCGGGCAACGTACAGCATCCCAGCGGGCGGGAGGAAAAAACCCAGCGCGGCGGCGATTCTTCTGCTCGGCTTGCGGTAGGTCTCGGTGGATTCCATCGATGGCCGGCGCCGAATTCACCCGCTCGCTATTCCGGGGTGATCCGCGCCGCCTTCACCACCTTCGCCCAGCGCTCGATCTCCTCGGGGACGAACTTCGCGAGGTACTCGGGCCCGCGGCGCTCGGGCGGGACGATCTCGAGGCCCAGGTCCTCGAGGCGCTTGCGGATCGCCGAGTCGTCGAGCATCTCGTTCACCACCTTCGCCATCTTCTGCACGATCGCGTTCGGCGTCCCCTTGGGGAAGAACAGGCCGTTCCACACGCTCGCCTCGACGCCGGCGAGCCCCTGCTCGCCGCTCGTCGCGAGCTCGGGAACGACCGCCGAGCGCCGCGGCGCCATGACCGCGATCGCCTTCACCTTGCCCGACTTCGCCTGCGCTGCGCCGGTCTGGATGGTGTTGCACATGTAGTCGATCCGCCCGGCGACCAGGTCCTGGAGCGCCGGCCCCTCGCCGCGGTAGGGGATGTGGGTGATGTCGACGCCCATCGCGATGTTCAAGAGCACGCACGGCAGGTGCGTCCCCGCGCCGACGCCCGCCGAGCCGAATTGCATCTTCGCGTGGTTCGCCTTCGCGTAGGCGACGAACTCCTGCAGGCTGGACACCGGCAGATCCTTGCGCACGTCGAGGATGCGCGGCGACTCCGACACCAGGCCCACCGGCGCGAAGTCGGTCGCCGCGTTGTACAGGGGATTCTTGTTGACCGACTGACTGTAGGCGTGGGTGCCGGTGTTGCCGATGAGGAACAGGTAGCCGTCGGGCTCCCCTTTGGCGACGCGCGCGCTGCCGACCATTCCGGCCGCCGCGCCGACGTTCTCCGCGACGATCGGCTGCCCGAGAAGCTCGCCGAGTTTCGCCGCCTGGATGCGCGCGCTCGTGTCCACGCCGCCCCCGGCCGCGAAAGGCACGATCAGCATGATCGGCCGGCTGGGCCAGCCCTGCGCAAAGGCCGGGGCGCCCGGGACGAGCGCCGCGAGGATCAGATATACCGCGTGAAGCCGCCGCATACTTCCACCGTGGTCCCGGTCATGTAGCTGTTCTTCGACGAGACGAGGAAGGCCGCGACGTTGCCGATCTCCTCGGGCTCGGCCCAGCGCCCGAGCAGCGTCTGCCCGGCGATGCCGGCGCGCACCTGGTCCGCGGTGGTTCCGCGCGCCTTCGCCATCGCATCGGCACGCGGACCCCAGGACTTCACATTGGTGAACCCCGGGCAAATGTTGTTGACCGTGATGCCGGCTGCGCCGACCTCGGCCGCGACGAGCTTGGAAAAGGAGATGATCGCCGAATTCGTCAGCGCGGTGCTCCACGCTCCCCCGAGCAGCTGCTTGCCGGTGACACCCGAGACGTTGAGTACGCGCGCGCCCTTGGCCTTCTTCAGGTAGGGCAGCGCGTGCTTGGTCGTGTGCACGGCCGCCATGAGCTTGAGGTTGAGGATCTTCTCCCACTGCTCCGCGCTCAGGCCCTCGAGCGTCCCGGGGATCAGCCCGCCGACGTTGTTGACCAGGATGTCGATCCCGCTGAGCTGCGAGGCGGCTTCCGCCACGAACTTGCTGCAGCCCTCCTCGGTTGCGAAGTCGGTGACCACGCCGACCGCCGTCGCTCCGAGCGCAGTCAACTCCTTCACCGCGGCGTCCAGCCCCTGAGCGCCGCGCCCCGACAGCGCGACATTGCAGCCCTCCCTTGCTAGCGCGGTCGCGATGGCGAAGCCGATGCCCTGGCTCGAGCCGGTGATCACCGCGTTCTTCCCCTTGAGTCCCAGATCCATGCTCCCTCCCCTGTTTTCCTGTCAGTCGAACAGCGCCGCCGGCACGTGCACGTGCCCGTCGAAGATACGCCGCGCGGTGCGCACGAACGAGGCGCGCTCGACCACCGGCGCGGCGCCGTTGCGGCTGGTGACGAGGTCCACTTCGATCTTCCCCGTGGGGTGCTCGATCGTGAGCATCCCGCCCGAAAACCCCTTGGGCTCGACGAAGCGGCTGGCCACCGTGCCCGGCAGCACCGCCGCCGTCGCTACCGCGAGCGCACCGGTCACGGCGTGCGCCTTGTGGCAGGCGTGCGGCGTGAAATAGCGCGAGGCGATGTTGCCGCCCTTCGCGGGGCGCGACATCAGCGCAGGCTTGGGCACGACGAGCTTGGACACGTCGCCCATGCCCATGCGCTTGCCGGCCTCCAGCCGGATCGACTCGATCCGCTGCATCGTGGCGCGGTCCGCGTCCAGCTCGTCGGGCGATTCCTTGCCGGTCTTGCCGAAATCCTCGGCCGCCATGATGAGCAGCGGCATCGCCATGTCGATGCAGGTCGACTCCACCCCCTGGATCGTGTCGAGCGCGTTGCCGGTCGGCAGGAGCTTCCCGGTGACCGAGCCCAGCGCGTCGAGAAAGGTCAGCTTGATCGGCGCGGCGGGATCGCCCACCCCGTCGATGCGCGTCGAGCCCTCGTACTGCACCTCGCCCCCCGGCGTCTGCACGATCGCCTCGATCAGCGATTCCGTGTTGACGTTGTAGATCCGGACGAGCGTGGTGGGGCTGTGCGCCTTGACGAGGCCGGTCTCGATCGCGAACGGACCCACGCCGGCGAGCATGTTGCCGCAGTTGGGCTTGGTGTCCACGAAGGCCTCGTTCACCGAGACCTGCGCGAAGAGATAATCGACGTCGGCGCCTTCCTGCTGCGAGCGACTGACGATCGCGACCTTGCTCGTGAGCGTGTTCGAGCCGCCGATGCCGTCGACCTGGAGCTGGTGGGGCGAGCCCATCACGGCGAGCAGCACCGCGTCGCGCTTCGCGGGCTCGGACGGCAGGTCGGAGGCGAGGAAGTACGGGCCTCGCGACGTTCCGCCGCGCATCAGCACACAGGGTATGCGGCGTTGCATCTTCAGGCGTTTGTCAGTTGTCTCGCCGCAGCATGGCCAGGAATACGGGCCGGCCGTGCAATGTTTACACAGGTTCAGTCGAAGTTCACACTGTGATCGTACCTCATCGGGGAGATCTCATGCCAAAAGCCCTTACCTTCCTCACTCTCTTGCTCGCCAGCCTGTGGGGCTGCGCCATGTCCCCGGCCAGTGTCGGGATGGACGAGATGCAGGTCCAGGCGAGAATGGGCAAGCCCGAGACCGTGCGCAAGGGTGTCGACGGCTCCCAGATCTGGGAATACCCGGGAGGACCTCTCGGGAGACAGACCTATATGGTGACCCTCGGCGCCGAGCACTCGGTGAAGGAAGTCCGCCAAGTCCTCACCGACGAGTACTTTTCCAAGGTGACGAGCGGCATGTCGCGCGACGAGGTGCGGCAGATCCTCGGCAAGCCGGGGATGGTCTCGACGTACCCCGCCCGCGACGAAGAGGTGTGGTCCTGGCGCTACCAGCAGGTCAACCCCATGTTCTTCAACGTCATGTTCGACCGCAGCGCCGGAACGGTGAGGACGACGCTGAAGCAGGAGGAGATCATGTGGATGGACCAGGACTGCTAGCAGTTAACCGAGCCGAGCGACCCGTGAGCGCCATTCTCAGAGCAACCGTCATCGCCGTCGCGGCGCTCGCCGGCGGCTGCGCCACCTTCTCCGACGTCGCGCCGGGCGACTCCGACGTGAATGTCGCCGACAAGGTGGGCAAGCCCGACACCGTGTGGAAAAACCCGGACGGCTCGGAGATCTGGCAATACCCCCAAGGCTACTACGCGACCCAGACTTTCGTCATCACCATGGGGGCCGATCGGCGCGTGAAAGAGATCCACCAGGCGCTGTCCGAGCCCTATTTCTCCAAGATCTACGCCGGCATGTCGAAGGACGAGGTGTACCGCATGCTCGGCCGGCCGAGGGAGGTCTGGATCTACGCGGCCCGCGACGAAGAGGCCTGGACCTGGAGATACAGGGACACCAACTACATGTTCTTCAACGTCCTGTTCGACCGCACCGCGGGCACCGTCAGGAACACCCAGCGTCTGCAGGAGATCCTGTTCCTGGACGGCGGGCGCAAGGGCGGCGGCTAACCGCTCTTTTTCCCCTGGTCGTATTCTGCCATCGCCTCGCGCGCGAGCCTGAACGCCTCCACGCCCGCCGGCACGCCACAGTACACGGCCACCTGCAGCAGCACCTCGCGGATCTCCTCGCGCGAGCAGCCGTTGGTCAGCGCGCCTTTCACGTGCACCTTGAACTCGTGCGGCCGGTTGAGCGCCGAGAGCATCGCCAGGTTGATGAGGCTGCGCATCTTGCGCGGGAACGCGGGCCGCGTCCACAGCCAGCCCCAGCAGGCCTCGGTCGCGTACTCCTGCATCGGCATGCTGAAATCGTCGGCGGCCTTCACGTTGCGCTCGACGTACTCGGCGCCGAGCACTTCCTTGCGCACGGCGAGGCCCTTGTCCCACAGCTCCTTGATCATTGCGATTTCCTTTCGGTAGTTTCAGGTCAGGCGAGGGTATGAGCGAGCTCGCCGATGTCCTCGATCCACAGCTTGACGGTGTCGCCGGGCTTGAGGAAACGGCCCCGCCCCATGCCGACTCCCGCCGGCGTGCCGGTGAGGACGAGGTCCCCCGGATGCAGGGTTACGCGCGACGACAGCATCGCGATCTGCTCGGCGGTATCGAAGATGAGCTTGCTGGTGTGCGAGTCCTGCATCAGCTCGCCGTTCACCCACAGCCTGATCCCCAGCTGGTGGGGATCGGCCACGTCGCCCGCCGGCACGATCCAGGGACCCAGCGGGCACGAGCCCTCGAAGCATTTCTGGCTGACCCAGTCGTAGTGGAACGGCGAGGCGGGCGGGTTCTTGTCGCGCTTCATCGCGTCGCGCGCCGAGAGGTCGTTGGCGATGGTCCAGCCGGCGACGCAGGCGAGCGCCTTGTCGGCGGAGACGTCCTTCACCCTGCGGCCGATGACGGCGGTCAGCTCGACCTCCCAGTCCACTTTCTGCGAATACGCGGGAAGCTTCACCTTCGCGCCCGGCCCCACCACCGAGCTCCTCGAGGTCTTCACGAAATGCCAGGGCTTCTCGCCCAGGTCCTTCATCGTCGGGCCCGGCTCCTTGCCCTGCGCACGCGCCATCTCGGCCATGTGGTCGGTGTAGTTCGCGCCGGCGCAGTAGATGTTGCCCGGGTAGAGCACCGGCGCGAGCAGCTTCACCCGCGAAAGCGGCGCGCCCTTTGCCTTGCCCTTCCCCGCCGCGATGCGCTTCGCGAACGCGGCGAACTCGCGGTGCGCCTTCGGCCAGTCTTGCAGCGCCCCCAGCACAGAGGACCACTGGGGCTTGCCCGTCGCGCGGCCCGCGTCGTAGACCTTGCCGTCGACCAGCAGCCCGGAGCGCGCCTCGGCGCCCGACTTGAAGCTCAGCAGCTTGTAGCTCATCGTCTCCCCTTTCCTAGGCGACCAGGCGCTTGACGCGCCTGGTCCAGTCCTCGAGCGCGATCATCTGGTCGGTGAGGAATTTGCGCGTGGTTTCGTCGGTGAGCTTGCCGTCGGCAAACTTGCTCGCCGACTGGCCGATGAACACCTCCGGCTTCACCAGCCAGTGCACACCCAGTTGCACCAGGATCTGGCGCAAGTGGTATTGGCCCCTGGAACCTCCCAACGGACCCGTGGTGCAGCTGAATAGCGCCGCCGGCTTGTTGTTGAAGGGCTGGGGCTGGAAGCGCGACAGCCAGTCGATCACGTTCTTGAGCGGCGCGCCCACCGACCAGTTGTACTCGGGGTTGGCGAAGAGCAGCGCGTCCGCGGCGAGGACCTCCTCGCGCAGCCGCGTCGCCGCCGCCGGAAAGCCCTTCTCCTGCACGTCGAAATTGTACATCGGCAGGTGGTCGAAGCGGGTGATCTCGAGCTTCATGCCTGCGGGCATCAGCTCGCCCGCGGTCTTCAGCGCGATCATGTTGTAGGACTTCTGCCGCAGGCTCCCGCAGAACCCCAGGACTTTGAATGTCGTGTTCACGTCTTCTCACTGTGGTTGAAAGAATCTAGGCCAGCGCGGCCTTCACGCGCTCCGCGGTGAACGGCACGCTGCGCAGCCGCACGCCGGTCGCGTCGAAAATGCCGTTCGCGACCGCCGCCATGACGGGCGAGGCCGCGGGCTCCCCGGCGCCCACCGATGGCTTGTCGAGGCGGTTGATCAGGGTGATTGCGATCTCTTCGGGCACGTCGGAGAAGCGCAGGATCGGGTAGCGCTGCCAGTCGAGGCTCGTCACCCTGGCCGTGTCGAACTTCACCTCCTCGAGCAGCGCGCGCGAGAGCGTCTGGACGATGTTGCCCTCGATCTGGTTCTTCAGGCCGTCGGGGTTCACGATCAGGCCGCAGTCGTGCGCGCAGGCGACGCGCTCGACCGAGACCTTGCCGCTCGCGCGGTCGACCTGCAGCTGCAGCGCGACCGCCGCGTAGCCGCTGTAGTTGTCGTAGTGGACGAAGGCGATCCCGCGCCCCACGGACGTTACTGAGCCGGCGTTGCCCCCGCCGCGCGGTGCGGGCCTGGGGCTCCACTGCGCGAGCTTCGCCACCGCCTCCAGCACCGCGATGGCGCGCTCGTCCTTGAGGTGGCGAATGCGGAACTCGATCGGATCGGCGCCCGCCGCGTGGGCAAGCTCGTCGATGAAGGACTCGTTCGCGAAGGTGTTCTGCGGCGAGCCCAGCCCGCGCAGCGACGACACCCGCAGCACCGTCGACTGCAGCAGGTGCAGCCGCACCCGCGCGTTCGGGAACACGTAGGTCGAGCGCGCGTTGCGGTCGGCGCCGGCCGGCGCGAGCAAGTCGGGCAGGCCGAGCTGCGCGCCGGCGAGCGTGTTGCCGGGCCCGTTCCCCGCCGGACGTCCCGCGTGCCCCGGGCTCCACACCTGGTAGTCCCAGGCAGCGACATTGCCCTGCGGATCCAGGCCGCCCGCGACCTCCATCACCATGGCCGCGCCCTTGGGCTCGCTGCCGTGCTCGTCGTGGCGCATCCACTGCACGCGCACGGGCTTGCCGACCGCTTGCGACATGAGCGCGGCGTCCGCGGTGGCGTCGTCGGCGCCGTTGTGTCCGTAGCATCCCGAGCCCTCGACCCACACGAGGTGCACCCGCTCGCGCGGCACGGCGAGCACCACCGCCACCGCGTCGCGCAGGTTGAAGCTGCTTTGCGTCGGCGACCACAGCGTGGCGCCGTCGGAAGTAACCGACGCGATGGCGCACGAAGGGCCGATCGAGCCGTGCATCTGGTGGGGGACGTAGTACTGCGCCCGGTGCGTTTTCGACGCCAGGGCGAGCGCGGAGTCGACGCCGCCGTTCTCGACCAGCACCCGGGATCGGCTCGGCGTGGCGCGCGTGAAGGCCGGCATGTCCGCCATCTTCGGCAGCTCGACGCCCTGGGTCCACTGCACCTTGAGCGCACGCGCCGCGCGTATCGCCTGCTCCTCGCGCTCGGCGACCACGCCGACGAAGTTGCCCTTCACCACGACGCGCACGTTCCCGGGAAGCGACTTCACCGAGGCTTCGTCGACGCGCTCGACCCTCGCCTCGGGCATCGGCGGGCGCACTACGCGCCCGTGCAGCATCCCCGGCATGCGCAGGTTCTGGATGTAGGCGTGGGCGCCGAAGACCTTGGCCGGCAGCTCGACGCGCGGGATCGCCTTGCCGACGATGGCGTGCTGATCGGGCGACTTCGGCGTGGCCGCGCCGGTGATCGTCTTGCCGATCTTCTTTCCGCCCACCAGCTCGGCGTAGGTGACGTTCTTTCCGTCCGGCGCTGAGATCACGCCCTCGGCCACCTTGAGTTGGGCGGCGTCCACGCCGAATCCCGCCGCGGCCAACTCGAGGAGCGTCCTTCGCGCCTCGGCGGCCGCCTGCCGCAGCTGCGGCCCGGCGCGGTAGATGGATTGGCTGCCGACCGTCGGACCCTGGTTCGGGCAGAGCGCGGTGTCGCCCATGAGCATGAACACCCGGCCGAAGGCGACGTCGAGCTCCTCGGCGACGATCTGCGCGAGCGCCGTCTGCACGCCCGTGCCCAGCTCCACCTTGCCGCAGTACACCGTGACCTGGCCGTCGGCCGCGACCGCGAGCCAGGCGTCGAGCTGCTGCAGCCTCGCGTCCTGCGCCTGCGCGAAGCCGATTTCGGGAAGGCTGAACGAGACGATCAGCGCGCCCGCGCCCTTGAGGAATTCCCTGCGGTCGAGGTTCATGCCGCAACCCTCCTCACCGCCCGAAGTATGCGCATGTGCGTGCCGCAGCGACACAGATTCCCGTCGAGCGCCGCTCGGATCTGCGCCTCGCTCGGCTTGGGGTTCTGCGCCAGGAAGGCGCTCGCCGTCATGATCATGCCGTTGATGCAGTAGCCGCATTGCGCCGCCTGCTCGGCAACGAAGGCCTGCTGCAGCGGGTGAGGCTTCTCGGGCGTGCCCAGGCCCTCTATGGTCGTGACCTTGCCTTTAACGGCCGACACCGGCACCGAGCAGGAGCGTGCCGGCTTGCCATCGATGTGCACCGTGCACGCCCCGCACTGGGCGAGGCCGCAGCCGAACTTGGGGCCGTTCAGCTCGAGCTCGTTGCGCAGCACGTACAGGAGCGGCGTATCGGGCGCCGCCGCGACCTCGTGCTGCTTTCCGTTCACCGTGATGGTAGTCATTTGAACATCGCCGCTTCGTAGAAGCTCGGGTCGTAGTAGATCGACGGATCCTTCAGGATCTTGTGCGGCTTCGCGTACTTCGAGCGCAGCGCGAGCACCGTCCGCACGCCATCGAGGTCGATCTTCGCCTTCTTCTGGAAGCCTTCGACCGGATTCAGCAGGATACCGTAGGCGACCAGTGCCCCCTGGGGCGTGGCGTTCGGCAGGTTCTTGAGGAATATCGTGATGGCTTCCTCGCGGTTGCCCGGGTTGTACAGCCAGTCGACCGCGTCGCTGAAGGCGCGGATGTAGCCGACCACGGCGTCGCTGTTCTTCTCGGCCCATTCCTTGCGGGCACCGCCGACCAGGCCCTGGTAGCGCCCGAGCACCTCGGTCGCGTTGGCGAGCCGGTTGAAGCCCTTCTCCTCGGCTTGCACCTCGAAGGGCGAAAGCAGGAGCGTGCCGGCGTGTTTCTTCTCCATGAGCGCCTGGTAGCGCTGCAGCACCCCGCCCGCGGTCACGACCTTGTAGTCCTTGTTCATGACCAGCTTGTTGCGCGCCAGGATCTCGAACAGCACGAAAGCGTAGCCGGTGGTCATCGCGTCCACCGACAGCGTCTTGCCGCGCAGGTCGCGGTAGCTCCCGACCTCGGGCACGGTTACCAGGCGCAGGAAGCCGTTGTCGCCGCCCATGAAGGCGAACAGGTCGGAGCCCTGCTTGGGCACCTCTCCCTGGCCTTCGCGGTAGGCGATCAGGTTGTCGATCGCGGTCATCGCGATGTCGAACTTGCCGTCGATGAGGTTGGTGATCTGGAACACCGAGCTCGGCGTCGGGGTGATCTTCACCTCGATGCCGTTCCTGGCGAAGAAGCCCTTTTCCTGTGCGACCCAGATCGGCCAGTTGAAGCCCCCGGGGAAGACGATCAGGTTGACCGCCTGGAGGGGCGGCTGCGGCGCAGCCGGCGCGATGGACCCTTTGGGCGAAGCCGGCGCACGCGACCCGGAAGGACCGCCCGCGCACGACGCAAGAAACAATAGAGACGCTGCAACCACCAGCGTGCCGAACCTAGTCATGTCTCCTCCTCACTCCGGATCGTTTGCGGTCAGATGCTCCCACATTCGCTCGGCGATGCGTCCCTGCCATGTCGCCCTGTTCCTCGCCTGCTCCTCGGTCATGCGCGGCGCCTTGTCGGCGAGCCCGGCGTAGAGCGCGGCGAGCTCGACGCGCGCCGCGTCCTCGAGGAAGGCGGGCACCAGCCCGGCGCGGGCGAGCGCGCGCGCCATCTTGCGCACCACGATCTGCTGTTGCTCCATCACGCGACGGTCTTGAGCGGCGGCTTCCTGTCCTTCTGCTCCGCGCGGAACTCGGGGATGTCCGGGCGCGAGCCCCACATGCAGAACGACTCGGGCGCGAACGGGAACTGCCGCGGCCGGTAGCTCGCCTCTTCCTCGGGCAGGATGTGCTTCACCCCGACCGAGTACTCGTAGACCATCTGGTCCGGCCCCTCGAAGTAGAGGAAGCACGCCGACGAGGACGGGTGGCGGCCCGGGCCGAAGACGATCTTCACGCCCTTCTCCTTCAGAAAATAATACGCGCGCATCACATCGTCGAAGTCCTCGACCTGGTGGTTGATGTGCTGCACGCCGGGGTGCGACGATGGGAACAGGGCGAGCGAGTGATGGACCGTGCTGATCCGCAGCAGCGGCGCGTCGCCGATCCAGTCGGAGACGCGCGCGTTCAGCACGCTCGTCCAGAACAGCTCGTCGCGCGCGGCGTTCGAGGTGCGCAGGCCGATATGGCTGAAATGCGTGATGCCGGCGTCGCGGGAGGGAAAGGTGCGCGTGCCGGAATGGTAGGGCCGCACCACCAGCTCGATCCGGTTTCCGCTGGGGTCCTTGAGCGCGAGAAACTCCTGGACACGGCGCTGCTCGCATTCGGCCTTCGTACCCTCACGGACACGGTATCCGGCCCTCTCGATCTCCGTGCCCACGCTGTCGAGTTGCCTGCGGTCCTTGAGATCGAAGCCGATGACGTGGTCGGAGGGATCGCCCTCGAAATACACCAGCGTGTGGTCGCGCGTGTCGCCGCGCACCGCGATCTTGTCGCTGCGGAAGTAGGCGGCCTTGCCTTCGCGGCCGGCGAGTTGCAGGCCGACGATCTCGGTCGCGAACTCCACGGCCGAGTCCAGATCGGGCGTGCCGATCCGGAGGTAGCGGATGTCGTGGAGGTCGACCATCCTATTTCATCAAGGGCATGCCGAAGTTCGCGGCAGGGTTGACGCCCTCGCGCCAGCGCGCGGTCACGGTCTTGATGCGGGTGTAGAAGCGCACGCCTTCCGGTCCGTGCTGGTTCATGTCGCCGAAGATCGAGCTCTTCCAGCCGCCAAAGCTGTGGAACGACAGCGGCACCGGGATCGGCACGTTGATGCCGACCATGCCGCAGTTCACCTTGTGCGTGAAGTTGCGCGCGACGTCTCCGTTCCTCGTGAAGATCGCTACGCCGTTGCCGTATTCGTGGTCCGAGGGCAGCGCGAGCGCCTCCTCGAACGTCTTCGCCCGAACCACGGAGAGCACCGGGCCGAAGATCTCCTCCTTGTAGATGCGCATGTCGGGCCTGACCCTGTCGAACAGCGAGCCGCCCAGGAAGAAGCCGTTCGGCTGCTCGGGCACGCTGAAGCCCCGCCCGTCGACCACCAGGCTCGCACCCTCCTTCACGCCGAGGTCGACATAGCCCTTCACCTTGTCGCGGTGCTCGCGGGTGACGAGCGGGCCCATCTCGGAGGCGTTGTCGGTCGATGGCCCGACCTTGAGCTTCCTGATCCGCGGCACCATCGCCTCGATCAGCTCGTTTCCGGTGCGCTCGGTGACCGGCACCGCCACCGACACCGCCATGCAGCGCTCGCCGGCCGAGCCGTAGGCCGCGCCCATCAGGGCTTCGACGGCACCGTCGATGTCCGCGTCGGGCATGATCACCATGTGGTTCTTTGCGCCGCCCAGCGCCTGCACCCGCTTGCCGTTCACCGAGCCGGTCGCGAACACGTACTTCGCGATGGGCGTCGAGCCGACGAAGCTCACCGCGGCGACGCGCGGGTCGGTGAGCAGCGTGTCCACGGCTTCCTTGTCGCCGTTGACCACGTTGAGCACGCCGGGAGGCGCGCCCGCCTCGAGCATCAGCTCGGCCAGGCGCAGGGGGCAGGACGGGTCCTTCTCCGAGGGCTTCAGGATGAAAGTGTTGCCGCAGGCGATCGCCATCGGGAACATCCACATCGGCACCATCGCCGGGAAATTGAAGGGCGTGATGCCCGCGCACACCCCGAGCGGCTGGCGGATCGAGTACAGGTCCATGCCGGAGGTGATGTTGTCCGAGTACTCGCCCTTCATCAGGTGCGGGATGCCGCAGGCGAACTCGACCACCTCCAGGCCGCGCTGCACCGAGCCCTTGGCGTCCGAGAGCACTTTGCCGTGCTCGGAGGAGACGAGCAGCGCCAGCTCGTCCATGTGCTTTTCCACCAGCTCCTTGAACCGGAACATCACCCGCGCACGCGTGACCGGCGAGGTCTCCGACCAGGCGGTGTACGCTTCCCTGGCAGTGGCGATGACTCGCTCGACCTCCGCCTTCGAGGCGAGCGGCACGCGGCCCGAAGGCGCGCCGGTGGTGGGGTTGAATACGTCGCCGAAGCGGCCACTCTCCCCTTTCAGGTGCTTGCCGCCGACGAAATGCGACAGCTCGCGAGCCTTCGCGAGGGCAGGATCACGGGTGTTCATGGGCTGCTCTTCGAGGAAGCAAAGGGGGGATGATACTACTCGACGGCGAGGGCGCCGAAATACAAGGCGAGCGACACGATGACGCTGATGAAGGCGACGGTGAGCGCGAGCGATCTGCCGTGCCACAGGCCGTTCCACCAGCGGCCGATGTCGTCGAACAGCACCGCCATTCTGCCGCCGTAGCGCTGCAGGTCGCGCATGTAGGCCTTCGACTCGTTGGGCGCGATCGCCTGGGGAACGCCGTCCACGACGATGATCTGGTAGGCCCCGGAGAGATCGGGCTCGTCGCCTGCCCGCGAATAGATCCAGCCGGCGCAAGCCAGGCCGGCGACCAGGACCAGGGCGCTCGCCGCGAGGAGCTTCTTCCTCAATTCACCGTCGCTCCGGATTCGCGCACCACCTTGCCCCACTTGTCGTAGTCGGCCTTGAGGTAGTCGGCGAACTGGGCGGGCGTGTCCGGGTCGGGCTCCATGCCGGTGGTGAGCATGAGCTTGTGGAACTCGTCGGTGCGCATCAGCTTGGCAATATCGCCGTTGAGCTTGGCGATGAGCTCGGCGGGCGTTCCCGCCGGTGCGAGCAGGCCGACCCAGACGGTGGCCTCGTAGCCGGGGACCCCGGCCTCGGCGATGGTCGGAACCTCGGGCATCTCGGGGGAGCGCTTGGCCGTGCTCACGCCCAAGGCGTTCAGCCTGCCCGCCTTCATGTGCGGGAGGGCGATCGGCGTGCCGACGAAGCTCACCTTGACGATGCCGCCCATGAGGTCCTGCTGCGCCGGCCCGCTGCCCTTGTAAGGCACGTGGTTGAGCTTGATGCCGGCCATGTACATGAACAGCTCGGTCACCAGGTGCTGGGCGCCGCCGTTCCCCGAGCTCGCGAAGTCGATCTTGCCCGGATCCTTCTTGGCGCGCTCGATCAGCTCCTTCACCGATTTGACGCCGAGCGAGGGATGCACCACCAGCACGTACGGCCCGGTCGCTATGCGGATCACCGGCGCGAAGTCGGCGAGCGCGTTGTACGGCATGTTCTTGTACACGTGCGGCGAGATCACGAAGGGGCTCGCCGTGAGCAGCAGCGTGTAGCCGTCGGGCTTGGACTTGGCGACGAAGTCGGAGCCTATCGTGCCTCCGGCGCCGGCCTTGTTCTCGACGAAGAACTGCTGGCCGAGGGTCTCGGAGAGCTTCTGCGCGACCATGCGGCCCGGCACGTCGGTCGTGCCGCCCGGCGAGAGCGGAATGACGATGCGTACGGGGTGGTTCGGATAGGTTTGGGCGAGGGCGGGCGCGGCGAACAGCGCGAGGAGCAGAGCGGCGAGCGGGCGCATCAGGCTAGCCTCGGTACAGGGGTTCGGGCTGCGTGAAGAACGAGTGCAGGATGTGATAGGCCATGAGGTAGTTCTTCTGCTGGAAGCTCGCGTGCGAGATCCCGGCCATCACCGTGAACTGCTTGTCCGGGTTCGGCAGGCGCTTGAAGAACTCGATCAGGTCGTCGACGCCGGCGATGCCGTCCCACTGGCCGCGCATGATGATCGTGGGCGCGCTGATCTTCGCCGGATCCACCACCGGCAGCTTCGAGCACATGTCGACGTAGGTGCCGGTGGGGACGGAGTCGTCGAGCGCGACGATCTGCTCGGCGAAGGCGTCGATGGTCGCCTTGTCGGCGCTGCCGGGGTGGTCGCGCTCGAAGATGCTGTGCACGAAGGCGCGGTCGATCGGGCGGCGGTTCTTCGCCGAGAACTCGGGGAGCTTCTTCCTACGCTCGGCGAGCGTCGGGCTGCCCTCGCCCGTCCACACGAAGGCGTCCAGCGCCAGGCGCGCGACGCGCTCGGGGTACCGCTGAGCGAACAGCGCAGCGCGCAGCGCGCCCGAGGAGATGCCGTAGACCAGCAGCTTCTTCGCCCCGGTCGCCTTTAGAATGTAGTCGCTGCCCGCCGCGAGGTCGTCGGCGCCGTTCGGGATGTCGCAGTTGATCGGGCGCGACTTGTCGGAGCGCCCGTAGCCCTCGTGGTCCATGCACCAGGTGTCGAAGCCGCGCGCGGCGAACCAGTCCATCACCGAGGAGTCCGGCCTGCCCGGAACCTGCAGGTCGAAGGTCGGCTGCGAGGCCATGGAGGAGCCGTGGACGAAGAGAAGCGTGCCGCGCTTGGGGCCGTCGGAGGCTTTCGGCTTCTGCCAGAGGAAGAGCCTGACTCTATCGTTGGAGGCGTCGCCCTTCGAAGTCCAGTGCTCCTTGCCCGAAACCACCGCGCGCGCCGCTGTCGCCTGATCCACGTCGAATCCCCTTCGAAGCCCGAGAAAAGGTGGAATTTTATCCTAGGAGCAGTCGAACAGGACCAGCTCGACCGCGGTGTCGGTCGAAGTGCCCAGCGCGATCTTGCCCCTGCCGCGCAGCATCACGCTCTCGCGGCGCAGCATCACCTCGCGGTCTCCCTCGATCGCGACATAGGTGCCGTTGGTCGACTCGTCGACCAGCACGTATTGCACGCCGCGGCGCTCGATGCGCGCGTGCCGCCGCGAGGCGGTTTTCTCGAGCACGACGATGTCGCAGGTGTTCTCGCGGCCCAGGATCAGCGCGGTCTTCTCCCGGGGAAAGGCGATGGTGCGCTCGCCGACCTCCAGGGTGAGGCGGGCCTGGACCTGCGCGCTCGCCGCCATGCCGGCGACGTGGGTC
>Ga0137410_10001265_pt1 | contig 17323 bp, 21 predicted proteins | sample CZODoug1_16funga_FD_108878 | JGI IMG/M metagenome (GOLD analysis project Ga0137410, IMG submission 108878) | Vadose zone soil fungal communities from Angelo Coast Range Reserve, California, USA - CZODoug1_16fungal (Illumina Assembly) | ecosystem: Environmental > Terrestrial > Soil > Vadose zone... | reverse complement strand
TCGGTGCGTTCGACCCTGGGCTCCGGCTTGGGCTCTTCTCTGGGTTCAGCGGCGCTCTGTGCCTCGGGCGTCGATTCAGCTGTCTGAACGAGCTCGGGGATGCCGGCCTTGACCGTCTCATCGGCGGGCAGCTTGGCCTTGGCATCAAACTCGAAGTCGCCCCTGGTCCAGTGAAGGGCGTTGACGACGGCGTCATCGCCCGCCTTCCCGTCGCTCTGAGCGTGGAAAAGATGGCCGAACAAAAAGTACAGGGACGCAGACTGGCCGTTCCCATTGCGGACGGTAAGGGTACCTGTGGAGCGCTCACCCTGAGCAGTCTCCAGAAGCGATCGAAGGGGAATTTCGGCCAAAGAGCCGTGCGACTGCAACAGCCTTCCTCCTGAGATCGGCCCAGCCCGACCGGGGATTAAGAGAAAGTTAGTATAGATATCGAGATCAGATCCGCGCGCCAGGAGCCGCCTGAACTACCTCTCGCTGCAAGGCCTTCGCCCGCGCGGTTGGTGCTGGTTCGCCACGGCCAGTCGACATGGAATCGCGAGCACCGCATCCAGGGACAGCTCGACCCTCCGCTCTCTGTTGAGGGGCGCCGCCAGGCAGAGCGGGTCGGGCAGCGCCTTGCCGGGCGCCGGTTCGCGGGCTTCTACTCGAGCGACCTGAAGCGAGCGTTCGAGACGTCTCAGGCGATCGAGGCCGCGATCGGACACCACGCCGAGCCGATGCCCGGCCTGCGCGAGATCTACCTCGGAGACTGGGAAGGCTTGCGCACAGACGACCTGGCCCAACGCTTTCCGGAGGCTTGGGCGAGGTGGACGGAAGAGCCCGACTGGGACCTGGTGCCTGGCGGCGAGGGCGCCGCCCTTTTCGAGGCGCGGGTCACCGCTGCGCTCGATGACATCCTTGAACGTCACCACCACGGTGATGTGGTCGTCGTCACGCACGGCGGCGTGATTCAGATCGCGCTGCATCGTGTCATCGGCCGGCCGAGCCGCGGCCTCTTCCCATTCAAGATTCAGAACGCATCCATCTCGATCATCGAAAAGCGCGACGGCCACATGATCATCGGCGGTGTCAACGACACGAGTCATCTCGACCCAGCGCTCGTCACCGAACCCGGTCCTGGATGAGCGCATGAGCGACTCCGAACGATGGGATGGCGAGCTCGAGGAAAGAGCGTCGCCGGCACCATTGTTGCAATCGTGGGCCTGGGGCGAGGTGCAATCTCGCGCGGGTTGGAAGATCGAGAGGATCCGCCTGCCCGGGGGCGCGATGGCGAGCGTGCAGCTGCGATCGGTCGGGTTCGCGCGCGAGGCGTACGTTCCTCGCGGTCCAGTCCCGGCGACGGCGGAGGCGGTGGACTCGCTGGTCGTGTGGGCTCGTGGCGCCAAGATGGCGCGCATCGTCATCGAGCCCGAGGCGCCGGCAGACCTCGCCGGCGTGCTGACCGAGCGCCAGTTCACGCCGACTGCTCCGATCCAGCCGCAGCACACCCGCATCGTTCACCTGCGGCCGCCTGAAGAGCTCCTGAAATCGTTTCGGCATGGACGTCGCTACAACATTCGCGCGGGCCTGCGGCGCGGCGTTGTCGTCAATGAAGGAAAGGACGGCGCCGAGCTGGCGCGCCAGTCCGCAGCGGTGGAACAGCGAGAGTCCATACATCTGCCCGACCGCCGGTACTACGACCTGCTGCTCGAGCTGCTGCCATGGTGTCGCACGTACGTCGCGCTGAAACCTGACACCGACGAGGCCCTGGCCACGGTTCTCGTCGCGCGCCATGCAGGTCGCGCCTACAGCCTTTTCGCGGGTCGCAGCGGCAAGCACCCGGAGCTCATGGGCAACGACCTTGCGTGGTGGCACGCGATCAGCTCCGCAGCCGACGCATCGTGCAGCGATTTCGACCTCTGGGGCGTGCCGCCGCCAGACGCCGCGCCGAACCATCCATGGCACGGGCTCGGCTTCTTCAAGGCCGAGTTCGGCGGCCAGGAGGTTTCGTATGTTGGTGCGTGGGAGCGGGTCCTCTCCGGCGCAGGCGCCAGGCTGATCGCCCTCGACAAGAAGTCACGGACCTACGTTCGGGGCCTGAAACGCAACATCTCCTAACAATCCTTCAGATCTGTTAGGATCGAGGCCAGGGTGGCTGTGGCAGTGGAGACCTCGCGGAAAGTCCTTGTCGTCGATCCCGACGCGCAGGCGCGCCGGGAGATCAGGCCGGCCTGCGAGCAGGACGGCTACCAGGTGGTCGAGGCTGACTCAGGCGCCGAGGCGCTTCGCCAGGTCGAGCATTCCCGCCCGAACATCATCCTGCTCGAGGTCACGCTCCCCGACGGCGCCGGCTTCGACATCTGCCGCGAGCTGCGCAAGATGGACCCTGTCGTCCCAGTGATCATGATGAGCTCGCGCTCCGACGAGATCGATGTCGTCGTCGCGCTCGAGATCGGCGCCGACGACTACGTGACCAAGCCGCTTCGCCTCCGTGAGCTCGTGGCCCGTATGACAGCTCACCTGCGGCGCAGCCGGTTCGAGTCGGCCGAGGCCATGCGCAGCCGGCTCGAGTTCCGCGAGCTCGTGATCGACGTCAACGAGCGAAGGACGTACAAGGCAGGCAAGGAAGTCGAGCTGACCCACACCGAGTTCGACCTGCTCACTTTTCTTGCGAGCAACGCGGGCAAGGTGCTCAGCCGGGAAAAGATCCTGAACTCGATCTGGGGCTACGAGTACCCGATCGAGACGCGCGTCATCGACGTTCACATCCGAAACCTGCGGCGCAAGATCGAGAGCCAGCCCTCGCGTCCTTATTACATACTGGCTGTGCCGGGCATCGGCTACCGGTTCACCAACGCCCGCCCGGCCTAGTTAAAGGGGCCCCCGCGAAGTCACGGCGCAGCCTCTGACTTCGTGGGGAATTTGACGCCAAGCTCGCGCAGCGACCGCTTCACGAACGCGCGCTCCGCGATGCGCGGGTGGGGGACGACCAGGCCGCGCTCGCTGACCTGCTCGTCCCCGAACAGCAGGATGTCGACGTCAATGGCGCGAGGTCCCCAGCGCGGCGCCGGCACGCGGCCTCCCTCGGACTCCACCTCCTTGGCAGCCCTGAGAAGCTGACGTGGCGTGCCATGCCACTCGACCTCGATCACCTGGTTCAGGAATCGCGGTTGGCCGGCGACACCCCATGGTGCGGTCTCGATGACGCGGCTTCGGCGCAGGATGCGCGCTCCCTTTTGACGCAAGCGTCTTCGCGCCGCGCTCAGGTTGCGAGCTCGCCTTCCAAGGTTTGATCCAAGTCCCAGGTAGGCGGTGGTCAACGCATGTGGTCGGCGACGCGCGCCACCCGCGTCATCTCACGCACGTCATGCACGCGGACGACGTCGGCGCCACGCAACACCGCCGCGGTGACCGTCGCAGCCGTGCCCTCCATCCGCTGGTCGACCGGCAAGTCCAGCAGCTTGCCGATGAAAGACTTGCGTGACGTTCCGATCAGGATCGGCTGGCCGAGCTCGCGGAGCTCCTGCAGCCGGCGCATCACCACCCAGTTCTGCTCTGCCGTCTTGCCGAATCCGATCCCCGGGTCGATCAGCACGCGCTCACGTGGGACGCCCGCCTTCAGCGCGTGATCGATCGATTTGCGCAGGAATGCCTTGATCTCGTCCATCAGGTCGCCGGCGTACTCCGTCCCGTCCTGGTTGTGCATCAACACCAGCGCGCACCGACTGGCTGCGGCGAGCTCGGCAAGCGCCGGCGATCGGGTCAGGCCCCAGATGTCGTTGAGGATCGTCGCGCCGGCAGCCACGCCCGCCTCCGCCACCTCGAGCTTGTAGGTGTCGATTGAGATGGGGATTTCTGTCTCGCGCGCGAGGCGGGCGACGACCATGTCCGTCCTTTCGATCTCCTCTGACGCGCCGATCGGCTGGTGGCCGGGTCGCGTCGACTCACCTCCCACGTCGAGCATGTCGGCGCCGTCGCGAACCATGCGCAATCCCTGCGCGACCGCCCGCTCCAGGTCTGAGCCGACGCCGTCACCGCTGAACGAGTCGGGCGTCACGTTGATGATCCCCATGACATAGGTCCGCGATCCCCACTCGAAGCGGCGTCCACCGATGTCGGCGTTCACGCGCCGATTATGCTGCCCACCAGGAATGAAGCTGGAAGAGCTCGCGCGCGGGGTGCCCGGCGCGACCCTCGATGGAAGCAGCGATGCCGAGATCAGCGGCATCGCGTACGACTCGAGGCGCGTCAAGCCGGGCGACCTCTTCGTCGCCATCGAAGGCATGCAGGTGGACGGGCATGTTTTCGTGGCCGACGCGCTGGCGCGCGGCGCGACCGCGGTCGCCGTCGAGCGCGAAGTCACGCTTCCGCCAGGCACGCCCCTGATCCGGATGTCCTCCACACGCTCCGGCCTGGCCGACCTCGCGGCCGAGTTCTACGGGCGGCCGTCGCGGCGGCTCAAGGTCGCGGGCGTCACCGGGACCGATGGGAAGACGACGACCACGCACATGGCCGAGCACGTGCTGCAGGCGAGCGGCGTGATGGCCGGTGCGATCAGCACGGTTTCCTTCACAGTCACCGGCCGCGAGACGGACAACCTCAGCGGCCAGACCACCATCGAAGCTTCCGAGGTGCAGGCCTGGCTTGCCCGCATGGTGGAGGCCGGCGCCGCGTACGCGGTCATCGAGACGACCTCTCATGCGTTGGTGCAGGAGCGCGTGCGCGCCTGCGAGTTTGACGTGGCCGCATTCACCAACGTCGGCCACGACCATCTCGACTACCACGCCTCGTGGGACGACTACCTCGAGGCGAAGGCGCGACTCATCGACCTCACCGCGGGCGCAGCTGACAAGGGCATCGAGAAGACGGCGGTGCTGAACCGTGACGACCCGAGCTTCGAGCGTCTCGCGCGCCGCCCGATCGCGCGCCGCTGGTCATATGGATTGACCACGGCGGCCGACCTCCATCCGCTCGACCTCAACGTGACCGGGACGGGCTCTCAGTTTCGGATGAAGACACCTGCCGGCGAGACAGACGTCAGCCTCCGCGTGCCCGCGCGCTTCAACATCTACAACGCGCTCTGTGCGGCGGGCGTCTGCCTCGCGCTGGGCGTGCCGCTGGACGCGGTTGGCACCGGGCTCGCCGGCTTCGAAGGGGTCCGCGGTAGGCTCGAGCCGGTCGACCTGGGCCAGGACTTCCGGGTGTTCATCGACTTCGCCCATTCCGCAGGCGCACTCGCCAGCGCCCTGGCCGAGCTGCGGCCCTTCACCCACGGACGTCTGATCGTCGTGTTCGGCTCGACCGCGCGCTCGGACCACGACCGTCCGGGCATGGGCCGAGCCGCGGCGGAGTTCTCGGACTTCTTCATCATCACCACCGACGACCCGCTTCAACAGGACCCGGTCGAGATCGCGCGCGACGTGCAGGAGGGTGTGGAAGGGAAAGCGCCTGGGCTCGACTACGAGATCGTGATCGACCGGCGCGCTGCGATCCGCCGCGCGATCGAGCTCGCGCGCCCAGGCGATTGCGTGCTTCTGGCGGGCAAAGGGCACGAGCGGACGATGAGGATGGCTTCCGGATCGGAGCCGTGGGACGAAAGGGCCGAAGCCGAGGCCGCGATCAAGGAACGCCTTGCTTCATGACCCCCATCCGCCGCCGACCATCCTCACGATCTCGACCGTATCGCCGTCTTGAAGCGTGACGCCTTCGTAACCGGCTCGTTCGAGGATGGTCCCGTTGTGCTCCACGGCGATCGCCCGTGCATCAACGCCAAGCGTCTCGATGTAAGCCAGCAGCGGCGTCGGGCGCTTCAGCTCGACCTGCTTGCCGTTGATCTGCAGCGTGATCATTCAAACAATCCGATTGCGGCATAGCCTGCGGCACCCGCCGCATGACATTGCGCAATCCGCTCAAAGGTCACGCCGCCGATCGCGACCACGGGGATATGAAGCGCATGTGACACCTCAGCCAGGGCCTCGACGCCGACCGGCCTCGACGCCGGGTGGCTTGCGCTTTCCCAGACCGGGCCGAAGATCACGTAGTCGGCGCCCTCGCGCTCAGCTTGCAGCGCACCTTCAAGCGAGTGCACAGATCGGCCCACCAGGCGCCCTCGCATGAGCTGTCTTGCGCCGGCGACCTCGATATCCGACTCGGGTAGGTTGACGCCGGCTGCACCGGTGGCGAGGGCGATGTCGCAGCGCGAGCTGATCACGACCGGGATGGCGGCTGACGACACCAGCTGACTGGCTTGGCCCTCGAGGTTCATGGCGCTCAGGCCTGGCGCGCGAAGCTGCAGGACGGTCGCGCGCGACGCGACACGCAGGCCGGCGGCAGCGTCAGAGACCACGGCCATTGCGATCGGCCGAACTAAGACGGTCGCGAGACGCCCTCGGTGGGCGAGCTCGCGCTGGCCTCACCACGTTTCGGGATGCGCCCGGCGGTGTACGCCTTTCGGCCGGCCTCGACGCCCTCTTTGATCGCCTCGGCCATCAGCGCCGGGTCCTTCGCCAGGGCGACCGCGGTGTTGACCAGCACCGCGTCGGCGCCGAGCTCCATCGCCAGCGCCGCGTCCGAGGGCGCTCCAATCCCCGCGTCGACCACCACTGGGACGCGAGCCTCTTCGATGATGATGCGAATCTGCTGCAGCGTCTGCAGGCCCTGCCCCGAACCGATCGGTGAACCGAGCGGCATCACCGTCACGGTGCCGATCTCCTCGAGCTTCTTCGCCAGCACGGGATCCGCGTTGATGTACGGCAGCACCTGAAAGCCCTCGGCGACGAGAACTCGCGCCGCCTTCAGCGTCTCCTCTGGATCCGGGAAGAGGTAGCGCGGGTCGGGGATGACCTCGAGCTTGACCCAGTCGGACAGCCCCATCGTCCGCGCGAGACGGGCGATGCGGATCGCCTCCTCCGCGGTCCGACACCCGGCGGTGTTCGGCAGGATCCGGTAGCGCTTCCAATCGATCACGTCGAGGATGGTCTTCTTGTTCGGATGGTCGAGGTCCAGCCTGCGGAGCGCTACGGTGACCAGCTCGCAGCCCGACGCCTTGAGCGCGGCGAGCATCGACTCGTCGTTCGGGTACTTGCCCGTCCCGAGGAAGAGCCGGGACCGCAGCTCGACGCCCGCAATCACGAGCCGGTCGGCAGCGGTGACCGTTTGCATGCGCCCACTGTACCGAACGCTAGAAAGCTATTAAGCCCCTCTCCCTAACCCTCTCCCCGAAGGGGAGAGGGAATCTATCTAAGGCAGGTCCTGCTGCACGAGGAGGGTCTTGTCCCGCCCGTAGGTCAGGCGCTTGATGGCGTCGTCGACCGAAAGCCACAGCAGCTTGTCGACCTCGATCCCCGGCCGGAACCGGCCGCCTTTCACCTCCATCACCCAGTAGCACGCGACCTTGTCGCGCCCGCGGCGATCGACGTATGCGGTGCAGCCCAATGGGCGCTTCAGGTCGCACCGCAGGCCGGTCTCCTCACGGACCTCTCGCAGCGCGCAGTCCTCAGCGCTCTCGTCCGGCTCGACCTTGCCCTTGGGCAATGTCCAATCGTCATAGGCGGGGCGATGGATGACGGCGATCTCAGTCTCGCCGGATCGATTCTCGCGGCAGACGACGCCGCCCGCCGCCCTGACCACACTCACGTCGGCCACTTCCAGGATCTTTGTTGCCACCGTTGCTCCTTCGTAGGGTGAAACGTTTTAGTTGACGCCGTCCCCTCGGTCAGGCCTTTGATGCTACGACGCATGTGAGTTTAATCACGAGACCGTCAATGTCCAATAGCTATTCGATTTTTCTTTTAGCCGCGCAAGCCCGCAGTGTGGAGGATGGCGTAGGCGACCCACGCGATGATCGCCGCTGCTGGAATCGTGACGAGCCACGCGAGCGCGATGTTGGCGCCCAGCCCCCAACTCACTGCAGAGAGCTTGCGGATGGCGCCGACTCCCATCACCGAACCCGTGACAACGTGGGTCGTGCTCACAGGCAAACCAACCAGCGTCGCGGCCTGGATCACGCTCGCACCGGTGAACTGAGCGGCCAGGCCGGTTACAGGCTCGAGCTTGATGATGCTCCAGCCCAGCGTCCGGATGATGCGCCAGCCGCCTGCATACGTGCCGAACGCGATCGTCACCGCGGACAGAATCACAACCCACAGGGGGACCTGGAACGTGGTCAGGTCACCGGCGGCGATCAGGGCCAGCGTGATGGCCGCCATGGTTTTCTGCGCGTCGTTGGCGCCGTGCGAATACGAGAGGAAGGCGGCGGTCAGCACCTGCAAGCCGCGGAACGTACGGTTGACTGGTGCTGGTCGCAGCTGGAGGCGGTACACGATGAGGATCAGCAGGATCGCGAACATCGCCGCCGCGAAAAAACCCAATGGTGGCGAGATGGCCAGGCTGGCCACCTGTTTGCCAAGCGCCGACCACTTGACTCCACCCAGGCCGCCGGCCGCCGCGATGCCCGCGCCACATAAGCCTCCGATGAGCGCATGGGTCGAGCTGCTCGGCAGCCCCCGATACCAGGTGATGAGGTTCCACGAAATGGCGCCTAGCAGGGCCGACATCACGACCACGAGGCCGGGCTTGATCGCGAGCGTGCTGGCGATGGTGTTGGAGACCTTTGCCTGGAAGAACGCGACCGTGACTACAGCGCCGACAAGGTTGAAAACTGCTGAGAGCCCGACTGCAGCGTGAGGAGAGAGGGCGCGCGTGGAGATCGACGTCGCGATTGCGTTAGCGGTGTCGTGAAACCCGTTCGTGAAATCGAAAAGAACCGCGACTCCGATCGTGACCCAGAGGAGGATCGCGGTCTCACGCATTCTTGATCGCGATCGTCTCCATCACATTAGCGGCGTGCTCGCAAGCGTCCATGGTGGCCTCGAGCAGGTCGTAGATGTCCTTCCACTTCACCAGCTCTGAGGCATCGCTCACCGTCGAGAACAGCTCCCCGATCGAGGAGCGTGTGAGCCTGTCGCCCTCGTTCTCCAGCCTGTGGATCTCGAGTCGGTGAGGTTTCAGCTGCGCGAAGCCCTCCAGCTGATCGAGCGCCGCCGCGATCTCGACGCCAGCTTTCGCGAGGAATTCGCCCATTTGCTTGGCCGGATCCGAAATCGCCTGGATCCGGTAGAGGTCGATCTTGTCGCCAGTCTCCTCCGCCAGATCCACGATGTCGTCCAGGCTCGATGCGAGCAGCAGGATGTCCTCCTGGTCGAGCGGCGTGATGAACGTGCTGTTGACAAGGTTGTGGATCTGATGAGTTGCCTCGTCGCACTCATGCTCGAGATCACGCAGTCGCGCGTGCCGGCTTCTGCCCTCCAGCAAAGACTTGCTCAGCTCGGTCAGAGTCTCGCTCACCAGCGCTCCCTGCTTTCGAAACAGGTCGAAGAAACGGTGCCCTCGGGGCAGTGGTATGAGCTTCATCGCATCCTCCGGTTTGCAACGGGTGCTAGCTTGTTGACATGGCCGATCGAATACCTCGCGTCCTTTTCGTCTGTGGCCAAAACGCCGGCCGCAGCCAGATGGCGGCCGCTTTGTTCAACCGCCACGCTCGAGGTCGCGCAGTGGCCGACTCGGCGGGGACGAGGCCTGCAACTCACGTTCATCCCGAAGTCGTCGAGGTGATGCGGGAGGTGGGGGTCGACCTCTCTTCAGCGCATCCCCAGCTGATGACGGCGGACCTTGCAGCAGGCGCGGCGCGAGTGGTAACCATGGGCTGCGCCGAAGGTGAGTGTCCGGTGGTCAGCGCTCCCGTCGAGGATTGGGGTCTTCCGGACCCAGCGGGCCAGCCGCTCGAAGCTGTGCGTGCGATTCGCGATGACATCGACCAGCGGGTTCTTTTACTGGTCTCCGCACTCACCTCCTGACGCACCTCAGGCGTTCTTGATCGCGATCGTTTCGATGATCTCCGCCACCGATTCGCACTCGTCAAGGGTCGATTCGAGCAGCGAATAGAGGTCCTTCCACTTGATGACGTCAGCTGCGGTCTTGTGGTTGGCTTCGAAAAGTTTCTGCAAGGAGGATCGACTGATGGAGTCGCCTTCGTTCTCAAGCCGGTGAATCTCCAGGAGCACCTCGTCGATCCCTTTGAAGTCTTCCAGCTTATCGACCGCCTTGGCCAGCTCCAGGCCGGCTTTGGCCAGGCACTCGCCGAATTGCTTGGCCGAGTCTGTGATCGTCTCGATCTTGTACAGGTCGATCTTGTCTGAGGTCTCCTCCGCCAGGTCGACGACCTGGTCGAGCCCATGGGCCAGGAGCAGGATGTCCTCCTGCTCAATGGGCGTCGTAAACGTGCGGTTGGTCAGGTTGTAGATCTCGTGCGTGACGTCGTCGCACTCATGCTCGAGCTCGCGCAGGCGGGGATGCCGGTTTCGGCCTTCCGCCAATGCCTCGCCAAGTTGGGTCAGCGTCTCGCTGACCAGCGCGCCCTGCCGGCTGAACAGGTCATAAAACCGGCGCTCGCGAGGGATCAAGCTCAGCTTCACGCTCTCACCACCCCGGATAAAGCGTAAGGCAGGCGCGCCACCGCCCACATTGCGTCGGACCTCGCGCGGAGGTCAGGTCAGGACGGGTATGCCCCCCGAGGTCACATGCTTGAGATTGGTCAGGGCCAGGTCCTGGACGCTCTTGGGGAGGGGCGCATATTCGAGCTCCTTGCCGTAGGTCTGGCCGTCAGTGACCAGCCATCTGAACAAAAGCACGACGGCCTTGGCCTTGGCCTGGTCTGAGATCGAAGTGCGCACGATGATCCAGCTGAAGCCGGCGATCGGGTACGTGGTGTCGCCGGGCTCGTCGGTGATCGAGAAGTTGGTGGGGCTCACCTCGGTGTTCTGAGCAGCGGCTGCTGTCGCTCCCGCCACGCTTGCCTGCACGAACTTCCCGTTCTTGTTCCGCAGGAATGCCTGGTGCATCCCCGTCTGGACTACATAGGCAAGCTCGACGTACCCGATCGCGCCCTCGGTCTGCTTGACCGCCTGCGCCACGCCATCGTTGCCCTTCCCGCCGATGCCGGCCGGCCACTGCACCGACTTGGCCACCCCGACCCTCGACTTCCACTCGTCGGACAGCTTTCCCAGGTAGTCGGTGAAGTGGTACGTGGTGCCGCTGCCGTCGGACCGATGGACCACGGTGATGCTCGTGTTGGGCAGTGTCGAGCCGGCGTTCAGAGCAGTGAGCGCGGGATCGTTCCATTTCTGAATCCGGCCCAGGAAGATACCGGCCAGGGCGGACCCGTCGAGCTGGAGCTTGCTTATGCCCGACAGGTTGTAGGCGACGGCGACCGCGCCAAGCGTTGCGGGTATCTGCAATAGTGAATCGGGACCGCCCGCGGCGGTAATTTCGGCCGCCAGCATGGGGACATCGCTGGCGCCAAAGTCCACGGTTCCCTTGGTGAACTGCTGGATGCCGGCTCCCGACCCGACGGCCTGGTAGTTGACAGTGACCTGGGGATGGTTCTGCGAGTAGAGATAGAACGCCTTTGTGTAGAAGGGTTCTGGGAAGGTTGCTCCCGCTCCGGTCAGCGAGCCCTGGCCGACGTCTGCCGACGATGCCGGCGCGCTCCCCCCACACGCCGTCGCCAGGACTGCGAATGCGATCAGCAATACCAGGGCACGCATTTCCACCATCAATCCCCTCCGCTTGTCGTTGTTGTTCACGTACGGCCGACAAGCTACCGGCACGGGGTTATCCCGAGGTTAATCGCGGCTTAACGGTGGGTGCGGCGCTGCGCTCCTATACTCGCGCCCGTGATCTGGGACCGATGGCGTAGGAGGGTGCGGTCCGAAGCCGAGACGCAACCGCTCAAGCCTTTCGAGGACCTGATCGAGGAGGCGCCGGTCATAGCACTGCTGCTGGATCGCGAGCAGAGAATCGTGGCCGCCAACGAGGCTGCTCGCGGCTACTTCAACATCGACCCGACTCGGCTTCCGGCAAGCATCGTCGAGGCGACGCTCGAAGGCAACCTCGTCGATGTGCTGCGTGCGGGAACACCCGAGGGCGAGACCCACCTGGTCCATCGCCGGCGGTCGGTGCACACCAAGCTCGTGCCCGGGCCGCATTCGGGCGAAACGCTCATGTTCCTGGTCGACGTGACAGAGCTTCGAGTGCTCCAGCGTGTCCGCCAGGAGTTCGTGGCCAACCTGGTTCACGAGCTCAAGACCCCCATCACCTCCCTGCGGCTCACCGCCGAAAGCCTCCTCGGCGATCCGACGCCGAGGGATCGCGCTCGGTTTGCGGAGCGCCTGGTCAAGGAGGCGGATCTCATGAGCAGAATCGTCGACAACCTTCGCCAGCTGGCCGAGCTCGAGTCTGGCGCGCTTTCGGTCCAGACGAGTTCGTTCAACCTCAGAGAGCTGATCGAGGAGCTTTACTCGCGCCTGGATGCTGATCGTCCAGTCAGCGTCGATGTGCCCCAGGACCTGGTCATCTCAACCGATCGGCCAAAGCTTGCGCAGGCGCTTGGCAACCTCCTCGACAACGCGGCCAAGTTCTCGCCCCACGGGACTGCGGTCGACATCCGTTCGGAAACGGCGAGCTCAAGCGTCTTGATCAGCGTGCGAGACCACGGTCCGGGCATCTCCCCTGAGCACTGGGCCCGCGTTTTCGAGCGCTTTTACAAGGTCGATCGCGCGCGACCCCGGGAGTCGGGAGGCTTCGGCTTGGGCCTCGCCATCTCCAAGCATCTCGTGCAGTCGATAGGCGGGAAGATCTGGACTGAGGCTGCTCACGACGGCGGCCAGGTGTTCTTCATCGCCCTCCCGGCCGAGGCCTTAACCGGCACATAAGGTCCGCTTAACCTTCGGGTCCTACCGTCAATGCGGGTGGCAGACGTGCGCGCGTACAGGCAACCTATGGTGCAGGTGTTGAAGCCTGACCTAAGCCCGGTCGAACTGTTCGGCCAGCCCAAACTCGAAGTCGCGAATCTGTCGTTTTACTATGGCAAGCTCCAGGCTCTGAAAGATGTCACCGTCGACATCAGCGAAAAGCGCATCACCGCGATCATCGGCCCTTCCGGGTGCGGGAAGAGCACCCTGCTCCGAGTTTTCAATCGCATGTACGACCTCGTCCCCGGTGCGCGCGCCGAAGGCAAAGTGATGTGCGATGGCGAGGACGTGGTCACCACGCAGCGCCTGCTCGAGCTGCGCCAGAAGATCGGCATGGTGTTCCAGCGTCCAAGTCCTTTTCCCATGTCGGTGTACGACAACGTGGCTTTCGCTCCACGACTCCTGGGTTCGAGCTCAGCAGACGTCAAGGAGGCGGTGGCGAGGAGCCTTGGGGCAGCTGCATTGTGGGATGAGGTCAAAGACCGCCTCGACGCTCCTGCTGCGTCGCTGTCCGGCGGCCAGCTGCAGCGCTTATCGATCGCCCGCTGTCTCGCCGTTAATCCCTCGGTGATATTGATGGATGAGCCCTGCTCAGCCCTCGATCCGATCGCCACGCTGAAGATCGAAGACTTGATGGTTGAGCTGGCTCGTGATTACACGATCGTCATCGTCACCCACAACATGCAGCAGGCAGCGCGAGTATCCGACTTCACCGCCTTCATGCTCATGAACCCCGCCGGCCGGTTTGGTGAGCTCGTCGAGTTTGCCCCGACCGCAGAGCTCTTCAACCAGCCGCGCGACCGGCGCACCGAGGACTACATCACCGGGCGGTTCGGCTAGCTGTGCCGCGGCTGACGCTCGAGAAGGAGCTCGCGACGCTGCGCGAGCTGGTGATCCGCATGGGCACGATGGTCGAGTCGCAGATCGAAGCGGCGCTCGATGCGTTGCGGCAACGCGACCCGGAGGCCGCCGAGAAGGTTCGCGGCGATGACCAGTACCTCAACGAGCTGTTCCGCCAGGTGCGCGAGCAGGTTTTCATGGTGATCTCGACGCAGCAGCCGGTCGCACGCGACCTACGTGATTTGATGGGCGTTCAGTACATCGCCAGCGAGCTCGAGAGGATGGGCGATTACGTGGTCCGTATCGCACGCATGACCGGCACGTTGTGTGCCCTGCCAGAGCGGCCATTGCGGGCGGAATTCGGTCTTATGGGCGAGCTTGCAATTCGGCAGGTGCACGACATCCTCGAGGACCTGATCCACCGAAACGTGAACCACGCTCGTGAAGTTGCCGCTCGAGACACGGAGATCGACCGGCTGTACCACCGCACTTTCGAGGAGCTCCTGGCTGAGATGGGAAGGGGTACGGATCCGGACGGCGCGCTTCGCGATGTGACCTTGCTCCTGGTCGCCCACAACCTCGAGCGCATCGCCGATCGCGTCACCAATGTGGCTGAGGACATCGTCTTCCTCGAGACCGGCCAGGTCGTGGAGCTCGGTTGAATCGGGCGACGACAGCCGGGCGTGTGCTGGTGGTCGAAGACGACGAGAACATCCGCGAGATGCTCAAGTACAACCTCGCGAGCGCCGGATTTTCGGTCCAGGAGGCGAGCGACGGCGCCACCGGCCTGCGTACGGCGCGCACGTCAAGACCAGACCTCATCTTGTTGGACCTGATGCTGCCCGGCATGAGCGGGCTGGACTTCTGCCGCGCTGTTCGCAAGACGAGCCAGGTGCCGATCATCATGCTCACGGCCAAAGACACCGAAGTCGACAAGATCGTCGGCCTCGAGTTGGGTGCGGACGACTACATCACCAAGCCCTTTTCGATCCGCGAGGTCTTGGCTCGAGTCAACTCGGTCCTCCGGCGCGCGAAACCCGACAGCGGCGAGCCGCAATCCGTCCCCGACCAGGATTCGATAGGGGACTTCACCATCGATCGCGCCGCACGACGGGTACTGCTTGCGGGGAAGGAGATGAAGCTGACGGCCCGCGAGTTCGACCTGCTCTCGTACCTGATCGCCAACTCGGGACGCGTGCAGACGAGAGACGCGCTCCTCGAGCACGTGTGGGGTCCGGATTTCAGGGGCGACCGCAAGACCATCGACGTCCACGTACGCTGGCTGCGACAGAAGCTAACCGAGAAGGTCGCTTTCGAGATCGCGACCGTCCGTGGAATCGGGTATCGCCTTGACCGTTTGGAGCGCCGTTGATAGGCGCGATCCGGCTGCGCGCGGGTATGCGCCGCCGCCCCGACAGATTCCGCCTGGTGACCGCTGCGATCAGCGTGGCGTCTCCAGCCGTCCTGGTTGCGATCGTCGTAGTGCTCTACCAGGAAGCTGCCCCTGCAGTCACCAGTTTTGGTGCTCGATTCCTGGTCACCAGCAGCTGGAACCCGGTGACCGTGAACTTCGGCGCCTTGCCGTTCATCTACGGAACGGTGGTCACCAGCGCGATCGCGATCGCGATCGCGTTGCCGGTGGGGATCGCTGTCGCCATGGTCCTCACCGAACCCGGCGCCGCCGGCGTGCGTGGAGCCGTTGGTACTGGGATCGAGCTGCTGGCCGCCATCCCCAGTGTCGTGTATGGCATCTGGGCGCTCTACGTGCTCGCGCCGTTTCTCTACGTCCATGTCGAGGCGCCCCTGAGCGCTCGCCTCGGATTCATTGGCTTTCTCTCGGGTCCGCCACGCCAGACAAGCCTGTTCACCGCCTCAGTGGTGCTCGCCGTGATGATCCTGCCCACGTTGTCAGCTGTTTCCCGAGACGTCGTTCGAGCCGTGCCCAAGGGACTCCGTGAATCGTCCATCGCCTTAGGCGCCACATGGTGGGAAACAAACCGGAAGGTCATCCTGCCTGCCGCCCGCGCCGGCATCTTCGGTGCGACCGTGCTGGCGCTGGGTCGTGCGTTGGGCGAAACGATCGCGGTGACAATGGTCATCGGCAATCGCCCGGAAATCCCGGCCTCGATCTTCTCACCTGGCTACACGCTGGCCAGCGTGATCGCCAACGAGTTCACCGAAGCGACAGGACAGATCTATCCAGCCGCGTTGGTGGAGCTTGGCCTCGTGCTCATCCTCGTCACGTTTACGGTCAACATCGCCGCGCTGCTGCTGGTACGCCGCACCGCGGCTCGCTCGACATGATTCGCGGTCGCAACCACTGGCGTCGGTTCAAGAACACTGCCGCCATCAGCGCCATCTATGCGCTCACCGGAATCGCGCTGGTCCCGCTTGCCCTGGTCCTGTGGTACACGATCGCAAAGGGCTTCCCCGCCGCCAGCCACCTCGATTTTTACCTGAACGTAGAAAGACCGGTCGGGATCGCTGGCGCGGGCGTAGCCCATGCGATAGCGGGCACTGCAATCATGGTCGGACTGGCATCGCTGCTCGCGATTCCTGTCGGCGTCGTGAGCGGTGTTCACCTGGCCGAATACGCGGCGGGGCGGTGGGCGAGCTGGGTTCGGCTGGCTTCAGATGTCCTGGTCGGAGCGCCTTCGATCGCCATCGGCTTGTTTGCATATGTGTTGTTGGTTGCACCCCAACATCATTTCTCGGGACTGTCAGGCGCTATCGCCCTGGCTGTACTGATGCTTCCTGTGGTCATACGCACCACCGAAGGTGCTGTCGGGTTGATTCCGTCAAGCTTGCGCGAATCGGGTTTGGCCCTTGGACTCCCGCGGTGGCGAGTCGCCCTTCAGCTTGTCCTGCCGGCGGCAGCGCCTGGAGTCATCACCGGTGCTCTGCTTGCCATCGCGCGCGCTGCCGGGGAGACGGCTCCACTGTTGTTCACCGGTTTTGGCAACCGTTTCTGGAACCTTGATCCATCCCAACCCATGGCCGCTCTTCCCCTGGTGGTGTTTCACGACGCCTTGACGCCGTATCCAGCCCTGCAAGAGCAGGCCTGGGGCGCGGCCCTGGTCCTTGTCGTCCTGGTTCTGGTGATCAACCTCGCCAGCCGATGGGTCCTACGCCGTCAGATCCGGCTCGCGGGCCAGCTCTAGAGCAGCGGCTTGCGAGCCGGGACGCCTGGCCGGCGCGGGTAGGCGGGCGGGGTCAGACGCACCTTGTCGACGATGACCACCGTTCCCGCGCCACGGGCAGTCGAAGGCGCGGCCACGACTCGGTTTACTGCACCCCCGAGAAGATCGATCGCCCTGGCAGCTCGATCAACGCCTTCGCCTGAGGTCTTCTGGGCAAGCAGGCGCCCGCCGACTTTCACGAGCGGAAGGCACAACTCGGCAAGGATCGGCATCGGCGCCAGCGCGCGCGCCACGGCGACGTCGAACACTTCGCGGTAGAGAGGATCCCGGCCGACCTCCTCGGCGCGCCTGGCCACGACCTCGACGTCTTGCAGCCCCAATGCGGCGCATGCGCGAACAAGGAACGCCGCCTTGTCCAGGTCAGCCTCGATCAGCGTCACGCTCAGCTCGGGTCGGGCGATCTTCAACGGCAGGCCCGGCAGCCCGCCACCGGATCCGACGTCGACCAGCTTCCTCGCGTCGTCGAGGTGTTCGAGCAGGACCAGAGAGTCGCCG
>Ga0137410_10001263_pt1 | contig 17348 bp, 21 predicted proteins | sample CZODoug1_16funga_FD_108878 | JGI IMG/M metagenome (GOLD analysis project Ga0137410, IMG submission 108878) | Vadose zone soil fungal communities from Angelo Coast Range Reserve, California, USA - CZODoug1_16fungal (Illumina Assembly) | ecosystem: Environmental > Terrestrial > Soil > Vadose zone... | reverse complement strand
CGCGTCACAGGCCGCACGCGAAGCGTGCTCGCCGCCGGACTCCGCTCCCTAAGCCCACCGCTCGCGGCCGGCTACTACACCGAACTCGAAGAGGTGCTGCTGGCGGCCGACATCGGTCCGCCGGTGGTCTCCCGCCTGGTGGCCGGCGTGCGGGCCAGAGGACCGCGGACTCCGGACGAGGCGACCGACGCCCTTGTCGCGGTAGCTCTGTCGTTGATGTCATCGCGCCCCCGAGATCTTTTTGCCCTTCCCCGTCAGGGGGAGGGTCGGGGTGGGGGGCCGGCAGTTTTGCTCTTCTACGGCATCAACGGCGCCGGCAAGACGACGTCGATAGGCAAGCTTGCGCACCGGCTCAAGCAGGAAGGTCGCAGACCGATGGTCGTGGCCGCAGACACCTACCGCGCGGCGGGAATCGAGCAGATGGCGGCATGGGCGCGTCGGGCCGAGGTCGATCTTTTCGAGGGCAAGGGCGGCGCGGACCCCGCCTCGGTCGTGTTTGACGGCATCCACGCCTCTCGCGCGCGTGGATGCGACGTGGTGCTGGTCGACACGGCCGGTCGCCTGCAGACCCAGCGCAACCTGCTCGAGGAGCTGGCCAAGATCGGCCGGGTGACTGGCAAGGCGCTCGACGGCGGCGCTTACGAATCACTCCTCGTCATCGACGCGGTGCTCGGTCTCACGAGCCTGGTGCAGGCCCGCGACTTCAATCGCGTGATCCCCATGACAGGGCTAGTGCTCGCGAAGCTGGACAGCAGCGCCAAAGGCGGCGCGGTGATCGCAATCGAATCGGAGCTCGGGGTACCGGTCAAGCTCGCGGGTGTGGGGGAGGGGATCGACGACCTGACGGCATTCGAGCCGGAGCCGTTCGTGCGGTCTCTCTTCGAGGACTGATGGCGCTCGCCGACCCGCACTGTCACACGATCGCGTCGGACGGAATGGTCACCCCGGCCGAGCTCGTCGATGCGGCGGTCAACGCCCACCTCGACTTGATCGCTGTCACCGACCACGACACCATGGCCAGTGTCAAGGAGGTGCAGCAGAGAGGCACGGGAGTGGGCCTGAGCGTGGTCGCGGGGCAGGAGATCACGACCAGGTGGCCCGCCCAGACTCACGTGGTCGGCTGGTTCCTCGAAAAACCGATCAAGCGAGAGATGTCGCTCGAGGACACGGTCGCGGCGATCCACGACCAGGGCGCGCTTGCGATCATTCCGCACCCTTTCATGCCGGTCTACTTCGGGTCGATTCAACCTGGCATGCTGCGGCGACTGCTGGAGCGCCATCACGTCGACGGGATCGAGATGATGTTCACGGCGCCGATCGGCGCGCGGCGCAGGCGCGCGCTCGACCACTTCTATGAGCTCAATCGCGAGCGTCTGGGGGCTGCAATCGGCGGAAGCGACTGCCACTTCGGACCTCATGACATCGGCCGGGTGCTCACCGCCTATGAGGGCGACTTCCGGACCGCCGTCAGGCTGCGCGCGACCAAGCCCCAGGCTGGACGCCAGGCAGGTCGCGTGCCGCTCGGCCTGGCGCTTCGCCAGCAGTGGACGTCGCTGGTCCGGCTACCCCTGAGGCGACTCTCGGGCGAGCTCTAACAGAGCGTCGTGCACCGCCGGCGACGCCGCCAAAATGTTTCCGCTCTCGGCCCAGCCGTCGCCTCCGGACCAGTCCGTAACGCGGCCGCCGACCTCGATCACCAGCGCGGCGCCGGCGGCCACGTCCCACGTGTTCAGGCCGAGCTCGAAGTATCCGTCGAAGGTGCCGGCCGCGGTCCAGGCCAGGTCGAGCGCGGCAGCGCCCGCCCGTCGGAGATCTTCGAAGCGCTCGAGTGAGGCTTCCATCACCGACAGGTAGCGGGGCAGGAGCTTCTTGTTGCGGAACGGGAAGCCGGTCGCGACGACCGCTCTGGATGGATCGAGGTCACGCAGGAACGGCAGGCGCTCACCGTTCAAGGTCGCTCCCTTCCCGCGCGCGGCGGCGAACTCCTTCTCGAAGAAAGGTGCGATGACGACGCCGAGGAGCGGCAGGCCACCCTCCAGCAGGCCGACCGAAACTCCCACGGAGGGGAAGCCACGGGTGAAGTTGGTGGTGCCGTCCAGCGGATCGACCGCCCACATCGTCGCGGCCCGGGCGCCTCCCCGCTCTTCGGCCAGGACAGGGATCCCCGACGCCTCCCGCGCGAGCACCTCGAGGATGGCGGACTCCGACCTGCGGTCCCACGCCGTGACGTAGTCGCCGGCGCCCTTGACGTCTGCCGCACTGCCGGGTTTGGGGAGCCCCGCGTCGACGAGCACCCGAGCACCGGCGCGCGCGGCGCGCAGGGCCACGGGCAGGAGGTCGTTCAGCCCTTCTTGTCCTCTAAGCCGAGGCCGAACATCGCCTCGAGATCGTGCGCCGAGAACTCCTGGAACGCGACCATGGTCTGCGTCCGCTCGATTCCGTCGATCCGCGTGAGGTGCTGGATCACGACCTTGGCCAGGTCCTCATGCTCACGCACCCTCACGATCGCGATGAAGTCCCACTCGCCGGTCACGGTGTAGACCTCGGCGACGCCATCGACACCCGCCAGCTCGGTGCCCAATCGGAGCAGTCCCTCACGGGTCGACTTGACGAGGATGAATGCGGTGAGCACGTCTGCCGAGTCTAGGCCATGGACTGGACCGGAGCCAGTGCGCCTGTTGATTGTCCATAGGCCCACACGTCCATGTGTCCGTAGTCGATGCCGTGCGCGCCAAGGATCGTGCAGACGTGCGTGCGGTGGTCGTTGCCGTGGTGCATCGCCTGTAGGAGCACCACTCCCAATTCGATCCGGTAACGACCGCCGTCACGGTTCTCTTCGATCGCTTCGTCGGGTTTGATCCGGGTCGCGACGTCGATCAGCTGATCCCCGGTCCACGCCGCGTGCTCCTTCAGGTCAGCCACGCTGGGGATTGCGTCACGCTCGTTTATCCGCGGTTCGCCCTGGCCGAACCTCCTGAGATATCGCTGCTCGGCGGAGAGCAGGTGCATGAGGGTGGCGGCGATCGTGCCGTAGGTTCCAGCGGCGGTCAGCTGCAGCTGATCGTCCGACAGTCCCGCGCAGACGTCGAGCAGATGCAGGTTTGCCCATCGGTTGTAGCGGAAGGCTTCGACCAGGATCGGGCCCATATCGCCGATTGTATCGGGTGGTAAGCTGTCAAGGCATGGCCCTTGACACCCTGCAGGCGCGCGGCCGCTCGCTTGCCCTTTACGAACGCTACGGCGCGCTCCTGACCGACCACCAGCGCAAGGTCGTGGACCTCTATTTGCGCAGCGACTGGTCGCTCGCTGAGATCGCCGAGCACCAGGGCACTTCGCGCGCTGCGGTCCACGATATCGTGCGTCGTTCGACCTCGGCCCTCCAGGAATACGAACGCCGGCTCGGGCTTCTGTCAGAGGCTGCACGCCGTCGCCGCGCGGTCGAAGCGCTCGAGCGCGACGTGGACGGTTTGCGGCGCCGGATCGCTCGATTGGAAGGAGCCGGCAACCACTGATGTTCGAGACGCTGGGCGAGCGGCTGACCGCCGCACTGAAGAAGATCTCCGGACGCGGAGTCCTGCGACCGGAGGATGTCGACGCGGGCTTGCGAGAGGTGCGGCTCGCCCTGCTCGAGGCCGACGTCAACTTCAAAGTGGTCAAGGAGTTCGTGGAGCGCGTTTGCTCCCGGCTGCAGGGTGCGGAAGTCGCGCCCGGCCTGACCGCGCCGCAGCAGGTGATCAAGGCGGTCAACGAGGAGCTCGTCGAGCTGCTTGGCGGCAATTCCGAAGGCTTGCGTTACGCGCCCGCGCCCCCGACGGTGATCATGCTCGTCGGGCTGCAGGGCTCCGGCAAGACCACGACGGCCATCAAGCTCGCGCTGCTGACGCGTCGCGAAGGCCACAAGCCGCTCGTCGCGGCCCTCGACCTCCGGCGTCCAGCAGCAGTCGAGCAGCTGAAGACTCTTGCCGGTCGCGACGGCGTTGCCTTCCACTCGAGCCAGGGCGAGGTCGAGGTCATCGCGAAAGCCGCAATCGCCGAAGCGGGCCGCCTGGTGTGCGACATCGTGATCCTCGACACGGCCGGCCGCCTCCAGGTCGACGCAGGGCTGATGCAGGAGCTCGCCAGGTTGAAGGCGGCGGTGCCTGTGACCGAAACCCTGCTGGTCGCCGACTCGATGACCGGCCAGGTGGCTGTGAACGTCGGCGAGGTCTTCGGTCGCGAAGTGGGTCTCGACGGCGTGGTCCTGACGAAGCTGGACGGCGACGCACGCGGTGGGGCAGCGCTTTCGCTGCGCGTGGCCACCGGCCAGCGCATCCGCTTTGCCGGGACGGGCGAGAAACCGGAGGACCTGGAGATCTTCTTCGCGGACCGGATGGCTTCGCGAATCCTCGGCATGGGGGACGTCCTCACTCTGATCGAGCGGGCCGAGCGCACCATGGACAAAGAGCAGGCGACCGAGGTCGAGCGTCGCCTCCGCGCGGGTCAACTGACCTTCGACGACTTCCTCGCCCAGATCCGCCAGGTGCGCGGCATGGGTTCGCTGGAAGGCATGCTCGACATGATCCCGGGCGGCGGCAAGCTGAAGAGCCAGGTCGCTGGAGCCGATACCGAGCACGAGGTCAAGAAGATGGAAGCCATCATCCTTTCCATGACCAAGCGCGAGCGCGCCCATCCCGAGGTCATCGACGGCGCGCGCAAGAAGCGGATCGCGCGCGGCAGCGGGGTCGAACCGGCTGACGTCAACCGGGTCTTGAAGGCCCGCATGGCGATGCAAAAGCTCGCCAAGCAATTCGGTGCGCTAGGAAATCGCAAAGGCAATGCCGTGGGCCTTCCGCGGCTGTTCGGTAAAGGAGGCGCAGGTTGGTAAAGATCAGGCTGAGGCGGATGGGAGCGAAAAGGCATCCCTTCTACCGCCTCGTAGTGGCGGACGCGCGCTCGCCGCGCGACGGCCGGTTCATCGAACACCTCGGGTACTACGATCCGATGACGGACCCGGTCAAGGTGAAGATCGACGTGGACAAAGTGAAGCTTTGGCTCCAGCAGGGCGCTCAGCCGAGCGAAGCCGCCCGGAGCCTCTTGAAGCGGGAGGGGATCCTTGAGCGACGCGCAGAGAAGTCGACCGGCACGGCGTGATTTTCGGCGCGGATCATTCAACCGCGGCGGCTTGCGGCGTGATCGTCAAGAAGGTCCCGCCGGCCCCGGCGTGGACTACCGGGCGTTGGTCGAATACGTAGCGAAATCGCTGGCGGAGAAGCCGGAAGAGGTCCTGGTGGAGTCCTTCGAGCGTGGCGGCGGAACCGTGGCGATCAAGGTCAAGCTGGCGGACGCCGACGTGGGCCGCTTCATCGGCAAGGCCGGACGCAACATCGAGGCCATCCGCACGCTGGTGAGGGTCGCCTCGCTGCGTGACCGAAAGCGGGTGTTCGTCGACCTCGCCAATCCATCGCTGTCCCACCATGAGTCGCGTCCGAGATCGTCGGGTGGAGACTTGCGCGAAGGCGGAGACTCGCGCGAATGATCCGCGTCGGACAGGTGGGCGGAGCCTATGGAGTCGAAGGCGCTGTCAAGGTACTTCCCTTGACAGACTTTGACGACAGATTCGCGGCGGGCTCGCGCCTGATGCTCGAAGGCGCGGAGCGAGAGATCGAGTGGAGCCGTCCCGGACATCCAGGGCTGGTGGTCAAGTTCCGCGGGATCGACAACCGCACGATGGCCGACCTGTTTCGCGGTCGGTACCTCGAGATCGCCGAGGAGGCGGCTCGCCCGCTTGCGGAGGGGCGCTTCTATCACCACCAGGTGGTCGGTCTTGCGGTGCTGACGAGCTCGGGCCGGCCCCTTGGCACGATCGCCGAGGTCCTGGAGCGGCCGGCCAACGACGTGTGGGTCAGCCGCGACGGCGTGGTCGAGCACCTCATTCCGGCCACCAAGGACGCGGTCGTGGAAGTCGACGTCAGCGCCGGGCGCATAGTCGTTGCAGATTGGCTGTTCTCGGTCGAGGACGCCAGGTAAAAGAGATGAGGTTCGACGTCGTCACGATCTTCCCGGCCATGTTCGGCCCTGTTTTCCAGCAGGGTGTGGTCGGCCGCGCCATCGAGCGCGGGCTCCTCGAGCTGCACGCGCACGACCTGCGCGAGCACACGCATGACCGGCACCGGCAGGTCGATGACATGCCGTTCGGCGGCGGGCCGGGAATGGTCCTCAAGCCGGAGCCCGCGATCGAGGCGGTCGAGGCGATTCGGGCGCAGAACATCGGCCCCGTGGTGCTCATGGAGCCGTGGGGCGAGCCGCTCGACCAGCGGCTGGCCGAAAGCCTGGCGGCAGAGCCGGGGCTGATCATCGTGTGCGGAAGGTACGAGGGCATCGACGACCGGGTCCGGACTGCCCTGGACGCGCGCGAGGTATCGATCGGCGACTATGTCCTGAGCGGTGGCGAGATCCCCGCGATGGTGCTGATCGATGCGGTCGCGCGCCTGGTTCCCGGAGTGGTCGGCGATCCCGACTCGCTGACCCAGGACAACTTTTCCATCGAGCCGTCGGGCTGGCCGCAGTACACGCGGCCCGCCGAGTACCGCGGGATGCCCGTTCCCGAGGTACTCCTTTCCGGCGACCACGCGCGCATCAAGCAGTGGCGCCGCCAGCAAGCAGCCCAAAGAAATGTGTCACACACCAAGGAGTTGAAGAAGACATGAACGTGATCCAGCAGCTCGAGAAGGAGCAACAGAAAGCCAAGGTCCCGGCGCTGCGCGCGGGTGACACCGTGCGCGTGCACGCCAAGGTCGTAGAGGGGACGCGAGAGCGCATCCAGATGTTCGAAGGCACCGTGATCCGCGTCACGGGCGGAGGATTGCGCCAGAACTTCACAGTGCGCCGCGTCACGCACGGCGTCGGTGTCGAGCGCACCTTCATGATCCACTCGCCGCGCATCGACAAGATCGACGTCCTGCGCCATGGCGATGTGCGCCAGGGCCGGCTGTACTACCTGCGCGGCAAGATCGGCAAGGAAGCCCGGATCCGCGAGAAGAGGCAGCTCGTCCGCGAAGAGGGGGAGTCCGAAGAGCAGGAGCCAGGCGCCGGGACTGCCGAGTCCGTCGAGACCGAGTAAAGACAGTGGCGCCTGATGCCGGCGCTCGCTAACCTCGATCCAGTGACCAAAGAGGGGTCCCCGCGAACTCACGGCGTAGCCTCGGAGTTCGTGGGGCGTTGAGACCAATGTTGTGGCGCTACGAGCGCATGGCAAGCTCGATGGGCTACCAGGTCGTGGCCGGAGTGGACGAGGTGGGCATGGGCCCGCTCGCCGGCCCGGTGGTCGGCGGCGCCGTGGTGCTTCCGATCGGCGCTCGCATTCCCGGCCTCGACGACTCGAAGCTGCTCACTCCAGCGCAGCGAGACCGGCTTGATGCGATCATCCGCCGTCGCGCGCTGGCTGTATCGGTCTGCGCGGTCGACCACGCACAGGTGGACAGCCTTGGTCTGCTCCGCGCGAGACATCTCGCGACGGCGGGAGCCGTGGCCGGGCTGAAGATCGCAGCGGAGTACCTGCTCGTGGACGCTTGGGACGTTCCCGAGGCGCCGCTGCCTCAGATGGCGGTGGTCAGGGGCGATCGCACCTGCGCCTCGATCATGGCGGCGAGCATCGTCGCCAAGGTCGCGAGAGACAAAGCCATGCTCGAGTACGACCTGCTTTACCCCGGCTACGGGTTTGCCGACCACAAGGGATACGCCACGCCTGCCCACCGAGCCGCCATCCGCCGGCTGGGCCCCAGCCCGATTCATCGCACGACATGGGCGCCGTTTCGCGAACCCGCTCTTCTCGGGTAGAGCTCGGCAAAGCCGGGGAGAGGGCCGCCGCCGAGCTGCTCGAAAAGCGCGGCTACGAGATCGTCGGCGCCGGTTTCCTGGCCCGGCGTGGCGAGCTCGACCTCGTGTGCCGCCGCGGCAAGGAGTTGGTGGTGGTCGAGGTCAAGACGCGCGCCAGCGATGCGTTCGGGACTCCAATCGAGGCCGTCGGGTCGCGCAAGAAACGTGCTCTTATGTCCGCCGCCGCCGAATACCGTGCTCTAGCCGGGTGGCGTGGACCCATCCGGTACGCGGTGGTCGGATTGATGCTCGAGCCGGATGGGAACTTCAGCGCGGAGCTAGTCGAGGATCCCTTCGACTGATGGCTCAGGTGGCGGCGATGGTCCCTTCGTAGCTGCCCAGGCGCGAGTTCGCGACCCAGAGCAGCATGCCGACGACGGCGACGGCGCCCGCCGCCAGGGTCACCCCGCCAGTCCACATCAACGCTCCGATCGCCGGCGTCGTTGGAATCGGCCCCAGGTGGGTGGTCGTTCCTTCCACTGCTCCCAGCCCGAAAACAAACAGTGCGAATGACCCCACGCTGAGCAGGCCGAACCCAAGCGAGCCGCCAAGACCCGCCAGCGTCCCGACCAGCCCCACGGCCCTCCGATCGTCGGCGGCGTCGAACCGCGGGTCGATTCCACCGGCGGAAACCCCGATGGAGACGAATCCGAGGCCAAGCCAGACCACCAGCACGGCAAGCGCCGTGAGCTGGGAGATCCCGCTGCCGCTCAGGATCGCGACGACCGCACCGAACAGCAGGGTGAGCGCCAGGACCGGAGGCAAGGTCAGGATCACCTTGGCGCGGATGACCTGCCACATCGTCAACGGCGCCATGCGCAGCAGCTGAAAGCCGCGCCGCTCACTCGGTATGGAAGGAGTCGCGAGCGAGCTGGAGAGGAACATCGAGATGAACCCGACGAGGAAGACGTCGGTCCAGAACCCGCTGATGCTCCGGCCCGGCCGGATGAAGCTCACCGCGTAACCGACGGGAAAGAGAAACGCGGGCAGCAGGCGGCTGAGCCGCCTGATGTCGCGCCGGTAACCAAGCCAGTCCTTGAGCGCGATCGCTCGAGCGGGAGACCCCACTCCGCGCCGACCAGCAAGGTCGACGGGCGCCGGTCTTGGCGGGTCGCGTCTCCACACCGACTGCGCACCGCCGAACACGCCAAGACCGGTCAGCAGCGTGCGTTCGTAGAGGATCTCCGCCGCCGCAAGCACCAGCCCGGCCAGGGCCACAGACAGGCCCAACCACGTCACCGCCGCGCCCGGATTGCCGGCGATTACCGCGCTCAGAGCGTGACCGGGCCATGCCGAGGGAAGCCATTCGATGCGATTGACGAGCGATGTGAGGTTGGAGAGGTCAGGCCGGCCGCGTGGCGAAAACGACTGCCGCAGGCTGAGGTTCCAGGCCAGGTAGAACCCCGCGCCGGCAAGACCCGCGACAGCTGCCGCGACGTCTCGCGCGCGCCGCGCCGGCACCCACCGCAGCACCACCGACATGAGGATGACCTGGACCGCGGTCGCGAGCAGGACCTGGAGGAAGATGAGGATCACCGCCAGGACGAAATAGATCGCTGGAGCGTGAGAACCGACACCGAGCCCCAGCGTTGCCGTGAGCAGGATCAGGCTGATCAGCACGTTGGCGCTCATGGCGAGCAGGAGCCGTGCCGCGAAGATCTCGATCGGCCTGACTGGCGCGAGCACCAGCTGAAGCAGGTCGCGTCCGACAAAGAAGGTCGCGATCACAGTCGGGAAGCCGATGACGAGCATCAAGACCGCGAGCGCAGTGAACCCTCCGGCCAGCATCGAGTCGCGCGCGCTGGGCAGGAACTGTCCGGCCGTCGCTCCGACCGTGAACGCGCCGCCCCCGATGAAGACTCCGGCAGCCGTGAGAAAAAGGGCCAGGCCCACGAGACGGCCGGGCTTCCTCTTCAGCAGGCGGTGGCGCAGCGCGAGCACCTCCGCCCTGAGGATGGTCCAGGTCGCCGACTCTTTCACTGCTTCGGCGCCAGCAGTCGCTCGATGAGCTCCTTCGATTCAGGACCCGCGGTGAGCTTCAGGAACAGGTCTTCGAGGCTTGCCTGTTCGGAGCCCGCCTGCGCGCGCAACTCTTCCATCGTGCCGGTCGCGACGATCTGGCCCCGATCGATGATCGCAACGCGACGGCACAGCGCCTGCGCGACCTCGAGGATGTGCGTCGAAAGGAGCACCGTCGTGCCGCGCGATGCGAGCTCCTCGAGGAGGTCTTTGACGAGCCGGGCGGAACGAGGGTCCAGGCCGTTGGTCGGTTCGTCGAGCAAGAGGACCGACGGCTCCCGGATTAACAACGACGCCAGGCCGATCTTCTGGCGCATGCCGTGGCTGTATGCGCCGATCAGCTCACCGTTGCGATCCGCCAGCTCGAACAGTCCCAGCAGCCGTTCCATGCGCTGCTGGCGCTCTGGACCGCGCGCCATCCGGTACAGGTCGGCGATGTAGTTGAGGAACTCGCGGCCGGTGAGGTGCGGGTGGACAAATGGTTCTTCGTCCAGGTAGCCGAGCCGGGCTTTGGCTTTAAGGGGTTCGGCGAAGATGTCGATGCCGTCGATCAGCGCCGTTCCCGACGTCGGAGTGACCAGGCCGCACAACATGCGCAGGGTGGTCGTCTTGCCGGCTCCGTTGGCCCCGAGGAACCCGACGATCTCGCCGTGACGGATCTGAAAGCTCACGCCGTCGACGGCGTTGAGCACACCGAATCGCTTGACGAGGTCCCTGGCCTCGATCGCGACTTGACCGGTTTCGGCGGGCGAAGCCATCACCGGCAGGGTACCAGCGCTATCTCCAGTGGCGGTCGAGCTCCGACGCATACGTGCGGCCCACGAGGTCTGCATTGGTGAGCAGCCAGTTGTCGATGCGCCGGGTGCCGCGCGGCTTCTCAGACGAGACAAGAAGCTCGTCCATCAGCCCCTGCAGCTCCTGTCGGGTGAGCATGATGTCTCGCTTGTATCTCGAGACGATGTCAGCCGCCAACAGCGTCAGCCGCGGCGGCATCACGAAAAAATGCGGCCGGCGGCCCACGGCGATGGCGATGCCCTCGACCAGCTCCGCATAGGTCATCGTGTCGGGGCCGGCTGCGTCGAGGGTCATGTTGTCGGTCTGCTCCGCGGCCCAGGTCGCGATCTCAGCCACGTCCTCAACCGCCACGGGCTGAACGCGATACGTCCCGTGCCCTGGGATGACGAACATCGGCATTCGCCTGAGCAGCCAGGCGATGTTGTTGATCAGGATGTCGCCCGTCCCGAAAACCAGGGTGGGTCTGACGATGGCCCACGGCAAGCCGGAGCCTCGAACAATCTCCTCGGTGCGAGCCTTGCCCGCGTAGTAGTCGAGCTCCGAGTCGACTGAGGGATTGCTCACCGAGATGTGCACGATCTTCCGAACGCCTGCCTCGGTCGCCGCGCCGAGAAGCGTTCTCGTGTTGGCGATCGCCTCGCCGAAACCCATTCGCCCGTGGCGAAAGCGGACCCAGTACGTGTTGTACAGGACGTCGGCGCCGCGCAAGCTTTCGACCAACGCTGCGCGATCCGTGAACTGTAGAGGCGCCACGTCGACCCTGACGTCTTCGGCGCCTGGACGCTTCGGGTGGTTGGTGAGCGTGCGCACGCGGCGCTCCTGCGATAGCAGGCGCTGCGCGATGTACCGGCCCGTGTAGCTGAACGCGCCGGTGACGACGTCGAATCCAGGCTCCATCACCGGGATGTCGCTAGAAGGGGAATCGAGTGAGGTCATAAGCAAGTGAGCCGGGCTTGACGTGCCCGGAGATGACAACGCGCGGCCGGTGCCGGACCGCTTCCGCCGGGTGCACCTCTGGGCGAAGGCCGTTGAAGATCGGGAAACGCAGCGTGCCGTCGGGCGACCACTCGGAGTACCGCACGCTGACCACGAGCTCAGGCCGCACCCAGTGGACGGGACTGATCATGATCGGCGGCGGATCCAGCGGCGAATCCTCTGTCCCCAGCTCGACCAGAGAGTCGCGAATCGCATCGCTTGTCGCCTGGTCATAGCCGCCGCCGACGGTCCCGCATGGCAGCAGGCGGCCGTCTTCGTGATAACCGACCACCAGCGCGTCAAAAGGCTTCTGGCCGAGCCAGCCGATGACCACGAAGTCATCCGACTTGACCGCTTTGACCTTGAGCCAGAAGGGGCTTCTTTGGCCCGGAACGTAAGGGCTCAGCCTGTGCTTGGCGACCACGCCTTCGAGCCCTCGCTCGAGGCACGCCTCGAAGAGCTCGACGCCGTCCTCGTCGATGTGGTCGGGAACGAAGATGTGGCCGCCGGCCTCGACCGCCTTCTTCAGGCGGGCCCGCCGGCGGTGGACCGGCTGCCTGAGCAGGGGTTTCTCGTCGAGATACAGTGCGTCGAAGGCGAGATACGCCGTGGGGATCTTGTCCATGAGGCTCGCGCCTGCGGCGAGACGCTCGCGAAGGCGGGGATAGTCAGGACGGCCGTCCTTGTCGGTCGCGACCAGCTCTCCGTCGATAACGCTGCCGGGCGGAATGCGTTTCGCCGCGGCGACGACCTCCGGCACATCCGCCGTGATGTCGTGCAGGCCGCGGTCCTGCAGATGAACGTGACCCTCGGGATCTTTGAACACAATGCAGCGCAGCCCGTCCCACTTCACCTCGAAGAGGTAATCCGGCGAGCTGAAAGGAGCCTCCGCAGAAGCGGCCTGCATCGGCCGCATCTCGTCGTTGAAGCTCTCCAGGCCGATCTGAAGCTGGTCTGAGTCCTGCATGAGGGACCCCGACAGGTTAGGACGCTTTGCGGCGCGCCACCTTTTTCTCGGCCGGAGCCCGCTTGCTCGAGGTCCGCGATTTCTTCGCCGCCTCAACCGATGCGCGCAGCGCCTCCATGAGGTCCATGACCTTGGCGGTCTGCTGCGGGGCCGGGGCCTCGATGACCTCACCGTCGATCTTCGCCTGCACCACTTTCATGACCGCCTCGCGATACTCGTCTTTGAAGCGGCTGGGGTCGAAGGAATCGGCCAGGCTCTCGATCAAGGCCTTCGCCATCTCCAGCTCTTTGGGGTTGATCTTCACCTCACCCTCGAGCCCTTTGAGGCCCTCGGTGGAACGGATCTCGTCCGGCCAGTTCAGCGTGTTCATCAGGATTCCGTGGCCGTTTGGGTGCAGGGCGGCCAGGTGCTCGCGGTCGCGCAGCGCGATCTTGGCGATGGCCATCCGGCCCGTCGCCTCGAGGGCCTTGCGGAGCAGGTGGTACGGCTTCTTGCCGAGCTCCTCGGGTTCCATGAAGTACGCGCTCTTGAAGTAGAGGCCGGGCTCGATGTCGTCCCTCGGGACGAACTCTTCGATGTCGATCGAGTGGGCCGTGGCCAGAGGAAGGTTGTCCAGGTCCTTGTCGTCGATGATCACATAGCGGTCCTTGCCGACCTCGAAGCCTTTGAGGATCTCGCCGTAGGTGACCTCGTGGTCTCCCTCCGCGCACCAGCGCTTGTAGGAGATCGGCGATTTGTGGTCGGGGCAGAGCTGGCGGAATGAGACCTTGGAGGTCGATTCGGTCGCGTTGTACAGGCGGATGGGAATCGAGACCATCCCGAACGAGACGACGCCTTTCCACATTGATCGCGGCATGGCGACGCAGTTTACCTCCCTTTATCCTGGTTGGCTACTTTTGGTGGCCTTGGTCACGCTCCGACGTCTCGGCGCTCCATTAAGAGTATCGACGCTCCGAAGCCCACGATGATGATCGCGATCATGGTCAGCAGGCCGGCACGGTCGATTCCGCTCGACAGGGGCATCCCGAAGAGCTTGAAGGCGGAGAAGTCCTGGAGCCACGCCGGCCATTTGAGCAGCGGGCCCACCTCGGCGATCATGTAGCTGACGAACGCGAAAGCTCCGAGCAGCCCAACCGCGGCTCGGGGGTTCCAGGCAGCGAGCACGGAGCCGCCGGCCGCGAACACCAGCGCGAACGGAATCAGCAAGAGCGAACCTTCGGCCAGGCGCTCGTTGCTGACGTCCATGCCCTGGTTGTGCGAGGCGATCGCCACGACCACCCCGCTCACGGCCGCGATGACCGCGGCCCCCAACGCGAGGACCACCGCTCGTTCGATGACCACGATGGCGCGGGACTGGGGCTGGCTGAGGATCAGCTCGAGCCGGCCGTCTGAATCTTCGGCCGACCACCTGGCGACCTGGGCGATCGCAAAAGCCGCGAAGAGCAGCTCGGCCGTGCTCAGCCAGAAGAATCCGAGGAACGATGTGTAGAGGCGCCCCTGGACAAAGCCGCCGAAGAACTGGGTCAGCGCGGGTATCGACATGAGCGGCTGGATGACCGTCTTGGTCAATGAGACGAAAACGGCTCCGAGGAAAGCGATCCCGGCCGCCCAGACCAAAAGTCCGATCCGCCGCTCGTACAGGCCGCGCACGACTGGAACCCGCCAGGCCGGATTGCGAGAACGCTCGTAGGTGGAGGGTTGAGACCGCGCCGGTAGCCTGAGGAGCGGCGAACCAAGGTCCCGCGCAGCGAACGCAGCGGCCGCCGCACCACCTGCCACCAGCGCGATCAGGAGCATCACCGCGGTCGCTCGCAGGTCGAGGCCGCTTCCTGGTACGAGGGGGTGGTTGAGCTCGTAATAGTGGAAGGGCGAGACCCAGCGCACTGAGGTCAACCACGTGAAGGTGCGGCTCAACGTGTTGACGAGAAACAGGGCAAGGAGCAGCATGCCGGCCGCGGCGGTCGCGATCCGAGCGCTGGTGAGCTGCCCCACCAGCAGCGTGAGCGCATAGCAGCTCAGCGCCAGCGCGGCCAATGCCACTGCTTGCTCGAGCAATCCCACGAGGCTGACCGAGTCGTCGCCTTTGATCGTGCCCACGAGCAGGCCGAGGCCACCCAACGCGGCTGCAACGAAGCTCGCCCCCGCGAAGGCCATGAGTCGCGACATGATCCACTCGAAGCGCGTCAGGCTCGCGGCGAGCGCCGCCTCGACCAGGCCTCGCTCCTCATCCCCCCGCGCGGCGCCGCCGGCGGATACAAGCGCCCAGACGGCGAAGACGATGGCGAGGCCTCCGAACGAGCGCCATCCGACATATCCGCCGACGGTGTCCAGACGCGTCGGTGGCGGGAGGATCAGGGTCAAGCTGGTGGCGAGCTGAGTCATGGACTTTCCGAAAGCGGCTCGCTCAGCCGCGGTGTGGCCGGCAAGCTGGAAGAACGCGAGCGCCTGGACCAGGCTCGAGAAGAACGCCAGGGCCGAGAACCCGACGACGCCCCACCGGCCGAGGCGCAGCCCGAGCACGAACGCGGTCATTCGGGCAGCGCTTTCGGGGCTGAGGTCTCGCTGTAGTAGCTCAGGAAGATCTCCTCCAGGCTCGGTTCGGTGCTCACCAGGTCGGTCACCTTCGAGTGGCGAATCGCTTCGAAAAGCGGCTCGAAGCTGCCGCGAACCGTGCAGCTCACGCGCTGGGCCTCGACCTTCACGGCTTCGACGCCGGCCGCGGAGCGGATCGCGGCCGAGGGGACTTCGGCGTCCTGGGCGAACTCGATCTCGACGCGGTGGGCGCGGATGTGCTGGAGGTCTTCGAGCTGCGCCACCGTGGCCAGGCGGCCGGCCCGGAGAATTCCGACCCTGTCACACACGTGCTCGACCTCGGAGAGGATGTGAGAAGAAAGGAAGACGGTGGCGCCTCCATCGCGCGCCTCCAGCAGCAGCGCGTAGAACTCCTGCTGGTTCAAAGGGTCGAGGCCGCGCGTTGGTTCGTCGAGGATCAAAAGTTCCGGCCTGTGCATGAAGGCGAGCAGGATGCCGAGCTTCTGCTTGTTGCCGCTCGAGTACTCGCGAAACCGTCGCCCGAGGTCGAGGTCGAACCGCTGCGCGATGCTGCGCACTGTCTTCTGTTCAACCCCTCCGCGCATGCCGGCGAGGTAGGCGACCACCTCCTTGCCGCGCAGGCTGCCGAACTGCGGGATGTCTCCGGGCAGGTATCCGACCTTGCGCTTGACCGCGACCGAGTCCCGGCGGCAGTCGAGGCCGAAGATGTGAGCCGTGCCGCTCGACGGCCGGATCAGGCCCATCAGGCATCGGATGGTCGTGGTCTTGCCGGCGCCGTTCGGCCCGAGATACCCGAACACCTCCCGCGGCGCAACTTCCAGGTCCAGGTCGAACAGGCCGCGCCCGATCCCGTAATCCTTGGTGAGCCTCGAGGTCCGTATCGCCGTGACGGCCATTGCGCGCAGCATATTAGGGCGATGCAGCTGGGCGACCTCGAGCTTCACCTTTTGATATCAGGGCGCTGGAAGGCCGACGGCGGCCTGATGTTCGGCGTGGTGCCCAAGATCCTGTGGGAGAAGCAGAAGCCGGCCGACGACAACAACATGATCGAGTGCGCGTGCGTCTGCGTCGTGGCGCGAGTCAACGGCCGCGTCATCGTCTGCGAGACGGGCATCGGCACCAAGCTCAGCGAGAAGCGTGCGCGCCAGGTCGCATTGCGCGAACCCGAAGCGCTCCTTCATGCGCTGCAGCGCCTGGGCATCCGCCCCGATGAGGTCGATGCCGTGATCACCACGCACCTTCACTGGGATCACGCCGGGGGTCTCACTCGACGTAACGAAAGGGGCGGCCTGGAGCTGACGTTCAAACGCGCGCGCCATTTCATTCAGCGCACCGAGTGGGATTTCGCCTTGCATCCTGACGTGCGCAGCCAGGCGGGTTACGTCTTCGACGACTTCACACCGTTGGCGGATGGCAACCAGCTCGTCGAGTTCCTCGACGGAGACGCGGAGGTCATGCCGGGCGTGCATCTCAGGCACGTCGGTGGCCACACGCCTGGGAGCCAGGTCCTCGTGCTCAGGTCCGGCGAGCTGGCGTGCGCGGTGACGGGCGACCTCGTCTGCCAGACGCCTCACCTGAAAGTTCCGTGGAACATGTCTGCCGACATCGAACCGCTGCGCGTCTTCGAGGAGAAGGCGAGACTTTTCGAAGAAGCCGAGAAACACCGGTGGCTCCTGGTGCTGAGCCACGAGCCGGACCAACCGGCGGGGTACCTCGAGGAAGGTGGACGGTGGCGACCGGAACCGCGCCTGATGTGAAATTCACCACCGCGGACGGTCGCAAGTTGACGTACCGGCACATGGGGACCGGCCCGGTGCTCGTCTGCCATCCCGGAGGGCCAGGCTTCTCGTCGTCGTATTTCGCTGACCTCGCCGGCCTGTGGGAGCAGTTCACGCTGGTCATGCTCAACCCACGCGGCACGGGCGGTTCGGACCGGCCGGCAGATACGCGGGCTTATCAGATCGACGATTACGTCGCCGACGTCGAGGAACTGCGACAGCACCTCGGGCTCGAGAAGGTGCTGCTCCTCGGGCACTCCCATGGTGGCGTCGTCGCAATGGCCTACGCGGCCGCCCATCCGGGCCGTCTGGAGCGCCTTGTGCTGGCGTCAACACTCGCCAGGTTTGGACCCGAGAACGATGCGGCCATGCGGGCTGGGATGGACAAGAGGTCGGGACAGCCCTGG
>Ga0137410_10001262_pt1 | contig 17362 bp, 9 predicted proteins | sample CZODoug1_16funga_FD_108878 | JGI IMG/M metagenome (GOLD analysis project Ga0137410, IMG submission 108878) | Vadose zone soil fungal communities from Angelo Coast Range Reserve, California, USA - CZODoug1_16fungal (Illumina Assembly) | ecosystem: Environmental > Terrestrial > Soil > Vadose zone... | reverse complement strand
TAAACGCTCTTGAGTTTATCAAGCTCGCGGTAGTCAATGATCAGCCGCGGCAACTCAAACGTTTGGGCCAGTTCCTCGAGCACCGCCTTGCTCGTGGAGATTCTCCCCGTGGAAGTTTTTCTGCCAGACGTCATCTCCAATTCAGAAAGCACTTCGCCCACTTGCTTGGGAGAACCGATATTGAATTCCCTTCCCGCGAGCTCATAGATTTTGATTGTTAACTTTTTCAGCTCGAGCCCGAGGTAGTTCGAAAGGTCTGCCAACGTGGCGCGATCAACTTTCAAACCCGCGCGCTCCATGCGAAAGAGCAAAGGCGCCAGCGGCAACTCCATCTCGTTGTAAATCGTCTCGAGTTTCTTCTCAAGGATACGCTGGCGCAAAACCTTCGCAGTACGCGCGGTCAAGTCAGCCGCCGCGGCCGTCTCCCATTGTGAATCCGACCAGCCGCTCGCCGGTTTTTCAAGACGCTCGATGCCAAGCGCTTCGCGCGCCAGATCGGTCAATTCATACTTGCTGCGATTTGGATCGAGCAGGTAGGCGGCCAGAAACGTGTCGTCCTTAACGCCTGCAAGCGTGATATCGAGGCGGGCCAGTAGTCCGACGGCGCGTTTGAAATCGTGAACAGACTTTTCGAGCAAGCCGTTTGACAGGACTTCTCGCAGCGAAGCAAGCGCCGCCTCGCGTCCGCCGGCAAATTTATTGAAGTCGACCAGAGCGGAGACGCCAGCCGCGGTGGAGAACGCGATCCCTTCTGCCGCCTCATAGTCCATTGCGCATTGCACGTTTGCCTGCTCGAGCAGCTCCAGCGACTCGCCCGACTCGCTCGCTGCTTCACTCTTCCCTTCTTTGTCCGGCGGCGGTGTTCCGTCCGCGACGGCAATGCCCACGCTTTCGGCGTCCCACAAACTCTTGATCAAACTATTCAGCGCTGCGCTCGAGTCGATAATCTTATAGTCAAGCTGCTCATCAACCCGGGCGGCCGTCACCGCGGCGGCATCGGCGAATTCGCGTGTCAAGGCGGAGAATTCGAGTTCCTTAAACAGTTCGTAGGCGGCGGCGCGGTCCGGCGGTCTGGCTTTGATCTGTTCGAGGTCCAATTCGACTTCGAGGTCTGTGCGGATGCGGGCGAGTTCGCGAGACTGACGAATCTGATCTGCGTTGTTGTGCAAAGATTCGCGGTAGGTTTTGTGTTTGACTTCCTCCCATCGTTTGAGCGCCTCTTCAATCGAGCCAAACTGCGTGATTAGTTGCACTGCTCCCTTCGCGCCGATGCCCGGCGCGCCCGGAATGTTATCGATCGAATCGCCCATCAGCCCCAGCAGGTCGACTATCTTCTCAGCCGGCACGCCAAATTTTTTCGCAACCCACTGCTCATCGCACCACTCAATCGGAGGCACATACTCCTTGCGCTTCACTACCTGAGAATTCGTGCGCATGCAAACGACATACGGATCGGTGACGAGCTGACACATGTCCTTATCGTTGGAAACAACTACCGCCTGTAGCTTTTGTTCGGCGATTTTTTTCGCCAACGTGCCAATCACATCGTCCGCCTCAAAGCCGGGCGCATTGATCACGGGAATGTTCAGGGCTTCGCAGAGACGGATGATGTAGGGCAGTTGCGAAGCCAGGTCTTCCGGCATCGCGAGTCGATTGGCTTTGTAACCGGCAAACGTCTCGTGACGAAAAGTTTTCTCCTTCGACTCGAATATTGCCGCAATATAATTTGGTTTCTCGTCAGTCAACAGCTTCCGCAGCATGTTTGTAAAGATGTAGACGGCCTGCGTGACCTGACCGTAGGAGGTAGCGAGTGGCGCCGCGCGATTCGCCATCGGCGCAAAAAATGCGCGAAAGATGTGCGACATCGAATCGATTAGAAAAACACGTTCGACTGGACGATCACCAGCAGCAGCTTGCTTAGTTGGCATGTGTTTCGATGATAGAGAGGCGGTTTCGGAGTGTCAAACAAGCAGTCAATTGGGAGAACAACTCAACTTCTTGCGGGACCGCGGGCGCCTCGCCCGCATGCTATGGGAGCTGCATTCAAGTAGAGTCCGAACTTTCGCGTGTCGCGCTCTCGGCGGCGAGGGCGCCCGTGGTCCCAGTTAGCTGTTGCATTCTCTCCTTTGAATTTCTCAAATTGTAGCTGGAGCGCAACACGTCGTCTGACAATTGCGTGATTTAGCAATGCGGCATAAGCATTGCTCGTCAATTTGTGTTATTGAAAATTCACATCCGCCTGTAGGGACCACTCATTTGGTTAGACAAACTACGCTTGGATCGGCCGTCGAGACAGACGGCGTTGGGCTGCACACCGCCGTGCCCGTGCACGTGCGGCTGTTGCCGGCGCCGCCGGATACGGGTTACGTGTTTCGTCGCACGGATCTGGGCGGCTTTGAGATTCCCGCCACCGTTGAATCTGTCGCGCATTGCGGTTATGCAACCACCCTCATGCGCACGGGCGTGATGCTTTCGACAGTTGAGCATTTGCTGTCTGCCTTGCGGGGCCTGGCTGTCGATAACGTTTACATTGAAGTTGATAATCTGGAAATTCCGATCCTCGATGGCTCGGCGGAAGTCTTCGCCGAGATGATTGAAAAAGCAGGCATCGTCTCACAACCGCTGGCGCGACGGGCATTGCTGGTACGCGAGCGGGTTTCTTACGAACAGGGCAACCGGCGCATCAGCGTCGAGCCCGGCGATCATTATCAGATTGACTGTCTGATCGATTTCCCTCACCCGATGATTGGCGTGCAACAGTTTTCATTACATCTTGATAATGGCTCGTTCAGTAAGGAAATTGCCGCCGCTCGCACGTTTGGCTTCACCGATGAGATCGAAGCGTTGCGACGCGCTAATCTTATCCGCGGCGGCTCGCTCGACAACGCTATTGTCCTCACGCCCGACGGCATGTTGAATAAGACCGGCCTCAGGTTCCGCGACGAGTTTGTGCGTCACAAAATCCTGGACATCATTGGCGATCTGGCGCTGCTGGGAATGCCGATCCTGGGCCGCGTGATTGCGGAGCGGAGTGGCCACATAATGCATGCGGGCTTGATGTCAAAACTACTGCGCGTGCGCTCGGCGTGGGATATCGTGGATGTGCCGGGTTCTGCGTCTCAAGTCTCAAGTCCCAAGTCTCAAGCCGTCTCTAAGACTTGGGACTTGAGACCTGAGACCTGAGACTTATTACAGCCCGCTCCGCACAATGTCGTGCAGTCGAATTAGTCCCACGCAAACTCGATCCTCATCGACCACCGGCAATACTGATATCTGCGAGGGTCGATTCTCCATCAACTGCAGCGCGTCATAGGCGAGCAACTCCGGATGAGCAACTGTAGGATTCCTGGTCATGATCTCGTCGCACCGCAAATCTGCGAGCGCGTTGTGATCGAGCCGCTGAATCGCCCGACGCAAATCGCCGTCAGTAATTATTCCCGCCAGCCGTCCGGCGTCGTCGACAATGTTGACCGCGCCTAAGCCGCCGTCGCTGATTCGCTTCACAATGTCCATCCAAATTGCGCCGCTGGCAATCGTCGGATTGTCTGCGCCGCTGTGCATCAGATCCGCAACCTTCAACGTGAGCCTCTTCCCCAGTTGTCCGGCCGGATGGTTGATCGCAAAGTCATCCGGTGTGAGTCCCTTCACCTGCATCAACGTCAACGCCAAAGCGTCGCCCAGGGCCAGCGCCACAGTGGTGCTGGTCGTGGGGGCCAGGTTTAGCGGACAAGCTTCCTGATCCACGGATCCGTCGATGACAGCGTCGGCGCGGTGCGCGAGGGTTGAGTTGAGGTTTCCCACCAGCGCCACGATCGGCACTTGCCGGCGCTTTAGATAGGGCAGCATCTCGATGATTTCGTCTGTCTCGCCGCTGTTGCTCAGAATGATCACCGCGTCGTCCGAATTGATAATGCCGATGCCGCCATGCAGAGCGTCGGACGGATGCAGATGAAGCGCCGCCGTGCCGGTGCTGGTCATGGTCGCCGCAATCTTTTGCGCGATGATTCCAGACTTGCCCACGCCGAGGATCACAATCTTGCCTTTGCAGCCGGCGAGCAGTTGCACGACGCGCTCAATCTGATCCTGTTTGAGACGACTTGCGGTTTGGGCTATGGCTTCCGACTCCAGACGAAGAAAGCCCTGAACTGCGGCAAGGTAGTTTTTGTCAGTCATTCGCTACCTTTGATATATGACCACGCAAGGGTTTTGCAAGTCTATTCAGGGCGAGTGGTTGTCTTAAGTTAAGATCTACACGCCCTTTTCGGTGATAAAACCACTTAGGCCTGCAACCTGAAGGGTTGATCGAAAGTAGCCGGTGGTCGAAGCGCAGCGCAGACCACCGGATCGACGCGTGAATGTGTGGGTACCCTGTAGGGGTGCAAGAGTCGTTCAGTCTCTCGCACCCTTCCAGGGTGCTGATCTTTATCGATGTCTTCCGGTGGTCTGCGCTGCGCTTCGACCACCGGCTACTCTCTTTGCAGCCTTTCAGGCTGACGCCGGCGACTTCAGAAACCGTTCAGATTATATTCAGATGGACAATAAACTCGCGCTCGGCTATAGTGCGAACTCCGCCAAAGCAAGTAAATGAATTCCAAAGTTAGGAAAGCTTGAAATGGGTTTACTGAATTTTCTGCCGCGTGAAGAGCAGTACTTTGATCTGTTCGTTCAGATGACGCTCTACATCTCCGCCGCCGCGCGCGAGCTCAAGGAGATGCTGGCAGACAAGAACCACGACTACTCCGAATACGCGCAGCGCATCAAGGGTCTGGAACACGCCTGCGACGAACTGACTCATACCGTCTCGACGCGGCTCAATAAATCGTTTATTACGCCGTTTGATCGCGAAGACATTTACACCATGTCAACCGCGCTCGACGATATTGTCGACCTGATCGACGATGCCGCCCGCGCCATAATTATTTTCGACGTCCAGGAAATCACCGACTACGCGCGCGACTTCGCGGACGTGATCGAGCGCATGGCGGAGCAACTCAAGGAGATCGTGGCCACGCTTCAGAAACCGAAGAACGTGACGCAGAGACTGGTCGAGATTCATCGTTTGGAAAACGAAGGCGACGACATTTACCACGCGGCAATTGCCGAGCTGTTTCATGATTCACACGATGCGCTGACCGTGCTGAAGTGGAAAGAAGTTTACGAAAAGCTCGAAGCCGCCGTTGACCGTTGCGAAAACGTCGCGAACATAATCGAAAGTGTGATTATCAAACATACGTAGCAAACAGCAGACAGCAAACAGTAAACAGCAAGCAGCCGTTCAATAAAGCTTTGATTTACTCTGAGCGCTGTTTGCTGTTTGCTGTTTACTGATTACTTCCGAACATGACCGCCACCTTCGCCTTCGTTCTCATTCTCGTTGCGCTCGCCCTCGTTTTCGACTACATCAACGGTTTTCACGACGCAGCTAATTCCATTGCCACCGTCGTCTCTACACGTGTTCTTTCTCCCGCCATCGCCGTCGTCTGGGCGGCGTTTTTCAACTTCATAGCTTTCGCGGTCTTTGGCACACGCGTCGCCAAAGCGATCGGCGACGGCGTGCGCATGGACTTGATCAGCGCCGACCTGCGCCTCTATGTGCTGATGTGCGCACTGCTGGGCGCGATTATCTGGAACCTCATCACGTGGTATCTGGGCTTGCCGACGTCGAGCTCACACGCACTGCTGGGCGGATACGCCGGCGCGGGCATCGCGGCCTTCGGCGGGATTCATGGTCTGCTTAAAACCGATGTCTGGCTGCGCACGATCAGGTTCATCGTTTTGTCGCCGCTGATCGGCATGGTGCTGGGTTTTAGTTTGATGGTGGCCGTGCATTGGATCTTCCGCCGGGCCACGCCAAAAGCTGTCGATAAGTTTTTTCGCAAAGGCCAACTCTTTTCAGCCGCGGCGTTCTCGCTGGGCCACGGCGGCAATGACGCGCAAAAGACCATGGGCATAATCACCGCGGTGCTGGCAGCAGGCGGCATTCTTGCTTACGGACCAAACGGCACCATTCCGCCGATTCCTTTGTGGGTAGTGTTGACTGCGCACGCCGCGATCGCGCTGGGCACGTTGTCGGGAGGTTGGCGCATTGTTCACACCATGGGTTCGAAGATTACCAAGCTCAGGCCCATCGGCGGTTTTTGTGCTGAGACTGGAGCCGCAATCACGCTTGCTTACGTGACTCTCACCGGCACTCCGGTTTCAACCACGCATACGATCACCGGCGCGATCGTCGGTGTGGGCGCCACGCGCCGGCTGTCTGCCGTGAAGTGGGGCGTTGCGGGAAGAATCGTGTGGGCCTGGATACTCACCATTCCCGCCGCCGGCCTGATCGCCGCAGCCTCTTTCTGGATCGTCAAGGCAATCCTTCATCTCTCATCGTGACAGAACGTCGGTGAAGAGTGAAAGGTGAAGAGTAAAGAAAGAGTCTTGCCTTCTTTTCACTCTTCACCTTTCACTCTTCACCACTAAGCTGTGTTATCTTTTCTGGCAAAACCAGCATGCCCGCGTAGCTCAGTGGATTAGAGCGTTCGCCTCCGGAGCGAAAGGTCGCAGGTTCGACCCCTGCCGCGGGTACCAAAAAACAGAGGTCAGAGATCAGAGATCAGAAATCGAACCCTGCTTCTGACCTCTGACCTCTGATCTCTGACCCCTGACCTCTGTTGTTCTACTACGAAACCGCGCGATCGGTGATCTCGAGGCCCTTGTCGATGATTGCGAACGCCTCGCGCATCTCGTCTTCCGTGATACACAGCGGCGGGTTCGTGAAGAAAGTATTCCAACGCACAAACGTGTAGAGTCCTTCTGCGCGGAAGAACTTGCCAAGCTCTTGCATTTCTCGCGACGTGCCGTTGAAGGGCGCCAGCGGCTCGCGTGTCTCACGATTTCGCACCAGCTCGACAATTCCGAAGAGCCCGATGCTGCGTATGGCGCCCACCGAAGCGTGACGACGCTCGAGATCCTCGAGCATACCGCGCATCATGGTTCCCATCTCCCGCGCGTTTTCGATCAGGCGATCTTCTTCGTAGACAGCGATGGTTGCCAGCGCCGCGGCGCAGCCGAGCGGGTGGCTGTTGTAGGTCAGGCCGCCGTAGAAGACGTTCTTTTGAAAGTGATCCGCGATGTGACGGCGCATGCCCACCGCTCCCAATTGCACGTAGGCGCTCGTCAGGCCTTTAGCCATCGAGATCAGATCGGGCACGACCTGCCAGTGGTCCACTGAGAACCATTCGCCGGTGCGGCCGAAGCCGGCCATCACTTCGTCGGCGATCAGAAGGATGCCGTGCCGGTCGCACAGCTTGCGTAAGCCCTGCATGTAGCCGTCCGGTGGAATAAGGACTCCGTTAGTCCCGACGACGGGCTCGATGATGATCGCCGCTACGGTCTGTGGACCTTCGAGTTGCAATATCTCCTCAGTCCGCGCGAGCACAACCTCAGCGGTGTCTGAGCCTTGTTGAATGCCATGATAGAAATCGGGAATGCGGAAGACGCCGGGGATGCCCGGCTCCGCAGCCCAGCGGCGCGGGTCGCCAGTCAGCGTTAGCGCGCCCGCCGTTCCGCCGTGATAGCAGCGATAGCGTGCGGCGATCTTGTGGCGTCCGGTGAAGAGCCGCGCGATGCGGATCGCATTCTCGTTAGCCTCGGCGCCGCCGTTAGTGAAGAAGAAGGCGTCGATGTCGCCGGGCATAATCTCGGCAAGTTTCACCCCCAGGCGCGCGCGCACGTCAGTGGCCATGAACGGGTTTGCGTAGGGGAGCCTCGCGGCCTGTTCGCTGATCGCGCGAATCACTCGCTCGTCGCCGTGCCCGATGTTCACGCACATCAGTTGACTATTGAAGTCGATGAAGCGCTTGCCTTCAGGCGTCCAGAAATAAATTCCTTTCGCGCGCGCGACCGGAATCGGATCCACCGCAGCCTGCGCGGACCACTCGAAGAGCGTGTGCCGGCGACAGAGATCGACAATCTCATCGCCGGTCATGGTGTCAGTGATGGTAGTCATGGAAACCGTGATGCTACCCAAATCGCAACCGTTTGACAAACGTGCGACTCAGCGCTTTTATCGGCCTCATCAGAACCCGGAGCCGTGGCGACAGGTTTACAACAAAGCCTCCACCGTTGTCGTTACTGCTCCCGGTTCTGATTTAGTAATAACAACCGATAAACGACAAACCCCAGCCAGGCGCCGAGCGTGTTCAGCAGCACGTCATCAATATCGACGGCCCTGGGGCTGCCAATGAAGCGGGACAAGAATTGAATCGTTTCAATGCTTAGAGACACACCAGCCGCCAGCAACACGACTCGCTTCATCCCATGGAATCGATCGGATACGAGCGGCAGTAAGATTCCAAACGGTAAAAACAGCGCGATGTTTCCGAGGGTGTTCCGCAGGCAAAATGCGGTCAGGTGGGGATGAGACGATTGGTCTTGCAGGAAGCACTTGAATGAATAACCAAGCGGTACAAGATTTATATGATCCACATGAGGACTTCTCACGCTCGAAATATGGGTGGGAATGATTGTGATTGCGGCAACGACGAAGAGATAAACAGCGAAGGTGGTAGCGAGTAGCCCTTTTTTCATCAGCAGGACATAACTAGCCGCGGATTAACGCGGATGACACGAATCTGAAACTCTCTGATACTCCTGCTTATTTCTTTGGCTCTGATCTTTTGCTCTGATCCGCGTTCATCCGCGGAAATCCGCGGCTCACCTCTGATCTCTGACTTCTGACCGCTGACGTCTGACTTCTGACCTCTGACTTCTGACCGCTGACCTCTGACCTCTGTTCTCTGCGCTCTACCGCAGGCGCATGGCGGGGTCGCCAAACAGCGTCCAGGTGCGGCGCACGTCCGCGTCGCCGGTGGTTATCTTCGCTGCCCGCGAGGCATCGCCCAGTGTGGCCGGCTGCGCCGCGAACAACTGCCGGTAGAACTCCTGATCGATAACGTTCTGCCCGCTCGGGTCCGTCAGCGTCGTCGAGGCCCAGACGGCCACCGCGCCGCCCGGCGACTTCAGCAGCGCCTCCGACAAGCTGTCGTTCCAGGCATCCTGGAAGAAGCCGTTGAAGCAGGTCATCATCGTGAACACCGACAAACGGTTCGTGTTCGTCAGCCCCGGCGCATCATCGCTCGAGAGCAGCGACGCTCCGGTCCACACCCCGTTCGAACCGTGCCCAAAGTAGTTTGCCACCTGCGGTCCCTGGTTCAAGCCGGCGATGATCTGCGTGTGCACCGTCGCATCGTCCGTCGCGCCGCGGTTGATTGTCTGTATCGCCATGCCCGCCGGCAACAAACTCCCCACCGCGCTGCTCGAGCTTTCGAAGCTGGTATCAGCCACCAGCAACGCCCCGCGATTCGCAGCCGGCGCCGCCGTCTCGTAGCTCACTATCTTCCCGACCATCGTGTTCGTATCCGCCGCCGTGCGCGCCGGCAAGCGGCCCAGCGCGAGGTCCGCCACTCCGTCGCCATTGAAGTCTGCCAGCCAGTCGTCGCTGGCCGCCTCCATCAGCGACGTGTCCAGCAGCTTCGTCGGCACCAGGTCGTTCAGTCCCTGCCCAAAGTAGTTCTTCGGATCGTAGCTGGCATCGCCGGCCAGCAACACGTAATGCGGCTTAAGCGTCCAGTTGCTCAGCGCCGTTTGCAGCAGCTCATGTATCGCCTGCGGCGTGTGCTGTCCATAGCTGAACTCGTCGTAGAGATCTTCGACGTCGATGACCTTAACTACCATTCCCTGCTGACGCCGTAACTCAGCCAGCGGCTCCACGCTCGCCATCAGCTCCCGCGTGGTCACGATCAGGTAGTCCGCGCCCTCGGTCTCCGCCCACCACGCCGACGGCTCGTTATGCTTCAGCGCGTCTGCCGCCTGCGCCCGCTCATCCGTGAAAAACAACAACCGGTGCGGCTCATTGCGCGCCACTCCCGGCACCTGCACCGTCACGGAGTAGCTCTGATCAGCGTTCTGTCTCACCGTCAATGCCGGCGTCAGCTCCGTCGGTCCCTGCACATCGCTGAGATCCACTACCCGCACGTTGCTCGTTGTAAACCCGTCCACGCGCCGCGGGTTCGTGTTGTATACATTCAGCGTCAACTGATCGTCATCCGCCACATTCGTGTGCGCGTAAGTCAATCGCAGCGTGTCCACCAGATTCACATCCGCGGCCCCGCCCAGCGCCGTCAGCTCTACCGTGTTCGTCCCTTCCAGCAGCGCCCCGCCCGCTACCGCCAGCGTCTTCACCGCATGTTCCGTGTTCGCAAAGTCCAGCGTCCCAAGGTCCGTGCCGTTCAGACGCACTTGCACCAGGTGACTCTGACTCGTCACTCCCTGCAGCGCCACTTCCAACTGCGCTCCCGCCGCACCGGCTCCCTGATTCAGGTGCCTCACCGGCAGCGTCGCCTGTGCCGGCGTCGTGGTCACTATCTGTCCGAAGAAGTTTTCCGTGTCCCCGTTGAGCAAACCGGAAAAGTAGATCATGCGTTCCTTGCGCTCCACCGTATACGCAAAGCTCGTCACTCCCGGCGGCGCCCGCAGCCCGCGCGGGTTGGTGTAACCAACATCCTGGATGCGGCTGCCTGCCTCGTCCCCAACCACCAGGTAGTAGGTCTGCCCCTTGTCCGTCGCCGACTCCAGTCCCTCACCGTAGAACTCCAGGTAGTCTGACGCGTCGAAGGTCTCGCCCGCGCTCGTCTGCTTGATCGCTACCGGCTCCCCACTGGCATACAACTGCAAATGCGTCGCGTCGATGTTCGCGTCCAGTCCCGCCGCCAACAACTCCGGCTGTGTGATGCGATACCAGCCCGGCCTGCTGATGGCTATCTTCACTCCCGGCAAGCCGGCGATCTGCCGCTGCATGTCAATAGAATCACTGGAATCACTCGTCAACTCAGCGCCGCGATCTCGCTCCATCGGCGTGACTGACTGCGGCCTGAGCGCTGCGCCGCTGGCACTGGAACCACTTTCAGTTAGACCACTTCCTGCTGGTCCACTTCCGACCGGACCGCTTCCGGCTGGACCGCCCGTTATCTGCACGCCGCTTGCCGCCGTGCGCCCGGACCCGCGCCGCCCCACTTCACTCAGCAGATCTGCGCGCGCCCACTTCCCAGCTCGCGGCAACGTCTCCACCGCCGTCGTCGCGATTGGTCCATGCAGCGTCCGCGTCCCGTTCAAATCCACGTCCTCCAGCCAGTACGTTACTCCCGTCCGCTGACTGCCGACCGCCGACCGCTGATTGCTGACCGCTGACCGCTGATTGCTGACCGCTGACCTCTCGCCCAACTGGTCATACCAGGTGTAAGTCAACCCCGACGTCAGACGCGTCTGCCGTCCCGCCAACAAGGCCGAACCCGCCACCAAAGACGGCGTAATCGCCACTCGCTTGCCATTCTCTTCGCGATAGATGTTGTAACCCAGATTCCGCGCTTCATAACCAGTGCGCCATTGCAACATCACCTCGTCCCCATTACGCGTCGCTGTAAAGCCAGTCAACTTCACCGCCGTCGGCGCTTGCGGCGCGCCGAGAGTCCAATGCGAGAAGTTCTCGACTCCCAATATCGTAGCCTTGTTGTTGGTGGTATCAACCGTGTGGTCAGCGTCAGGCGGAAAACGAGTGGCATTGCCGCCTTCAACCACGATTACCTGATAATCCGCCTCGGTGCCCATGATGTCGGTCGGATCAAGATAATGCATCGTCAGATCCGCTTTTATCGTGCCGCCCTCGGTCAAGATCCAGTAGCGCTGCAAGGAACTCGACGACGTCAGCACCGGCTCCGCGCCCTGTATGGCCGCAGCCGTCAAGTTTCCCGTGGCCACGGTGACATTTGCGTCCAGCGGCGAGTAACCATTGACGGTGCCCACGTGGTAAGTAAAGTTTTCAGGCGCGGCAAACGATCGCTTTTCATTGCCGATCAGATAGCCGGATGAGCTGCCGGTTAACCCGCCATCGACGGTTAACACCAGACTGTTGGGCTGGATAATGCCGAGCAACAACTTACGTGCAAGCGCAAGCGTGGTGCCACTAACGACCGTCGTGTTGCTCTCGAACTCGATCGTGCGACTGTTGAAAGCACCGAAGGTAACCAAACCGCCCGCGTCGATCACAATGCCGCCAGAGCCGGCAGTGAAAGTTACATCAGGCAGCGTGCCGCCGGAACCGGCGGCGACACTCGTGATGTTGCCGCGAATAGTGATCGTATTCGTGCCCGAGCCGGTGAACGTCAGCGAAGAGTTTGCCGAGCCCGTGTTGTTAATTACCAGGTTGTCAAACTGGAAGTTGCCCGTCCCGCTATCGCTCGCGTTAACGGCGACTCCGCTCGGATCGCCCTTGCCGATTTCTAGCGTCGCATAAGTCCTTCCATTTGCGTCAAAGCCGGTCGCCGTCAAGTAAGTTGCAAAGCTGCCGGTTTGGAACGTGACCACCGATGCATTACCCGACGCGCCGAACGGACTGCTGCCCGCGTTGTGGAAGTACTTGGCCCCGCTTTGAAACACGACCGAGCCGGCCGCGCCATTGCCCGCGCTGCCGTCACCGAAGGCATTGCCGGTGAAACCGGTGCTGGTGGTGAATATCCCGGTGCTCGGGAAAGTGATGCCGCTGGCGTCGTTGCTAATCAATCGATGACCGCCGCCATCAACTGTCATGGTACCCGAGACGTTGCCGAGAGTGCCGGAGCCCAGTTTTATAGTGAGCGCATTGCTGCCCGTGATACCAAGGTTCTTGACATCAAATCCGAGCCCACCTGAACCTGCATCAATCGTTAACGTGTTAGCGGCACTCGTGCTGAATGACGGGAACGCGTCGTTGATCACTTTCAGCGCCGCGATGGTTTGCGTTGGTATTGCGCTCACCGTAGGCGAAGGTGTGCTTGAGCCGTCAAAGATGAGCACATCGGTCGCTGCTGTGGCTGCGCGTGGCGTATTGGGATTTGAATTAGCAACCTTCCAATTGGCCGGAAGGACCCAGCTGTCATTACCGAGTGTTGGTCCGACCCAGACATAAGTATTTCCACCGGCGCCGCTACAGCCGTTGATGAATACCCAGTTACTGCCATTGTTACCGGTGTTGGTTCCACTAAACACAGTGATGATGGCCGTGCCCGCTTGATCTTTTACGTCAACATCATTCATTGAGAAGGTTCCAGTGCCTGACCATGAACGTTGCGTACCATTTACTGAAGAGCGAATCAGAATGCTGTCAGCAGTACCGCAACCGCCGCCGCTGCCATCAAAAGTAATTGTGCCGTTGTTCGTGACTCCGCCAGAGCCGACGGTAAGATCGCCCGCACCCAAATTCTTCAGCGTCGCGCCGCTGGCGATCGAAGTTGTGTCCGCACTGAGGTCGGATGTGACACCCTGGTCAAAAGTCCCGGCTGTAACCGTGAGAGTTCCGGTAGTCAGAAGGGTCGCGCTGCCGCTGATGCTCAAAGTCTGCCCCGTCTTGTTCACCGTGATGACGTTGAAAGTATGACTGGTTGAGGTTCCGTTGATCGACTGACTGGCAGTCGTGCTGTTGAAGTTCACGGTACCAGTCGCAGGCGTGAACGTCCCGCCATTGTTCGTCCAATTGCCGCTGACATTCATCGTGCCGCCATCGCTAACCAGCGTGCCGGTTGAATCAATCTGGACGTCTTTGAACGTGCTGCTGCTCGTGAACGTTCCCGCTTGCACTCTCAGCAAGGCAGAGACTGTCAGCGTGCTGCCTGACGCGGTCACGCTGCCTGCGCCGCTATGATTAACCGTGAGGTTATTGAACGTAGATGTGCCGCTTAACGTCTGCGTGTTGCCGCTGCCATTGAACGTGACCGTCGCAGTTGACGACCCGCCCGAGTAGGTTCCGCTGTTCGACCAGTTGCCGCCGACGGTCATGTTTAGATTGTTAGTTGCTGCGTCCAGAGTTCCACCCGAAGCTATTGCGACGCTACCTGATAGGGTGAGTGCGTTTGTTCTTAACCTTGCTGTTGGAGAGTTTGTTCCATTAACAGAAAGACTTGAAAGGCTTACATTACTATTAACAAGAAATATCTGGCCGGCAGGAGTGGAGGCATTACCAAACTGGAAGGTACCCGACGTTATGTTCTTTGTGCCGCCACTGACTACAAGCAAATCGCCAGTTGTATTGTTAGCATTTGCGGTTTGAAAAACAATTAGAGGGTTACCACTGGTGATCGTTACATTACTAGCTGCTGTCATTTCAAAAACAGCATTGCCACTTGTGCTCAATCCAACAGTTGCCAGGTTCGCCGTACCACCGCTGAAGGCTGCGGAGCCTCCGTTGTTGAACAAGCGGCCACCGATATTCAATGTACCGCCTTCCATGGTAAGGGTTGCTCCTGCGACTACTTCAAGGCGATTACCGCTGCCATTCGCGAGTGTAAGAGTTCCTGCTGAACAACGCACAAGACTTCCCGAAGTCGTGATGAGTGAAATGCCGGTACTCGTCCAGGAGCCGCCGTTTATCCATAATCCCGCAGTAGCAGGCAAGGTAATGTTCGAGGCTCCATTAAACTGCCCTGAAGCAGATGCGTGCGTCAATTTGAAAGTACCGTTGGTAATTGTGGTTTGGCCGGTCATGCTCATTGGGCCGGTTGCTTCGAGCGTGTTACTAAGGAGACTTCCCTTATTTAAAGTAATGGCATTAAACGCCGTGGAGGTGCTACCGCTAATAGTTTGCAGCGCATTGTTTCCGTTGAAATTGATCGTGCTAGTTGTCGTGAAAGAAAACGTACCGTTATTAGTCCAGTTGCCACCGACGTTGTGAGTCAGGCTCGTGCCCGCGGCGAACGTGGTACCAGTACCAATTGTCAGATTGCCGCCGATTGTCATTGCCACGGTAACGCTCGTTGTGCTCGCCGTTCCTGAGAGGGTGAAGTTGCCATTGATTGTGCTTACTCCAGTCATGGTCTTCGCTCCACTGCCGCTAAGTGAAAGGTTGTTGTAGGTTGTGGCAGTAACTGTCTGGGCAGCTCCGTTGTAATCGACAGTTCCACTGCCTGCAATGAACGTTGATCTACCGGCAATGAGCGTTAATGCGCCGCTAGTCTTCAAAGTTCCCCCGTTGGTCATGTCTAAAACGCCGTTGCGAGCCGTACCGCCGGAGTCTCCAACCGTTACACTTCCGCCCACAGTGAGCTGACCAGTTCCGCCGCTAACGAAATTCAGTGTGGCAGTCAAATTGTTGCTATTAGCGTTCAGGACCAGAGAGGAGCACGCCGCAGTAGAAACGTCCACCGTTACAGTGTGGCCGCCGACAATCGTAACAGTATCACCCGAGCCGGGAACGACGCCTCCAACCCATGTGCCGGTGGAATTCCAGTTGCCACTCGCAGCAGAAGTTATGGCCGCTGCGTGCGTTCGTGGAGTTCTGTAAAGCAGCGATACTGTGACCAGTGCGACCAAAACTGTGGAGACAAGAACGAGTCTCATCGGAATTGATCGGCTGCGAACATTCTTTGGGGCGTTCGCATCGTGGGAGCGATGGAAGTTGTTGGGGCGGTGAGTGTGGTTCATTAATAAACTCCTCAGTAGATCTGAAAACAGCAGACGGGAATTCAACAAAAGTGGTCAGTGGCTAGTGGTCAGTGGCCAGCAATCGCTAATCACCGGGCTGAAGCGACGGTGTTAATAAGAGAGACTGACCTTGCCTCGCTTATTGCCACGGGCTGCCGGCGAGCTGCAAACTGCTCAAGCAACGAAACCAACTGGCGCGGCACTTCCGGAAGGCGCGTCACCAATTCGGCCGCTCGATAAGGCAGGCGCGGCCAATTATTAAACTGCCCGCCGACGGCGGCAGTCGCACGCACGGGATTGTCCAGGCGAGTCCAAAGACTGAAGAAGTCCAATGTCCAACGTCGGGAAAAGTTCAAAGTCCAATGTCGGTGCGCGGCCTCTTTGACCCTTTCAGGGTCATAAATGTTTTCACGAACTGATCCGGGGGTGTCGCGTAAAACGCTCAACCCCCGGCTACTATCTTTGACCGCTATGCGGTCTGGCCGGTCGCTACTATCTTTGACCGCTATGCGGTCTGGCCGGTCGCTACTATCTTTGACCGCTATGCGGTCTGGCCGGTCGCTACTATCTTTGACCGCTATGCGGTCCGGCCGTTCGCTGCCGACTGCTGACTGCCGACTGCCGACTGCTCTTGCGCGGCCCCATTGGCTGAGCACGGCGGGCGCGAGCCAGCGCGGCAAGTTTCTCACGCGCTCCGCCAACGCCTGGTTTGCAATTTCCGGAACCTCGGCGCGCAACAGTTGCTGGGCCAGGCCGATGGTGACGGCGATCCAGTTCAAATTCCGCTTTGTGTTTCGATCCACGCCCGAGCCCAGACACACGTCCCAGTTGAAATCGTTTCCGGTGCCACCCTGATTTTGGACAATCGTTGAGCCCTCCCTAATGGTCGGGCTACTGCCCCAGACCCGGTCGCTATGGCTCCCGGTTCTGATTGGACTTTGGACTTTGGACGTTGGACTTTGGACTGCTTCCAACAGCAGCGCGACGTCACACAACCACGGCGGCCGTCTCGCGCCGCTGCGCAGCAGATGTAAAGACAACAGGCGTAGATGATCCTCGTGGCACAGTATGCGGACTCGCGTCGGGTGCGCCGGCCTCTCCTCCAACCCCTCTCCGCGCGGCGGAGAGGGGAGACGGACGTTGGACGTTGGACTTTGGACACTGGACGCCGTCAGCGGAACGAGTTGCGAGCGGCTGAAGAGTTCATCCCATTCGCGCATCGCTTCTTTGTCGTTTCCCAGTCTGCGTAATCTGCTGAATCTGCGGAAGTCTCTGCCGAGGTCCTGTGGTTTTGTTTGTCCAATTCTCGCGAAGCCGCAATGGAGATCGACGTAGTGACCCTTAATGTCTTCCAAACACTTCAACGCCGCGTTTGCTTTCGCAAACTGATCGGGGCGAATGCAGAGATCGATGTCGCCATAAGGCCGCAGCGCCGCGTCAGGATAAAGGCGAGCGATGGCCCAACCTTTGACGAGCACCGGCTCGATACCTGCGGCGCGCAGCAACGACAACACGTAAGCGATCTCGCGCTGGTGGATGAGAGCAGACAATCTCTCGCGCCGATAAACTTCCTGAAGCACTCGCCCGCTCTCCGTATCGGCGAGCGGCGTATCGCGAATGCGCCACCAGGCGAGCGCGCCGGCGCCAGACTCGCAAAGCAACGGGACGAGTTCTGTTAGTTCAGGTTCGGAAAGAGTTGGGTATGCAGTTTCACCAGCGTCACGCCAGACGCCGGCCAGTAGTTCGGCAACGCGCCGGCCGAGTTCATGCCGATCGCTCCGGCGAAAAGCTTTCGTTCCATGCTGGGGGGTTGCTTGAAACAATTTAGAATTGACTACCTTCAGCGATTATCAAAAACATTTTGGGC
>Ga0137410_10001259_pt1 | contig 17389 bp, 16 predicted proteins | sample CZODoug1_16funga_FD_108878 | JGI IMG/M metagenome (GOLD analysis project Ga0137410, IMG submission 108878) | Vadose zone soil fungal communities from Angelo Coast Range Reserve, California, USA - CZODoug1_16fungal (Illumina Assembly) | ecosystem: Environmental > Terrestrial > Soil > Vadose zone... | reverse complement strand
GGTTGGCGAGATCCTGACCCATAATCACCTCGATACTAATAAGGGCGGGCGGAGGAGAATCCCCGGTCTGAGGGAAAAAATGAACGCCGGTGCGGGACCGGCTTTTTTAAGGGAGGAGTGCTCAGATCGGCTGACTCTCGCTGGTTATCCAAAGAACATCGGAGTGCTGCTTCCCCTTCTGCCCCACACCCCTCACTTCCTACGTCGATTATACGACACGCCGCCCATAACGCTACGCGTAATCGACGGGGTCGCTCCCGATTCCCCCCTCAGCGGAGCGTGGCCACGGCGACGAAGATGGCCGGGGTCTGCCGCCCGCAGGGCAGCACCGCATAGCGCGGGTCGGGCTCGAGTCCGTCCAGCTTCCGCGACGCCGACCGCCGGAACCGCCGGATCGGCAGGAAGGCCCGCAGCACGCGCTTCGCCAGCTCCCGACCCTCCCAGACGGCCGCGCCCCGGCGCGAGAGGAGGATCTGCCCGTGGAGCTCGACCTCGAACGGACGGAGCAGGTCCAGCAATTCCCGCCGGTTGAATTCCTTGACGTGGTGCCGCTGCAGCGGCTTCGCCGAGCGCGGCGACCACAGCTCGCGGTTCGGCGTGGAGACGAGCAGGACGCCGCCCGGCTTCAACACCCGGGCGCACTCCGCCACGAACCGCGCCGGATCCGGCACGTGCTCGATCGTCTCGAAGGAGACGACCGCGTCGAAGACCCGGCCGAACGGCAGCTGGGCGGCATCCGCAGCGACATACGCCGCGGGATGCCGCCGGGCATAGCGGAGGGCCTCCAGGGAGAGGTCGACCCCGACCGCCTTGAGCATCGACGTCCCGTAGCCCGTGCCGCAGGCGACATCGAGGACGCGGCCGCGGATGCGGGCCTGGGCGAAGCGGTATCGTGCGAGGTGCTCCTGCAGCGAGGCCTCCACGGCCTCCTCGGGCACCAGGCGTTCCTCGTCAAACTCTGCCACAAAACAGCCTGGCTATTTTGTGTTCGAGCGCCACCAGTTGAAGGTCTGGCGGAGACCGTCCGCGAGATCGTACTTCGGGATCCAGCCCGTCGAGCGGAGCTTCGTGTTGTCCGCCCGGATCAGCATGGGCTCGCCGGGTCGCTGCGGGAAGGCGCCCCACTGGATCAGGTCGGGACGTCCGCCCAGCTCCGCGATCGCGCTCACGATCTCCTTCACGCTGGGGGCCTCGCCTGAACCGATGTTCACGGGCCCCTGCACGCCACTCTCGAGGACCGAGACTGTGGCCGAGGCCACGTCTTCGACGTGCAGGTAGTCCGCCCGCTGCAGCCCCGGCGTGACCTTGCTCGGCTCGCCCCGCAGTTGCTGCGTGATCACCGCCGGCACCAGCCGCCGGGGATCCTCCCACGGACCATACTGGTAGAAGTAGCGGACCCACGCGGAGTTCGGCCGGAGCTCCACCTCCCGCCGCAACGCATCCTTGCACTCGGCATACCGCGTCGACGGCTTCGTCGGACTGTCCTCGCGCAGCGGCTTCTCGGTCAGGTCGAACTCGAAGCAGGTGCCCGCGAAGACCGCGCGGCCCTTCATCTTCGCCAGCAGCCGGCGGCTTGCCGCCAGGCAGTCGTGGTTCTCCAGGGCCGGCAGGTACTTCCCGGGCACGGCGTACCACGCCATATGGACCACCGCGTCGGGCTCGATGGGCAAGTTGTCCATCGCCCCCTCGTGAAACGTCAGCTTCCCGTCGATGTCGGCCAGGCGCCGCCGGTCGCTGCCGGGCCGCGTCGAGACGTGGACCTCGTGCCCGCGCCGCACGAGCTCGTGCGCGACGTGGGAGCCGATAAAGCCCGTGGCGCCGGTGAGAAGGACGATCATGGGGGAGATTCTATCGACCGGCGCACCCGGCTCGCAAGGCACGGATGGCCAACCGTGGACGATCGGCGGGATCGGCTGCTATGATGATGCCATGACTTCCACGCCGAAACGGATTCCGCCTTCCGCCGCCGCCTCCCGCTGAGGATCGCCGCATGCCGGGGCCGGATCCAGATCTGCTCGCCCTTATCCAATACTACGAGAAGCAGACGGGGGTCTATGCCCCCTCCCGGCACTGGCAGCGGCTGAACGAAATCAACCGGCGCTGGCTGGAAGGGTACGGCTTCGAGCGGTTCAAGCAGACGGTCAACAACAACTACTTCAATTGGATGCTGACGCCGACCGGCTGGCTGTTCCGGGACGCGATCTGCGCCAACAAGAGGGCCGGAAAGAGCTTCCTCGGCGCCTGCCTCGCCTGCCTCGCCTGCCTCGCCGGCCTCGCCGGCCTCGCCGGCCTCGCCGGCCTCGCCGGCCTCGCCGGCCTCGCCGGCCTCGCCGGCCTCGCCGGCCTCGCGAAGCGCCTGCATTTCCCGGTGCGCGCCGTCACGACCGATGATCTCACCCCGAAGCGCGTGTCCCTGGTTTCCGCCCTGACGTACAAGATCTACCTCCTGCTCCTGGACAATGCCGCCGAGCAGGCCGCCGGGAGCATTCCCGCCCTCCAGGACCTGTCCGAACCGCTTGAGGGGTCCCCGCTGCACCTGCGACGAGGGGGGCGCGTCGTCACGCAGGATCTGAGCAACCCGCGCCTGGAGTCCGCCTTCCTCCCCCGCGCGCTCGGCCCGTCATTGCCGTCCATCAGGACCGTTGCGGAACTCGGGGCGGGCTACGGAAGACTGATCTATGTGCTCAAGCGGGCGTCGATCGGCACGAAGCACGTGATCATCGACATCCCCCCGCCCTGTACGTGGCCCAGCGATACCTGGGCGAGGTCTTCCCGCAGGCGAAGATCTTCCGTTTCCGGCCGTTCGACACCTTCGACCAAGTGCGCGAGGAGTACGACCGCTCGGAGCTCTGCTTCCTGATGCCGGACCAGCTGGACCGTCTGCCCGATGGCACGTTCGATCTGTTCGTCAACGTCAGCTCGCTGCACGAAATGACGCGGGACCAGATCGCCCATTACTACAGGATCATCGGGAAGCAGGCCCGGTATTTCTACACCAAGCAGTGGATCACCCGGAAGAATCCGGACGATGGGATCGTGGTGTCGTCCATGATGTATCCGACCCCCGAGCACTGGAAGGTGCTCGACGCCGACATCCCCCAGACCAACCGGTGCTTTGTCGAAACGGTCTTCGCGGTCCGCTGACGTCTTTCCCTTGACCCCTTCCGCACGCTGCCTTTATAACGCTCCCTCAGGATGAGCCCCACCTCCTCGATCCCGGTCGTCATCTTCTGCGGCGGCATGGGTACCCGTCTGCGGGAGGAGACCGAATACAAGCCCAAGCCGCTGGTCCAGATCGGCGACATGCCCATCCTGTGGCACATCATGAAGCTGTACGGCCACTACGGATTCCGGGAGTTCGTCCTGTGCCTAGGATACAAAGGCAATCTGATCAAGGAGTTCTTCCTCAATTATCCCTGGATGTCCAATGACGTGGTCCTGTACCTGAAGGGCCACCGGCAGGAAGTCCGGTGGACGCATCCCCCCGAGGACTGGAAGATCACTTTCGCGGACACCGGGCTGACCACCCAGACGGGAGGCCGTCTCGCCAAGATCCAGAAGTACGTCCAGTCCGATACGTTCTGCGTCACGTACGGAGACGGACTCTCGAACGTAAATCTCGACAAACTGCTGTCGTTCCATCGCGGAAAGAAGAAGGTGGCGACGCTGACCGCCATCCATCCCATGAGCCCTTTCGGCGTCATCGAGGCCAAGGACGGTCTGGCGACGACGTTCAAGGAGAAACCCCGCCTTGAAGGCATGATCAACGGCGGCTTCTTCGCCTTCAACCGCAAGATCTTCGACTATCTCCAGGGCGACGAGCCTCTCGAGGAACGGCCGCTTCGCATGCTCGCCGAGGAGGGACAGCTCGCCGTGCACGAACACCGCGATTTCTGGATGGCGATGGACACATTCAAGGACGTCGAGCGGCTGAACAAGCTGTGGAACGAGGGGCAGCGCCCCTGGGTGGTGTGGGAATGAAGGTTCTCGTCACCGGGGCAACCGGCATCCTCGGGGGCTGGCTCACCAGGGCCTTGGTGGAGCAGGGACACCGGGTCACCTGCCTCGTCCGCGATGAAGTCCCGCGCGCGAACTTCTACCTGCTGGGGCTGGACAAAAAAGTCTCGACCGTCCGCGGTGCCCTGGAAAGCATCGACGACGTCTCCCGCGCGCTGGGCGAGTACGAAATCGAGGTCTGCTACCACCTTGCGGCCCAGCCCATCGTGCGCGTGGCAAACCAGAATCCCCTCTCCACGTTCGAGGCGAACATCAAAGGCTCCTGGAACATCCTGGAGGCGTGCCGACGCCACCCCTCGCTCAAGCGCCTCGTCTTCGCTTCCAGCGACAAGGCGTACGGCGACCTGCCCACGCTTCCCTACACCGAGGACATGCCGCTGCAGGGGTCGCATCCCTACGACGCCTCGAAGTCGTGCGCCGACCTCCTGGCCCAGTGCTATTCGACGACCTACAAGCTGCCGATCGCCATCGTCCGTTGTGGCAACCTCTACGGCGGCGGCGATCTGAACTTCAACCGCATCATCCCGGGCACGATCCAGTCCGTCCTCGCCGGCGACCGTCCCATCGTCCGATCCGACGGCAGCCCGCTGCGCGATTACCTCTACGTGCTGGACGCCGTCTCTGCCTACCTGGCCCTGGGGGCCTCTGAGAAGATCGGAGCCTTCAACTTCGGCACCGAGACGCCGACCTCCGTCATCGATCTCGTCAACAAGATCCTCGCCACCATGCAGTCGCCTCTGAAGCCCGTAGTCCGCAATGAGGCCTCCAACGAGATCGCGCAGCAGTGGCTGTCCTGCGCCAAGGCCAGGAAGGAGTTAGGCTGGACGGCCAAGTTCGACCTGGACCGGGGCCTGGAGGAGACGGTCGCCTGGTACCGGAAACACCTTTGAAACCGCCTTGCGGCTCCGAAGCCGCCTGCCTATAATGCCGGTCGCCATGCCTTCCTTCTGGCAAGCCAAGCGGGTCCTCGTCACCGGCGGCGCCGGCTTCATGGGGTCCCGGGCGGTTGCCGGCCTGCGGGCGGCGGGCGCCGACGTGTTCGTCCCCCGCAGCCGCGAGTACAATTTGGTCGACGGCGTGGCGGTGAAACGCCTCTTCAAGGACGCACGGCCGGAGATCGTCATCCATGCGGCGGCGGTCGTCGGCGGCATCGGGGCCAACCGGGCCAATCCGGGGCGCTTCTTCTACGAAAACCTGATGATGGGCGCCCAGTGTCTCGAGGAATCCCGGCTGGCGGGGGTCCAGAAGTTCGTAGCCATCGGCACCATCTGCGCGTATCCGAAATTCACGCCGGTGCCGTTCAAGGAAGAGGACCTCTGGACCGGTTATCCCGAGGAGACGAACGCCCCCTACGGCCTGGCCAAGAAGATGCTGCTGGTGCAGTCGCAGTCGTACCGCCAGCAGTACGGCTTCAATTCCATCTTCCTGCTGCCGGTCAACCTCTACGGGCCGAACGACAACTTTGACCCATCCAGTTCCCACGTTATCCCGGCGCTGATCCGGAAGATGGTCGAGGCCGTGCGGTCCGATGCGTCGGAGGTCGAAATCTGGGGCACGGGGAAGGCGACCCGCGAGTTCCTCTACGTCAACGACTGCGCCGAAGGCATCCTCCTGGCGGCGGAGCGCTACGACGGGGCGGACCCGGTCAATCTGGGGGCCGGCTTCGAGATCTCCATTAAAGACCTGGCGGAGAAGATCGCGCGGCAATGCGGGTTCAAGGGAAAGCTCCGCTGGGACAGCAGCAAACCCGACGGCCAGCCCCGTCGCTGCCTGGACACCTCCCGGGCGGTCTCGGCGTTCGGGTTCAAGGCGAAGACGGGATTCGACGAAGGTCTGGCGGAGACCGTCCGCTGGTACCACGAATCGACCGCGCGCTGAGCGCCTAGCAGTCCTTCCGGGCCCACTGATAGGGGATGTGGTTCTGGTGCGGGTCCAGACGCTTCACTTCCGTCTGATCGTGCGGAATCGTCGCGCAGTTCGCGACGATCGATTCCTTGACGTCCACGTTCATGAACCCGTTCCAGATTCCCGGCGGCACCGACACGAGGACGTAATTCCGCTCGCCGAGATAGACGACCTGCACTTCCCCTCGGGTCGTGGAGCCCTCGCGCTCGTCGAACAGCACGAGCTTGATGTTTCCCGAGATGCAGGCGTAGTTGATGGTCATCCGGTCGTGGATGTGCCAGCCCTTGACGACGCCCGGATAGATCGACGAGAAGTAGATTTCGCCGAATTCCCGGAAATGGGGATCCGTCCTCTTGAGCATGTGCGACACGCAGCCCCGTTCATCCGGGATGCGCTTGAGCGGGACGACGATGATCCCGTCGATCACAGGACTCTCAGTTCCGGAACGGCCACGATGAATCGCCCTCCCTGGCGGCGATAGGCTTCCTGCTGCCGCAATATCTCATCGGCGAAGTTCCACGCCAGGAGCAGCACATAGTCGGGGTTCCTCTCGACGAGGCGCTCCACCGGTTCGATCGGGAGCCGCGCCCCGGGCATGAGCCGCCCCTGCTTGTGGGGACTCCGGTCGACGACGTAGTCCAGCCATTCGGTCCCGATGCCGAAATGGTTCAGCAGGGTCGCCCCCTTCGCCGCAGCCCCGTAGGCGGCGATCCGCCGGCCCTCTTTCTTCAGGTCCGCCAGGAGCCCGCGCAGGGAGGCCTTCATCCCCTCCACCCGGTGCGCCATCACCTGGTACGGCAGCTTCTGCTTCACGCCCCACTGGCCTTCCTCGCGGAGCAGCGCCTCCACGGAACCCCGATCCGTCTTTTCGTGCCGGAGCTGCAGGAGCAGCGAGCCGCCGTGGATGGGGATCCGCTCCACCCGGTCAAGCACCAGCCCGTTTCGGGAAATCAGCGCGTCCAGGGCGGCAACCGAGAAATAGCAGAGATGCTCGTGATAGATGGTGTCGAACTCGCAGCCATCCACCATGTCGCGCACGTACGGCACTTCGATCGTCGCGACCCCGCCGGGCTTCAACACCGTCCGGACGCCCGCGATGAACCCGTTGAGGTCCGGGACGTGCGCGAGCACGTTGTTGGCGATGACCACGTCGGCCTTGGGCAGCGTCGCGGCCAGCTCGCGGGTGAAGAATTCGCTGACCGTCCGGATTCCCCTGTCGACGGCAACCTTGGCGATGTTCCGCGCGGGCTCGACGCCGAGGACGGGGATCCCGGCCTTGACGAAGTGCTGGAGCAGGTAGCCGTCGTTCGACGCGATCTCCATGGCGAGGCTGTCGCCGCCGAGACCCTGCATCCGGATCAGCCGCGCCACGTGCTCCTCGGCATGCCGGAGCATCCCCTCGGAGAACGACGAGAAGTAGGAGTACTCCCGGAACATCTTTTCGGGAGGGATGCTGACGGCGATCTGCACCAGGGAGCATTTCGGGCAGAAGACGAGATCGAGCGGGAACCTCTCTTCGGAGGCCGCGGGGGCGCCGGGAGACAGCAGGGAGTTCGCGAGGGGCGTCTTCCCGAGCGACAGGATCAGGGCCAGGTCCGGGGCGGCGCAGGATCGACAGGGCATCGACGATCGGCCGGTCAACGCCGGCCACCCCTTTCATAGGTTGCAGGCTCCCGGGTCCGAGCGGAGGACCCGCGGGGGCCAGCGAGTATAGAAAGTTTGCCGAAGGATTGACAACAATGTGCTCAATCTTCCGGCGCCGCCGCGAGCGGGACCTTCCCGCCCGCCAGAGCCTTCTTCAGGCTTCCTCTCAGTTCAGGTCCGAGGAGCCAGAACCCGCCCACGACGAACACCAGCGTGGCGAGGGCGTACGGCAGAGCGGCCCGGGGTCCGGTCTCGCCGAACCGGCCGCGGAGGAGCCAGGCCGCGCCATAGGGGACCGCCGCCCAGGCCGCGTACCGACCGAGGTGCGAGAACCAGTCGAGCGGCCCCATCTGCAGGCATTCCCGGCAGATCCGGGGGACGGTATAGGCGTAGATCAGGAGATTCTGCAGGATCCAGGCCAAGGCCGCGCCCTGCATGCCCCACCGGTACGTCAGGTAGGGGGTGGCGGTGCAGGTCAGCACCAGGGCGTACAAGTTGCCCTTCAGCGCGATGTCCGGCCTCCCCACCGCCAGGGAGTAGGCGTAGGGGAGATGGACGCTCGAAATCATGAAGCAGCCCAGCGCCAGGAGGGAAACAGGGACGAGCAGCACCGCCGCGATCTCGCGATTCAAGACGACCCCGAGGACGGGACCGACCGCGAACGGAAACAGGGCGAACAGGGGGATGGTTAGGAGGCACATCAAGTCCTGCAGTTTCCGGTACTGGGTCGGCAGCTGCCCGGCCTGGGACTGCAGCAGCGACGCCAGATGGGGCAGCGCGGCCTGCGACACCGCGTTGGACAGCATGGTCGCCCGGAACACCATGCCGTGGGCCAGCAGATAGGTTCCCACCGCGCCCAGGGGCAGGACACGGGAGAGCAGCATCTTGTCGGTATTCAGGGAGGCCAGCGACAGGGCCGATATCCCGCTCATCTGGAGGGCGTAGGAACGGTTCTCCCGCACGATCTCCCCATCCCAACGCGGGATCACGGCGGACCAGCGGAAGCAGACGCCGACGGCCACCGCATAAGCCGCGGTCCAGAGGCAGGACGTCCACAGCATCCATTCGACCACGCGGGGGAAACCCCCTCCCCCGCTCAGCACCCACGCGACCCCGCCGTACTGGACGGCCGTGGCCGCGACATCCACTCCGTTCGCAAAGCCCATGCGCTGCAGCCCGCGAAGCAGGCTCGAATAGCAGGCCCGGGGCAACGCCAGCAGTCCGGACAGTCCCAGGATCCGCACATGCCGGATCGCCTCGTCCCGTCCGATCCGCTCCAGCCGGACCCAGTGGTCGATCAACAGCGAAGCGCCGGCGAACAGGATCAGCGCCAAGACCAGGTAGGCGACCCAGCAGAAGCAGGCGCCCGTCCGCGCCAGCCGGACCAGATAAGAGGGATCCGAGCCCCGGGAGGCGGTTTCACGGACCAGCGTCGCGCCGACTCCCAAGTCCAGGAGATTCGCGCTGACGGCCGAGAGCGTCGCCATGAAGTAGATCAGCCCCATGCCGTCGCCGCCGAGATGAACGAAGACGTAGCGCGCGGAGAGCAGTCCGAGCCCCAGCAGCAGACCCTGGCCGAGCAGATTGATGACGACGTTGCGCTGAAGGAGCGTCACGGACCGCAATTCTATTCGATCTCCCCGCCACCGGGACACATTTCGCGGAAGTCCGCCCCGCTCAGCCCACCTTGGACAGCAGGGACGCGCTTCGTTATACTGGCCCTCCAACGTCGAAACATCCGTCGATGACGCACTCTTGCCCTGTCTGCTCCCGGGAGGCGCCGCTCAGGTTCCGCGTCCCCGACCTCAATCGGCGCTTGAGCGACCATCCCTTCGCCTATCATGGATGCCCGTCGTGCGGCCTGGTGTTCATCGATCGCCCCCCGGACGACCTGGATCGCTACTACAAGGAGGACTACTATCAGGTCCCCCGGAGCATCGAGGAGCTGGCCGCCCGGGCCCGGAACGAGCATTACCGGATCGACATCATCCAGCAGTTCGCCCGGTCGGGCCGGCTGCTCGAGATCGGCGCGTCCTACGGCATCCTTTGCTACCTGGCGAAGCAGCGCGGCTTCGACGTCGAGGCGATCGAACGGGACGAGGGATGCTGCCGCTTCCTCCGGGACACGTTGAAGATCCGCGCCCACCAGAGCAGCCGGCCGGAAGAAACCCTGCGCACCCTGGGAGCCTTCGACGTGATCGCGCTCTGGCACGTCATCGAGCACCTCACGGATCCCTGGGCGTTTCTTCAAACCGCGGCCGCGGCGCTGAAGCCAGGCGGCATCCTGGTGCTGGCGACCCCCAACCCCGAGTCGTTCCAATTCCGGATCCTGCGGGAGCGCTGGCCGCATGTGGACGCTCCCCGCCATCTCTGGCTGATGCCGACGAGCTGCCTCCAGTCCTACGTCCGGCCCTTGAAGCTCGATCTCCTCTGGAGCACCACCGAGGATGCGGGCGGCGTGCACTGGAACGAGTTCGGGTGGACCCAATACTTCGTCAACATGACCGGCGGGCGGCTTCCCCGCCGCCCCCTCCGCGCCATGGGCATGCTGACCACCGCTCTGACCCGCTTCATCGAACGGCGCCCCAGGCAGGGCTGCGCCTACACCGCGGCCTTCCGGAAGAGGTCCTCTTGAGATTCTCCGTGCTCCTGCCCACGCGGAACGGGGGCAAGTTCATCCGCAACTGCATCGCATCCGTGCTCGACCAGCCCTTCAAGGATCTCGAGCTGGTCGTCTCAGACAACTGCAACGCCGACGAGACGCCGGAGGAGCTCCAGCGCTTCGCCGGGGATCCGAGGATCCGTGTCATCCGTCAGGACCGGCTCCTGAGCGTCACGGAGAACTGGACGGCCGCCTACCAGGCCTGCCGGGGCGAGTATCTGCTGATGATGGGGGACGACGATTGCGTCCTGCCCGGCTACTTCGACCGCCTGAGCTCCGCCATCGACCGGCACCGCGAGCCGGAGTGCATCGCCTACAACGCCTACAGTTACATCTTCCCCGATTCGATCGACGGAGATCCGAAAAGCTACTACGGGGATCCGTACTTTCACTACGGACCCGAGTTCGCCTCCGAAGGTCCCCTTCCCCTGCCGCTGAGACGCTCCATCGTCCGGGACATGTACTCCTTTCGCCACCGGTTCCCCCTCAATATGCAGATCATCCTGGTGTCCCGGAAGGCGGCGGAGCGGATCCGGGGCGGGTTCTACCAGCCGCCGTTCCCCGACCACTTCGCCATCAATGCGCTGCTGCTCGATGCCGAGCGCTTCGTGTTCATCCCGGAGAAACGCGTCGTCGTCGGCGTCTCCCCCAAGTCCTTCGGATCGTACTTCTTCAACGACCGCCAGGATCGCGGACTGGCCTATCTCTCCTCGGATGCGGGGTTCGAAGGCCGGCTGCCGGGCAACGAGATCGTCAATGCCTCGGTGGTGTGGCTGCAGAAGCTGAAGCGCGCGTACGGAGACAAACTCGGAGGGTTCCAGATCAACCGGCCGGAATACTACCTGCGGCAGCTGCACGCGTGGATCGTGCAGGCCCGTCAGGGCAAGCTCCGCGCGTCCGAGGTTGCGGCCCGGGCCGCTCGAATTCCCTTCCCGATCTGGACGTCGCTGTTCCTGTTCTTCCTCCAGCCGAGGCTGGTTCTGAAACTGGGCGATCTGCTCCGCCGGAAACGGAGCAAGCTGCACCAGGCCTGGTCGGCTCTCCAGCCGGCGGGCGGAACCCGGGACATCCGGGAGTTCTCCGCCTGGGTCGGGTCCGGACGGCCCTAGCCGTCCCAGCCGCCGGGGCGGCAGGCGGATCCGTGCCAGGATCGGTCCGGGACGTAGAGAGGATCGGGCCGGATCATCCACGAGTTCCAGCGGCGGCGGAACTGCAGGACTTCCCTCAGGAATCCCGCCCCATGGGACGTGATCGTCGCGGATTCGTGATGGAACAACTCCGCGTACGGCGTATAGACCACCCGTTTCCCGAGCTTCAACACCTCGAGGCAGATGCTGACGTCGAAGAGGAACGGGAACTGCTCGTCCAGCCCGCCCAGCCGGTCGAAAAGGCTCTTCCGGATCATGACGCAGGCTCCCGTCACGCTGGAGTAGTTGCGAATCATCCGCGTGCTGGACCGGTACCCCTCGCAATTCGCCGGATGGCCGTTGTAGACCAGGCCGCAGATCGTCGCCATCCCGAACACCGTTCCGCTGTGCTGGATCCTCCGGTCTCCATAAAGGAGGCGGGCCCCCACCAGGCCGACGTCCTCCTGCTGGGCAAACTCGAGCATCGCCTCCATCCATCCCGGCGCGATGACCTCGGTGTCGTCGTTGAGCAGCAGCAGGTACTCCCCCGTGGCGTGGGCGGCGATGACGTTCATCTTGTGGGCGAGGTTGAACGGGCCGGAGGCCTGGTACTGCATCAGGCGGTGCGGGGGCCGATCCAGCAGCGCCGCCGCCGGCGGGCTGATCGTTCCGTTGTGACCGACGAGCAGCTCGTAATTCCCATAGGTCGACAGATTGTGGATGCTCCGGACGCAATTGGTGACCAGGTCCAGAGGACCGCGGAGCGCCTGCGCCACTTTGGAGGCCGTCGGGAGGACAATCGAGACCCGCGGCGTCCCCCGAAGCCGGTGACGGACCCGGAACACCCCCGGACTCAGTCCCGCCTCCGCCTGCGAGCCTTTCCCTTCGCGGTCCAGGTGATCCTGCAGGGCCCGCTTCGCCAGATCGCCCGCGGTGGCGCTCTCCGCCCGTCGAACGACGACGACCTCCGGGACATGTGCCCCGCACGCCCCCCGTTCCGTCATCCGCAGCAGCAGATCGTAGAGCTGCGCGTCGCCGTGGTTCGGGTCGAGGGGCCCGGCCGCCAGGGCCGCGGTTCGGCGGACTACCGTCAGCCGACCGGTATACATGCAGGACCGGAAGTGTTCCGGCGCCCAGTCGGGCTTGAAGATGCGGACGGAGCTGCCCTCGGGTCCCGTCTCATCCACCTCGTCCCCGTAGGCGAAGTCCGGAGTGTTTGCGGACGCGATCGCCTCCTCGAAGCGGCGCAACCCGTCCGGTGCGATGCGGTCCGGAGCCCTCAGGAAGGCCACATAGTCGGCCTCGCACGCTTCCAGCGCCGCCCGAAGGCCGCCCCGAGCCTCCGGCGGGAGGACCCGGATCCGGGGATCCGAGGGCGCCCCCGCAGCATCGCCGGCCAGCACGGCGCGCCACGTGACCGCCGTCTGCGACTCCAGGGACTGGAGCGAGGTCTGAACCGAGGCCGAGCTTGAATCGCCATAGACGACCACGCCCCAGCGCAACGGCGGTACCGCCGTCGTCCGGGCGCCGACCCGCCCGCGAGGGGAGCCGACCTGGCCCGCATGGAAGCGATAAGTGAACAGACGTCGCAATTCGAGCCAGCCGCCGACCCGCACCTTCCTCCAGAAGCGCTCCCTCATCACCCGCCACGAGACGCTTCGATACAGGGAGAGATCGCCCAGCAGCAGCTCGCCGTCCTGAGCGAGCTCGACGGACATGGTCACCCGAACTTTCCGCCCGCGGAACGTCCCGAGATCCAGGTCGAGGTTCTGCCAGCGGCCCTGTTCCCGGATTTCGACGCTGGCGCGCGCGCCGACGACGCCGTCCTCTCCGGCGACTTGGACAACCATCCGGGCGGGGCCGCCCTTCGAAAGGGCCGCAAAGCAGCGGAACAGGCTCCGGGCCTGGGGGTGGAAGGTCACGGTGACGGACTGGGATCCGGCCAAATGGAAGCACTGTCGCTCCACGTCCTGGACGATGCAGGACGCCATGGGAGCCGGCGCGGGGGAAGTGAGCCAGGATTCATCGAGCAGCGCGGCCTGACGATATCGCTGCCGGAACCAGAGAACCTTCAGGGCCGCGAAGGCCTGCATCATGTCGACCGTGTCCGCGCCGGATCTCGGGGGGCAAGAACCGAGCCAGCTTAATGATTGCCGTGAGCGTCCGCGATTATATTATTAACCCGTTGCTCTCAAAAGAGAATCTGCTGGGCGTCGGGGTCACGATGGCAGCACCTGAGGCGATGGTCGCCGAAATCGCGCGGCTGATCATGGAACGCCGCGGCGTCCACACGGTCGCGGCCGTGAACGTGCACACCTTTTCCGAGGCGTCGCGGAACGAACTGTACCGCGCGGCGCTCAACGACGCCGACATCGCCTTTGTCGACGGGGTCCCCATCCGCTGGCTCCTCCGGGCCTGCGGGCTGGAGGCCCCCCCCCGCATCCACGGCGCGGATCTCACGCGGATCCTCCTGGAGGGGATCCCGAAATCGCGCCATTTCTTCTTCGGCTCGACGGAAGAGACCCTGGGGCTCCTGCGGAGCTTCCTGACGGAGAAGTACCCCGGCCTGGACGTGGCCGGGTACCTATCCCCTCCCTTCCGGAAGTCGGCGGAGCGAGAGTCCGCGGAGATGATCGAGAGCCTGAACTCCTCGGGCGCGGACATCCTCTGGATCGCCCTGGGCGCCCCGAAGCAGGAGCTGTGGGCCCACCTCAACCGGAATCAGCTGAATATCCCGATCGTCGCATGCGTCGGAGCGGTCTTCGAAATCTTCGCGGGCCGGTTTTCCCGGGCGCCCCGGTGGCTGCAGCGCGTGGGGCTGGAATGGGCCTGGCGCCTGGTCCAGGACCCGTGGCGGCTCTGGCGGCGCTATTTCGCCACGAACGGGCGATTCCTCGTGCTGCTCGGCTCGCGGTGGCTGCGGCGCCGCTGACACCTGGCGACCCGCTGAAAAACTCCCCGCGAGAGCTCCGGATCGGGCGCAGAGGAGACAGGGACCACGGAGCATATCGATCAGGGGGCGCTGCCCTTGGAGTGAAATTTCAAGAAGAGGACTAGTAGGCCCCCCGCGCCGCCAGCACCGCTGGAATCGTCTTGAGCAGGATCTTCAGGTCCAGGGCCAGCGACCACCGGTCCACGTATTCCAGGTCCAACCGCATCCACTCGACGAACGTCGACACCTTGTTCCGACCCTTGACCTGCCACAGGCACGTGATGCCGGGCCGCATTGACATGCGTCGCCGCTGCCAAGGCTCAAATTTCTCCACCTCGTATGTCGGCAGCGGACGCGGCCCCACGAGCGACATGTCCCCCTTCACGACGTTCCAAAGCTGCGGAAGCTCGTCGAGGGAGGAGCGGCGCAGGAATCTCCCCAGTCCCGTGACCCGCGGGTCCTCCTTGATCTTGAAGACCGGGCCCTCCATCTCGTTCTTCGACTCGAGGCCGGCTCGATCCTTCTCGGCCCCCTCGACCATCGTGCGGAACTTGTAGAGCGTGAAATCACGGCCGTTCATGCCGGCCCGCTCCTGCCGGAAAACCGCCGGGCCGCGGGAGCTCAGCTTCACGATCAGCGCCACGAAGAGCAGGAATGGGGCCAGGAGAAGCAGGAGCAGGGACGCTCCGACGACGTCCAGAAGCCGCTTCGCGAAGAGCGCGGTGCCGCTCCTGGGCGCCGTGGTGAAGCGCAAATAGTCGCCCCCCGCCGCCTCCTCGAGCTCGAGGCGCGAGATCGTCTTCTCGAAGGGCGCCAGGCGGAGATGCACGGTCATGCCCATCGATTCGCACTGCCGAATCAGGTCCAGGTTCCCCTCCAGCGGCCCGCCGGACGGGAGCAGGTAGACCTCGTCCACCGGCATCTTCGCGGCGATCGCGGGCAGTTCCTGGAACGTCCCCAGCACCTTCCAGCGGCCGGCCTCGCGGCCGACCTCCCCGGGCCCCTCCGAGACGAACCCACGGACCTGGAATACCCCCCCCTGGACCGCTTCCAGGATTTCCGCCAGCGCCAGGCCCTCGGACGACGTCCCTCCGATCACCACGTAGTGCCGGTCGTATCCCTTCTGAGTGTAGTGGATGAGGAAGCCCATCGCGACGAGGCGGGTCAGGGAGAGTCCGGCAACCGTCGCGACGCCGAACATCCCGACCAGGCTACGATTGAGCGGCTGCTTCAGGATTGAGAGGAGCGCGAACAGGATCAGCGTCCCCGCGAAGCCGGTCGCCGCCGCGACCAGGAACTGGAGCGGCCTGCTCCGCGAGCGAAATCCCTCGTAGGTGTTGAACAGCCAGAACAGGATCCCCCAGAGCACCAGGGAGACCGGTAGCAGCCAGAGATGATCCCGCAGCGGGCCGACCGTCTGCCCCCACCAGTGATCGGTCCGCATCCGGAGGGCATGGGCGGCCAGGAACGCTGCGGCGACGACACCGAGTTCGGCGACGAAATACGAGAAGACCCGGACCTCGTGACGCCGCCGGTTCAGCATCTCACTTTACCCGATGGATGTACACCGTCCAGGTTCCCGGCGTCCCGGCAATCGCCACCGCCGGCTCCAGTTCCTCGCAGGATCGCAGCATGCGCACATACTCCGCACGGTTGGTGACATCCTTTTCCGAGTATACAAGGTAGTCGACCGGCAGCGTCTTCAGGGACTGACGCAGGTCGTCCCGACCGGCAGGCGTATAATACGACCGTGTCCCGCACAGATAAGCCACCTGCTCCACCGGGCCGGACATCCCCCGCGGCCTGGGCCCCGGCTGAGATTGGATCCATCGCGCGGCCGCCGGGAAGCTGAGGCACTCCACGCGCCGGAGCCTGAGGCAGCGAACTCCGGGGGCGACCGTCAGCAGCAGCACCAGGACGGCCCCCAGCGCCGGACGCCCCGCCGGTCCGGGCCGGTGCGAGAGCCAGTCCAAGACCCTCAGGATCCCCAGCGCCGCGACCGGCATCAGCAGGGTCATGCCCGCCAGTAGGTAACGTTCGCTCATGAAGTTGTGCCGCCTCATGGCCACCAGGATGCCGATCAACTGCCCGACCGGAAAGCTGAAGTACAGAAGACCGTTCCACATGTCCACCTTGCGCAGGGACGGTAGCCCGAGCAGGAAGAACGGGATCATGACGCCCGACAGACGGAAAAGCGCCCTCGCGTACTGCCGGTACAGGACGGCTTGCGAATCGGCCGTCTCCTCCCCCTGGGCACCCGCCCCCAGCGAGCGCTCCCCCGCGATCGCGCTGGGCCGGACCGACAACGCCCAGTGGCCCCGCTGCACCTTCACCCAGAACAGGTATGGGGAAGTCATCAGGAGGATCACCAGCGCCGTCGTCGCGATTCCGGCGATTCTCAGCGCAGGCGCGCGGTGGTGCCGAAGGATGAATACTGCTGGCCAGGCCAGGGACAGGGCGATCGCCAACAGACCCTCCGGCCGCGTCAGGAATGCCGCCGCGGCGGACGCACCCAGCACGGCTCCCCGAACCGGTCCGGGTTCCGCGGTCATCCTGAAGGTCAGCCACAGCGTCCCGAACAGGAAGAAGAAGTACGCGCCCTCCGTCATGACATCGGACTGCACCTCGACCAGCGGGTGCCCGAACGCGTAGATCAACCCCGTGAGGAACGCCGTGGGCCGCCCGAACACCCCGCGCACCGCGGCGAACAAGGGGATTGCGGCTGCCGACCCGAGGGTGGTCGAGACTAGCTCCCCGGCCAGTTCCGTACTCGGCGTGACCGAGCGCAGCGCCGCGGTCAGCAACGGATACAGGGGATGGTACGTCAGCAGCAGCGCCTCGTGAAACCGTCCCTCTCGCATCCAGTCGGCCATCAGAAGGTAATGTCCCCCGTCCGTCCCGAAGATGGCGGAGCCCGTCGCCGCGATCAGGCGCGCGAGGAACGCCGCGGCGAACAGCAGCATCGCCAGGCGCGTGTCAGTCATTGGTAAAAGGCAGCCTTACGGCAGCCTCTCCCGTTCAAACCGGACGTGCCCAATTAAGGCATCCGGCTTACCGATGATCTTCAGAACGGACATTTCGCACCGGACCACCCGGGCTTGC
>Ga0137410_10001257_pt1 | contig 17419 bp, 20 predicted proteins | sample CZODoug1_16funga_FD_108878 | JGI IMG/M metagenome (GOLD analysis project Ga0137410, IMG submission 108878) | Vadose zone soil fungal communities from Angelo Coast Range Reserve, California, USA - CZODoug1_16fungal (Illumina Assembly) | ecosystem: Environmental > Terrestrial > Soil > Vadose zone... | reverse complement strand
GTGGATGCGATCTTCGACAAGGGCCCGGCCAAGGCGCTCACCGGCCCGATTTCGCGCGGGGATGTGGCGACGGTCAGGCGCCAGCACGCCATGGTCAGGGATTGGGATCCCGCGATCGGCGAGCTTTACCGCGGGCTCGGCCTGCTGGCCGTGGCGCTGGCGGAGTCCGGCCAGCGCCTCAGTTTCGAGCGCGCACAGGAGTTGCGTGCTGCGCTCTCCGGTAATGAGTAATGGGTAATGAGTAATGCGTAACGACCTTTGCCCATCACCCATCACCCATTACCCATCACGGGTTTTGGTATGCCATTGAAGACCCTTTCCGGAAAGCACGCCGATCCCCGCAAAGGGCGCGGCGCCGGCATCAACCCGGAAGGGCGCTTCGAGAACGTCGACCGCGAGGCGTTCGACGACGGCTGGGACAAGCCGGAAGAGGAATTGCCGCCGCTCAGGACGTACGTCACTGAGGAGCGCGTGAAAAGCATCATCTCGCGCAACGACTCTCCGGACATCCCGTTCACGCAATCCATTAACCCCTACGCCGGATGCGAGCATGGATGTATTTATTGTTTTGCTCGTCCTTCGCACGCCTACCGCAACCTTTCGCCGGGCATCGACTTCGAGACGCGCCTCTTCGCCAAAGTGAACGCGGCCGAGAAGCTGCGCGAGGAACTGGCGAAGCCGGGCTACCGGTGCGAGGTCATCTCGCTCGGCGCCAATACCGACCCGTACCAGCCCATCGAGCGCGGCTTGAAGATCACGCGCGGTATCCTCGAGGTGTGCGCCGAGTTTAACCAGCCGGTCGGCATCGTTACCAAGAACGCGCTGGTCGAGCGCGATATCGATATCCTCGCGCCGATGGCACGGAAGCGGCTCGCGGCGGTGTTCATCTCGTGCAATAACCTCGATCATGACCTCGCACGCCGGCTGGAGCCGCGCTGCTCGGCGCCGGCGCGGCGCCTCGAAGCGATGAAGCGCCTGTCAGAAGCGGGCATCCCGGTGGGCGTGCTGGTCGCCCCGGTGATCCCGTTTCTGACCGATCACCAGATCGAGCCGGTGCTGGAGGCGGCTTGGGCCCACGGCGCGCGGCAGACGGGCTACGTGCTGATGCGGCTGCCGTGGGAGGTAAAGGACCTGTTCCGGGAGTGGCTCGAGCGTAACTATCCGCTCAAGGCGAAGCACGTGATGAGCCGGGTGCACGCGATGCGCGGCGGGCGCGACAATGATCCCAATTTCGGCAGCCGCATGAAGGGGGAAGGCGAGCTCGCGCGACTGCTCGCGCAGCGCTTCCGCATGGCCTGCGAGCGGCTCGGCTACAATTCGGGTGAGCGCAACCGGACGCTCGACACGACGCACTTCAAATCGCCGGCGCAAGCCGGGCAACTGCCGTTATTCTGAATTGACGAACCAGGAGGAATGCATGGGTGTGAACAGGCGGAAGTTCATGGTGGGTACACTTGCGGCGGGCGGCGCGCTGATGGCGGGTTGCGCCGGCACGGAAACCAAGTCCATGGCGCGACGGCGCCCGAGCGTGCCCGTGATCGACATCCACGCGCACTGGCATGCGCCGGATTTCGTGGCGCTGCTGGAGAAGGAGGGCGGCGCCAACGGGGCGAAGATCGGGAAGAACGCCAGCGGCTCCGTGACGCTGGCGGTGCCCGGGATCGGCGCGGTGTTCCAGCCACAGTACATCGATCTCGGCATCCGGCTGAAAGCGATGGACGAGGCCGGCGTGGACATTCACGCGCTCTCGCTGACGAGCCCCATGGTGTACTGGGCGCCGCCGGCGTTCGGTCTCAAGCTCTCGCAGGTGTACAACGACTCCCTGGTCAAGGCATACCAGCAGTACCCGAAGCGCTTCGTCGGACTGGCGATGCTGCCGATGCAAGCGCCGGACCTGGCGCTGGAGGAACTCGACCGAGTCGGGAAGTTGCCGGCGATGCGCGGTGTCTACATGGCCACGCACGTCAACGGGAAAAATCTCGACGACAAGTCGTTCTGGCCGGTGTACGAACGCTGCGAGGCGCTGGGGCTGCCGGTTTTCCTGCACCCGGTGAATCCGCTGGCCGCCGAGCGCATGCGCAGCTATTACCTGCGCAATTTCCTCGGCAATCCCTACGACACCGGGGTGGCGGCGGCCTCGTTGATGTTCGGCGGCGTGATGGACGCGTACCCGAAGCTCGAAGTGATACTGCCGCACGCCGGCGGCACGTTCCCCGCGCTGATCGGGCGCATGGATCATGGCACGACGGTGCGTCCCGAGACAAAGCACATGACGAAGGCGCCGTCGACCTACCTGCACCGCTTTCATTACGACACGATCAGCCACCATACGCAGCTCATGGTGTACATCACGCGTCTCGTCGGCGCCGACCGCGTGGTGCTCGGCAGCGATCATCCCGCCGACATGAGCCTGACGTCGCCGTACGACTGGGTCGAGAAGCTGAACGAGTTGTCGGAGCGCGAGCGCGACCTGATCGCCGGCGGCAATGCAATGCGGCTGCTCAAGATATCGAAGTCATGACTGGACGATGAAAGGAGGAACGAAACGATGTTGCGCCACGTAGTGCTGGTTACCGCGCTGCTGCTCGGAGCGGCAGCGGCCGCATCTGCGCAAGACTATCCAAGCCGGCCGATCCGCTTCATCACGCCGGCCCAGCCGGGCGGGACCACCGACATCCTGGCGCGGATGCTCAGCTTCAGGCTGTCGGAGATCTTCAAGCAGCAGGTCATCGTGGACAATCGCGCCAGCGCCAACGGCGTGACCGCGGCGGAAATGACCACCAAATCGGCGCCCGACGGCTACACCATCTTCATGGCTTACCACCAGCACACGGTCAATGCGAGCCTGATACCGAACCTGCCGTATCACGCGGTAAATGACTTCACTCCGATCACCCAGGCGACGGAGGCGGGGCTGGTACTGGTCGTCCACCCTTCCACGCCAGCCAGGAATTTCCGGGAGTTCCTGGACTGGACGCGGCAGTACAAAGGGCCGCTCAATTTCGGATCCGCCGGCAACGGCAGCGGCGGCCACCTGGCGGGCGAGCTTTACAAAGTCATGAGCGGTACCAAGGCGCAGCACATCCCGTACAAGGGATCAGGCCCGGCGATGACCGACCTGCTCGGTGGGCAGTACCAATTCGCCTTCGTGGGGATGCAGGCAGCGCAGGCACATATCAAATCGGGCAGGTTGCGCGCGCTGGCGGTCACCAGCCTCAAGCGCGTGCCGGCGCTGTCCGAGCTGCCGACCGTGGATGAGTCCGGGTTGAAGGGGTTCGAGATCGTCGGCTGGTACGGCGTGATGGCGCCGGCGAAACTGCCCAGGCCCATCCTTACCCGGCTGCATCGGGAGATCGTCGGCGTCATCAATGAGCCCGATACGCAGAAGCGGATCACCGCAGACGGCTCGACGCCCATCGGCAGTACCCCGGAAGCCTTCCTCAGGTTTCTGCGTGCCGATGTCGCCAAATGGGCGAAGCTGATCAAGGAGAGCGGCGCCAAGGCGGACTGAGTCTTATGAACGAGGTCAAACTGTACGTCGGCGAGAGTCTGGGGAAGTACGGCTTCCCCGACGGGCACCCGTTCGGCCCGGACCGCCAGGACGCGTTCTGGAAGGAAGCGGTGAAGCGGGGGCTCGATCGGCGCGCAGCAATTACCGATCCGCGCATGGCCGCCGAGGAAGAGCTGCACCGATTTCATACGCCCGAGCACGTGGCCTGGGTGAAGGAGAAGTCCGAAGTCGGGGAGGGCGCTATCGATTATGGCGACACACCCGCTTGCCCGGGCATCTATGAGGCGGCCGCGACCGTGGCGGGCTCGGCCTTACATGGCCTCGACACGATCATGAGCGGTGGAGCGCAGCGCACGTTTCAGCCGATCGGGGGGCTGCACCATGCGCGGCGCGGGACTGCCGCGGGATTCTGCGTGTTCAACGACGTTGGCGTCGTCATCGACACCTTGCGTGGCCAGTTCGGCGTCAAGCGCATCGCCTACGTGGACATCGACGTGCACCACGGTGACGGGCTTTACTATCCGTACGAGGAAGATCCCGACCTCATCTACGCCGACATCCACCAGGATGGGCGCACGCTGTATCCCGGCACCGGTCACGCGCACGAGACCGGCAAGGGCGTCGCGAAAGGCACCAAGCTCAATATCCCGCTGCTGCCGGGGATGGGAGACAAGCAGTTTCTCGATGTGTGGCCGCAGGTCGAAGCACACCTGCGCCAGTTCAAGCCGGAATTCATCCTGTTTCAGTGCGGCGCCGACAGCCTCGCGGGCGATCCGCTAGCGATGCTGCAGTACACTCCGGCCGCGCACGCGCACGCGGCCAGGCGTCTCTGTGTGCTGGCGAACGAGATGGCTGGCGGCCGCATCATGGGTTTCGGCGGCGGCGGCTACAACCGTGCCAATCTGGCCGCGGCGTGGTGCGGAGTGCTCGAGGAGTTCGTGCAAGGTTCTGAACGCTGAGCGGATATCAGCCGAGCAGGCGCAGCACGCGTCGCGCGGCGGCTACATGCCCGTTCTCCAGGAATTGCTCGTGATTCCTATCGACCTCGGACAGGTCGTAGCGATAGCTCGTCATCAGACCATAGGACTGCCGCAGGCCCCGCGCCGAGGTGTCGGCAAGCCAGAAGATGCGGCTCACGCGTGCGCCGTTGTGAAGGTGGAACTGCGCGACCGGGTCGAGCGGCTGGGCGCCCGATTTTTCTTCTATCAGGTAGCGCGCGCACAACTTTTCCATTGGCTCGCGCAGCGCCTCCGCCATGCGGGTGTTGCCCGGCCAATCGGTGCGCGCCAGCGTGTCGGCGAGCGCGGCCGTGGGGTCGCCATGACCGAGCTCCGCGGCAAGCTCGGCGGCATCCGCCGCCGGCAGCACGGCGCGTCCGTCGGCAAGTGCCTGGTCAAGCCAGTTGCGAAAGCCCGGCAGCGGCGAAAGTGTGGCGAATACCTGGAGCCGGGGCAGGTCGTGCTGCAGGTCCTCGATAACGCGCTTCAACAGCAGGTTGCCGAAGCTGATGCCGCGCAGGCCCCTCTGCGTGTTCGAGATCGAGTAGAAGATCGCGGTATCGGCGGCGCGCGGGTCCTGTACCGGCGCATTCTGATCGAGCAGGACCTGCACGCTGCCGGGCAGGCCCTTTGACAGCGCGATCTCGACGAAGATCAGCGGTTCACTGGGTAGACGCGGGTGGAAGAACGCGTAGCAGCGGCGGTCGGTGTCGAGCCGGTTCCGAAGATCGTTCCACGACTCGATCGGGTGAACGGCCTCGTAGGCGATGACCTTCTCGAGGACGTGCGCCGGCGACTGCCAGGAGATGCGCCTCAGTTCCAGGAAGCCGGGATCGAACCAGCTCTCCAGCAGGCCGTCGAGTTCGACCTGCAGCACCTCGAGAGCGGGCTCTCGCGGCAGGAGCTCGAGCAGGTCGGCGCGCAGGTCGACCAGGAACTTCACGCCATCCGGCAGCAGGTTGAAATGCGCAAGGAACCGGGCGCGTGGTGCGTCGAGGGCAACGCGCAAACGCGCTTCCGCGCGGCTCAGCTCCGCGTCGTTTGTCGCCGACTGGATTGCCGAGATGGCCTGCTCCAGCCCGTCGCGCTCGGGCGCGAACTCGCGGGTGATCAGGTTGAGAATGGTGGCGCGTTGCGGCGTATCGGCGCTGCGATAGACGGCTGCGATGCGTTCGGCGCGGCCGCGAGCCGAGATTTCACCTCCGCGCTGGACCCGGCTCTGTTCCAGCAGTGGCTTGAGCTGCCCGACCAGGCGCACCATCGCGTCGTCGGCAGTCGCCGACCCGGGGAACAAGGCGGCGAGCCGGCGCCACCAGTGACGCAATCGCTCAAAGGCGGACAGCGGGTTTGGTGGGCTGGCTGCCTGGCTCATGGTCGTGCCTGTCCGGCTTCCGGTGTTGATTCGATCCTAGTCCGCTTGCATTTCAGTTCAAAGCGGATTCAGGGGATACTCCGGACCAGCCGGCTCGCAAGTTGCGAAATCGGATATTGGGTCCTATCGGGTGCACCGGCGAAGTGCGGTCGATGCACCACCTCTATGCTAGATTCGACATCCGATGCGCCTGAGCGTTCTCGACCAGTCACCGATCATCAGCGGTCATACGCCGGCGCAGGCCGTGCGCGAGACTATCCGGCTGGTCAAGGAGGCGGAACGGCTGGGCTACCACCGCTACTGGCTCGCGGAACATCACTCGATCGCGGCGCTTGCCGACCCCTGTCCGGAAATCCTGTTGACGAGAATCGCGGCGGAAACCTCGCGCATCCGCGTGGGAACCGGCGGCATCCTGCTGCCCTATTACAGTCCGTTCAAGGTGGCGGAGCAGTTTCGCATGCTCGAGGCCCTGTACCCCGGGCGCATCGACCTCGGTATCGGCCGCGCGCCGGGTGGCGACCGCATGACGGCGATGGCGATGACCGGCGGCCATTTCCCGGAGGCCGATCATTTCCCCGAGCAGGTGCAGTACCTGGTTGCCTACCTCGACGGGACGCTGCCGCAAGAGCATCCCTTTGCCGGGGTGCAGGTGATGCCGGCGGGGCCGACCGCGCCGCAAGTATGGCTGCTCGGCTCGTCGGACTACAGCGGCGCACTCGCGGCGCAGCTCGGCCTGCGGTTTGCCTTCGCGCATTTCATCAGCGCGGACGGCGGCGACACCGTGATGCGGGATTTCCAGGATCGCTACCAGCCCTCGCAGCGCGAGCCCGCGCCACAATCCCTGTTATGCGTGTTCGTGATTTGCGCCGAGACCGCAGCGGAAGCCGAGCGCCTGACCGCCAGCATAGACTTGCGCCGCCTCAATACGGACCACGGGGTCAACGCGCCGGTGCCGAGCCACGAGGAAGCGCGTGTTTATCCCTATACCGAGGCCGATCGCCGGCGCATCGTCCACAACCGGCGGCGCGTTGTGTTCGGCACGCCTGATACCGTGCGCGAGCGTTTGCTGGAGTTGCAGGCGCAGTTCGAAGCCGATGAGCTGATGGCGATCACTATCACGGGCGACTATGACAGCCGGTTGAAGTCCTACGAACTGCTGGCTAATGCGTTCGGCCTGGGTCAGCCGGGCTGAGGCTTGCGCGTTAATAGGGGTGTGGTGTCGGAGTTGTCCGATGCCGGGGATCCATCCCGCCATGGGTGGAATTGAATCAAATCAACGTGTTGAGGAGCCGAGGATGAACAAGCTGATCGCAGCGATGTGTTGTCTGATGTTGGCATCACCGCTGGCACTGGCGCAGGACAAGGCCAAGGCCGACGAGAAGAAGGCCGCGCCCGCCAAGGCCGCTCCTGCGGCCGAGAAAGCCAAGCAAGAGCCGTCCGATAAACAGAAGGCCCAGCAAGAGCGCATGAAGGCTTGCAACGACAAGGCCGCCGACAAGAAAGGCGACGATCGCAAGAAGTTCATGAGCTCCTGTCTGAAAGGCCAGGATGCCGGCGCCAGCGACAAGCAGAAGGCGCAGCAGGAAAAGATGAAGTCCTGCAACAAGCAAGCCGGCGACAAGAAGATGAAAGGCGACGATCGCCAGAAGTTCATGAGTGGTTGCCTGAAGGGCTAAGCAGAGTCGTGCCGGTGGGCTCATTGCCCGCCGCCGGGAACGCGGGGCATACTGGGACGACCGGTATGCCCTTTTTTATGAAGCTTGCCCGCGGTTGCCTGGCCGCGCTGATCGGCGCCCTGATTCCTGCGACGGGAGAGGGCGCGCATGCGCAGGGCCCAGACGCGTACGAGACGCAACGCAAGCGCATGGTGGAGGAGATCGCGGCGCTTGCGCACGAGACGCGGTTCGAGACCGGACGCGCGGCGCTCGCCGGCCGCGTGATGGCGGCTGTGGCGAAAGTGCCGCGCCATGAGTTCGTGCCCGACGGCGAGCGGCGCAACGCCTATGCCAACCGGCCATTGCCCATCGGTCAGGGGCAGACTATCTCGCAGCCTTACATCGTCGCGTTAATGACCGATCTCATGGAAGTCAGTCCCGGCGGACGGGTGCTCGAGATTGGCACCGGTTCCGGCTACCAGGCGGCGGTTCTCGCCGAGCTGGCTGGCACGGTCTACACCATCGAGATCGCCGAACCGCTTGCGCGCGAGGCGCAGGAGCGGCTGAAACGCCTCGGCTACGGCAACGTAGTGACGAAAATGGGTGACGGCTACCAGGGCTGGCCGGAGCAGGCGCCGTTCGACGCCATCATGGTCACTGCGGCGCCGCGCGAAGTGCCGCAGCCGCTGATTGACCAGCTGAGGTCGGGAGGGCGGCTCGTTGTGCCCGTCGGCAGCCAGGCGGGCGGGCAGTCGCTGCTGGTGATCGAGAAACAAGCCGATGGGACGGTCACCCGCCGTAACGTGCTCGCAGTGCGCTTCGTGCCGCTCACCGACAAATCAGGGAAGCAACAATAAATAAAAAGAGCGGCACGAGCCGCTCCTTGCGCTTGCTGGCCCTACCCGTCACCGGTCGCACACTATCTAGAATCGGTAACGCACGCCAAGCCGCAGGCCTTGCACGCGCAGTGGCGCCATGACATCGCTGGACAGCACGTCGTAGCTCAGCGCCCAGCTTGGCGTCAGCCAGTGCTGGCCGGTGAACGAGAACTGGCGCTGCCCCGCGTAGGAGGGGTCGCTGACAGGCGTGAAGGTCTGCACTTCGCGTCCGAGAGCCAGCCCGAACGTGCCGGCAGTGCTGTACTGATAGCTCATTTGCACCTGGAAGCTTGGCGTGAGGGCGAAGCCGGGCATCCGCGATGGCGCCAACGTGTAGCCGTTCACGGGTGCCGATTCGAACGGCATGCCGCGTCCTCCCGCATCCCAGCCGTAAGTCCGGTATTTGAGTCCTACACTGACCCCGCCGCTGGCAAATTCGGTATGCAACTGCCCGGTGAGCGAGTAACGCTGCGGCGCGAACAGGGATTCCGGTGCGTAACCGGCTTCGAAAGAAGAGCCCCAGCTTCCCGGCAGAGCGTAAACGACCCCCCCGTACGATTCCGCCGCGTTCATGCCCGGGCGTAGCATTTCGCGCGCCCCCCCATAAAGAGCGTAATCGGATGCGCGCGCCACTTGCCATACTTGCAGCGCTTCGCCGCCAAACGCCAGATCGGCCGGCTGCGCCGCAAGACCTTGGGGCTTCAGTCCCAGCCCCGCGACACGCTCGTGCGACAAGCCCGCCTGTCCCACAGCCGTTCCCGGCCCCAGCGTGGGCAGGGCGGTGAACAGGGCGATCAACGTGGGTTTGAGCAGGTAGCGCATGGGCGGCGTTGGACCAGCCAGATTGAGTGTATTCCTGTGCCTGCGGGACCTTCCATGAAGTCAACCAACTCCTGCATTTCGAGGCGCAACGCTGTGGCGCAGGCGCAACAGGAGGAGGGAAAGGCGCACCACGCTCAGGCATGCGGGACGTCCAATGCACCAGGATCTGGCGCCCTCACCGCAGATTAATTTCAACCCATTGAATTAAATACCGAAAAAAATGGCACACCGGTTGCTATATCAAAGCCAGGAAATCACCGAGCGTTTGACGCCATGGAGGGTCCGGAGGGGTTCCGATGAGTCTGACACAGGCAATCAAATTGCTGTCCGGTGAGACCCCCGGCGAGCGCGAATTGAGCGAGCGCGAGGCCAGCGCGTTGATGTCGGCGATGCTCGACGGAGGCCTGGGTGAGCTCGAACTGGGTGCGCTGCTCGCGCTACTCGAGCACAAGCCCGTGACGCTTGCCGAACTGCTCGGCTATTCCGCCGCGCTATCGCCGCGCTGCAGCCGGCTGAAGCCACTGGCGGGATCGGCGCGGCCGGTCGTGTTCGCCTGCTATCACGGCGTGCGCGGCGAACCGCATCTGCTTCCATTGATCGCGCTTACCCTGCAACGCCTGGGGGTGCCGGTGCTGGTGCATGGAGCGCTCGACGGGGCCGGCGGCGTGGCCGCGGCTTACGTGTTCCGTGAACTCGGCGTTCTGCCATGCGCGAATCTGGCGCAGGCGCAGTTGCGGATCGAGGAGCACAAGCTTGCGTTCGTTCCCACCGCAGTGCTTGCGCCGGGACTCGCTGAATTGCTCGCGCTGAAAGGCCGCCTCGGTTTCGGCGGCTTCATCCAGGCGCTCGCCAGGCTGTTGTCGCCGTTCGAGGGAGAGACGCTGCAAGTCGTCGGGACCAATGCAGTGATGGGCAGCCAGCTACTGCGCGAGTACCTGGCGATCAGTGGAACGAGGGCATTGCTGCTCGAAGGAGTCGAAGGTGAAGCGTTTGCGGACCCCCGGCGCAGGCCGCAACTCGAGTACGTGACCGTGGAAGAATGCCGGGTGTTGTTCGATGCGGAAACCGCCGCGCTCAAGCATTCCGCGACATTGCCGGCCGCGATAGATGCGCTCACGGTGGCAGCCTGGATTCGCCGCGCAATGTCGGGAGAAGTGCCGCTGCCGCTGCCGCTCGTCAACCAGATCGCCTGCTGCCTGTATGGCGCTGGTTATACCGACGACATAAACCAGGCCAAGGCGATTGTCGCCATCGAGACTGGCAGCCTCGCGGCTGCGTAAATCGCCAGCGCAAGTTCGGCCTGTTGCGGCGCGGCGGAATCTGACCGATCGGTCGGTTATGTCATTGCCGCGTCTGCTGAAAGTCACTAGAATACCGGGCGTGCAGTACGTCGAAGCACGTATCCAACCGGAGGAACTCGAATGAAAAATCCGCTCGACTCGCTTTGGGGCACCTTCATCAGCGGCCTGGTGCTGACGCTGATCCTCTACAACGTCGTGAAATTTGCGTTGCAATAGGGGGCGACCATCATGGAATTCATACAACTTGGTATCGGGCGCTGGCTGCACATACTGTCCGGGGTCATGTGGATCGGTCTGCTGTACTATTTCAATTTCGTGCAGGCGCCGGCGCTGGCGGAGGCTGGCAAGGACGGCACCGGAGCGGGCATCACCAAGCATGTCGCACCGCGTGCGCTGTTCTGGTTTCGCTGGGCCGCGGTGGCGACCTGGCTCATGGGTGCGATGCTGCTCGGCGGTAATTTCTTCAAGGCGTTTTTCTTCCTGGACCGCGCCTTCTACGCGATCGGCTTGGGCGCCTGGCTCGGCACCATCATGATCTTCAACGTGTGGGTGCTGATCTGGCCCAACCAGCAGAAGATACTTGGAATGAAGCCGGCGAGCGACGAGGAGAAGGCCAAGGCGCGCCGCACTGCGTTCCTCGCATCGCGCACCAACACCGCGCTCTCAATCCCGATGCTGTTTTTCATGGCCGCCGCCGGTCACCAGGGTACGTTTTTCGGCTAAGAGCGCCACGCATCAAAAAAACGCCCGGGAATCCCGGGCGTTTTCTTTTCAAGACCGGTTACGCATCATCTGGCAGGGGGTGCCCGCTCGATTCCCTCTATCTTCGCGCCCGGCTTGATGCCGCGCTTGCCGAACCAGCCGTGGTTCATTTCGAGCGCGTACTTGGCCGGTTTCGCGGCGGGGTGCGTATCCTGTGTGTGCGGCTTCATGTCTTCGATATTGATGATCACGCCGCGTTCGTCGATGAATGCCACGGACAGCGGAATGTAGGTATTCATCATCCACATGGCATGGAAAGCGGGGCTGTCAAACACGAACAGCATGCCGCGGTTCTCGGGCAGAATCCGGCGGTGCATCAAGCCCTGCGTGCGCGTGGCGTCGGAGTTCGCGACCTCCGCGGTCAGCTTGTGGCCATTGACCGACAAGGCGGTCTCGGGGAGCTGGGCGTGCGCCGCGGTGGCGAGGCACAGCAGAACGGATAAGGCGAAGGCGCGGGCGGACTGCATGCTTCGGGATTCTACCGGGGGGCGCTGCTGACCAGCCATTCGGCTATCGCGTTCAGGAGTTCGGTGACCTCGCCGATCGGCGGCAGCACGCTGATATCCGCCGCCGGGTGCTTCGCGCTCAGGCCTTGCAGCAGGCGCGGCAGGTCTTTCTTCAGATGGCCGCCCTGTGCCAGGAATAGTGGAGCAATCACGATGCGCTGGTGTCCGTCTCCGGCCAGTCGCGTGACGCAATCGCCGAGCGTCGGCTCCATGATTTCGAGGAAGGCGAGCACCACGGTGAGGTCGGGACGACGGCTCGACACCGCATTCTGAAGCGCACGGAACGGCTCGCTCCATTGCGAATCGCGCGCACCATGGGCAAACAGCACGAGCGCCGATTTCATCGCATGTCTTCCGTCTTCATCCCTTGCCTGTGCTGCCGAAACCGCCGGCGCCGCGGCGGCTCGCGCCGAATTCTTCGACCACATTGAAGTCGACCTGAACCACCGGCACGACGACGAGCTGGGCGAGACGCTCCATCGGATTGACGACGAAGGGCGCATTGCCGCGATTCCAGGTGGATACGAAGATCTGGCCCTGGTAGTCGGAATCGATCAGCCCGACGAGGTTCCCCAGCACGATGCCGTGCTTGTGTCCCAGTCCCGATCGCGGCAGGACGATTGCTGCGAGGCCCGGGTCGGCGAGGTGGATGGCGATGCCCGAGGGAATCAGCTCGGTCTGACCAGGCGCGAGCGTGACGGGCGCGTCCAGGCAGGCGCGCAGGTCGAGTCCCGCCGATCCCGGTGTCGCGTACTGCGGCAACTGGCCGCGCAGACGCTCATCCAATATTTTTACGTCTATCCTTTTCATGAAGAGTGCGCTGCGTTCCTGTTCGACGCGCCGGAGAGCGTAACGGGTAGCCAATGCCTGGTGACCGGAACTAGCGGGTTCTCGCTTTTTTCTTGCGGGAACCGTATAGCGTGGCGATGTGGGACATCAGTTGCCGCGCGACCACTTCCTTGGGTGCGCGCAGCAGCTTGTGGGCGCCCTTGTCGTCGAGCAGAGTAACTTCGTTGTCATCGGAGCCGATCGCCTGCTGCGCAAGGTTGGCGACCATCAGCGGCACATTCTTGCGGCGCCGCTTTTCGTCGGCATAGGCATCGAGGTTCCGGCTTTCGGCGGCGAAGCCGACGCAGAACGGTGGATTGGGCCGCGCGGCCATCCAGGCGAGTATGTCGGGGTTGGGCACCAGCTTGAGATCGAGCCGGGCGTGGTCGGTTTTCTTGATCTTGTGCGTTCTCGGCTTGTCCACCCGGTAGTCGGCAACCGCGGCGACGCCGATATAGATATCGGTGCGCGCGGCATTGCGCTTGACCGCGTCGAACATCTCGGCGGCTGTCCCGACCCGCGTCACTGTGGCGCCTGCCGGGGCGGCGAGACTGACGGGGCCGGATATCAGGGTGACCTTGGCGCCGGCGTCTACTGCCGCGCGCGCGATGGCGTAGCCCATCTTGCCCGAACTGCGATTGGTGATGCCGCGCACGGCGTCGATCGGCTCGAACGTTGGCCCGGCAGTAATCAGCACGCGTGTGCCCGCGAGTAGCCTGGGTGAGAGGAACCCGGCGACCGACTCGGCGATCTCGTGCGCTTCGAGCATGCGGCCCATGCCGACTTCGCCGCAGGCCTGGTCGCCGCTTGCCGGCCCCAGGATGGCGACTCCGTCGCGGAGCAGGCGGTCGATGTTGCGGCGGGTAGCGGCGTTCTGCCACATCTGGCGGTTCATGGCGGGCGCGACGATCAGCGGGCATTCGCGCGCCAGGCACAGTGTCGACAGCAGGTCGTCCGCCAGCCCGCTCGCGAGCTTGGCGATGAAATCGGCTGTGGCCGGCGCCACGACAATCGCGTCCTTGCCGCGCGAAAGCTCGATGTGCGCCATGTTGTCGGGGACGCTTGCATCCCACATGTCGGTGAAGACCGGCTTGCCGGACAAAGCCTGGAACGTCGCCGGCGTGACCATGCCCCGCGCTGCCTCGGTCATGACCACCTGGACGTCGATTCCGTGGCGCTGCAGGTCGCGCGTCAGTTGCGCCGCCTTGTACGCGGCGATGCCCCCGGTGATGCCGAGGACGACTGATTTTCTTGAACTTTCAGCCATGTAGCGCTTTAACTTCAAGTGGGGGTAAGAGTGTAACCGCAAAAGCCGTGAACCGTAAAACGCCGATCGCCAATTGAATTATCACGCCGGGTAAACGCCGCTTGTGCCCGGTTCGTTAGTAGGTCAGCAATTCACCATTTACGATCATGGCTATAACCGACTGGCCGGTTGACGACCGGCCACGCGAGAAGTTGCTGGCCAAGGGATCGGAGGCGCCCTCCGATGCCGAGCTGGTGGCGATATTTCTTCGTACCGGGATCAAAGGACGAAGTGCTGTGGATCTCGCCCGCGAAGCGCTTGCGCGCTTCGGTTCGCTTTCCGGGCTGTTCGCGGCCGACCCCGCGAAGCTGACTGCGGTTTCCGGACTGGGGACGGCGAAATACGCGCAACTGCAGGCGGTGCTGGAGATGGCGCGGCGGGCCCTGCGCGAGAAGCTCGACCGTGGCTCCGCACTGAGCTCGCCCCAGGCGGTACGCGATTACCTGAGGCTGAAGCTCCAGGACCGGCCACACGAGGTGTTCGTCGCCGTCTTCCTTGATGCTCAAAACCGCGTGCTGGCGGTGGAAGAACTATTCCGTGGGACGCTGACCCAGACCAGCGTCTATCCGCGCGAGGTGGTAAAGCGCGCGCTCCATCACAATGCGGCCGCCCTGATTTTTGCCCACAACCACCCCTCGGGTATTGCCGAGCCCAGCCGCTCCGATGAATCTCTCACCCAGGCCCTCAAGCAGGCCTTGTCACTGGTGGACGTCAAGGTGCTCGACCACTTCGTCATCGGGGCCGGGGCGGCGATGTCGTTTGCAGAGCGGGGATTGCTTTAAAGCCCCGGCGGTTTAGCGGCCCGGACACCGGCTTGAGCCGATGGCGAAAACCCTGTAGAATCCGCGCCTTTCGAGAATTCCGGAGCCACCCATGTCACGCGTCTGCCAAGTCACCGGCAAAAAGCCCATGCTGGGGAACAATGTGTCCCACGCCAATAACAAGACGCGGAGGCGTTTCCTGCCGAATCTGCAGTACCGCCGCATCTGGGTCGAGAGCGAGAACCGCTGGGTCAGCCTGCGCATTTCCCAGGCCGGCCTGCGTACCATAGACCGCAAAGGAATCGACGTCGTGCTCGCCGAGATGCGCGCCCGCGGCGAAGAAATCTGAGCAGGAGGCCATCATGCGCGAAAAAATCAAGCTCGAGTCCACTGCCGGCACCGGCCATTTCTACACTACCACCAAGAACAAGCGCACCAAGCCGGACAAGATGGAACTCAAGAAATTTGACCCGGTAGCACGCAAGCACGTGATCTACAAGGAAACGAAAATCAAGTAACGCCGGGATCAAGCTCAATAAAAAAGCCCGCCTGATGGCGGGCTTTTTTCGTGCTGGCGCAGCTTCAGGCGTAGCAACGCAGCCGGCGCGAGAATTCCTGCAACGGCGTGATCCCGCTTGCTTCCGCGCGCGCGCACCAGTCTTCGAGCTGGCGCACGAGCTGTTCCTTGGAGGCATTCGAGCGTTGCCACAGGGCGCCCAGTTCCTGACGCATGTTGTAGACGGTGGCAAGCACTTTGCTCTTGTCGAGTGCCTCGCTCATCCGGGCGCGCTCATTGGCCTTCAGCGCATCTGCGCCGAAGTGCAGCATGCGCTTCAATTCCGCACGATCAACGCTCACCGCGCGCGACCGGAGGTTTTGGATCTCGTCGGCACAGGTCTGGCGCAGTGAATGCACGTACTTGGCGATCACTTCGTAGCGATGCGTGATGACCGCCTGGACAGTGGCAAGGTCACACCGCGTCTTCGCGGTATCGAGCTTGACCTCCGGCGCGACTTTCTTGATCTGGGCCAGTCCGAGCGTTTGCAGGGTGCGGATGTAAACCCAGCCGATGTCGAACTCGTACCAGCGGTTGGAGAATCGTGCTGAACTGGGGTAGGCGTGGTGGTTATTGTGCAGCTCTTCACCACCAACCACGATGCCCCACGGCACGACGTTGGTGCTGGCATCCTCCGGCTGGAAGGTACGATAACCCCAGTAATGGCCGATTCCGTTGATGACACCGGCGGCGAAGAAGGGAATCCACGCCATCTGTACCGCCCAAATGCTGATGCCGACGAAGCCAAACAGCACGAAGTTGATGACCAGGAGAGAACCAACTCCGATCCTGTCGTGCGATGAGTAGAGATTGCGCTCGAGCCAGTCGTCAGGTGTGCCGCGACCGTATTTCTCCATCGTCTCGGCGTTCTTCGCTTCCTTGCGGTATAGTTCCGCGCCTTCCCACATCACTTTGTTGATGCCCTCGATCTGCGGGCTATGGGGATCCTCGGCAGTTTCGCACTTGGCGTGATGCTTGCGGTGGATTGCCGTCCAGTTTTTCGTGACCATGCCGGTCGTGAACCACAGCCAGAACCGGAAGAAGTGACTGACGACCGGATGCAAGTCGAGCGCACGATGCGCCTGGCAGCGGTGCAGATAGATGGTGACGCCGGCGATGGTAATGTGGGTTACGACCAGCGCGTAAACCACGTAACCCCACCACGGAAGATCCCAAATCCCTGTAAACATTGGCCTCCTCGAGAGGGAGAGTCGTAGTAATTAATTAGATATGGGCGAGTCTACCCAATATCCACTACTTCGAATAGCAATTATTGGTCACTGGTAGGTTAATTACATGATTGTTTTGAATAATTTTTAATAATACTATTTTTTGTATCGTGAAATCCGCTGTAAGATGGTCTGTTCAGCGGACTTAAGCACCGCAGACAGGGATAGTCTGGAAATTTCAGCGCAGAAACCAGTATCGAAGGCAGCCTTGCCCATGTTCGGGTCCTTCGATCACTGTGCGGGTTTAGAGCGCGATTTTTGCCGTGAGTTCGATCTCGAGGCGCTTGCCCTGACGGCTGTCCACGAAGGTGTAGTCGAGGCTCGGGATCGGGGCGCCGACCGCTTCGCGGAAGCGCGCGCGCAACATGTCGAGGGACTCGTCGCGATGAAGAAAATAGGAGGCGCGCATCACGTCATTCCAGACGGCGCCTCCGTCGGCAAGGCTGTCGGTCAGGCGCTTGATGACCACCGGAAACTGCTCATCGAAGGTGGCGTGCGTCATATCGGTGACGCCGGAAAGAAACAAGATCCCGCCCCATTTCAGCCAGCGCAGGACGATGGTCTGCGGCTCGTATTCCTTGAACATCTTGGCGCCACTTTTCCGGGACGGGAACATCGCCAGCAGGTCGACTGACACCCGCGCTTTCGCCCCCAGCCGCTCGGGACGGACATGACTCGAACTGACCGAGCGGGCCGGTCCTGAAAGTATGCGTACCCGCTCGTGGACGCCGGCGTGCCAGCACTCCATATCGCGGACCCACATCCGCGTCCTGACCGTGTGATCCAGCGTGAGACCTAGCCCACGCAGCCGGTCGGCGAATAGTGAAAAGATTTCGCGGGTTTCTTCTTCGACCGTGCCATTGCCCGATCCCTCCCACGACAACGACACGAATTCCTGACCCAGCCAGGGGAAAATCTTCAGGCGCATTGTTCT
>Ga0137410_10001252_pt1 | contig 17477 bp, 10 predicted proteins | sample CZODoug1_16funga_FD_108878 | JGI IMG/M metagenome (GOLD analysis project Ga0137410, IMG submission 108878) | Vadose zone soil fungal communities from Angelo Coast Range Reserve, California, USA - CZODoug1_16fungal (Illumina Assembly) | ecosystem: Environmental > Terrestrial > Soil > Vadose zone... | reverse complement strand
GGATTGAGGCCATAGAGCCAGCGCCAACGCTGCGGAACGAGCGAACTGGGATAGGCGACAGGAGAAGCGAACATCCAAAACTGGAGGAGGAACGGGATGACGTATTTCACGTCGCGATAGAGCGCATTGAGCGCGGAGAGCCAGAGGCCGACGCCGAGAGCGGTGAGAATGGCGAGGAGCAGGAAAAGAGGAAGCAGCGCGGCGGGGGCACCGGGCTTCATGCCGTAAAACAAAGTGACGCCGATGAGCACGACGAAGCCGATGGCGAAATCGACGAGGCCGGAGAGGACGGAAGAGAACGGCAGGACGAGACGGGGAAAATAAACTTTGGTAATCATGCGCTGATTTTCAACGACGACGTTGGTGGCCTGCTGGAGAGCGTAATTGAAATACATCCAGGGGACGAGGGCGGCGAAATAAAAGACGGGATACGGGAGGCCTTCGGAGGGAAGCTTGGCGAGGCGGCCGAAGAAAAGAGTGAAGACGAGCATGGTGAGAAGAGGCTGAAGGACGACCCAAAGGACGCCGATGGCGGTCTGTTTGTAGCGGATTTTGACGTCGCGCCAGACGAAGAAATAAAGAAGTTCGCGGTAAGCCCAAAGTTCGGCGAGGCGAAGATTGAAAAGGCCGCGAGGCGGTGCGATGCGAGTGACGATGGGATGCGAGTGGCGCGGCGCAGGGGAGATCGCGGCAGTGGCCGGCGAAGAAGGCACCGACACCATCAGGAGAGACTCCTGCGGCGAGAGAGAGAAGAAAACATTGTTTTAGGTTACCAGAGACCCCTCGGCTTCGCTCGGGGCAAGCGAGAAAGAATGGCGGAGGAGGTTGGGGAAGGAGATACGCCACACACCCACGCAAGAGCAAAGCGCCGATCTAAAGATCGGCCACTACACGAAACCCAAGACATACGCACCGGAAAAAAAATCAGCGGACGGGATGTTCTTTGAGTTGCTGGACGTCGCGCTGCTCGATCTGGTGCATGAGTTCTTTGCGGCGGAAGAAATAATCGTGGAGGAGGCCAGTGAGCTGGCGCGGGACGACGACGAACTGATTGTGAGCAGCTTCGGCGAAGGAGACGGGGCCGCGCGCGGGAATAAGATGAGTGCCCCACTGAAACATGAGACCGAGATTCCAGAAAACGAAACAGAGCAGAAGCGCAACGGAGGCGAGCATGGCGAAACGGAGCGAGGAAAATTTCTCGGCGAGGCTTTGCAGAAGGACAGCGAGACCTATGACGAAGAAAACAGTCAGCGAAACGAAAAAACGATTGCCGAAGGACGAGATGCCGGCCCAGTCCGGATAAGAGGCGATGAAATAGTAGAAGGCGAGAACAGTGCAGAGGACGGGGCCGCCGACGCGGGGAGATTTGCGCCAAAAGAGAAAAACGCCGATGGCAGCGAGGAGGAGAAGAGGCGTCCAGGAAAAGAGGCCGTGATTGGCGGAGAAGAGAACCTGGAGGAAGTTCGGTGACTTCCAATTCCAGCGAGAGATGGGAACGTAACCGGATTCGAAGAGAGAGCCATAAATGATTTTTTTGGACAGCAGAGTGGGGAGAAAACAGACGAGGAGCGTGACGGAGAAAATGGCGTAGCGAGCGAGAAGCGCGGGAATGGCGGAAGCGCGGCGCTGCTGGATGGCGTCGCGAAGAGCGAGGATCGCTTCGGCTGCCGGCAAAACGAGGAGCATGGCGTTGGCGTAATAAACGTTGAGCATGAGGCCGGCGATGAGGCCGAGGAGAATCCACTGGAGGATGGAGCGGTCGTCGTGAGTGCGCAGCCAGTACGCGAAGAAGCCGGCGACGACGAAGGCGGAGTGAGCGTGGGACCAGGAGGGATTGAAGTACATGTAGACGGCGAGAGAGCTGCCGCCCCAAATGGCGAGAGTGGCGAGGAAAGCCCAACGCTCGGAGACGAATTTTTTGGCGAGACAAAAGGCGAGGAAGAGGGCGAGAAAACCGTAGAGAGATGTGCCAAAGGCCATCGCGTAACGATACGGCGCGGAGAAGCCGTCGGCGGCGACGGTGGACCCGAAGGCGCGAGCGACAAGAACGCCACCGTGCGCGATGAGAAGGAACGGCGACCAAAGGATGGCGGGGCCAATGGTGAAATGATTTTCAAGATGGCCGGTGGGCGTACGGAAGTCAGTGCGCGGCTGGCCGGATTCGTCCAGGCGGCCTTCGCGGAAACTGGTGTTGGCGTGCTGATAGTCGGCCGTGAAATCGAGATTGTGCTGAACGAGGAGAGCGCGGGCGTACGCGTAATAACCGACGCCGTCACCGCGGACCCAGGGATTGGCCAACGGCAAAGTAAGGAGAAACAGGAGCACGAGGAGGCGCTCCGAGGAAGCGAGGAGGCGAAGTTTGCGGTACGGGCTGGCGTTATTTTCCACGAACGATCTATTTATTTACCAAGTAAATTAAATTCCTGAGGTGCAGACCGTCCTGAGGAAGTGGGGACGGATACCACGCCTGTAAGTTAACTGAACGATACCCCAAGACGGCTTTTGAAAAAACAAAAAAGTGGAGGGATTAGGCCGGGGTGCCGGCGACGACGCGAGCGGAGCCGGCTTGCTTTTCCTTCATGTGCGAAGCGACGCGGTCGATGATTTCATTGAGAGGGGTCTGCGGACGGAAGCCGGTGATGGCGTGAAGCTTATCCACGCAGGGAACGCGGCGCATCATGTCTTCGAAGCCGGGCTCGTAAGCTTTGTCGTAGGGAATGAATTCGATGGTTGAGGAGCTGGCGGTGCGTTGTTTGACGCGATGGGCGAGATCTTCGATGGTGATTTCTTCGACGTTGCCGATGTTAACGACTTCGCCGACGGCGCGTTCCGAGTCAATGAGCTTGATTAGGGCTTGCGTGGTGTCCCGCACATCACAGAAACAACGGGACTGTTTTCCATCGCCGTAAACGGAGATGGGGGCGTTATCCAGTGCCTGACGGACGAAATTCGGAAGGACCATGCCGTAGCGGCCAGTTTGGCGCGGTCCGACGGTGTTGAAGAGGCGGACGACGATGACGGGAACCTTCTTTTCTTTCCAGTACGAGAGGGCGAGAAATTCGTCGAGGGCTTTGGAAGCGGCGTAGCTCCAGCGGCCTTTGGTGGTGGGGCCAAGAACGAGATCGGCCTCTTCGTGAAACGGAATTTGAGTGCTCTTGCCGTAGACCTCGGAGGTGGAGGCGGTGAGAACGAGTTTACGTTTTTTCGCGGCGGCTTCGAGAATGTGTTGCGTGCCGTTAACGTTGGTTTCGATGGTGCGGACGGGGCTTTCGACGATCAAGCGAACGCCAACGGCGGCGGCGAGATGGACGACAACGTCAGCGTCGTCGACGAGTTCAGCGACGAGCTGGCGGTTTTCAATGGAGTCGAGATGATATTCCATCCGGTCGGAAGACTTGAGATGGCGGATGTTTTCCATGCTGCCGGTGGAGAGATTGTCGAGCAGCACGACGTGATCGCCGCGATCGAGGAGCCGCTCGGCGAGATGAGAGCCGATAAAGCCGGCGCCGCCGGTGATTAGAAAGCGCAAGTTGCCTCCTTAGAGCGCCAAATCGTCATCATCGGAATGGCTGGACTTTCGCATTTTACGTAGATCGTCTTCGGGGAAATGCGGAAGATCGACGGCTTCTTGCGGTCCGTATCCGTATGAATAGGGATAGTAGCGGTAAGAATAATAGTAATCCGGAGCGTTGGAATCGACAGCGTTCAGAACAACGCCGAGCATGCGGCATTTAACGCTGATGAGGAGATCGCGAGTCCGAGTGAACGCTTCCTTGGGCGTTTCACCGCTGCGGACAACGAGCAGGACGCCGTCCACTTGCACGGAGAGGATGACGGCGTCGGTGGCGGCCATGATCGGCGGCGAATCGATGACGATAAATTTGAATTTGCTGCGAAGCTCGGCAATGGCGTCGGCGAGCTTATGCGATGACAAAAGATCCGCGGGATTAGGCGGAAGCGGGCCGGTGGGAATTGCGGCGAGGTTCGGGATCGAAGGATGCGGAACGGTAACGAGGTCGAGACTGGATACACCGGCGAGGTACGAGCTGAGGCCCGCGTATTTTCCGTCGGTCATGTTCAGCAGGCGGCCGACACCGGGTTTGCGCAAGTCTGCGTCGATGAGAAGCGTGCTGTCGCCGAGCTGCGCGAGCGTGACGGCCAAATTTGCGGCGGCAGTCGTCTTGCCTTCACGGGGCAAAGCGCTGGTGACAAGAATGACTTGCGGCGGATGATCGGCTTGCGAAAGCAAGAGAGCGGTTCGGAGTGCGCGAAACGCTTCAGACATTTGCGATTTCGGGAGATGCTGCGCAACGAGCTCGATGCGCTTGTCGTAACCGTTGCTGGAGACGCCTTTGAGCAGACCGCGGCGGCCGTTGCCGTTCGACTCACTGAAGGCAGGGACGACGGCAAGAGAAGGCAAACGAGAGAGAGTTTCGATGTCGTCGGGGGTCTTGACGGTATTGTCGAGATATTCGCGAAGCAGGGCCAAACCGATGCCGCCGACGAGTCCGACGATGAAAGCGAGAGCGATGTTGCGAGCCTTGGCCGGCCGCGTGGGAGTCGAAGGAACCATGGCGGGATCGACAACGCGGATGTTGGAGGACTTAAGAGCGCCGGCGATGTTTGCTTCCTTCAGCTTGGTCAGCATGCCGTCGTAGAGAGTTTTGTTGGCTTCGGCTTCGCGCTTGAGAATGTTGTATTCGACGAGGCGCTCGGACATCTGGTTGGCTTCGATTTTTTGTTGATCGAGGGCCTGTGTCAGAAGCATTTCGCGCTGGCGGGCTGCATTGTAGTCGTTGCCCATCTGATCGATGATGCTTTTCTTTTCGTCAAGAATGAGCCGATCGATTTCTTTCAGCTGACCCTGGAGGCGCTGCACCTTTGGAAAATTCGGCCCATACTGCGCCAGCGCGTCCGAAGCTTGCGAATTCAAGTCGCCGCGCTTCTTGAACAAATCCTGCAGGACTGTATCCGACCGCAGTTCCGGAACGGAATCGGCATTGCCGGACTTCGCAAATTCATAGAGCGCCTGGCGCTTCATGCGTTCACTCTGCGCGTCGGTGAGTTCCTTGTTCAAATCGGAGAGGCGCTGCGTGGAGATGCTCTCCTTGTCGTCAATCTGCCAGATTTGATTCTTGCGTTCGTACTCGAGCCGGGCGTCTTCCGAGTGCTGTACTTTGAGCTTCAAATCGTCGAGCTGGTCGGAAAGCCAGGAAGAGGCCTGTGCGATGGCCTGGTAGCGGCTGCGGAAATTGTCTGCCTTGAAATTTTCGATGTGGGCATTGACGACGCGGGCCGCGAGTTGCGCGTCTGTCGATTCGAACGTGACGTCCAACAGACGGCTGTTGGGAACGCGTCGGACGCTAAGGCTGCCGAGGAACGCCGCAAGCTCGGGCGGGCGTTTATGGTTGGCCAAACTACCGGAAGCGATGGCCTCCGACGGGCCGTCGCCTGAGGAATATTCCGGATGACCGGCGAGACCGGTACTGCGAATCGTCTGGAGCGCCAGCGTTTCGCTGGTCAAAATCTTCGACTCGGTTTCGATGTAATTGTCCGTATCCATGATGTAATCGAACGATTCAGCGCCCTGGAACGGAAGAACGTTTGAATTTTCGCGGTCGATTTCAATGCGAGCGGTGGTGGAATACACCGGTTGCATGCGGAACGTGGCGATCGAAACGATGGTAACGACGGCAAGCAAGAAAGAAAGAATCAGCCACTGATGCTTCCGCAGAATGAGAAGGTAGTCGTAAAGATGCGGCTCGCGGGGAGAAAGATCAAATGGCACGAAGCGTGGCTGGGAAGTGATTAGCTCAACCGCTCCGTTGGAACCGTTTTCTCTTGGGACGAGTTTGTTATCGTCAGCCATTCGTCCTCAATTACGCTGCGCGACGCGAAATATGGCGACGGCAGTTCCGATGCCAAGACCAATTTCCGCGGCGCGGATGAGCGCAGTTCTACTGGCGCTTTGCGGAACGTACAGGACGTCGCTAGCCTGGAGCTTCACGTCCTCGGTCTCCTGCTTAAGAACTTTGCCGAGGTCCACGATAACCTGATGCTGCTGGCCGGCGGCGTCCTTGCGGATGATCACAGCCTGATGTTTGCGCGCGGTAGCATTCAACCCGCCAGCCAGGGCCAGGGCCTTGAGCGTGGAGAGTTGCTCGCGGTCGTTGGTTACGACGAATCCTCCTGGATGGGCCACGGCCCCGAGAACATAGACAATTCCCGCGTGCGGCACGGTAACGATGTCACCGCCCTGCAGCACGATGTTATTTCGTGCGTCGCCCGCTTCAAGGAGCTCGTTTAGATTAATTGTGATGATGTTGCTCAACGGGGGCGGCACCGCAGATGCGGTGGAATTCGATGCGTTTTGATTTGTTTGATTCGATGGTCCAGACGGATCGGCGGCAGGGGCGCTCGGCGTCGCGGTCAAATCGGCAGGCGTGATTTCCGGCGGCTCACTGCTGGAGTCCGTAGATGATTGGTCGGACCTGCTGACGATTACGGTGTCGCCGGCATCGTTCGAAATGCCACCCGCCTCGGCAAGAACTTCGAGGACGGTCACCTGCCGGTCCGCGGAATAGACCATGGGGCGGACCACCGCACCGACGATCGTAATCGGTTTGCTCTTTTTTTCCTTCACGCTAACGGTCACTTGCGGATGGGAAACGAGTCCGTTTGCCTCCAGTACCTCCGCAATTTTTTGCTCGACCTGAATTTCCGTGAGGCCGGACACCACGAGGCGGACGGGAAGGAGCGGAAGGCCGATCGTGCCGGTCTGGCTGACACGCACTTCACGCGAGAGTTCGGGCACATCAAAAACATCGACCGCAACCAGATCTCCGCGGCCGACGATGTACTCCCCGGATGGCGCGTGAGAGGTGGCGGATAGCGTTTTGATGCGGTCGTTTGTTTGTCGCGGTGTTTAGAGTACGGTCTGCGCACGACTGGGCGGCGCCAGTACCAGTATCCCGAGCAGAGTGACAGCGACGAAACACGATGATCGCGCACCCAGTCTGGCTGGCTGCATTCCTTTTTCTTTCCCCCAACTGATTATACAGCCTGTAAGCGTTTGTAAATCAGTGATTTCGAGAAGAGCGAGGTTGCGGCGTGGGCGACGACTCGGAACGCATCGAAGTCATCGTCGAACTGGCGAGAAGCGCCATAAAGAAGAAAAAGGTGGCATTCGCGGGAATGTGAAGATTGAAATCAACGAGACTATGCACCAGAACGCCGCAACAACCGGTGAGGCCGGCGAGCCGCAAAGCAGATGCGAAAGAAATATTCGGTTCTTGCAGAGAGCGCAGGCCGGCAAGGAGAAGCAGACAGATAAACCAGGCGCAACACAATCCTCCGACAATCCCTGTTTCGGCAAGCGCTTCAAGGTAGTCGTTATGAGCATGATCGACGATCTTTCCATCGTAAAGAGTCTCATAGGATGGATAGACGGTTCCAAATGTGCCAAATCCTGTGCCAAGAAGCGGATGATCCAGAAAAATGCGCCACGCCCCGTGACGCATCGAAGCCCGTTTGTTCTGTTGAACTTCCAGCGTCTGCAAGCTGCTGAACCGCGAAAGGACCTGCTTGACGCCGAGCCAAGAAACCAGAGACAGCGCCGCAACGAGCACAATTCCGCCTGTTAGGAGGTGCTTACTTCCGGCACGCTGCAACAAAATAATGGAAACGAGAAACAACAACTCCACACCGATACTGACGATGCCGCCCCGAGATGCCGAAAGCAGCAACGCACCGATAGGGATCAGAGCGAAAAGTCCGATCACAAAGCGGCGCTCGCGCCGAACTTTGCCGAGAATCAGAGGGACAAGCGGAATCGGAATCACCAGCTCGGCAAACGCAGCAAAGTGATTGCGATTGACGTACGGTCCGAAAGGAATTCCGCCGTAGCGCATTTCGCGAAACCAATACAATTTCCCATTAAAAGTGAGGTGCTGGAGAATTCCCACGCCCGCAACGAAGAAACCGAACAGCATCGCGAACCAAAAAAACTCACGCCAATCCTGCAAAGTGCGAAAGGCTTGCGCCGCCAGAAAGAGAAACACTAGGTCCGCGAGCAAAAGGAGGAGCTGCAGACGCGTCTCATGCGGCGCCGCCGTTCGCCGAAAAAACCACTGAAATGCGCCGACACATGCAAATGCAAAGAGAGGAGGTAAAATGTTGGGTAGCACGACCTCGCGCACTTCGAAAAGCACAAAAAAAACCGCCCACAGAAGAAAAATCAGGCCGACGCCAGTTTCGAATACGGCGAGAGACCAATCTTCGACGCCGCCGTGTGCCAGCACACCGAAAGCGAGCAGCCCGCAAAGAGCGATACGAACAGGCTTCATCGAATGGAACGCTCCACAGCAAGAGGCACTAGTGCGACGTCATCGACCCAGGCGAGACCGGCGATTTCGCTGTCGGACGATTCGCTCTGATTTCGAGCGACGCAAACCAGCGCGGTGCGCGCATCCGCCGGCGCCGTCCACAGAAGGCTGACGGGCGTCCATGGCTCGTCGCCGTGAACATCCGGAGTGAAAACGGCTGACATTTTGCCTGCCAAGTTGCTGTACAAGACCAAACGCAGTCCCTGATCGGTAGTAAGACCTTTCGTGCGAATCCAAGCGGACAGTTGGTAAGACTTACCGGGATCGACGATAACGGTGTGACAAACATCGGAAAACGCAACGTTTGTTCTGCCGGCGAACAGGAGCCGCAAGGATTGCGTTCCGGAACGTTTTTCTTGCGGGTCAGTCGCGATCTGAACTCCCTTTACCCCACTGCCATAACGCCAACCCAGACCGCCGTATGCGACTGGCGGCGCTTCAAAGCCACCGTCCCAAAGCACTGAGCCGGGGATATCGGGCGGGAGCGGCTTTTTCAATTTTTGGGTCGCTTGCTGCCAAAGAAGAGCGGCATCAGCAGGACGATTGTTCTGAAGCAAAGCGTTGGCGAGCACAGCGATATCGCCGAGCTTTACATTCGCAGGCAAAAGATTGGCGTGCACCCAAACTTGCATGGCGATGTCCAGCTGGCCAGTGTTGGCGAGGTCAAAAAGAATATCCATATGGGCCTGCATGTCCGGAGGGATAACTTTGTCGAGAATTTCGGCGGTAGTGGGCACGACGCGAAGACAGCGGGAAAAAGCCTCGGCACTCCGCTTTGGATCAAGCTCCAGAGACTTTCGAACTTCGAGCAGGGCGTCCGGAATTTCATTTTGTCGAAGCAGGAAGTTGCCGTAACTCCAATGAACGTCTGCCGAGAAAGGATAGATGCGTCTTGCTTCGAGGTAGGCCGCCCGGGCTTCACCCGCGTTGCCAGCTTCCTCGTAGTTTGCCGCAAGGTCCAGAAGCGTATCGATGGAATGAGGGTTGAGTGAGCGAGCGACGAGAAACGCGTTGAGAGCGGCGTGCGGATCCGGTTGCTCGAAGTCGTATTGATAGGAGCGGCCGAGCAAGTACCAATTGTGGGCGTCGCCAGGTTCGAGGCGGACGGCGCGCTCGTATCCGGCGCGCGTGTTCAGGCCGATAGCGTGCTGAGCGCGGGCGTTGCGAATGCTGAAATAGGCGAGGACGCAAAATACGGCGAGAGAAAGGAGGAGCGCGCCACGGGACGCGCCGATGGAAAGCTTGACGACCATGGTTCATAACTCTGCACAAGCGCGAGGGGATGAAGCAAGAGCAAAGTAGGTGGAAGCCGGGCAAGAAGAATTTCATGGTAAATGGACGACGGCGATGCGGACGGGTTCGAGTTGCGTGACGTCGAGAATTTTGTCGTCGTTGAGATTGTCGATGTGGCTGTTGGAGATGAAATAAAAATCGGAGCCGCGAATGGCGCCGGTAGTGGGAAGGGTTGTGAATTGAGAGCGATTTTCGAGGACGGTGGTGCGCGTGACGCGAGTGCCGTCGTCGGAAAGTTTGAATGCGGCGACGCGCGGAGAACCAATTCCATTTTGAATGGCTATGAGGCTGCCGTTGTACCAGTAGAGGCCGTCTGCACTCGCGAGCGTGCTGTGCGGGCCGGGGTTTACGTCGACGCTCGAAAGCGTTTTGAGGTCGATGCGGAGGACGCCGAGTGAGTCGGCGACGAAGAGTGTGTTGTCGTCGGGCGCTAGAGTGATTCCGTTTGGATAGAAAAGATCGCGATGGACTTTTAGTTGTGCGAATTTTTGCGTCGCGGGATCGAAGCGGAAGATTTGATTGTCGACGCTGTCGGTAAGAATGACTTCGCCGGATTTGCGAACGACGAGATCGTTGAAAAGATGTTTACGGGAATCGTTGAGGGTGTAACGGCCGAGGAGGTTGCCGTCTGAACTGAAGTGAACGAGAGCAGAATTGCCGCGATCTTCCGCGGTGTTGGCCCAAATTGTGGAGTCGCGAGGATCGAGGCGGATTCCGAGAACGGGATACAGATGATCGCGGTTGGCAGCAACGAAATCAGAAGCGTGGCTGTCCGGAGTGATTTGGACGATTTTGCGTTGCGCGAGACTGCTTAGATAAAACATGTTGCGATTTGAATCCCAGGCGAGGCCCTCGGGGATGAGGTTTTTTTCTTCGGTGAGTAAGGCGAGACGAGCTTGTGCGACGACGGGAAAATCGCGATGAACTTTTTCGACGAGGTCGGTGAATTCGTGGGACGTGCGGAGGCCGGCAAAATCCGGGCCCCCGGAGGGATCGAATCCTTCGCGGAGGGCGATACATTCTTTCAGGAGCTTGAGCGCTTCGCGGCTTTCGCCGAGATGCTGCTGCGCTGCGGCCATGGCGTAAAGCGCGGCAGCACGGTCAGGAAAATTGGGGAGAAGTTTTTCGATGGCGTCGATTTGGGCGCGGGTTTCGGCGGCATCGGTGGGCTCGGCGGGAGCGCCGCGAACCTCGTCCTGTGTGGCTTGCTGGCCCCTCGCGGAAATACGCTCGGGGTAAACGAGCGCGGGCAGGGCGAATAGCGCAGCGGCGATGGCGGCACAGAGGAAACGAAACTGGGAGAAGCTTTTCATCACTCCGATTTTAGACGCGAAGGTGAGGACGTGGCGAGTTCCAGAATGGCCCCTCGGAGAAAGCCTCCGGGGTAAAGAATAATGGGGGTACACCCGGGTGTTTTGAGCAAAGAGTGCGGAAGCTGTTGAAAAATAAGGAGATGCGTTTTGCTCTTTGCAAAGAGTGGCAAAGAGCGAGGCCCCTTGCGAGCAACTCTCGGGGTAAACAAGAGTGGCCCCCTCGCGAGAGACGCTCAGGGTAAACAAGAGCGAAGCAAAATTCCGGGAGTTTTTGGTTAGAGGTACCAATACCACCCCCCTCCTCCCCTTGTTTTTTGTAAGTGTTGATTGCAGAGGGGTTAGAGATAGGGGTCTTGTAAGTGTTGATTCCAAAGGAGGTTTAAGTGGCTTTAGAATGAACAGATCGGAGGAATTTTGTAAGTGTTGAAAAGAAAGACGGTTACGGGAGCGGATCTTGTAAGTGCAGAAACTACGGGGGTTAGGCGAGTTGGAGTGCGATCTCACGACGGATTATATCGCGAAAATGATGGCTTGTCAAGTAACAGTACCGATTATCTACCATGCATGTCGGAATTTGATCGCATTAAAGGTTGATGATGGTGCCGAACCTTCATAAGATTTGAAATTGTCGCGTCAACCTTCGGCGGCTGATATACGGATGCACTATGAAAATTGTGACCGCTAGCCATCTACAATTGTGGTCCGACAACCTGAACGCAAGAGCTGACCTACCAGGAATCGTAGCTTCGCTTATCCGCGCTTCCTGTGCGCGGTTAGACTTGTATCGCTTTCCGAATGGTGACGCCTCCCAGGCGCATGGTTTCGACGGCGTGGCCGAGGTTAGCGAAGGCAATGTGTTCGTCCCGGTAGGGCGCTCCATATGGGAATTTGGAGTCGGCAAGAACTACAAGTCTAAGGCCGATGGGGACTATGACAAGCGCACCAACCAGTTGAGCCCTGAAGACCGGTCTAAGCAATCCTTCAACTTCGTGACCTCGCGCATCTGGGATACGGGCCTTTCGGAATGGGAGCTGCAACGTTCGGGGGATGGATGGCTAAAGGTAAGAGTCCTCGATGCAGTTTCGCTTGAACTTTGGCTCGCTGATTGTCCTGCTGTAGCCCTACCTCTAGCGCGGGAACTAGACATCATCCCCAGTGATGTCAGAACCGTGCAGGATTTTTGGGAGGAGTATCGTAGAAGCTTTGCACCTACGCTGAGAGAAGAGTTGCTGTTGAACGGACGGAAAGAGCGCGCGGAACGGCTCTGCGAAGCGCTGGCATCTGGCCTTCCAAATCTTACTATGTGGCAAGCGGACTCACCGAAGGAAGCTGCTGCATTCATCGCAGCAGGAATCCTGGCTGCCGAGCCAGAACTACGTCGCTTTCTTTGCTCTAAGACACTCTTCCTCGACACACTCGCGGCCGCTCGCACAGTGCCAAGGAAAAACCACTTTAATTTTGTTCTTTCCCCGGAAGCCAGCAGCGTGGGTCCCGCGCTCGAGGCTACGAACCACGTGATTCTAGTGCTCGGCAGCGACGATCGAGCGGCGGAATCAGAGCGGCTAGATCGCATGAAAACGCCGGAATTTGCGGCTGGTCTGAAATCCATGGGATTCGATGACGAAGAATCGTTCCGACTCGCAGTCACTTGCGGTCGTAGCTTGACCGTCCTCTCGCGCATAAAGTCGAGCGGAAGAGTGCCTTTTCCGCCATGGCATGGCGATTCTAAACTGGTTCCCATGGTTTTGGCGGGCGGATGGGACGCTTCAAATGAACGAGACTGCGCTGTCGTCGCCAAGCTTTGTAACACAGAATATGAAAACGTCGATGTTGAGGCGCGCAGGCTGGCCGCAATGGCCGATGCGCCGCTGGACCTCGAAGGGGCGATTTGGACACTTCGTTCTCCTTGGGACGCGTTTACATTGCTCGGCTCGCTTGTTGGCACAGCGTCGCAGCACCGTCTGCACGAAGTCTGCGTTGAAGTTTTCCGCGAACGGGATCGCACCCTCGATGAAGCAGAGGATGCTCGCTCGCTCGTTCGTATGCGTGGCGCTGATTTTCGCCATTCGGAATGGCTCCGGCGCGGACTTGCGAGGACATTGCTACTCATCTCCGGCCTTCACGACGCCGCGGGATTTAGAGTTACTGACGGGACGCCAGAACAGTATGTTGATAAGGTCGTTGGCTCGCTACCTGGGCTTGGCGAAGATGTCGGCTTCCTCGCGAGTCTCAAATCGGAATTTCCGCGGCTTGCAGAGGCCGCTCCCCACCCTTTGGCCTCCGCCCTCGAGCAGGTGCTCGAGGGTGATCCAAAGAAATGGATTCCCGTCGTTTTCCGAGACAAACAAGACCATTCCTGGTGGGGATCTTCAAATAGCCCTCACACGTACTTCCTTTGGGCATTGGAAACGATGGCGTGGAACCCGGATTTCTTGCTTCGTGCCACATCCATCTTGATGACCCTTGCGGAATTCGACCCTGGTGGCAGATTGTCAAATCGACCGCTCAATAGCCTCCGCGAGATCTTCCTCGCATGGAGGCCAAATACGAACGCGCCTCTGGACGAACGAATCGCGGTCCTGAGTTCCATTTGCCGGAGACGCCCGAGAGTCGGGCTTCAGCTTGCTTTGTCTCTCCTCCCCGTAGGCCATGATCACTCTGGGGGAACGGCAAAGCCTAGGCTCCGGGACTTTGGCGATGCGCGGAGTAAACCAACCACTGTTCGGGACGCGCAGGAGGCATACCGCCGGTACGCCGACATTACAGTGGAACTCGCGGGAACGGACATCGAGGGTCTGAGCGCCCTCGTTGAGCGAATGCCTCAACTGGATCAGCAGACGCGCGAGCGAATCGCCGTTGCGATCCATCGAGGGGCGGAGAATGTCGGAGCCGATGCCATGTTCCCGGTTTGGTCGAAATTGCGGGACCTAATACAAAGGCATCGCTACTTCCAAGATGCAAATTGGGCGCTGCAGCCCGAGCAACTCAAGTCTTTTGAGGAACTCCGCGACTCAATTCGACCTTCTGATCCTGTGCGCCTCATCCAATGGCTCTTTGATGAATATGTCCTGAAAGAGGGCTCCCCGAAAAAAACAGACTACATTGGGGAAGCGAATCGTGACCGCAACGAGGCTTTGCGCGGGTTGTTACAAGTAGAAGGCCTATCGGGTGTCCTCGAATTGGCCAAGGCAGCCAAGCTCCCTCACCTCGTTGGAATTGCTCTCGTAGAATGTGGTGCCGGGCAAGAAACTCTGAAGGAGGCGCTTACCATTTCCATTGCGCCGAACTCCGGCTTAAGCCTCGACTTCCCGATGGCACTATCAGCGGTCGCGCATGATCGCCATGGCCCGTCCTGGGATACTTGGGTCGCAGCCCTTGCCGGCAAACTCGAACCGGAACAAGCCGCAACTCTTTTTCTTCGGTGGAACGATTCCCCTGCAGCCTGGGACTTCGTCGGCCAGCAATCAATTGAGGTTCAGAAGGAATACTGGACTCGGAAACCCGTCTTTCGTCCAGCTTCGCAGGAAGATCAGCATTTCGCCTACACAAAATATACTGAGGTAGGTCGCTTTACCGCAGTCCTGGACATGGTGGCGTACAGTGAAAATCTTCTTTCAACTGTTCAGTGTGTCGAGACCTTACAAGGACTTATACAAGAACTAAGCAACGAACCTCGGAAGGTGCAGCACGTCCAGTATGAGGTCGTGCACATGATTCAGGAGTTGCAAAAGCGTGCTGATGTTGATCTTGATCAGCTTGCTGCGCTCGAATATCAATATCTCCCGATGCTGGAATTTCAAGCCGAGCCTGTTGCCCTTCATAAATTGCTTAGCACATCTGCAGAATTCTTCGTCAGCGTTGTCCGCGATGCGTTCTCGCCGGCTTCGGGAGAAAAGGAAGAAATCACGGAGGAACGCAAGCTACGTGCGCGATTGGCGTACAGATTGCTTCAATCTATAAAAGGGATGCCTAGTCTGGATAAATCCGGCGCGAATATCGATCAGTTGCGATCGTGGATTTCGGAAGTGAGGGCCCTTGCAAAGGAAGCGGATCGCGAGGCGATCGCTGACCAACAGATCGGGCAAATTCTCGCTTATGCGCCAAACGACTCTGAAGATACGGCGTGGCCTGCAAAACCGATCCGAGACTTGATTGAGGAGCTGGCTGCTCGGCATATTGAAATCGGCATCTCAGTTAGCCGCTTTAACCAGCGCGGTGTTTTTTCAAAAGCTTTATACGATGGAGGGCAACAGGAAAGAGGGCTGGCCGCTCAATATCGGAATTGGGCGGAACTCACGATCCGTTGGCCTCGAACAAGTGCGTTGCTACGGCAAATCGCAGACGACTGGAGCCGAAGTGCTGATCGCGCCGACAGCGAAGGGCAATTGGACCAATTACGCGACTAGGAACTTGCTGGACCGGCCGATGGAGGCGTGGGCTGGCGCCTTCTTCGGAACGGCCTGCGCCACCTTGCGTGCTCGTGGGCCGTGGGTTGGGGGCGTGTGGTGGAAAAAAGAGAAAAGCAGATTCCTCGGGGCAAAGAACCGCCCTCGGAATGACAAGTGTTTGGTTAGTTGGCGAGGGAGGGGACGATGGTGAAGACGGGGCGCGAGGGGAGAGGCGGACGGGGAGCGGGCGCGGAGGAAACAAATTGGGCGTGGAGGTTGCGTTGGACGCGGCGGCCCCACGTGCGGACGAAAGCGAAATTGAGGCCGCCACAGATTGCGGAACTTGCGAGCGGGATGAGGCGAGCGACCCATTTTTCCGCGGCTTCGGCGCCGAGGCGGACGGCGAGGCGCTCGACGATCATGGGCGCGATTTTTTCGACGAGACCTTTTTCGGCGAAGTCCTTGCCGAAATCGATTCCAGTGGCAGCGGCGGCGGCGAGCCAGAGTTCGCTCTTTTGCTCGTCATTGCGAAAATCAAAACCGTAGAGAAGGCAGAGCCGCTGGATCAGGCGGAGTGTGATGATTGTGAGCAGGCCGGCATCGGGAACGAGCGTAATCATTCCGCCGAGGCCGAAGCCGGCGCCTTCCAAAAGCGCGAGACGCTGGGCGTCGCGAACCAAAGCGGCGGCGACGGAGTCTAATTGTTCGACGGGAAAATTGCGGAGCTGGCGAAAATCGGCGACGTAAATTTTGTGCTTGCGCGCGAGGTAACGGCGAAAATCCTCGCGATTGATTTCGATCGATCGCATGCCGCCGCGCAGACCGAACCGGAAAAGCTTGGTGACCGAGGTGCCGATGCTCATGGCATTGTAACCCTGCTTTAGTTTAGCGCATCTTAGGGCGGTTAGGTGGGTTGGGAAGTAGCGGCGTTGATGCGGGTGCACGTCGGAGCGCTGGGCGGGCCGATTACGAATTGGCGGGTAATTTGGGAGGGTGGTCGTAAGAGCACAGGCAAGAATGCCTGTGCCACTGGGAGTTAATCGGAACGCGGCGTCGAGACTGCAGTACTACTTGACGCGGAAATGAATTTCGGTAAACTGCGATTTCTCCATGGCGACGAGCGTCCAATTCGTGCCGGCGGTTCCTCCAGCGGATCTGGAATATCCGCAGAAGGAAGCGGCGTTTTTTTACGGGCTGTTCTTGCGCGGACATTCAGCGGAACGGCTACGGCAGGATATTGAAGTGCCGCCTGCGGTGCTTGCGAAATGGCATCGCGAAGCGGAGCGCGAGCCGCAGTTGCGCGATATTTTTTCGAGAATGGTGGAATACCGGCGGCATGTGCTGGCGATTTTTGATTTGTTGGTTGGGTCGGAAGGAAATCAGCGGATTCAGTAGCGTCTTTTTTGTGGTTCCCTCGTTTGGTTCGCAGAAAAATAACCTACCAAAAACAGTAAAAACCTGTCCGTTAGTACAGGTTAAGAGCGTGCGAGGCAACCCATTTTCGGAGCTGGGATTCTAACCCCGGTTGGGGACAAGTGTCACAAAATGCAGGGGATTGCGCATTTGACGTGCTCATGGTCCAGGGGTAGAATCCACAAGTCCTAGAGGTAGAGGTGTCTCCTATCATGTCCAGGGTAATTCGTACGCTCATCTCCGGCGTTTTTGCCGTTTCCATTTCACTGCCACCGGTATCGGCGCAGCAGGCGCAAGCGCCTGCCAACGACCCAACCGCTGCGCCAGGTCCGCAAAAGCTGACCAAAGAGCAAAAGAGGAAGCAGGGGCGCGCTCTTAAGGAGCTCGACAAGCAATACAAGGAATGGCTGAACGAGGACGTCATCTACATTATTTCGCCGAATGAGCGGACGGCGTTTTTGCAACTCGATACGAACGAAGAGCGGGAACAATTCATCGAACAATTCTGGCTGCGCCGCAGCGGCAATCCGGATTTGCCGGACAACGATTTCAAGGAAGAGCACTATCGGCGCATCGCGTACGCGAACGAGCACTACGCTTCCGGCATTCCGGGCTGGAGAACAGACCGAGGACGCATTTACATCATCTGGGGACCTGCGGACGAAGTGGATTCGCATCCAACGGGC
>Ga0137410_10001250_pt1 | contig 17496 bp, 21 predicted proteins | sample CZODoug1_16funga_FD_108878 | JGI IMG/M metagenome (GOLD analysis project Ga0137410, IMG submission 108878) | Vadose zone soil fungal communities from Angelo Coast Range Reserve, California, USA - CZODoug1_16fungal (Illumina Assembly) | ecosystem: Environmental > Terrestrial > Soil > Vadose zone... | reverse complement strand
GCGGTGATCGAGGAGGTGGTGCGCTCGCTCTCCGCCGAGGAGCGCGAGCAGCTGCGCGCGGCGCTCTCCTACCCCGAGGGCACCGTCGGTGCGCTGATGGATTTCGAGCACGTCACGGTGCGCGACGACGTCACCCTCGAGGCGGTGACGCGCTACCTGCGGCGCCTGGACGAGCTGCCGGGGCACACCGACCAGCTGTTCGTCATCGACCGCTACCAGGTCCTGAAGGGTACGCTGCCGCTCGCGCGCCTGATCGTCTCCGACCTCGAGTTCGACGTGGCGCGCGTGATGGTTGCCGACGCGCTGCGCCTCAACGCCGAAGACGCCGCGAGCGAGGCGGCGAGCACGTTCGAGCGCTACGACCTGGTGTCGGCGCCGGTGGTCGACGGCGAGGGGCGGCTGATCGGCCGGCTGACCGTGAACGCCGTCGTCGACCATATCCGCGAGAAAAGCGCCGAGTCGCAACGCGCCGAAGCGGGCTTGAGCCAGGAAGAGGACGTGTTCGCGCCGGTTCTCGACAGCTTCAAGAACCGCTGGGCGTGGCTGGCGATCAACCTCGTCACCGCCTTCATCGCCTCGCGCGTGATCGGCGTATTCGAGGACTCGATCGTGCACCTCGTCGCGCTGGCGGCGCTGATGCCGATCGTCGCCGGCATCGGCGGCAACTCTGGCAACCAGACCATCACCATGATCGTGCGCGCCCTGGCGCTCGGCCAGATCCAGCCGTCTTATTGGACGAAGCTGCTCGGCAAGGAGATCGGCGTTGCGCTGCTGAACGGCGTCGTCTGGGGCGTCATGCTCGGCCTCATCGCCTACGTCTTGTACGGCAACGTCGCGCTCGGCGGCGTGATGGCGCTGGCGATGCTGCTCAATCTGGTGCTCGCGGCGCTGATGGGTGTGGCGATTCCCTGGCTGCGTTGGCGCTTCGGCCGCGATCCGGCGGTTGGCTCGTCGGTGCTGATCACCGCCTGCACCGACTCCGGCGGCTTCTTCATCTTCCTGGGGCTGGCGACGATCCTTCTCGTCTAGCGCCCGAACGAATCGTCAGGCCGCAGCGAGCGCACTGACCATAACGTAATACCCGTCGGGATCACGCAGTGCGAATTCTCTGGTGCCAGTATTTGGGTTCAAATGAGGTTCCTCTTCCAGTCCGGCGACCAGGGCGCGTGCTCGAAGCAGCGTCTCATTGAAATCGTCCACACGAAAGAACAAAAGCAGTCCATTGCCAGGCTGAGCATGATCAGGACTGGTCAGTGGTGGATGTTCGTGGGCTCCCCACTGGTGGAGGCAAAGCAGGACCGTTCCATCGGTGTCCAGGACTTGCCCGAAGTCATCATGAGCGGGATTCGTTTCCGGTTGGCCAAAGAGCGACTGATACCACCTGAAGCTGCGGGCAACATCCGCAACGCCGATGATTGTCCACGTACGCTTCATCGCTTCCTCCGCGACGCCGGGTCTACCCGGCGAAGGCGCCGCGTGCAGCGGCGAGCGTCGCTTCGATCTCGGCCGAGCCGTGCGCAGCTGAGACGAACCCCGCTTCGTACGCCGAGGGCGCGAGGTAGACGCCGCGCTCGAGCATGGCGTGGAAGAAGCGGTTGAAGCGCTCCTTGTCGCACTGCATGACCTCGGCGAAGTTGCCCGGCACGCTCGCACGGAAGTAAAGGCCGAACATGCTGCCGATCGCCTGCGCGGAAAACACGACGCCGGCTTTCTTCGCCGCGGCGGCGAGGCCCTCGACGAGCAGGCGCGTGGTGGATTCGATTTTTTCCTGGAAGTCCGGCTGCTCGACGAGCTTCAGCGTCGCCATTCCCGCCGCGACCGCGACCGGGTTTCCGGACAGCGTGCCCGCCTGGTAGACCGGGCCGAGCGGCGCGAGCTTGTCCATGATGTCGCGCCGGCCGCCCAGCGCGCCGACCGGCAGGCCGCCGCCGATCACCTTGCCGAGCGTGGTGAGATCCGGGCGGATGCCGAAGCGGGCCTGGGCGCCGCCGAGGGCGACGCGAAACCCGGTCATCACCTCATCGAGGATGAGGAGTGCGCCGTGGCGCGTGCATTCCTCGCGCAGTGCCTCGAGGAAGCCGGGCGCGGGCAGCACCAGGTTCATGTTCCCCGCGACCGGCTCGACGATGACCGCGGCAACGCTTTTCCCGTTCTGCGAAAAGAATTTCTTCATCCCGGGAATGTCGTTGTAGCTCAGCACCGCGGTGTGCGCGACGACTTCGGCGGGCACGCCGGCGGAGCTCGGGTTGCCGAAGGTGAGGGCGCCCGAGCCCGCCTTGACCAGCAGGGCGTCGGCGTGGCCGTGATAGCAGCCTTCGAATTTGACGATGGTGCTGCGGCCGGTGAAGCCGCGCGCGAGGCGGATCGCGGTCATGGTCGCCTCGGTGCCCGAGGACACCAGGCGCACAGATTCGAGCGAAGGCACGAGACGGCAGAGGGTCTCGGCGAGCTCGACTTCCGCCTGGGTCGGTGCGCCGTACGATAGTGCGTTGGCCGCCGCGGCCTGGACGGCGGCGACCACCGCCGGGTGGCCGTGCCCGGCGACCATCGGTCCCCACGAGCCAACGTAGTCGACGTAGCGTTTGCCGTCGACGTCCCAAAGATGCGCTCCGGCGGCGCGCGCGAAAAACCGCGGCGTGCCGCCGACCGCGCCGAAAGCGCGTACCGGCGAGTTGACGCCGCCCGGAATCAGCTTGCGCGCGCGCTGGAAGAGTTCGTCGTTCTTCACGTAAACAGTTTCCCATAGGCGCGGGCGCGGGCGGCGATATCGGCGGCGTCGAAGAGGTCCGAGATCACCGCCAGCAGGTCGGCGCCGGCGGCGATCACCTGCGGCGCGTTGGCGAGCGTGATGCCGCCGATCGCGCACTTGGGCACGCCGAAATCGTTCCTGAAGAGGGAAAGCGGCGCCCGAACCGCGCCGGGTTTCGTCGGCGAAGCGAACACGCTGCCGAAGGCGACGTAATCGGCGCCGGCCTTAACGGCCGAGCGCGCTAGTTCGGCTTGGTCGTAACACGACGCGCCGAGGATCTTGCTCTTCAATTTTTTTCGGGCCGCGGCAAGATCCCCGTCGTCTCGACCCAGGTGCGCGCCGTCGGCGCCGATTTTGAGTGCGAGCTGGACGTCGTCATTGACGATGAGCGGCACGCCGTGCTCGCGCGCCAACCGAGCGATTTCTTTTGCCTCGTCGAGCGTGCCGTGCTTGGTGCGGTACTGAAGGAGGGCGATGCCGCCTTCGAGAGCCGATCGCACCTTGGCGACGAGCCCTGGTCCTTCGGGCGTGATGGCGTACAGGCCTCTCACTTGCGGCGGGGGATGAACTGCCCGTCCGCCGGACGAAAACCCGCGGATAGCGATTGCCAGGTGAATTCCTGCGCCGCACGCACTGCGTCGCCGATCGCTAGCCCATGCGCGAGCTTTGCTGCGCAGGCGGAGGCGAGCGTGCAGCCCGAGCCGTGGTAGCTCCCGGGCAGGCGCGGCCAGCGATCTTCGCGCACCTTGCCGCCCGCGTCGTAGAGCGTATTCACCACGTCGCTCGTCTGCTCGTGCGTGCCGGTGACCAGCACGTAGCGGCAGCCGCGATCAAGAAGCGCGCGCTCGCCGCCAAGGCGTCGCGCTTCGACGCTGTTCGGCGTCGCCAGCGTGGCGCGCGGCATGACGAGCTCGAGCAGCGTGATGATCAAGCTGTCGCTCGCCAGCGAATCGCCGCGACCCGAGGCGAGCACCGGATCGACCACCAGCGGCACGCGCGGGTGGCTGGCGACGATCGCGGCGATGGCGCGCGCGTTCGCCTCCGAACCGAGCACGCCGAGCTTGAACGCGGCCACTTTCATTTCGGCGAGCAGCGCGGCGGCCTGGCGCTCGACCAGCGCGGCGTCGACCGCGTCGATCGAGTCGACGCCGTGCGTGTCCTGCACGGTGAGCGCGGTGACGACGGAAAGCGGATGGCAGCCGAGCGCGGCGAGCGTGAGCAGATCCGCCTGCAGTCCCGCGCCGCCCGTGGGATCGCTCGCGGCGAAGGTCAGCACGAACGGAGGCGGCGAAGACATGAGTTAAACTCCGGCCCGATTCTACAAGCGCGAACAATGACGACCGAGAACCAAGTTCAGTTCAAGACCTGGATGTGCCTGATCTGCGGCTTCGTCTACGACGAGGCGGCGGGTTTGCCCGACGAAGGCATCGCTGCAGGGACGCGCTGGGAGGACGTGCCGATGAACTGGACCTGCCCCGAGTGCGGGGCGCGCAAGGAAGATTTCGAGATGGTGGAAATCTAAACTTTCGGCGCGGCAGCGGCTCCAAGCCCATTCCAGTAAAATAAGGGGTGGGCGCATGTCCTCGGTCAACCTGACGCATCACTTCCTGATCGCCATGCCCAGCATGGCCGATCCGCACTTTTCCAAGACCCTTACCTATATCTGCGAGCACAACGACCAGGGCGCGCTCGGCCTGGTCGTGAACCGGCCGATCGACATGACGCTCAAGGCGTTGTTCGAGCGGCTGTCGCTGCAGATGCGCGATGCCAAGAGCGCCGATGCGCCGATCTACTTCGGCGGCCCGGTGCAAACCGACCGCGGCTTCGTGCTGCACGCGCCGGCAGGCGACTGGCAGGCGACGCTCAAGGTGCGCGATCTCATCGGTCTCACCACCTCCAAGGACATCCTCGAGGCGGTCGGGCGCGGCGAAGGGCCGGAGCGGATGCTGGTGACCCTGGGCTACGCCGGCTGGTCGCCCGGCCAGCTCGAGCACGAGCTGTCGCAGAACGCCTGGCTCACCGTCGAGGCGCGCGACGCCATCATCTTCGATATGCCTTCCGAGGAGCGGCTGCCGGCCGCGATGGAGCTTCTCGGTGTCGACTACGCGCGGCTGCAGGATTCGGCGGGGCATGCCTGAGAAAGGCACCGTCCTCGCCTTCGACTTCGGTCTCAAGCGTATTGGAGTTGCAGTCGGAGAGCCGGAGTTGAAGACCGCGCACCCACTGCAAGCGATCTCGAAGTTCGAGGAGATTCATTCTTTGGTGAAGGAATGGCGTCCGGCGCGTCTCGTCGTTGGGTTGCCGGTGCGCGAAGCGGGCGAGCATCCGCTGGCAAAACGCGTCGAAAAATTCGCGCGGCGGCTGGAAGGCAGCTTCCACCTGCCGGTGGCGCGAGTCGACGAGCGCTTCACCTCGGTCGAGGCGGAGAGCAGGCTGCGCGGCGTGAAGAAAAAAGCCATCGACTCCGTAGCGGCGCAGCTCATCCTGGAGCAATACTTTGATGAAGCTGCCTGAGGCCGAAGCGCTCTGTCAGCAGCTCGTGCGCGAGCTCAAGCCGCGCGTCGGGCCGAAGACCGCCATGGTCGGCCTCCATACCGGCGGGGCGTGGCTCGCCGAGCGCCTGCACAAGGAGCTGGCGATCAAGGCGCCGCTCGGGTTGATGGACATCGCGTTCTACCGCGACGACTACGCGGCGCGCGGGCTGAAGCACGATCCCAAGCGCACCACCATTCCCTTCGATGTGAACGGCGCGGAACTGCTGCTGGTGGACGATGTGCTCTTCAGCGGCCGCACCATCCGCGCGGCGATGAACGAGCTGTTCGACTACGGCCGGCCGGCGAGCATCTCGCTGGTCGTGCTGGCCGACCGCGGCGGCCGGCAGCTGCCGATCTGCGCCCAGCATGTCGGCGCGAAAGTCGAGGTGCCGGACGGCCAGCGGCTGCGCCTGAAGCGAGAGACCTCGGGCAAGCTCGTCCTCGTCCTGGAGGCCGACCGTGCCGCGTAACCCGCAGCTCAACGAGAACGGCGAGCTGCAGCACCTGCTGTCCATCGAGGGGCTGCCGCGCGAAATCCTGCTGCAGATCCTCGACACCGCGGAATCCTTCGCCGGCGTCACCGAGCGCGAGGTGAAGAAGGTGCCGCTGCTGCGCGGCAAGAGCGTCTTCAACCTCTTCTTCGAGCCCTCGACCCGCACCCGCACCACCTTCGAGATCGCCGCCAAGCGCCTCTCCGCCGACGTCATCAACCTCAACATCGCCATCTCCTCGGCGACCAAGGGCGAATCGCTGCTCGACACGGTGGCCAACCTCTCGGCGATGCAGGCCGACATCTTCGTCGTGCGCCATGCCTCGTCGGGCGCGCCGTTCCTGATCGCGCGCCACGTCAAGCCGCACGAGCACGTGGTGAACGCCGGGGATGGCCGCCACGCGCATCCGACGCAGGGCCTGCTCGATCTCTTCACCATCCGGCACTACAAGAAGGACTTCACCAAGCTGACGGTGGCGATCGTCGGCGATGTGCTGCACTCGCGCGTCGCGCGCTCGCTCATCCACGGGCTCACCACGCTCGGCGCGCCCGAGGTGCGGGTGATCGGCCCGCAGACGCTCATGCCCGCCGGCGTCGAGGCGCTCGGCGTCAAGGTGTTCCACGACATGAAAGCGGGACTCAAGGACGCCGACGTCGTGGTCATGCTGCGCCTGCAGAACGAGCGCATGCGCGGCGCGCTGCTGCCTTCGGCGCAGGAATTCTTCAAGCACTACGGGCTGACGCTCGACAAGCTCGCGGTCGCGCGCCGGGACGCGATCGTGATGCATCCCGGGCCGATGAACCGCGGCGTCGAGATCGACTCCAACGTCGCCGACGGGCCGCACTCGGTGATCCTGCCGCAGGTCACGTTCGGCATCGCGGTGCGCATGGCGGTGATGAGCATCGTGGCAGGAAACTGATGAAGCTTCAGATCAAGAACGGACGTGTCGTCGACCCCGCCAGCGGCAAGGATTCGGTTGGCGATGTCTACGTCGCCGACGGAAAGATCGCCGAAGCGTTCTCGAAGGCAGACAAGACGATCGATGCGAAAGGCCTGGTGGTCTCGCCCGGCTTCATCGATCTCTCGGCGCGCCTGCGCGAGCCGGGCTTCGAATACAAGGCGACCCTCGAGTCCGAGATGAACGCGGCCGTCGCAGGCGGCGTGACCAGCCTCGCCTGCCCGCCGGACACCGATCCGCCGCTCGACGAGCCGGGCCTGGTCGACATGCTGCGCCGGCGGGCGAAATCGCTCGAGCGCGCGCGCGTCTACCCGATCGGCGCGCTGACCGTGAAGCTCGAAGGAAGCGCGCTTACCGAAATGGGCCAGCTCGCCGACGCCGGCTGCGTCGCTTTCTCGCAGGCGAACGCGCCGCTTCCCGACACGCAGGTGCTGTGGCGCGCGCTGCAATACGCCGCGACCTTCGGTTTCTCCACCTGGCTGCGCGTCGAGGATGCGTGGCTGGCCAAGAGCGGCGTCGCGCATGACGGCGAAGTGGCGACGCGCCTCGGCCTGCCCGGCATTCCGCCGTTCGCGGAGACGATCGCGCTTGGGACCCTGCTTGAACTGGTCAGGGCTACCCGCGCGCGGGTCCACGTCTGCCGCCTTTCCAGCGCCGGCGCCGTGGAGATGATGCGCGCGGCGAAGAAGGAGGGGCTGCCCGTCACCTGCGACGTCGGCATCCATCATGTCCACCTCTGCGACATGGACCTCGGCTACTTCGACTCGAACTGCCGTCTCGATCCGCCGCTGCGCAGCCAGCGCGACCGCGACGCACTCGTGCAGGGGCTCGTCGGCGGGGTCATCGATTGCGTCTGCTCGGACCACACGCCGGTGGACGACGACGGCAAGCACCTGCCGTTCGCCGAGGCGGAAGCGGGCGCGACCGGCCTCGAGCTGCTGCTGCCGCTGACGCTCAAGTGGGGCGCGGCGAGCAACCTGAATCTCGCCGCGACGCTCGCTCGCATCACTTCGCAGCCCGCGCGCATTCTCGGCACGGCTTCCGGCAAGCTGACGGTCGGAGCGCCGGCCGACATCGCGATCTTCGATCCGCAGGCGCCGCTGCGCATCAGCGCCGAAACGCTGAAGAGCCAAGGCAAGAACACGCCGTTCTTCGGCCACGAGCTGCAGGGGCGGGTGCGGACCACGATCGTCGCCGGCAACGTCGTCTACGAGGGATGAAGGCGCTCAGGGTCGCGCTCGTGCTCGCGCTCCTCGCGGGATGCGCCTCGACCGACAGGAAAGGCGGCTACTACAAGGATGACGGGCCGGGCGCGAAGCCGCCGGCGAACATCGACGGCATCACCGACGCGGCGCCGCGCGTCGAGCCGCTGCACAAGTTCGCCAACCGGCCGTACAGCGCGCTCGGCAAGAACTACACGCCGCTCACCTCCGTGCAGTCGTTCAAGCAGCGCGGCCTGGCGAGCTGGTACGGCAAGAAATTCCACGGACAGAAGACCGCGAGCGGCGAGCTCTACGACATGTACAAGATGACTGCCGCGCACCCGACGCTGCCCATCCCGAGCTACGTGCGAGTCACCCGCGTCGCCAACGGCAAGAGCGTCGTCGTGCGCGTCAACGACCGCGGTCCCTTTCATGCGCAGCGGGTCATCGACCTCTCCTACGTCGCCGCCTACAAGCTCGGCTACATCCAGGCGGGCAGCGCCGAGGTGACGCTCGAGGCGATCGTCCCGGGCCAGGTGCGCGCCGACGCGCGCTAACCTGGCCTTATAATCCGCTCCTTTTTCGTGCGGCAAATCATGCGCTTCGTCGTCCTCCTCCTGTGCAGCATCGCCGCGGCGCAGGCCGCCGCGCCGCAGCCGCCGTCGGTCATCGGCCGCTCATGGATGGTCGGCGACCTGTCGAGCGGCCAGTTGCTCGCCTCGCACATGGCCGACGAGCGCATCGAGCCGGCGTCGCTCACCAAGCTGATGACCGCTTACGTGGTGTTCGGCGCGTTGCGCGAGAAGAAGATCTCGCTCGGCCAGCAGGTGAAAGTGTCGGTGCGCGCCTGGCGCGCGCCGGGCTCGCGCATGTTCATCGATCCGCGCCGCCCGGTAACCGTCGACGAGCTGATCCGCGGCATGGAGGTGCAGTCGGGCAACGACGCCTGCATCGCGCTCGCCGAGGCGGTGGCCGGCTCGGAGGAAGTGTTCGCACAGATGATGAACCGCGAGGCCGAGCGGCTCGGCCTGAAGAACACGCGCTTCGTCAATGCCACCGGCCTGCCCGATGCGAAGCACTACAGCACCGCCGCCGATCTCTACAAGCTGAGCGCTGCGTTGATCCGCGACTTTCCGGGCGAATACGCGCAGTACTACGCGCTGAAGGAGTTTCGCTACAACAACATCACCCAGCCGAACCGCAATCGCCTGCTGTGGCTCGACGCGACCGTCGACGGCGTCAAGACCGGTCACACCGAGGCCGCCGGCTACTGCCTGATCGCCTCCTCCAAGCGTGGCCCGCGGCGGCTGCTGTCGGTGCTGCTCGGCGGCACCTCGGAAGGCGGGCGCGCGCAGGAGTCGCTCAAGCTCCTCAACTGGGGCTTCCAGTTCTTCGACAGCGTCAGGCTCTACGGCCAGGGCGATGCGGTGAAATCGCTGCAGGTCTACAAGGGCGTGGCGAACGCGGTGAAGGTCGGCTCGGAAAGCGAGCTGCTCGTGACCGTGCCCAAGGGCGAGAAGGACAAGCTCAAGGCCGAGCTGGTGTCGCAACAGCCGCTGATCGCGCCGCTCGCGAAAGGGCAACAGATCGGCACGCTGCGCGTCACGTTCGACGGTAAACCCTACGCCGAGTATCCGCTGGTCGCTCTCGAGGGCGTCGGCGCAGCGGGTTTGCTCGGCCGCGCCTGGGATACACTCAAGCTGTGGTTCCAGTGAAGCGCGACATGGTTTTCCTGAATGGCGAGCTGCTGCCGCTCGAAGAAGCGAAGGTGCCGGTGCTCGACCGCGGCTTCATCTTCGGCGACGGCGTCTACGAGCTGGTCCCGGTGTACTCGCGCGTCGCGTTCCGCCTCGACGAGCACCTGGCGCGCCTCGAGCGCAGCCTGGGCGAAGCGAAGATCCGCAATCCGTACTCGCGCCCGCGCTGGCGCGAAATCATCTATCAGCTGGTCGACGCGCAGCCGTTCGAGGACCAGGGCGTGTATTTCCAGGTGACGCGCGGCGTCGCCAAGCGCGATCACGCTTTCCCGCGCGACATCCAGCCGACCGTGTTCATGATGGCGAACCCGCTCGTCAACCCGCCGCGCGCGCAGGTCGACGCGGGCGGCCCCGCAGTGAGCGCGCAGGACAACCGCTGGCTGCGCTGCGACATCAAGTCGATCTCGCTGCTCGGCAACGTGCTGGCGCGGCAGATCTCGGCGGAAGCGGGCGCGGCGGAGACGATCCTGTTCCGCGACGGCAAGCTCACCGAGGCCTCCGCCTCCAACGTGTTCATCGTCAAGCGCGGCGTGATCGTCTCGCCGCCGAAGTCTTCGCTCATCCTGCCCGGCATCACCTACGACGTGGTGACGGAGCTGGCGCGGGCGAACGGCATGCCGCTCGAATTCCGCGAAGTGCCCGAGGCGGAGGTGCGCGCGGCCGACGAAATCTGGGTGACCTCATCTTCGAAGGAAGTCCTCGCCATCGTCTCGCTCGACGGCCGCAAGGTCGGCGACGGCAAGCCGGGGCCGCAGTTCCGCCGCATGTACGAGCTCTACCAGGAGTTCAAGCGCAGCGTGATGCGCGCCGGCAAGCGGGAGGCACTGTCGGCGTAGCGATGGTCGAGGGCTCGCCGCTCGCCTTTCCCTGCGACTTCCCCATCAAAGTCATGGGCCGCAAGCAGGCAGGCTTCGCCCAGGAAGTGATGGACGTGGTGCTGAGGCACGCGCCGGATTTCGACGCCGCGACGATGGAAATGCGGCCCAGCCGCCAGAACCGATACCTGAGCATCACCTGCATCGTGCGCGCGACTTCGCGCGAGCAGCTCGACGCCCTGTATCAGGAGCTGTGCGACCATCCCGGCGTGGTGATGGTGCTATGACCGTCGTCGACGCAATCGCCGTCAGACAATTGGGCCTGACCCAATATGGCGATGTGCTGCAGGACATGCGCGCCTTTACGCGCAGCGTGCATACCACCGAGGAGATCTGGCTCACCGAGCACGAGCCCGTCTACACGCTCGGACAAGGGGCGGCCGATCGCAAGGTGGCCAACGCAATCCCCGTCGTGCGCAGCGACCGCGGCGGCGACATCACTTATCACGGCCCCGGGCAGATCGTGCTCTACGCGCTCATCGACCTGGCCGGGCGCGGCATCAAGGTCAAGCGCCACGTCTGGCTCCTCGAACAGGCCGTCATCGAGCTCGTCGGCGGCGAGCGCCGGCCGGGCGCTCCGGGCGTGTATGTCGACGGCGCGAAGATCGCGGCGCTCGGCATCCGCGTGGTGCGCGGCCGCGCCTATCACGGCCTCTCGCTCAACGTCGATATGGATCTCTCGCCGTTCTCGGCGATCGATCCGTGCGGATATCCGGGTTTGAAGGTCACGCAGATGAAGGATCTCGGTCTGTCCACCGATCGCGTCGGCGAGCGGCTGAGCGAGATCCTGATCGAGAAACTGGATGCGTGAAGCCGGCGTAAAAGAGAAGGGCGCGAAGAAGACGATCAGGATCGTCCCCCAGGCGACCGTCCTGCCCAAGCCCGCCTGGATCCGCGTCCGCGCCGCGAGCCCCAACTCCCGCTTCCACGAGATCAAGGACATCCTGCGCGAGCAGAAGCTGCACACCGTCTGCGAGGAAGCGTCCTGCCCGAACATCGCCGAGTGCTTCGGCAAAGGCACCGCGACCTTCATGATCCTCGGCGACGTCTGCACGCGCCGCTGCCCGTTCTGCGACGTCGCGCACGGCCGGCCGCTGCCGCCCGACGCGGATGAGCCGCGCCACCTCGCCGAAACAATCGCCCTTTTGAAATTGAAATACGTCGTCATCACCAGCGTCGACCGCGACGACCTGAAGGATGGCGGCGCGCAGCATTTCGTCGACTGCATTACTGCCGTCCGGAAGGCGTCGCCGCAGACCACCATCGAAACGCTCGTGCCGGATTTCCGTGGCCGGCTGGATCGCGCGCTCGCCGTTCTCGACACCGCGCCGCCCGACGTGATGAACCACAACCTGGAAACCGTGCCGCGCCTGTACAAGCAGGCGCGTCCTGGCGGGGACTACCGCCACTCCCTTGCCTTGTTGAAGAGATTCAAGGAACGACACCAAAGCGTTCCGACCAAATCGGGACTGATGGTCGGTCTCGGCGAGACCGACGACGAAATCCTCGCCGTGATGCGCGACCTGCGCGCGCACGATGTCGACATGCTGACGATCGGTCAGTACCTGCAGCCGTCGCCGCACCACCTCGCCGTGGAACGCTACGTGCCGCCCGAGGTATTCAAGGTTTTTGAAAGAGAAGCTTCCCTGATGGCGTTCAAGCACGCCGCGGTCGGTCCGCTGGTGCGATCCTCCTACCATGCCGATCAGCAAGCCCACGAAGCCGGTATCGCTCAAGGCGCTTGACGCGCCGCCGCGCGCGCGAGCGTCCAGCTATCCCGAGAAGTTTCGCGCACGAGTCGAGGGGCGCGAGAAGCGGCCGCTCGGCGATCTCTTCGGTCTCACCAACTTCGGCGTCAACCTGACGCGCCTCGCGCCCGGTTCGCAGTCGGCGCTGCGCCACGCGCACGCCAGGCAGGACGAATTCGTCTACATCCTGGAGGGCCGGCCGACGCTGATCACCGATGCGGGCGAGACCGAGCTCGAGCCGGGAATGTGCGCGGGGTTCAAGGCGGGAACCGGCGACGGACATTACCTCGCCAACCGCTCGAAGCGGGATGTTCTCTACCTGGAAATCGGCGACCGCACGCGGGGCGACAGCGCGACCTACCCGGACGAAGACCTGCAGGTGGTGCAGGACGCCGAGGGCAACTGGCGCTACCTGCACAGGGACGGCACGCCTTACTAAGCTAGGAGTCGAGCGCCTTTTCCACCAGGGCGTGGAACTCCGCCCAGTCGGGCTCGCCGATATACTCCTTCAGCACCCGCCCGTTCTTGTCGATGAGGAAGCTGGTCGGCGTGATGCGTACGCGGCCGAACTGCCTGGCGATGTCGCCGTTGCCGTCGAGCGCCACCTTGAAGGGCAGGGCACGTTTCTGCGTGAAGGCGGCGACCGAGTTCGGGTGGTCGGACTGCACCGCCACCGCCACCATCTCGTAGCCGCGCGGCGCGAACTTGCGGTAGGTGTCGATCATCTTCGGCATCTCCTGGACGCAGGTCGTGCACCAGGTTGCCCAGAAATTGACCAGCACCACCTTGCCGCGCAGGTCGGACGTGGAAAAGTTCTCGCCCGAGAGTGCCGTGAACTGCACCTCTGGCGCCGCTGGCCGCGGCACGAGCGCGAAGGCGACCGCCCCGGCGATGGCGATGGCGATGGCGGCGAGGAGGACTTTCGCTTTCATCAGACCGCTATTGTGCCGCGTCCGCTGGCGTTGTCATGGGACGCTGGCCGTGGCAGCCATAGGCCGGGCGGAACACTAGTGCGCCTTGTCCCAGTTCTCGCCGACGCCGACCTCGACGATGAGCGGCACGTCGAGCTCCGCGACCGATTGCATCAGATCGACGAGTTTTTCTTTGATACGGTCCAGCTCGTTTTCCGGCACTTCCAGCACCAGCTCATCGTGTACCTGCATGATGAGCAGTGATTTCAGCTTTGCTTCATACAGGTACTTCTGCACCGCGATCATGGCGAGCTTGATGAGATCCGCGGCGGTGCCCTGCATCGGCGCGTTGATCGCCGCGCGCTCGGCGGCTTGCCGCCGCACGGGCGCGCCGCTCTTCAGCTCCGGCAGCCAGAGCCGCCGGCCGAACACCGTCTCGACGTAGCCGACCTCTTTCGCTTTCTTGCGCGTCTCGTCCATGTAGCGTTTCGCACCGGGGAAGCGCGCGAAGTAGCGCTCGACATAGGTCTGCGCCGTGCCGCGGTCGATATTGAGGTTCTGCGCCACGCCGAAGGACGACATGCCGTAGATCAAGCCGAAGTTGATCACCTTGGCCACGCGCCGGTGGTCGGGCTCCACCTTGTCGAGCGGCACGCCGAAGACCTCTGCCGCGGTGGCGCGGTGCACGTCTTCGCCTTCGCGGAAGGCGCGGCGCAGGTTCTCGTCGCCCGAGAGGTGCGCCATGATGCGGAGCTCGATCTGGGAGTAGTCGGCCGAGACGATCCTGGATCCGGGCGGGGCGATGAAGCATTCGCGGATGCGCCGGCCCGCCGGGGTGCGGATGGGGATGTTCTGCAGGTTGGGATCGTTCGACGAGAGGCGTCCGGTCACCGCGGTGGTCTGCGAGTAGTTGGTGTGCACCCTGCCGGTCTTCGCGTTCACGCTCCTCGGCAGCTTGTCGGTATAGGTCGACTTGAGCTTCGACAGCGCGCGGTGCTCGAGGATGAGGCGCGGCAGCGGGTGGTCGAGCGCCAGCTCGGCGAGCGAATCCTCGTCGGTCGAGGGCTGTCCCGACGGCGTCTTCTTCTTCACCGGCAGCTTCTGCCGCTCGAACAGGATCTCCTGGATCTGCTTCGGCGAGCCGAGGTTGAAGGGCTGGCCGGCGGCGGCGTACGCGTCCTGTTCCTTTTGCAGCATTTCCCTGCCGAGCTCGTGGCTCTGCGCCTCGAGCTTCCCCCGATCGAGCAGCACGCCGTTCCGCTCCATGCGGAAGAGCACCGGCAAGGCAGGGATCTCGATCTCGCCATAGACGCGCTTCAGCTTCGCGTCCTGCTCGATCTGCGGATACAGCAGTTCGTGCAGCGCGAGGACGCAGTCGGCCCTCTCCGCCGCATACGCGGTGGCGCGCTCGACGCTCACCGAGGCGAAGGGAATGCGTGACGCGCCCTTGCCGGCGATCTCCTCGTAGCTGAGCGTGGTCCAGCCGCGGTGCCGCTGCGCGAGCATGCCGAGGTCATGGCGCTCGTGCACCTCGAGCACGTACGACTCGAGTTGCACGTCGTGCACGCAGCCGGCGAGGGCAATCCCGTGGTTGGCGAGAAGGTGCGAATCGCGCTTCACGTTCTCGCCGACCTTCCTGCAGTCCGTGCGTTCCAGCCATGGCTTGAGAACCTTCACGGCGTCGAGCTGCGGCGCCACGCCCGGGTAGTCGTGCGCGAGCGGCAGGTAAACCGCCTCGTCCGAGAGCGCAAAAGCGAGTCCGACCAGCGTCGAGGTCATCGGCTCGTCGCCCGAGCCGAGCGCGGCGAAGCCGGCGATGTCGGCAGACTCCAGCCTGCGGACCAGCTCACGCAGCTCGTCCTCGGTCGTAATGGTGCGGGTGCGTCGCTTCTGCGCCGCCGCCACGGGCGCAACCGGTGCCGGTGCCAGCGCCGTCGGCTCGGAAGCGGGGGCGTTGTCGACCTCTTTCAGCATGCCCTTGAAGCCGAAGCGCTCGTATTGCGCTCGCTGACTTTCCGGATTCATTTCGAATTCGCTGAGCTTCTCGAAGGGAATCGGCAGCGGCACGTCGCGCTTCACAGTCAGGAGCTCGCGCGCCTTGGGCAGCCAGTCGACAATTTTCCGCAGGTTCTCGCCGCGCATTCCCGTTATTTCAGCCGAATGCAGAAGCAGATTGTCGAGCGAGCCGTACTGCTTGAGCCACTTCGCCGCGTACCCCGGCCCGACGCCGTCGACCCCGGGGATGTTGTCGATCGCATCGCCCACCAGCGTCAGGTAGTCGACGATCCTGTCCGGCGGCACGCCGAACTTCTGCGTCACGCCCGCGACGTCGAGCTTCTCGTTCGACATGGTGTTGATCCAGAGCGTGCGCTCGTCGACGAGCTGCGTCAGGTCCTTGTCGCCGGTGGAGATGACGGTGCGCCAGCCGCGGCGCTTCGCCTCCTCGGCGAGGGTGGCGATGACGTCGTCGGCCTCGACGCCCGCGACGCACAGCAGCGGCCAGCCGATCGCCTTCACCGCCTCGTGGAGCGGCTCGATCTGGCGCGACAGGTCGTCGGGCATCGCGCTGCGCGTCGCCTTGTAGTCCGGATAGACCTCGTCGCGGAAGGTCTTGCCCTTGGCGTCGAACACGCAGGCGCGCGCCTGCGCCTTATAATCAGTCGCGAGTTTGCGCAGCATGTTCAGCACGCCATAGAGGGCGCCGGTCGGCTCTCCGGTCTTCGGGCTCCTCAGCTCGGGCAGCGCGTGGAACGCGCGGTAGAGGTACGACGAGCCATCGACCAGCAGCAGTGTCTTTTCAGGATCTCCCGACATGAGCAACGCAAAGATAATGAAGCCGGCCGGACTTGGCCACGAGATTTCGCCGCGCGAGGCGTGGAAGCTGTTCGGCATTATGGCGGAGTTCTTCGAGGCGACCGAGCGCCTGCAGGGCATCCGCCCGGCGGTTTCGATGTTCGGCAGCGCGCGCGTCAAGGAGGGCTCGGCCTACTACAAGCTCGCCGAGGAAACCGCGCGCCTGCTCTCCGACGCGGGCTTCGCCATCGTCTCCGGCGGCGGGCCCGGCGTGATGGAAGCGACCAACAAGGGCGCGTTCCACGGCAACGGCCTCGCGGTCGGCCTCAACATCGACCTGCCGCACGAGCAGGCCTCGAACCGCTTCCAGCACATCAGCCTGCGCTTCAAGCACTTCTTCGCACGCAAGGTGATGTTCGCCAAGTTCGCCACCGCCTTCGTCGTCATGCCCGGCGGCTACGGCACGCTCGACGAGCTGTTCGAGGCGCTGACGCTGGTGCAGACCGGCAAGACGCGGCAGATGCCGATCATCCTCGTGCACGAGCCGTTCTGGCGCGGCCTCATCGACTGGTGCAAGAGCCGCCTGATCGAGGAGGGGATGATCGACGCCAGCGACATCGGCCTGGTGCAGGTCTGCAACGAGCCGAAGGAAGTGGTCGACGCGATCTTCGCGTTCTACGAGAAGCGCGGCTTCGAGCCGTCCCCGGCCGAGCGCGAAGTGATGCTCAACCTCTAGTAGTAAAATCGCTCCTTCATGCGGCGTTTCGTGCTCCTTTTGGCGTTCCTGTCGCTCAACGCCATGGCGCAGCGCAAGCCGCCCGCGATGGAGCCGATTCCCGAGCCGCCGCCGCCGCCCGAGCCGGGCGTCGAGCAACCCGAGGTGCGTATCCCGGTGCCGAGCGGCGACAAGGTGGAGGAGATCCGCGAAGGCGGGCGCGTGGTGATGCTCAAGGTCACGCCGAAGAACGGCAAGCCGTACTACCTGGTCGACACCACCGGCGCCGGCCAGTGGCAGCGCCGCGAGACGCTCGACGACGGCATCCGCGTGCCGATGTGGCCCATCTGGATCTTCGACTGATTGTCGGTCTATACCCCTGTCTCTGAAAGCGAGCTGGTTGCCTGGCTCGGCAACTACTCGGTCGGCACGCTCGCGGCTTGCGAGCCGATCAAGGCCGGCATCGAAAACAGCAACTATTTCGTCACCACCAGCCAGGGACGATACGTGCTCACGCTGTTCGAGCGCCTGCCCGCGCAGGAGCTGCCGTTCTATCTCGACCTCATGGCGCACCTCGCGCGCCATGGCATTCCCTGCCCGGCGCCGATCGCCGACCTGCAGGACCGCTACCTGCAGCACCTCAATGGCAAGCCGGCCGCGCTGGTGACGCGGCTGCCGGGCCGCTCGCTCGAGAATCCGGGCGAGCGCGAGTGCGGCGAGCTCGGCGCGCTGCTCGGGCGCCTGCATCTCGCCGGGCGCTCGT
>Ga0137410_10001249_pt1 | contig 17497 bp, 15 predicted proteins | sample CZODoug1_16funga_FD_108878 | JGI IMG/M metagenome (GOLD analysis project Ga0137410, IMG submission 108878) | Vadose zone soil fungal communities from Angelo Coast Range Reserve, California, USA - CZODoug1_16fungal (Illumina Assembly) | ecosystem: Environmental > Terrestrial > Soil > Vadose zone... | reverse complement strand
CGTCACAGTAAGGGAGCCCTTCATTAACCGGCAAGGCCTCCCGCGCCGACATAATTTTGGCGAAGTTTACGCAAAACCGCCGGTAACGAGTGTGCAGCCACCGGTCTTCAAGGCCCGGTTTGCCCAATCGCCCCAGGGTGGGCCGTGTTCCAGTTTGAATTTTTTGGTTCGTGACACAACGGGGCTCGGGGTTTGTACTTACAAACCCCGAACTGAATAGGTCAAAAATTCAAGCGGGAACACGGCGAAACCAAAGTTAAGGTTAAAAGGAGCTGGAGGATCGTCTATGCAAACCTGGCTGAGCAATGCCTGGTCACAAGGTTGTAGCGCCCTGAACAAGGCCATCGCGGCCGCAGGGCTGTTGTTACTAAGCGGTTCTGCGGCGCTCGCGCAATCCCACGAAGCGGGCGGCGAAGCCAATCTCAAGCTTCCCGACCTCTCCAAAGTTTCGTTTCTCGGCGTCAACGGTCACAAACTCCTCCTCTTCGGCTTGCTCGTTTGCGTGTTTGGCCTGCTCTTCGGCCTCGCCATCTATCGCCGCCTCAAGAATCTCCCCGTTCACCGCACCATGAAGGAGATCTCCGAACTCATCTACGAAACCTGCAAAACCTATCTCGTAACGCAGGGCAAATTTCTGATGCTCCTCTGGGTCTTCATCGCCATCGTCATCGTTCTCTATTTCGGCTGGCTCTCGCCCGTTCCCGGCAAATCCGTCTGGCTCACCTTACCCATCATTCTCTTCTTCAGCTTGGTCGGCATCGCCGGCAGCTACGGTGTCGCCTGGTTCGGCATTCGCGTCAACACCTTCGCCAACTCCCGCACCGCATTCGCCAGCCTCCGCGGCAAACCGTATCCGATCTATCACACGCCGCTCGAAGCAGGCATGAGCATCGGCATGATGCTCATCAGCGTCGAGCTCCTCATGATGCTGCTCATTCTTCTCTTCATCCCCGGCGACTACGCCGGCCCCTGCTTCATCGGTTTCGCGATCGGCGAATCTCTCGGCGCTGCTGCCCTTCGAATCGCTGGCGGTATCTTCACCAAAATCGCCGACATCGGCTCCGACCTAATGAAAATCGTCTTCAAAATTAAAGAAGACGACGCGCGCAACCCTGGCGTCATCGCCGATTGCACTGGCGACAACGCGGGCGACTCCGTTGGCCCCAGCGCGGACGGCTTCGAAACCTACGGCGTCACCGGCGTCGCGCTAATCACATTCATTCTTCTCGCGGTCAAGAGCCCGACCTTGCAGGTCCAGTTGCTCGTCTGGATCTTCGTCATGCGCATCGTCATGCTCATCGCCAGCGCCCTCGCTTACTTCATCAATGGCGTCATTGCCAAAGCGAAATACGGCAACGCCGACAAAATGAACTACGAAGCGCCGCTGACATCGCTCGTCTGGATTACTTCCTTCGTCTCCATCGCCCTGACCTACGTGATCTCTTCCAAAATCATTCCGACGCTCGGCGGCGATCCTTCGCAATGGTGGAAGCTCGCCACAATCATTTCCTGCGGCACGCTCGCCGGTGCCATCATTCCCGAGCTCGTAAAAGTCTTCACCTCCACCGAATCGCGCCACACCAAGGAAGTCGTCACCTCCGCCGAACAAGGCGGAGCGTCGCTAGGCATTCTTTCGGGTTTCGTCGCAGGCAACTTCTCGGCCTATTACATCGGCTTGGCGATGGTCCTCCTAATGTCTGTCGGCTATCTCATCAGCACGATGGGACTCGAACATCAAATGCTTGCCCCGGCTGTATTTGCCTTTGGGTTGGTGGCCTTTGGGTTTCTCGGCATGGGGCCGGTCACCATTGCCGTGGATTCCTACGGCCCGGTAACCGACAACGCCCAATCGGTCTACGAGCTTTCGCTGATCGAGCAAGTTCCCAACATCAAGCAGGAACTAAAGAAGGACTACAACATCGACGTCAACTTCGAGCGCGCCAAGGAAATGCTCGAAGCCAACGACGGCGCGGGCAACACTTTCAAAGCCACGGCGAAACCTGTGCTCATTGGCACGGCAGTCGTCGGCGCCACCACCATGATCTTTTCCATCATCATGGCGCTCACCCACGGCCTAACCGAAAACGTCAATAACCTTTCGCTTCTCCACGCGCCATTCGTCCTGGGCCTCGTCACCGGCGGCGCCATGATCTATTGGTTCACCGGCGCATCCACGCAGGCAGTCACCACTGGCGCTTACCGCGCCGTCGAATTCATCAAAGCCAACATCAAGCTCGAAGGCGTCGAAAAAGCCTCCGTCGCCGACAGCAAAAAAGTCGTCGAAATCTGCACCAAGTACGCGCAAAAGGGCATGCTCAACATTTTCATCGCCGTCTTTTTCGCAACGCTGGCCTTTGCCTTCGTCGAGCCGTTCTTCTTCATCGGCTATCTCTTCTCCATCGCCATTTTCGGCCTCTATCAAGCCATCTTCATGGCTAACGCCGGCGGCGCATGGGACAACGCCAAGAAAATCGTCGAAGTCGAACTCAAACAAAAAGGCACGCCGCTCCACGACGCCACCGTCGTCGGCGACACCGTCGGCGATCCTTTCAAGGACACCTCCCCCGTCGCCCTCAACCCAGTCATCAAATTCACAACTCTCTTCGGCCTCCTCGCCGTCGAGCTGGCCGTCCAACTCACCGCCTCCCAAGGCAGCACCATGACGCACATCCTGGCCGCCGTCTTCTTCTTGGTGTCGCTAACCTTCGTCTACCGCTCCTTCTACAAAATGCGCATCGGCGCCGACGCCAAACTCTGACGCAGTTTCCAGTGGCGGGTCAGTTTGAATTTTATTGATCGTGACAAAATGCGTCGAAATTCAAACTGACCTGCCATTCGGCTTGGCTGAACACAAAAAAAACGCCCCAAACCGGGGCGCCTTTTCGTTGTAGCGGCCGCCTTTTCACCCCGAGCGTAGTCGAGGGGCCGAGGCGGGCCTTCTCTAACAGCTTGTTGAAAAAACCCACGGCTTGTCATTCCGAGGGCGGTTTGTGCCCGAGGAATCTGCTTTTTCCTTACGATTGTAGCGAACAGCAGATTCCTCGATACGTTCGGAATAGCGGCTTGAGACAGTTTTGCAACGAGCTGCTAAATGTAGTGGCCGATCTTTAGATCGGCGTTTTCCTGTCCCCTTATTGCGATTCCAACCTGTGGAAGCCTATTCCGGCTTTTTGATCTCGACCGTAGCTTGCTCGATGCTTCCTTCGACAAGTTCGGTTTTGACTTCGGACTTTTGCCCGGCGAGCAGAACAACGTCGGTCTCGAAAGTGCGATAACCAGGCAGCGCGATTCTGACGTGGTGCTTTCCCGGACTAACCAACAGCGTATGGAACTTTCCGCCCATCTCGCTGGCGTGTCCAATGTAACGATCATCCAGAAAAACGGCGGCGCGTTTCGGTTGAACGGTCAGCTTGAGCGTCGCCGTGATATCCGCTGTCCGCGCGCCGGGAAGCATTTTCATGGACACCTGAACCGATTGCAGCTGTCCAGGCTCCACGACAATCTGCTTCACCAGATCGGCATACCCTCCTTGACGAATCGAGATCTCGTGCTTGCCAGGAAGGAGCAAGACCTTTTTATGGCCTTTCAGTTCCTTTACATAGCCCACGTAGTCGCCATCGATCCAGACGCCCGAATCGCGGTCCACACTCGTGTCGCCCTGGAACGCAACCTCGCCCAGGACTTTGCTGTCTTGTGCCGTCAAATCCGGAATCATGAAGAAAAACTGAATCGATGCGAGCAAAGCCACTGCGGAGAGGAACCCAAGTTTCTTGCACATATCGCCCCCTTGATTGGGGTGGGACACCATCGTAACCCCGCAGGTTGCCAATTGTCCGCCAAAATCTCAGCCTCACAATAGGCCAAAATTCAAACTGACCCATTAATCCGTTGCGCATCTGCTTGACGGCCCCGTTCATTCTGCGTATACTTATCCCCGTAGATAACTGCGCCTCGGAAGCGGGAGACCTCTCCCGCTTTTTTGTTTTTCAGCGGTCTCAATCGCGCAATGCGCGCATCACGCGCCGATTCTTCCCATTTCATTTGGCTCCCAGCCTCTCGAAAGCCGAACCATGTCCACCAAGCAAGGTATTCTCGACGGTATTCCCGTTGTCACCGCTAGTCTCGCTCGCGTCCCGACCCGCTCCGAATTCATCTCCCTGACCGGAATTTCCGAGTACTACATCACCCGCTTCTTCCCTTCATGGCACGACGCCGTTCGAGCCGCCGGTCTTCAGCCTCGCTTCTTGAACGTGCCGCTCGATGACACCGAACTCCTCAAAGACTGGGGCGACGTCGCACAAAAACTTCGAGCCGCGCCTTCCCGTCGCGCCTATCGCCGTGACGGAAAATACGATCTCCGCACACTCGAAAGGCGCTTCGGCCGCTGGTCGCTCATCCCTCGTGCCTTCGCCGATTTCGCCAGAGATAAACCGGAGTGGTCCGGTGTCCTATCGCTTCTTCCCGCGCCCAACGAGTCCCAAAGCAGCGTCTACACAAGAGCAGTCGCGCCAACTCCCCGCCCTCAACAGCAGCACGCGCTAGAAAAGACCTTCCCACCTATGGCAATCCTCTCGACTTCCACAAGATGCGTCACGAACCGGTAAACGAACAAGGTGTCGTCTTGCTCTTCGGGATGCTCGCGGCAGAGCTAAGCTATATCGTCGAAGCCGTGCAGAACGGATTTCCCGACTGCGAAGCAAAGCGGCGCATCAGTCCGACGCGCTGGCAGCGCGTCCTCATCGAATTTGAATTCGAGAGCCGCAATTTCCGCGACCACGGTCATCCCGCCACCGGCTGCGACATCATCGTCTGCTGGCGCCACAACTGGCCCAACTGCCCTCCCCACCTCGAAATCGTCGAACTCTGCAGCGTCCTTACGGGCACCAACGCACGCATCATGGCGTCAAACGATTGAGATCAGCGTGGTTCAGTCGTACATTATCCCTATGAAAGCTGCGCCGGTTTGGGCGTTCCTCTTCCTGTTCGTCGGCTTGGTCGCCACGGGCGCACAGGATCGCTCAAAATCCAAACAGGATTGGTTCGATGTACCGCTCAAAAAGACGACTGTGGACTTCGGGCCATCTTTCGATAAACCATCTGACACGAGCCCAGCGTGGCAGTGGAGCGCTTACCGGCGTGCTCGCAACACCCTGACCTGCTACTGGTTCCCGTCTCTAATGGTCAAAGAATATGACATCAGCCAGAAAGGCGCGGACTGGATTTCGTTAACCCGTATTCAACCAAACGCGCGCCCCGAATGTACGCTATCTCACGTCCCCGGAGAGAGAGTCTTTGCACAAGGGGATGAGTGGTTTGGCTATTTCTCTGGGGTAAAAGGCAACTTTGTATTCCTCGGCGCAGCCGACGGTACCGACGGCGGAATTCGGTTTGCCGTATACGACTCAAGAACGGGAAAGAAACTCTTCGAGGACGCCGATTGCTTGATGTGCATGCATCTGAAAAAGAATGGGCAGGCGCCTCTATCTGCTCCCTTTAACCGGATGCGGATCAGCAGAGCTCTAAGCGGAGCAATTACGCTGAAGTACATGCGGGTCGAGCAAGCCAACTGCGACCTCCGCACCGATAAGGCTTCCTGTTGGGACCACGTGAAAAAGCAAATGGATGTGAAGGGCGGCAAATCGCCAGTCTGTCTCGACTCTGCCCGCACTCCAGTCGGAGAACTGCCATCAATGGTAGCCCACCCCGTGTTCGTTTCGCTGGAATCTCCGCCAGTCGTCAGGAGCATTAACGGTCCAGTCTTGTGCTGGGCACCTGACTGAATATGGCTGCAACGTTGGAAAGCGCAGCCTAGGTCCTGATTTACTGTAGCGATGGATCCGCCGCATTGGAAATCAGGAGCGAATCAATCCGACAAACTTCCGCGCACTATTGTCAAACCCCGGAAACACCGGCGCCAAATCCGGCACGCCAACATGCTTCGTCAAAATCTCGCCCAGCACCGATCTAAAATCCGTCGTCAACGCCAAATCGCGCCCTTCATTCAACTGATGCTCCGCCAGCCCAGGCCATTTTCCATAAACATGCCCGCCCTTCACGTCGCCGCCCATCACGAACATGCAATTCGCATGACCATGATCCGTTCCGCGATTTCCATTCTCTTTCGCCGTGCGCCCGAATTCGCTCATCGTCACAAAAACAATATTTTCCATCCGGTCGCCCAAGTCCTGATGGAACGCCGCAAGCCCTTGTCCCAAATCTTTCAACAAATTCGAGAGCTGCCCTTGCACACCGCCTTCATTCACGTGATTGTCCCAGCCGCCGCAATCCACAAACAAAACTTCCACGCCAATGTTCGCCTTAATCAGCTGTCCCACCTGCTGCAAACTCTGCCCCAATCGGCTCTTCGGATAATCCGCGCCATTCTCCGGCTGATATTTCATCGGATCGGCTTTCCGCAACATATCAATCGCTTCAAACGTTTCCGTGCCCGTTCCGCGCAGCGCCTGATCCACCGTCTGCGCATACATCGCCTCGAATCCACCTTCCGCGAGTTTCCCTGCGCCGGGATTTTGCGCCATCACTTTGAATTGCTTTACATCGGGCAGTGCAATCGCCGGCGCGCTTCCGCGCAGCATCCGCGGCAAATTCGGTCCCATCGCTACCGCACGAAAAGGCGAAGCTTGTTCTTCCGGCACACTTTCTATCGCGCGATTCAACCAGCCGTCTTCCGTCGCCTTCAAGCCCGGCGTGCCAGACTCCATAAAATCCTGCGCATCAAAATGCGAACGCGTCGGGTCAGGCGATCCCGCCGCATGTACGATCGCCAATTGGTTCTTGTGAAACAGCGGCTCCAGCGGAGCCAAACTCGGATGTAATCCAAAAAATCCATCCAGGTCCACCGCCGCATCACCGTTCAACTCGGGGTTTGTAAGTACAAACCCCGAACCCCGCGATCCGCTCTTCGGCTGCGGAATCGCAATCGACGGCCGCATCCGGTAATAATTCGGCTCGCCGAACGGCACCACAATATTCAATCCATCCGCCGCCCCGCGCTGAAACAAAACAACAAGTTGTTTCTTCCCGCCCGTCGGAGTCGCTGCCGCGGCACGCTGCAAAAACGCCGGCATCGCGCTCAACCCCACCATCGCCACGCCGCCCTGCTTCAAAAAATACCGCCGCGAAAACTTCAACCCACGCACGCCTTCGCAACATTCATATCCCATGATTCCCTCGCCGCCAACCGCCTCTTCTCTATAAACCCTTCTTCTCTGTGAACTCTGCGCTCTTCCCTCTGTGACCTCTGTGTTCAGCTTTTTCTTGTCGCTATCTTCGTTGAAATTCCGGCGCGCCCAGAACCAATCCCGCCACCACTCCCATGTCCACTCGCCTCACCGGATCGTCCAGCTTCGCCTGCACAATCTGCGGATCCTCAATCTGCTTTTCCAAAGTCTCCACGGTTCCTCGCGCCGCTTCCCCGCCCAGGAACATTTCCACCGCGCGATTCAGCGCCACCTTCGGATCCGCCGAAATGTCCACACCCAAAAGCGTCGCCGCATCTGAATGCGATCCGCGAACTCTATTTCCCGCAAGCGCCAGCGAATAGTTCAAACGATTCAGCAGCGCTCCAGTATTCACCCAAGCGTCGGCCCTGTCCGAATATCCTGTCGGCGGCTGACACTGATAAAGTGGCTCGCCAATCCGTCCCGTCCATTGAACGAGCGGCATCGGTGTATCAATATCGGTGCCAAGCGCGCGCGCCGCGGAAATCACCAGTTCGTACGGAGTTTTTATTTTTGCGCGGAAGGCTTCGCGCGACCAGAATTCCGGCGAATAAATCATCGTGTGCATCACTGCGCGAATGTCGCCGTCGCTCGATTGAAATGTCTGCGCCATTTTCGCGATCAGCGATTGCGGCGGAGCATCCGAAACAAATCTGCGCGCCAGTTTTGTCGAAATGAATTTCGCGGTGTTTGGATTCTTCGCGAGCAATTCAATCACTTCTTTGCCGTCGCTCATTCCGCCGTTGTGAATCTGTTTTCCGAGGACGATCTTCGTGTCCGGATCGTGCAGCCGTTCGTCAAATTTGAATTCCGGATTTTCGCGCGGCTTTTCAATCGTCCACCCGGTAAAGCATCGCGCCACTTCCGTCACATCTTTTTGCGTGTAGCCGCCGTCCACGCCGAGTGTGTGAAGCTCCATCAACTCGCGGCCGTAATTTTCGTTAAGCCCGCGCTCTTGTTTCTTCTTCTGGCCCTGTTGCTGCGGCATCGGAAACGGACGACGCCCGCCGAATCCTCCGCGGCGGGCCTGCCGCGCGGCGCGTTCCATCGCCATGCGCTGTGCCGCGCGCGGGTCCGCGCTCAAAAAATTATCCAGATAAAAAAGCATCGCCGGACTCTTTGCCGTCGCTTCGACCAGATCCTTAAATCTTCCCAGCGTGCGCGGCTGAATCACGTCGCGTTCGTACGACGTCAAATACCATTTCACTTCACCCTTCGCGGCGTACACATTGAAGTGATTGAACCAGAAATCGTCCATCACCTGCTGCAGTTGCCGCTCGCTGTAAATCGCGCGCGTCACTTTGGCCATCGCCAGTTCTTCCACAACGCGCTGTGGCCGCTTGCTGTCGTCCGCAATCGCCCGCGGTACCACGTTCGGATCCACGCTCAATCTGTTTCCGCCCGCTCCGGGAGTCGCGGCGTTCCCCGATTCCTGCTTCATCGGCGAAGGAATATCTTTCATGGACTCGCCGTCGGCCGCGGAATCGGCGTGTTGTTGCGCGGCTTTTTCCGCTGCCATATCGGCTCGCCGCTGTTGCATCTGCTGCTCTTTGAACTCTTCCTTGCTCAAGCCCTCTTTTTTCGCAGCTTGCTTCGGCTGCGGATACTGCGCCAGCAATTTTGTAGTGGACATTCGCAGCGTCGGATAATTTTCCAGCCGCGCTTCCACCGCCTTTTCATCAATACTGTTCGGATTCAGTTGCTGGTCGATCCACTTCGCGAGCCCCATCTGCTTAATGCGTTCGACATCCCCCGGCCTCGGGCCATAGGCCAGCCGGTTCAACGCATGCTGAATCGCCTCCTCCGCGCTCAACTCCGTAATCGGTAGATTCTTCAGCGACGGATCTGGTTTCTCTTTTGTGTCCGCGGCAGCCGGTGCCGCGAAGGATGACACGTCAATCCCGGCAGTGCTAAAAAAAATCGCTGCCGTAAGCAGCGCACATGTCGCGCGCCGATTCCAAAACATCGCGCCGCCAAATATGTCGAGTTCGGAATTCGTTCGGTGTCGCACCAGAGTCGGCTCCTCCCCGCCACCGCGCAGGGGTCTACGCTCTTTTTAGCCTAACCCCGCTTCCGCAGACAAGTTGCGCAATTCGGCGCGCGGCGGCGCATTTGCGACACCCACTTAAACCCTTTACTGTGTTGTGGTTAGTTGCCTGACGCCACAGTTTAGTTGGTTACGTCAAAGTCGGCCGTGCGGTTCGTCGCTTGGCGCCCCGCGCCGTCGATTGCCATCAGCACCAGGCGATATTGTCCGGGCTTCAGATCGCTGACTTTCACGAGCAAGCCGACTGGTATGACCGGGCTTCCTTTGTGAATGAAGTCTTCGGCCGAGACACTCCCTGTGGTCATGATTTGCTGATTGGTCGCACGGTCGAGGAGGTTGTAGCCGAACACCACTTTGGGCGGATTTTCTCCGGTCAGCAGCGGCTCATAGATTTCCGAATACATAATGAGATTGTCCGTCTTCTTAAACCGGTTCGTCGCGACCGGTTTAATTTCCATTCCCTTCACGACCAGTGGCGTCCGGTCCTCCAGCAACACCGCATCGAGGTCCGCGCTCGTGGCAATCGCTTCCACGCGCTGCGCCGCGTTGGAAATCATCACGGAGCCGAGGCTCAGATGCTGTCCGTCGTAGTCTTCAATCTTGAGCGGCCATTCGGACTTTGTGAATGCTTCTCCGCCGGAATTAAGCACAACCGTCATTTTGTAAAATCCAGGCGCCGCATCGAACTGGTTCATGTAGTGATACGGTCCCTTCGAAAATTCTTTCCACTCGTCTTTCTCCAGGTCGAGTTTCACTTGATCGCTGAATTTCGCCCCGACTGTTCCATCCGGTCTGTACGCAATTCCCAGCACGCTCAAGTTCGCGTGATACTTCCCTTTGTCCTTGTCGAAATGAAAGCTCTCGCCGGGAATGTCCATGGCGAGATTCACGCGCGCCACGTTGGCGCCTGAATAAAAATACGGCACCTGCACGGGCGCAGCGCTCGCCGCCGCTGCAGCATCGTGCGCGCGTAGCTCCAGTTGCTTTTCCACCGGCGTGCCTTCCAGCACATTTGCGGAGCGCGAGTTGCAATAACCCGTCCGCGACCGCACATTCATTCCGCCCCCATGATTCAATTTCACTTTCAACGTGTGGCAGCTTCCTTCCGGTGAATCCGCCGGAACGTAACCCAGCAAATAAAATTCGTTCTGCTCGCTGGCAATTCTCTGCAAGCCGCCAAGCAGATCGTTCGTGTTGAAAATCGTAAACCCGCCAGTTCCTTCGGCAAGCGCCGCAAGAATCTGTTGGTTCGGCACAGCCGACACCGGCAATGGCGGAACAATCGTCCGCGGCTGGCTTAATGGATTGTTCGGATTATTGAACCGCGTCGGCCTTGTCCCTCCCCCGCCGCCCGTAGTTCCCGTGCCTCCGCGGCCACCAGTCCCGCCAGTTCCTCCGGTTCCGCCACGGCCCCCTGTTCCACCGGTCCCGCCCGTACCTCCGCGACCGCCTGTTCCGCCCGTGCCTCCAGTGCCGCCCGTGCCTCCGCGGCCGCCTGTCCCGCCGGTGCCCCCGGTTCCGCCGGTTCCGCCACCAGGACGACCGCCGCCACCCCCGGTTCCGCCACCTCCGCCGGGGCGCTGGGGCTCGGGAAATGCGGCGAGGACCAAACGCGGCGCAGGAATTTTCTTGTCACGGGCAGTTGACGCCACTTCGCGCGTTTTTTCAGCGGTCGCGTTTCGCAGCCGACGGTTCGAATCGCGAAGTGAACCGGCGAGCAGTCCTCTCGCGTCCAACGCATAAATCGCCACGTTCGCTTTCATGCAGGCGTCCAGCGTCGCGGTCAATTCCGATTGGCGTTCGGGTGAAAGCGGAAATCCCGCGGAAATCAGCACCACCATTTTTCTTCCGGGAATTGTCCGCAAATTCTTGGCGAGCGACCGCAGTGCAAGCAACATCGTTCGTGCGCCGTAGTCCGCTTCGGCGGCGGAGATGGAAGACATCGCTCCAGAATCCGAGATCACGCCGCCCGATGGAACGTCTGCGTTGGATGCTACGGAAGCGCCTTTGACACCGGACGCCGCACGTTTCAGCAAATCGGCGCTGGCGGTGAAGTTCTGCAAAATTCGGAGCGCTCCGCCGAACTCCACCACCGCCATCAAGTTGTTTGGTCCAGCATTCGCGTCGATGAATTGCGTCGCTGCGCGGCGGGCGGACATCTGGTCCGGCATTTCCATGGAAGAATTGTCGAAGAAGAGCACGAGGTAATGCTTTTGATTGCTGTTTGGACCGGGAGTCTGCGACGTGCCGGCGGTAAAGCTGGTCAGCGATTGTTCCTTATTGTCTTCATACACCTTGAAGTCGCCCTGGGCCAGATCGCGGACATACTTCCCTTTTTTATCCGTCACGATTACGTCAACGAGCACCTGTTTCGATTCTTTCTTGATAACGGTGTCGGACGTAATCAAGTCTCCGGCTGCCGCCGGCGCGGGTTTTGGCGGCTCCTGCGCGCGAGTCGTTCCGCCAAACGCCAGAATTCCCAGCAAGCCGCCGACCATCAATTTTTTCACGCCAACCTGGAACATTTTCGCTGCCATGGTTTCCTCCGCCTGAGCCGACGTTCTGAACCGAACAACGGGCAACCTAATACAACGCGCTTCAATACGGAATAACTACGGCGCCGTTTTTCGCCGCCATCAATTCGCCTTCGGCATCACGCACAACGAGCCGCACGAGATACGAACCTGGCTTCACATCAAAGCTGGACTTCACGTTAATCCCCGAGCGGCCCAATTTTTCGAGAGTCGAATCCAGCAGCCGCATTTCGACGATTTTTTCTCCGCCGGTAACGAAGTTTCCATTCTCGTCAAAAATCGCCGTCGCCAGCGTCAGGTCATCGCGATTTCTTCCTTCCGTTTTGCGGAATTGCAAGGACCGCAGATCGACGTGCGCGAGCACGGAAAGTTTTGCCTGTGCCGGTTCGGGCTTGAAAAATTGTGTTTGCAGGTCCACGGCCAGATCCTTCACTTCGTCCTGCGAAAAAATTGCTTCCTGAATTTCCTGCTTCGCGGTCTCCACCGGATCCCGCGCTTTGCGCGGGGCGTAATATCCTTTTCTCGCTTGCACGGCGAATTTTTGTTTTCCAGTCAGGGATACTTTGAGCGTGTGATAACTTCCGTCCAGTTTCAGATTTTGCGGGGCAAACCCAAGCACATACGAAACCGGCGGCGCCGCCACCGCTTGGCGCAAGCCTTCATCCAGATCGTTTCGGTTGTGAAAGTAGGTGCCACCGGTGCCGGCTGCGAATTGGTCAAGAACTTCCGACTGAGCAAACTGTGCTGTCGTCCGGTACATCGTCTTGGGTCCAGCGACACGAAACGAACCACGCGGCGGGTTTGCGATGTCTCCCCCGACATCCGGCGTGTATAGGCCGCGCACGTCTATCGTGTCGATTACGATGTTTGCCCGCGTGGCACGATCGATGATGCCAGAGACTTCTGTAAACAATTGCGAAAGAATGAATCCCGGCGAAACAAAGACCATCACGCGCTGGCCGGGCATGCTCGCGAGACGCCGCATGGCATCTTCGATGTGGCGATAGGCATATTCGGACTCTTGGTCGCCACTGCTTAAGGCGCGCGCAGCCGCAGCCCCCGCTATCGCTCTGGCTTGTGCTGTCTTGGACTGATCCCCATTGAAGGCACAATCCACGGTTTCGGCGGTTGCGACTTCCAGGGCCTGCTGGTCGCTTCTGTTTTCGATCAGGTCGGCCTGGTAGTAGCTGATGTCCGGGCAATCCGCAACTCCGGAAATGTGACCAAAGGCTGATCTTGGAAGGATTCCGTTGAGGGCGTGTTTCAGGGACTCATGGTCGCTCGTAAACTCCAGCGTGTTTTGCCCCGACGTGGTGTAGATGCCCACACGGTCGGTTGCGGCGAGTGCGCCAAAAAGGCGGGTCGTTGCGTCGCGAGCGGTCACAGCATCTTCCATAGACATGTGAACGTCATCATAAAGAATGCTGACAAATCTTTGAGGTATCGCCGGCAATACGCCGGTCGTTGATCCGAGATCGGGTTCCACATTGGCGTTTGCGGCGGTCGTCACGGGCATTGCCCTCTTTACCGGCGTCTCGACGTTAAAAAACGAAACAACTTGCGGTTTGCGACCGTCGAACAGTGCGAAATCTTCCTGATGCAGATTCTCGATGACTTTGCCCATCTGGTCGCGGACCACGACGCGGACCAGCACCAGATTGACGCGGACCTTGAAAACGGCGGGCGTATCACGCGTTTCGACTTCCGGTTTTCTGGGTTCTTGCGGAGCAGCGGTGCCGCTAACGGGCGCGGGACTGGCTGGACTCTGCGTGGCAGTGGGCGTGGCTCCGGGGCTGCCAGCCGCCGGCTCCTGACCGCACAGACCGAGCGCACCAGTCAAACACAGCACCGCGCCTAAACACCCGTACCTTCTGATGGTGTGAAAATCAGTTTGCAGGACCCGCCTTCTTTTTCGCTGACTGTGGCTGGCCAACCTAATGCCTTCAATCTGCACCGGAATACGCCCGAGGTGGGTGAGCGCTGTGTATAGCGGAATATACGCCTTCGTTACGTATGGTTCAATTGTCCGTTCGCGGCGCGCCTCGCGTCCTGGAGTTCCGCGTTCCATGCCGCTCCGAGGAACACGATTACGGCGGAAAGCTGCATCCACACCATCAAACCGATCACCGCCGCCAGGCCGCCATACACTATTGAATACGGCACTTTTCGAACGTAGAGGCCGAACGACACATCCACAGCCCACCACAGCAAAGTGGCGACGACTGCTCCGGGAATGACATTGCGCAAACTATGCTCTTGCGGACGCGCGAAACGATAGATCACTGTTAACGCCGTCAGCGACAACAACATCGCCGCCAGCGGAAAGAACAACGGCCAAAGGCCGTGGAACGGGTGGGCCGGGCCAAGCTCGCGCGTTACCCAATTCCGTATGGGGCGCCCAAAGACACCCAGCACGGACGCGACAAGGAGCGGCGCGATCGTCGCCAACAACAAAACGAGGCCTCGCCACTGGCGATGTAAAAATCCCGGTTTCTCGGCGTCGCCATAAATCGTGTGCACGCCTTCCATGATTAGTTTCATCACCTGCGAACCCGCCAGCAAAGTTCCGGCCCAGCCGACGACGGCCCACTTCCAGGCTTGCGGCGCCCGCTTGATCAAGAATTCGGAAACGATTTCGCGGCTGCCGGGTGGCAGATAACGCGTGAAATCCGTAATCATGTTCAGCAGGTCGGTACGGCTTCCGAGCGGACTTGTCGCGATGGCCACTACCAGCAGCAACGTTGGGAAAAATGCGACGAACAAATTGAAGGCGATAGCCTGCGAAATCATGCTGCAGCGGGGAAAAACGCGCCCAAACATTTTCATCGCGCGGCGAAGCAATTTCATCGCTGGGTTCATCGGCAGGCATTATACCCGCACTCTTCCCAGCGCAGCTGTGACGAACGCAGCCTGAAGGCTACGCCACAGAGAGCGCAGCCGGCTTGCCCGCACTCCTCGCGCATCGTAGACTCGGACTTGTGCCCATCAATTCCACTCGCTTGAACGTCTCGGCCGTGTTTCTCTGCGCTGCTGCTGTTTTCGTTGCTGGAACGTCACTTGGCAGCGCACAATCCGCGCCGAAATCGAAGAATCTCTGGAAGAGCGTGCCATTCGCCATCGTTCGCTATAACGACGATGCGCCGAAATCATGGAATCTTTATTACTCCGGCAAGCGCGGCGTGTTGCTGCTGCGATTGTGGAAACGGTATCTGCTGATCGACCGGAATCAGCAGCTGGTCTTCGACATCGATCCGGAAAAGGTTAAGGAAAAAGGCGAAGACATCGAATTCTCGTTGGAAGCGGATGCGGGCGAGCCGGCGGACATTTCCGATTGGCGGGAGCGCGACGTCGGGATGCTGCGGCGGCTGCGCTTCCGTTTCGGGCAAAAAGGAAACTATCTGGACATTCAAACGCCGCTGAAGGCAAACGGCGACCCGCTTTATTAAAAGAAGAATTTAACACAGAGAGCACAGAGGAAAGAGGCACAGAGTTCACAGAGAAGAACGATGAAGTGGACACGCAGACCCAGGAAAGGCTTTCCGAAGAGAAAGGCATTTCCTCAGTAGCCTGTGATGATTAAGGCCGCGGCGGGCCTTTGCGGTACACGCCGTAGACCCACGGAATGCCGGCTACTCCAGGCTCGACGCCGACTTCCAGCGAATCACCCACGCGGAATCGTTCGTAGTCGTCCACTTCCACCGGAATACGTTCGAATTTTCTGCCTGGCCGCCACGAATTCACCACGAGCCGGCGGCTGCCACGGACAATTCCCTTCATGTAAAACGTGGCGCGCACCGTCGCGGGAACGTATTCGATGCGCGTCGAGCTGTCAAACTTTCCGTTCACGAACAAGATTGCCGTCAAAATCCAGGGTAAGGGCAGAAGTCCGGTGAAAATCCGTTTCAGGACTTCAATTTCGGCGTGGCGGCGCGCCAAACGATCGAGCAGAACGGCGAGCGCCAACGCGATGAAAAAAATCACGCCGAAAAACACCAGCATCAGGTCCAGATCCAGTGGCGGGAAAACCTGGCTCACGTAGGGAAAGCAGAGCGAGCCGGCAAGGAATGCCAAGGTGCGGTAGATCAGCTTGCGGCGGAAGACCAACTCCGCGGCGTCCGCCGTGAGCCCGCACGAAGCGCACTGATCCGCATCGCGCTCGGCGCCACAATCGAGGCATCGTGTCATCTCAGAAAGCATACCGCGATGTCAGGGCTGGTTTTCTGCCGGAATTCCTGAAAGCGAGTTGATGAACTCTTGATACTGCTGCTGGTGCTGCCCTTCTGCCAGGGCGATCGAAACGCCCATGCCACGGCCGGGTTCGACGCGTTTGACAAAACAATTCACGCGCAATGGCGGCTCCAACGTCAATTGTGCGGTAAAGCCGGCACCAACCCACAGCGGGTCGATCGACTCGATGAACATGCCGTTTGAACTTAGATCCCGTGTGCGGGCGCGCAACACGGTTGAGCCCCATTCGATTTCGAGGTCGGCGTGATACCGGAAACGAGGCGCCCAGCGACGCTCGAACCGGCGAATTCCCTGGTCCCCATTGCCCATAAGCCTGGTGAGCCCCTCTGCACGGGTTCTCAAGCCACGGCGCAAGGGCGATCACGCCGCTTGAACAAAACAATACTCCTCTTTCATTCACTGTCATACGACGCCGTTAATCTTTGTTTTGTTCCCTATATTGCACAAAACGCCACCAAGAAGTACTACTGTGCAGCGCACTTCGCTAACTTTGCCCGTCATGCTCCGGCTTTTCCTCTCTGCCTCGGCTGATTCGCCGCTGTATTTCTGCCTGCAGATATCGCCGCAAGTTCTCCGCGACGATTCCCGGCGCGGTCAGCTCCTTTAGATCGGAGACCGTTAGCTCGGGCAAATAGGCGAGCACAGTTGAGAGAGTCGACGCCGGTTGACGGACCAGTGCGAGCCGAACGTTATAACTTGAGGACCATTTTGGATGGCGCGCGACGGCGTCGACGACGCGCGGCGCGAGTTTTACCTTTGCGAGAGCTTTTAAAACGTGGGCTTCGCTGAGATTTGAATTGTCGAGCACGACGGTCAGCACTTGCGCCTGGCCTTCGGCGAGCAAAGCGCCGGCGGCGCGGCCGGGCCCCCGGCGTGCGAGCGTGATTTTTTGTCCGAGCGGAAGTTGTGGGAGGCGGGCGATGAGTTGTTCTTCGGCGTTGCGCTTGAGTTCGGCCAGTGCGCCGGGGGTCAGCGTTAGTTGAACGAGATCCATCAAATATAAATCGCGGAGCAAGCGGAGGCTGACAAGCCGAGGCGTGAGAGGATGAAGCACAAGCGCCTTCTTTACGGCGTAACTTTTTAGCAGGACTTTGCGCTGCGACAGCTCTTCGATTAATTCGCCGGGAAGATCTTTGCGTGCGAGCAGGAGGACTGCCTGCTCGTCGTTTAGCGTGGGATCGTTTACCAGCTCCCGCAGCGCTTCCAGTGAGACGGCGCGCAATCGCTCGTTAAATTCCTGATTTTCGCCGCTTGGCTGTTTTGCTTTGGACTCCATTGACTCGCTCACGGCTTCAACGCTCTTCGGGCAGCAACTTCCACGAGAGGCGTTCGCAAAATTTCCAGCTGGGCTTGCGGGGCGACGCGAAGCAGTTCGGCGTCCAACATGTCGTCAAAGTAGCTTGAGCGTCCGATCATTCCGCCGGTTT
>Ga0137410_10001246_pt1 | contig 17524 bp, 16 predicted proteins | sample CZODoug1_16funga_FD_108878 | JGI IMG/M metagenome (GOLD analysis project Ga0137410, IMG submission 108878) | Vadose zone soil fungal communities from Angelo Coast Range Reserve, California, USA - CZODoug1_16fungal (Illumina Assembly) | ecosystem: Environmental > Terrestrial > Soil > Vadose zone... | reverse complement strand
GTTGCGCCTTACCCTTGCGGAGGATATACAAGAGTGTGCAAAGCCATTCGCGGAACTGACTTGAGAATCTGCGGGCGTAGCTTGACTTGTGCGGGAACGAATCCAAGAACAAACATTGGCCAGGGTTCAGCAAGAACTGGAAGATTGGATCAGGTGGAGGTATGGCCAGTACGGTGACGGGACATCCGGGTGTGCCGCTTAGGCGCTGGATTTCGGCGAATGCCAGGAGGACGTTGGGGATTTCGCTGCTTGCGATGACGCTGGGTGGTTGCCGACAGCCTGCGCGAGAGCCGGTAACGTTAAATTACTTCCGTCTTGGGTGGTTTTCCCAACCCGATGAGTTATCGACAGCGGCGCCGTTATTGCAGCAGTTCAGGCGACAAACAAATATCCAGCTGAAGAACCTTCCGGTTCCTGAAAGCGCGCTCGACCAACTGGGTCTCTCGCGCAAGCTTCTGCAGGAACGTGGCTCCGGTCCCGATGTCCTGGGCATCGACTTGATCTGGTCTGGGGTTCTCGAAGGTAATCTGATCGATCTGCGACCCTATCTGGCGGCTGAAATCTCCTCCCTGGAGCCACAATTGATGCCCAGTTACACGGTGGGTGGCAAGGTTGTGGCAATTCCTTATGGGGTTCAGGTAGGTGTTCTGGAATATCGAACCGACCTTCTCCGCGAATACGGCTATGATCATCCTCCAAAGACGTGGGACGAACTTGAGAGCATGGCAGCGCGAATCCAGGCAGGCGAGCGCGCCAAAGGCAAGAAAGATTTCTGGGGCTACGTCTGGCAAGGAGTGGCCGCCGAAGCTTTGACGTGCAACGCCTTGGAATGGCAGGCCGCCGAAGGAGGGGGGCGAATAATCGAGGACGACCGGACAATCAGCGTGAATAATCCGGCGGCTATTCGGGCATGGCAACGGGCCAAACGCTGGATTGGCTGGATATCGCCACGCAGCGTCATAGCGTACCGGGAAGTCGATTCCATGAACGTTCTTGACTCGGGGGGAGCAGCATTTGGCCGTGTCTGGGGAGGGACAACGATTACGCCCGGCGGGCAATTTCGCCTACACCATTTGCGAAGCTCGCTAATGGTCAGCAAGACCGGCTACGCGAGAATTCCCGGCGGTCCCGGAGGGTGGGCTGGCACTTTGGGAGGTTCAGGCGTGGCGGTTTCCCGGCATTCGGCCCATCTTCAGGAAGCCATCGAGCTTGCTCGCTTCCTGATTCGCGCAGAAATCCACTCGAGCGAGCAGGAGCAGAGCGCTTCGGCCAACCCAGGTGCGCAGCCCAAAGTCTACGATCTGCCGCCGATTTCGGGTCCGCAGAGCCATTCTGAGAAATCGAGTCAGCACAGGAGCGGTGTAGTCAGCCGGCCGTCGAGCGTGGCCGGAGACAAATACGAACAAGTTACCAGAGCTTACATCGCCGCCGTGCATTCGGTGCTGACTGGACAGAGAGCGGCGCCAGACGCTGCGGCCGAATTGGAAGAGCAACTCATTAAAATAACGGGTTTCAGTACCGGCCCGCCCAAGCCGGCGGAATAGATTGTGCGCCCGCGTGAGTGATTGGTTGTGTGCATCCGATAAGTTTCATCGCCGGCGGACAGAGGCGCGGCCGGAGAAGATCTAAGCGAGCTCGAATGAAGTCACCAGACCTCAACAATTTCGACATCGGTCCGCGTCTCACGCTCACCTTTGCTCTCTTAGTCGGATTGATTCTAGGTGGAAACGCCCTCCTTGTTTGGCAATTTCAAAGGGCTCGCGTAGAAACAGATCGTCTCACAAGCGTAAGCCAGCAGTTGATTGCGGTTTTGCGACTTCAGGAAAATCTTCTGTCTTTTCATCAGCGACTGGATGAACTCGCGCAGTCCAAGGATGCGCGCCGCTTGGCAACCGAAGCGGAGGTATTGCGCGGAACTCTTCTTGAACAGACCCAACGGACAAGAACCATCCTCAATCATTTGCCGTCGGAAACCCGTGTCGATTCAGCGTTTGTGCCTATTCTGGAAGGGATTGAGGTCACTCTACCCTCACAGCTTGAGGCCATCACCGCTTTAGCTATGCAGGGTGACTGGGAGGCTGTTCGCCTTCGCCTGAACAATGAACTGAAGCCTGTGGAAGCTCTGACTTCCACCTTCGTCAACAGCGTTGACCAGGAGGTCAGCCAAGAGATGACGCATGCCGTCGCGAATATGAAAAACGTACAGCTAAGAATTTTTTTGATCGTGCCGGCGACGGCGATCGCCACGTTTTTCATCGCCGCCTTTTTTGGCTGGGCCATAACGCGACGGATCATCGAACTTCGCCTGGAAGAGCGTGTCAGCGAGCGCACACGGATCGCTCGCGAACTGCATGACACCTTCCTTCAAGGGGTTATCAGCGCATCCATGCAGCTCCATATGGCTGTGGATCAACTGCCGGCGGATTCCCCGGCCAAGCCGTTATTTGCCCGGGTCCTGCAACTCACGGGGCAGGTGATCGAAGAAGGGCGTGACGCAGTTCGAGGTTTCCGCTCGAACGACCGAGAGGCTCTGGACCTCGAAAGGGCATTTTCCAGAGTCCCGCAGGAGCTGGACCTCAAAGAGCGAATCGACTTTCGCATCATCGTGGAAGGCCACCCACAATCACTACATCCCGTAATCCGCGATGAAGTCTATTCCATTGGGCGGGAAGCTCTGGTGAATTCATTCCGGCATTCCGGAGCCGGCCGGATCGAGGTTGAACTCGAATATGAGGCCAGTCAATTGCGCGTTCTTGTCCGCGACGACGGCTGCGGGGTCGACCTCCAGGTACTGCAATCCGGGCGCGAAGGCCACTGGGGGCTGTCTGGTATGCGCGAGCGAGCGGAGAGAGTCGGTGCGAAACTCAGGGTCCTCAGTCAAACTGGAACCGGAACGGAAGTGGAGCTTCGCGTCCCTGGGAGCATCGCTTTCGAGTCACGTTCCTCGAGCTCGGCGTTCAAATGGTTTACGGGTCTGCACCGGCGACATGCGGCGAAAGCCGTGCCAGCGCCCAAACAGCGAGCAGGATAAAAGGTCGAATATCAATGAAAAACGCTGAGACGAAAGGGGCCGGCAAATCCACCCGAACTTCCGTCTCCGCACCCAAAGGTGCGACTAAGCCCGCCGTCAACCCAGCCGCAAGGGCACCAAAGGGATCGCTCGAAGATGAAGTTCAGTCGGCGCTCAAATGGCTGAAGAGCCATAGCACCAAGGCCACGCTGGAGGGCATGACGCGCTATGCCCTTCCCTCGGACAAGGCATTCGGCGTCACCTATAGGGATATGAAGGTGTTGGGCGAGCGCCTCGGGCGAAACCATGAACTCGCCGCCGCCCTCTGGGACACCGGCGTTTACGAGGCGCGTATGGTAGCCTCGTTCGTCGATGATCCATCACGGGTCACGCCGACGCAGATGGACCGCTGGTGCATGGACTTCGACGACTGGGGTATCTGCGACACCATGTGTTTTAACCTGTTCGACCGCATGGCGCACGCCTGGGCCAAGGTCACGCACTGGAGCGGCAGCAAGCGAGAGTTCGTCAAGCGCACTGCATTTGCGCTGCTTTGGAGTCTCAGCGTGCATGACAAGCGCGCAGGGAACGAGCCGTTCGTGCAGGGCCTCGTCCTCATCGAGCGCGCCGCCGCCGACGAACGTAACTTCGTCAAGAAGGCCGTGAACATGGCCCTGCGCGCAGTCGGCAAACGCAACCGCGCCCTGAATGCCGCCGCAGTTGCGGTGGCCTGTCGTCTGGCGGGCTCACCAAACGCCACGGCGCGTTGGGTAGGGAAGGACGCATTAAGGGAGCTGACGAGTCCGTCGGTGATACGGCGGCTCGGGCCGCAACCTCGCGTTTAGACGCGATGCCCCGAAAGACCCGCCTAGCTGCATGACGCGCATGTGCGAAACGGACCTACTGCCCGAGGGGACCCTTGGCTGTTTGCTTGTTCATCAGCGAGCGGCAACTCGCGTAATGAAAAGTTGGAGCGAGCGGGTTATCATGGGCTCCCGTATGAAAACAACGCTGGCTTCCGAGGGCACATTGCCCGAAGCGACCGGTGGATCACACCCGGTCGAAGTGTCCGTGGTGATTCCATGCCTGAATGAAGCGAATTCACTGGCGCATTGCGTGGATAAAGCCATGAAGGCTTTCCGGGAGGCCGGGCTGCCCGGAGAAGTAGTTGTCGCGGATAACGGGTCGACGGACGGCTCGATTGAGATCGCGGAGGAGCGCGGCGCGCGCGTGATTCGCGTGGCGGAGCGCGGTTACGGAGCGGCGTTACGCGCAGGCATCGCGGGCGCGCGCGGCCCTTATATCGTCATGGGCGATGCGGACGACAGCTACGACTTCACCGATGTGCCGCGATTCGTGGAAAAACTGCGCGAAGGCCACGACATCGTGCTGGGCAACCGGTTCCGGGGTGGCATCAAACCGGGGGCCATGCCGCCGCTCCACAAGTACTTTGGCAATCCTGGTCTCACCGCGCTGCTCAATACCCTATTTCATGCACGCATTGGAGACGGATACTGCGGGATGCGGGGATTTACGCGCAGCCTGTACGACCAGCTGGATCTGCGAAGTGAGGGAATGGAATTTGCGCTCGAGATGGTTATTAAGTCCACACAAATCGGGGCGCGCATCACGGAGATTCCTATCGTTTTGTGGCCGGACAAGCGCGGACGCGCGCCCCATCTCCGCAGTTTTCGAGATGGATGGCGCAGCCTGCGGTTCATGCTGCTGTATGCGCCAAACTGGCTTTTCCTGCTGCCAGGGGCCTCGCTAGTTCTAGCGGGACTCGCACTGGTGTTTTGGCTGCTGCCAGGGCAGAGACGGATTTCTTCGCATGTGGTGCTGGATATTCACACGATGATCTTTGGGGTGATCTTCACACTTCTTGGAGCGCAGATTCTCTCGATCGGCGCTTTCGCAAAAGTATTCAGCTACGCCGAACGCTTTGACCGCCGCTCGGTATCATTGCGGCGCGTTCTCAAGCGCGTCACCCTGGAGAAGGGCTTGCTTGCGGGAGGCGTGCTGTTCCTGATGGGATTTGCCGGGTGCGCGTGGGTGACCTGGCAATGGGCGGCGAGCGGCTTCGGCGAGTTGCACGAAATCCGCCAGGTGCTTTTCTGGTCGATGTGGCTGTTCCTCGGTTTACAGATTATTTTCGCGTCTTTCTTCCTCAGCATGCTAGGCATCAGCCGCGAGACATTCATAGGGGACTACGACCTGAAATAAATGGCCGCCCCGTCGCAGACATCCCGACCGGTCTCCAGGCCACTTTCCTGGATGGGAAGCTGGCATCGCGCTTTCGTGTTTGAACGGCGCACCCGCGTCCTTGCCGAGATGCTTGCGGCGCAGATTCCCCAGCGCGCATCGGTCCTCGATATTGGCTGTGGTGACGGCACCATTGGCAGTCTGATCGCCCAACTTCGTCCAGACGTTTCCATTCAGGGCGTGGAATTTTTGGTGCGCCCGGAATGTAAAATCGAATGCTGCCCATTTGAGGGAAAGTCGCTGCCGTTTCCGGATGGTACGTTCGACGTTTGCCTCTTTGTGGATGTGCTGCACCACACGCAGGACCCTACAATCCTGCTTCGTGAGGCAGTTCGGGTCAGCCGTTCGTTCGTGCTTCTAAAAGATCATTTGGACGAAAACATTTTCGATGATGTAACGCTGCGTCTTATGGATTGGGTGGGCAACCGGCCGTACGGTGTAGTGCTGACGTACAACTACCAGAGCCGCAGCCAATGGGCGGATTGTTTTTCGAAGTGCGGGCTCGCGGAGACGACCTGGACAACGCGAGTGCCCCTGTACCCGCCTCCTGTCAGTTTTGTCGCTGGCCGGGGTTTGCACTTTGTGGCGCTGCTCAGGAAAACAAAGTAGCTGAGCCGCTTAGCGTTTGGGCGAAACAGCAGGGGGAGAGTATGGAATCAATTCCGTATTATCCGTGTCGGGTTCCACCTGCCAGACCTGGCGATCCTTGAAGTAAGCAAAGAGCTTGGCATTTTGGGCCGGATCGAGTTCGCGGGCCCATAGGACCTTGGCAGTGTCGATTTCAGCTCCGTTATAAACCCACTCATCGTGCAGGTTGTGATCTTCCTCATAGCGCACAATGATCAAGTGCTTGCCGGGAGTATTGGAGAGAGTCTTCGCGATGGCTGCGCGGCTCGGATCTCCCTGGCAGGTCCACGCCAGCGGGTCACAGGCGTGGTTTTTGACGGATAGGCTCACATCGGCTACGAGCAGAAAAAGGACGGCCCAGGAAAGCGCGAGACCTAGAGGGCGTCCACGGAAACGGATGGTGCGCAAATGGCGAATGGCCTGGACGAGCAGTAGAAAAATCACGCCCGTCAGCGCTGCAGCATAGTGAGGCATCGACCAGATCAAAACCAGGAATCCGGCTGTTCCTATCAGAAGGATTAAGAGCGGCAATCGCATCTTGCGATCGAAAAAGACGAAGGGGAGTCCCGGCAAGAGCCAGAGAGCGCCCCACCAGAAGTACGTGCTGCCGCTGCGTGTCAGTTTTTCACCGGAAACTCTTCGAACGTCCTGCCACGTGTTCCGATAGTCTTCGCGCTCCCATCCGTTGTAGAAATCTTCGAATTGTTGGTTGTGATATTCCAGCGGCTCTTTCTGGCGGTCCCACAGGAACAGCCCCGTGGTTCGATAGGTCTGCGTGTTCAAGGCATACGGGAAGAGGAAAGCTTTTCCCGTTAGCCGCCAGTTGTAGTAGCCCATGAAGCCGACGGTCAGGAGCAGAACAACGCCGAGTGGCGCGAAAACGCAGACGATGCGCATGCGCAGGGTCGCGGGCGATTTTGTTTTTCCCGCGAGCCACCAGAGGAAGCAGCCCGCCACGGGGATGGAAAGAAGCAATCCCTCGTAGGGGCGGGAGTTCGCCAGGATGGCGATTCCCAGGCCGAGCAGCAAAGCGTCTCGCGTGCGTGCGCGGCGTATAACACGCGGCATTGCACCCAGCACAAGCGCGCCGCCCGTGGCCGCGACGGCTCCGCCCCAGTAGCTGTTGATCCAGTAGCTAGCGACTCCAAATTTCAGCCCGACAAGAACGGCGCCGAGAAATGCCCACCTCGCTGGAAGCCACGCCTGCAGCATCCAAAGAATCGCGGCGCACATCGAAGCGACACTCAGAAGGACGCCGATCCAGGGATGTCCAAGCAACTGCCCGAGGGCCAGAACGGCTCCTTGTGCCGGCGGGTATTTCGACGAATACGTTGGAAACCAATTTACGTGAAACGATTCGAAACTCATCCACATGGGGTGCAGCGGATTGGCAAGGCGGCCGTGGGCAAGCGTGTCGCCGAGCAGCAAGTAGCTGTACTCATCATGGATTCCGGGCACGGGCACGGGCAGCCGGGGCAAGACGGCAAGCCTAGCAGCGATAACGACGAAGAAAAATGCGATGATCGCCAGAGTCTTGCGCGCGGCGAAGCCCGCGAAAAGAGATTCAACGATGCGGAAAACTTTTGACGTCAGGCGTGGCAGAAGCAGGGCAAGAAGCGACAAGCAAAAGCCAGCGAGTATCGTCACGCGAAGCGCGAAAGGCACGCGCATCAATATAGCTTCACTAAGGTTGTTCATCGAGGGCGCGAAATATCAGTATTGAATTGTTGCACGCGCCGGGAGAACTACAAAGGACGCTTCACCGAGTCAGTGGAAATAAGGATCGGCCGGCCTAGCGCTCGATTTCGATCTCGGTGGTGCGATTCGGATCCTGTGCCGCCGGCCTGCTTGGGGCGGGCGGCTTCGGACGTTCTTCAAGGAAATCGGCCATTTCCAGGCGAAGGTTTCCCGCATTCGATGAATAGGTCAGTCCGGTTTCGAAATCCACAATTCCCGTGCGGATAAGCTTGTCAATCTCGCCATCGAAGTGCTGCATGCCTTCGGTGGTGCCATCGCGCATGGCATCGAGAAGCGACTTGCCTTCGGCTTCGCCCTTTTCCACGTATTCCCGCGTGCGCATGGTGGACTTGAGAATTTCCACCGCAGCGATGCGCCCTTTGCCGTCCTTCTTGGGAAGGAGGCGCTGGGAAACGATGTAGCGGAAGGCTTTGGAGAGGCGGGTGCGAATGGCTTGCTGGTCGGCCATAGGGAAGACTCCAACGATACGCTCCACGGTTTTCGATGCATCAATGGTATGCAGCGTGGACATGACCAAGTGGCCCGTCTCCGAAGCTTCCAGCGCGATCTCAATGGTTTCCCGGTCACGCATTTCGCCGACGAGAATGACTTTTGGCGCCTGCCGAAGCGCCGCGCGCAACGCCAGCGCAAAGGTCGGCGTGTCCGAGTGCAGTTCACGCTGATGGATCGTCGCTTTCTTGTGACGATGAAGAAACTCGATGGGGTCTTCGATGGTGAGGATATGGTAGGCCTTCTCCTCGTTCATCTTGTCGAGAATGGCGGCGAGAGTTGAAGATTTCCCGGAACCGGTCGGCCCGGTCACAAGAACAACGCCGTTACGAAGATCCACAATTTCCTTCAAAGCCTCAGGCAGATGCAGCTCATCGAATCCGGGGATTTTGTCCGGCACGACACGCATTACAATGGCGCAGCTTCCGCGCTGCCTGAAGATATTTACGCGGAAACGCGCTACGCCAGAGATTCCGTAGGAAAGGTCAGCGGAGCCGTCCTGCTCCAGCTTGCGGGCAGGCGTCTCATTTTTTCCCATGATGTCGTTGGCAATAGAGAGAGTGTCCTGCGAACTGAGGCACTCCAGTCCCTTGTATTTGAGCTCCATGAGCTGGCCGCTCACTTCGATTTGAGGAGCGCGGCCAGGAGAGAAGATCAGGTCGCTCACGTGCGGGCTGGACTTCAGCATCGCGGTGACGAGCTGCGCGGTGTGAATCGTCCTTTGCGCGGCGGACGCTGATGAAGGCGAGGGCACTTGCGCGGGAGGTATCTGCGGCGGAATCGTTTGCGTAGGTGTCCCCATGGGTCGAGTGGTGTCCTTGCGAGGCCCGAAAAGCGGAGGGCGTGTCGCGTGAACTACAGAAGTGACACTTGTATTCTAGGCGAACTGGTACCTGTGGCCAGTCAGGCTTTGGGCTCAATTTCTTGTCGACTACTGTACCAATGGGCAGGTAACACGGACAAAGTGCGCGTTCCTGCCGGTGTCCTTCCCGCTTACGGCTTGGAAGCCCCATCGATAAAGAGAGCGATGTTGGCCTTGAGCTTGGCGAGATCCTCGTCGCGTAAATACATCATGTGTCCCGCGTCGTAATACTGCAGACGGATGTTCTTCTGGAGTTTGTCCGGCAGCCCGAGATGCTCCATGGTGTATTCGGTGGCCATGAAGGGAGTGGCGAGATCGTAGAGCCCATTTTCCACTTCCACCCGCAGGTGCGGATTGGTCAGCATGGCCTGAATCAGGTCGCCTTCCACATTCGGTGAGCCCGGGAAGCCGAAGTTGTCGCCGCCGCCGCGATGCTTCCAGTCCCAACTATTCCCGGCTTCGTCCGAGCCGGTGCGATAGACCTTGTCTTGTCCGAACTTGAGTTCATCGCGGACATAGTTGTTAAATGCCGCGGTGAATGGCCCGGTTATGGAGGTGTCCTGCGGGTCGTATTCCGCATATTCGCCGAGCAAGTCGTAACTCCAACCTGAAAAACGCGCGTCGAGGCGCCCCGTGGTCAGGCCGCGGCTGCGCTGCAGTTCTTTCATGAATTGCGGCAAGTTCACGCGCAGGTTGGCCTTGACGAGATAGTCTTCGCTGAGACCCGTAAAGCGGGAAATCTTTTTTGCGACCGCGGCTTTTTCCGTTTCGCCCAGGTTTGAACCTTTCATCAAAGCATCCGCATAATCGGTTTGCGCATACTTCCGGGCTTCTTCGAGGAACGGGCTCAAATCGCCGGGGCGGTCTTTGAGAACTTTGTGATACCAGGCGGTAGCGGCATAGCTCGGCAGGTAAAAGATATACGGCATGTCTTCGCCGGGATTGAAGGAAATGGTTCCCAGATTCAGCACCGAAGAGATCAGCACGATGCCATTGAAGTACAGGCCGTCATGCGACTGCAAATAGTTCGAGAGCGCAGCGGAGCGAAAGGTGCCGTAGCTTTCACCGATGAGAAATTTCGGAGAGTTCCAGCGGTTGTTGCGGCTGACGTACGTGTTAACGAATTGCGCCAGGGATTTTACGTCCTGATCGACGCCCCAGAAATCCTTGTCCTGGGCTTTGCCGACGGCGTGGCTGAAGCCTGTGCCCACAGGGTCAACGAAGACCAAATCCGTTTTGTCCAGGAGGCAGTGTGGATTTTCGGAGAGTTTGTAGGGGGCCGGAGGCGTGGCATCGGCGTTCACGGTGACCACGCGGCGGGGCGAAAAAGAGCCCATGTGCAGCCAGACTGAGGAAGAGCCCGGCCCGCCGTTATAAACGAAGGCGACGGGGCGCTGGCTCAAGTCCTTCACGTCGCTGCGGGCGTAGGCGGTGAAATAGAGCAGCGCGGTTGGTTCGTCCTTTTCATTTTTCAGGAGGATCGTTGCCGCGGTCGCCTTGTAGGGAATCGTCTGGCCGCCGATTTTGATGCTGTGTTCGGTGACGGAGGATTCTTCCTTGGGGGGCGGAGCGGGGGCGGCCTCGGCGGGCTTCTCGGCCGGTTTGGCGTCTTTTTCCTGCGCGTAAGCCGCCGCGCCAAATTTGGACATGGACAAGGCGAACGCCAACAGCGTGGCCAAGTTTTTCACACGGATCATCATTTCTCTCCTCGGAACAGACTGGTATTTCGTAGTTCGATAAAGTTGAAATTCTACCTGTTTATGCGGAGTTCCGAACTATTTTGTTCGACGGCCGATGAGCAGAAACTCTTCGCCAGCGTGCGAAGAATCCACAAGAAGTTTGGCGCAGTCATCGACAATCCAGTCGGCGCCGGCTTGCTGGAGTTCGGCGTCGCTCGCGGTGGTGCGCAACGCCAGGACACGCGCGCCTGCCGCTTTGCCGGCGCGAATTCCCGCGGGAGCATCTTCGATGACAATGCACTCGCTCGCCGGTACACCGAGGAGCCGCGCGCCTTTGAGATAGGGTTCTGGGTCCGGCTTGCCATGCTCTACATCGGTCGATGTAACCAGATACCTCGGCTTCGGCAGGCCTGCCGCCGCGATGCGCACGCCAGCCAGCGGCCGCGTGCAGGAGGTCACGATCGCCCATCGTTCTGGCGGAAGTGCCTGAAGCAACTCCATCGCACCGGGCAAAGGAATGACTCCGTCGATGTCGGCGATCTCGCGGCGCTCCACTTCGCGATCCTCGGCTGCATGATCCGCGTCCGGGAGAAGTTCCCGGATGGTCGTGATGCTCGGCCGGCCGTGCGCTTTTTTTACAACTTCGTCGGGATCGAATCCATGGCCCCGCGCCCAGCCGGCCCAGACGCGGACCACCGCGGGCGTGGAATCCACTAACACACCGTCCAGGTCGAAGAGTACGCCGCGACAACGGATGCTCGTCATAATTCATGATAGGCAGAAAGAGCCAAATCGCGAAATGAGGCGTAGCGCCATCCTTTCTCTCTTATGCGCGGCTGACCGCAAGAAAGCAGGCGCCGACGATCGAATGAGGGACGGAATAGCAGGGCGGGAAAAGCGCTTGAGTTGACTTAGTCCAGTAACTTAGTCTAGTATAGCGTAATGGAAAAAGTGAACACCCATGAAGCGAAAACGCAGCTTTCGCGGCTGCTGCGGCGCGTCGCGCTCGGCGAAGAGATCACTATCGCCAACCGCGGCGTCCCGGTGGCGCGCCTGGTCCCCGTGTCTGCGGAGAAGCCCATGCGGAAGCTTGGAATCTTTGGCGATACGATTAAGATTTCCGACGACTTCGACGCACCATTGCCGGACGAGATTTTGGATGCGTTTGAGGGACGGCGCCGCCGCAAGAAAAAGAAGCAATGAAATACCTGGTGGATACCAGCGTACTAATCCACAGCCTGATCTCCCAACCCAAGCTAAATGATCGGGCGCTTGCTCTCATTGCTGACGTCTCATCGGAATTATTCCTCTCTGCGCTGAGTTCGTGGGAGATCACAATCAAAGTTGGTACTGGGAGGCTGGTCTTACCCGATAGGCCGGCCGACTTTGTGAACCGCGCGATGCGGATTATGTCCCTACGACCCCTCGATATTACTCATATCCACATGTTAGCCGTAGATGCGCTGCCGGGACATCACCGGGATCCGTTCGATCGTTTGCTCATTGCCCAGGCAATGACAGAGCAGATGACGCTGCTCACCGCAGATCGCGCGCTTCAAAAATACAAAGTCGATTTGATTTTTTGTGGAAAGTGAAGCTGCAGGGAGAAGGAGATGAACAGGTGAGACTCCGTTGCGTCTTTACTCTGACGCGTCTGGTGGCGGGACGATCTTGCTGCGGATGGCGTAGTGAATGAGGTCGGCAAGGGAGTGCAAGCCAAGCTTCAGCATGATTTTCGCCCGGTGCGTCTCCACGGTCCTAACAGTAATTCCCAAATCAGCAGCGACCTTCTTATTTGAATTGCCCTCCGCCAGAAGTCGAATAATCTCAACCTCACGTGGGGTTGGCCGCACTTGCGAACGATCCGTTGAGTCCAGCTGATTCCCGGTCTTGAGAAAGCCCTTCAATACAATGTCGGATACCTTGGGGGTGAGGAAAAGCTTGCCGCCTGAGACGTCTTTTACCGCCCTGACGAGGTGCGTTGCGAGATCGGATTTCAAGACATAGCCAAGAGCCCCCGCTTCCAGTACCCGGCGCACCATCTGGTCTGACTCATGCATCGAGAGGACTACAACTTCGGTATTTGGAGTTGCCTCTCGAATCTGGCGCGTGGCCTGAAGCCCGTCCAAATCGGGCATGCTGATATCAACGATGGCTACGTCTGGTTTCAGCTTGCTTGTTTTTTCTACTGCCTCCCGGCCGTTCACTGCCTCGCCGACGACTTTCCAGCCCCGTCTCGCACAGAGAAGTCCCCGAACGCCGCGGCGGACCAGCTCGTGGTCGTCCGCCACGAGGATACGAAGTTTCTTCGTGGTTCTAGTCATGTATGGGTATCGTCACGCTTACCGTGGTGCCGCTGCTGCTGGATTCAATATCAAGGTGGCCGCCGATGAGCTTCACTCGCTCGTGCATGCTGGGGATGCCAACCCCGAGTCCGAAGGGTGATTCTGCCTTCCGTCTCCGAAGGTTTCCGGAGATTCCGCTGCCCTTGTCGGCTATTTCTAGTGTGATCTTTACCGGGTCACGGTCAATTCGTATTCCGGCCTGGGGACTTCCCGAATGCCGCTGGATGTTCGTGAGGCTTTCTTGAACGACCCGGAAAAGCGCCACTTCGACATCAGGAGTCATGCGTCCCAAACGCGGTGATATCTCTACTTCAACCTCGATGCCGGTTCGTTCCGTGAATCCGCTCGCGTAATGACGAATCGCATCCTCCAGTCCGGCTTCATCCAACATCGGTGGGTGCAATAGATAGGAGAGCGTACGGACCTCCCGGATGCACTTATCCGCCAACCCTTGGCATTGCGAAGCGAGCTTGCGCAACTTTCTGCTGGACGAAGGAATGGAACCATGGAGTTGGCTCAAGGTGGTCGCCAGAGCGACAAGGTCCTGGCCGGTGGAGTCGTGCAAGTCCCTGGCCATTCTCCGCCGCTCCTCGTCCTGCAAACGCAAGAGCTGACCCGAAAGGCGCTGGAGTTCCTCCTCGGCTCGCACGCGTTCGGTGATATCACGGCAGGTGCCCGCAACACGAACTGGCTTTCCTTCGTCATCATGAAAAGCTTGCCAGCGCTCCTCGAGAATTTTGACGCGTCCATCCGGCATGACGATACGATATTCGACTGTGCAGGGCGAGCGCTTGTCGAGGGACGCTACAAAGGCTGCATCCACTTTCGCCCGGTCCTCCGGGTGAATGAATTCGCGGAACTTTGGACGCGTGGGGTGGAAACCAGACGGATCAGTCTCAAATATGCGGTGTGTTTGGTCTGTCCAAATCACGTTCAAGCTCTGTAACTCCGCTTCCCAACTTCCTATTTTCGCCATCTCCTGGGCCTCGACCAAGCGAGCGCGCTCTTTTTCCAATTGCGCGGCTACATGGCGCTGCTCGCTCTCTGTCGATCTGAGGGCTTCCTCGGCCCGTTTGCGGTCCTCAATATCGATGGATACCCCGAACCACTTAACGACGTTTCCCTGCTCGTCGCGCAGAGGCGCCGTGCGAACGAGGAACCAGCGATACTCTCCATCGGCCCGCCGCAGGCGTATTTCATCCTCGGAGTGTTCCCCGGCGGCCAAGTCCACGAGCCACTTTTTCATGACTCTTGGAAGATCCTCGGGATGAACCGGGCGCGTCGGGTCTTCCATTTCCTCGTCTAAAGAAAGCCCCGTATAGTCCATCCAACGCTGATTGACGAAATCAACGGCGCCGTCAGGCTGAAGGGTCCAGACCATCGTGGGAATTGTGTCAATGATGAGCCGAAGGCGCCCTTCGATGGCATTGGATGCTTCATCAGCATTGTTCTCAGGTGTTCTAGCCATGGTCTCGCTCATGATGCCCTCCTCCAGACGCTGCCCTTTTTCATAGATGCAACCCCGCTTTTCAATCGGAGGAGCCTATTTACGATTTAGCTGTTTCTTTGGGCTGATAGTACTCCTTTCCTGAGGGAATGGCTCTCCGTCCCATCCATCTGGGCCCGCCTTGCATTCGCGGGTCCAAGTGTGGAGCGGGAAAGGGGCGGCCGCTTGCCAGGCGTGGGCCGGTAGCGCGTGCCGGGCGTGAGTAAAAGACGCAAGACAATACGTGATTGTTGGTACGTAGTTCTCGGGATTGCATCCCGACAACGCTGCGCCCCATAAAGTACCGCTGGCGTAGGCATGTTCCCTCGTGGACGATCCCGCCGCCGGGTTGCCGGCCCACGCGGATGCCTCAACGTACGCGGCGTTTGATCGGATTGAAGTTGATGCATGGAAAAGGCCAGGGATTCGAGGGCGGCCATTACATTTCGAGCCGCTCACAGCCTCTCTCACCATTGCAGAACTGTGCTCTCGCAAAGAGGTTTTCGGAGTGGAAGAATTCTTGATCTGCAGGAACCGGGAGTGCCGATTTCTGATTTCACTTCGAGATGGCAACAAGCTCGTACGCCGCGCGGATCTCATTCTCAGTGTCTGTCCGGAGTGCGATCACGAATGGTCAGGCCGCTGCCCATTCTGTCTTCAGACGCTAATGGTTACTTGGCAAAACAAAGTTCCTTGCTGTTCACATTGCAGAAGATCGCTGCAGCCGGAAGCGTACCTGCAATAGGCCGCTCATCGAAACCTTTTTTGTCAAGAAACGCCATGGATAAAGACACCCAGTGAACTTTCTCATGACGGATTGCTTAGGACGGGACGAATCATGCCTATGGTGCTCATCGTCAATGACGATAGCGCTTTCCGGAAACAGCTTCGCAAGGTTTTCGGTCAAGGCAGCGGGTTCAATGCCTGTATCGAGGCCCGAAAAGGCGCCGAGGCGTTAGCTAAGACTAAGCGTCAATCTCCTGACTTGGCGATTCTGGACTTCTCATTGCCAGACATGAGCGGACTGCAGTTGGCTGAGGAACTCAAAGCAACCATGCCTGAATTGCCGATTTTCTTGCTTACGACGGATTACAGCGTGAAGCTCGAGAAGAAGGCCCTCTCCTGTGGAATAACTGCTGTCTTTTCCAAGCTCGATGATTTGGCGACGCTCCTGGCGAATGCGCGCGCTATTTGTGGAATCGAATGATTCAGCAGAAGTTGGGGTGGGAGACGGGGATTGAACCCGCGACATTCGGTGCCACAGACCGACGCTCTACCAGCTGAGCTACTCCCACCATCCAAGGAACGACCTTAGTTTACGCTAATTCCTGGGCCTCGAAAAGTGGGCGGTTGCGTTCCACTCGAAACCGCACTCCGGACGCAATTCCAGTTGAGCCCAGCTCGCGAAACATGGTCTCCCCCCATGCTTGTCTTTCACGTTGCAAACTGAGACACGCCGCGCCCCGAGCTTCCAGCATCTTGTTAGACTAAATTCATAGGATACGCATCCCCGCGCATGAGCCCCCATCAAACAGATCGAAATCATTTCGAGCGGCAGATCGTTTATGCGCGTCCCATTTTTGTTTTGCTGGCGCTGCTCGCCGTGCTTGAGCAACCTCCAACGCGCGGAGGGCACCGCTCGGCCTCTTTCCTGGTTGCCTATCTGATTGTCGCTCTCCTCGTCACGCAATTGGAGCGCCTGCTGCGCAAACGATCGTGGCACTTGCCTCTGGCCTGCGATCTTCTGGCTCTGGGCTTCTTCATGTACATCAGTACTTCCACGGTTCCAGTTTGGTTTCCGTACATGTTCCTTTGCTATGCGGCCGGCATTCGCTGGGGCCTGGAACTGACGCTGCCGCTGTCCGGCGCGCTCTCTCTGGCTCTGGTTTTGTTCACTGCCGTGAAGGGCGACATTCAATGGATGCGGGTGGTTTCCTGGCTCGGCCTCACCGCCGGCACATTTGCAGGTGGCGCCGGGCTTGCCTTTCTGGGCGACCGTAACCGCCGATTCTCTTCGCAGATCGAATTCTTCTCGCGCATCAGCGCAACCATGCAAGTGGACCAGGGACTGGCCGAATCACTGCGCCTGTTCCTCGAAGAATTGGCGACCACCTTTAACGCGGAAGAAGCTCTCTTGCTTTACCGCGATACGGACCTCGAGCGCATTTTTCTTTGGCGCCTGAAAGCAGGGGAGAGCGAGCGCCTGGTTCCCGAAAGCATGCCTTTGTCGCGCACCGACGGTTTCCTTCTGGATGATATGGACGCGACCATCTGCTGGAACTCGCTATCCGGCCCTGGCTCGGGGTTTGGCTGGGACCGGCGCGATGGAAGGGCGATCAAGAATCTTCCGCGGCTGCCCGGCCCTGCGCAGCAGGAGCTGAAAGTCACCTCCTTTGTGTCCGTGGCCTTCGATCAAGCAGGCCAACCGACGGGACGAATCTTCCTCCTCAACGGCCGTAAGCCATTCCAAAAGCAGGACTTAGCCTGGCTGGAAAACATTGCAGCGCACGTCTCTCCCGCTTTGGAGAACATCTTTCTTTTGAGGCACTTACGCGCCCGCGCCATTGAGGCCGAGCGCAGCCGGATTGCGCGCGACCTCCACGATGGCATTCTTCAGACCCTCTTGAGCATCGAAATCCAGCTCGACGTCCTGCGCCGCCGTCTGCCCGCCGCCCCGGACCAGGCCGTCAGCGGCCTTGCCAGCCTTCAGCAAACGGTCAAGAACGAGGGTGCCGAGCTGCGCCAGACTGTCACAGACCTCCGTCCGCTCCGCGTGCAGAGCGCCGACCTGGTCGACCTAATGCGCGGATTTGCCGAGCGCTACCGCAACGAATCCACGGTTGCCCTGGATTTGCTGATCGATTCTGCCCAGTTGCGGGCTCCCGACCGCGTCTGTCGCGAGATTTTCCAGATTTACCGAGAAGCACTCAACAACATAAAAAAGCATGCCAAGGCTTCCCATGTCGTGGTAAAACTGTCGCAGGATGACAGCCGTCTAGTACTCGT
>Ga0137410_10001244_pt1 | contig 17531 bp, 15 predicted proteins | sample CZODoug1_16funga_FD_108878 | JGI IMG/M metagenome (GOLD analysis project Ga0137410, IMG submission 108878) | Vadose zone soil fungal communities from Angelo Coast Range Reserve, California, USA - CZODoug1_16fungal (Illumina Assembly) | ecosystem: Environmental > Terrestrial > Soil > Vadose zone... | reverse complement strand
TGGCCCGCAAGATCCGGGTGCACGACCAGGAGGCGCTGGACAAGCTGGTACGCTCGAACCTCCGGTTCGTCGTCTCGGTGGCCAAGAAATACCAGAACCAGGGAGTCTCGCTCTCGGACTTGATCAACGAGGGCAACCTGGGCCTGATTCGGGCCGCCCACAAGTTCGACGAGACCAAAGGCATCAAGTTCATCTCCTACGCGGTCTGGTGGATCCGGCAGGCGATCCTTCAGGCCCTGGCCGAGCAATCGCGCATCGTGCGGGTTCCGCTCAACCGGGCGGGCACGCTGCACCGCATCGGCAAACGCTCGGCCTCGCTGCTGCAGGAGCTCGGCCGCGAGCCGACGGTGGAAGAGATCGCTGAGGGGATGGACATCTCCGAGGAAGAGGTCGCGAAGACGCTATCCATCTCGCAAGCCCACCTCTCGCTCGATGCTCCCCTCACTCCGGGCGAGGACAACAAGCTGCTCGACTACCTCCCGGACACGACGAATCCCGGTCCCGACGACGAGATCTTCGAGCACGCCCTCACCGAATCGATCGAGGGGGTGCTGGCGACCCTCAAGGAGCGGGAGGCGAAGATCCTCCGCTTGTATTTCGGGCTCGAGGGACAGGAACCCATGACGCTCGAGGAGATCGGCTCGCTGCTCGGTATCACGCGGGAGCGTGTGCGGCAGATCAAGGAAAAGGCGCTGGCGCGCCTGCGCCACGTCTCGAGAGCCAGAGCGCTGGAAAGCTTCCTGTTCTAGCCCCGGGGCGGGTACATTACCGCCCTATGGCCGCTCAAGCCTCGTTCGACATTTCCACCGGTGCCGACCTCCAAGAGGTCGACAATGCGGTGAATCAAGCCACCAAAGAGGTGGCTCAGCGCTACGACTTCAAAGGCTCGAAGGCCTCGATCGCGTTCGACCGCGCCAAGGCCGTCCTCACCCTCGTCGCCGACGATGACTTCAAAATGAAAGCGCTGTTCGATGTGCTGCAGTCGAAGCTCATCAAGCGCAACGTGCCGGTGAAGAACCTCGAGCTCGGAACCGTCACGCCGGCCGCGAACGACACCGTGCGGCGCGAGATCAAGCTCACCCAGGGCATCCCGCAGGAAAAGGCGAAGGCCATCGTCAAGGCGATCAAGGACAAGAAGTTCAAAAAGGCCCAGGCGTCGATCCAGGGCGAGGAGATCCGCGTCCAGGCGCCCTCCAAGGACGAGCTGCAGGAAGTGATTGCCTTCTTGCGCACGCAGGACTTCGGACTCGAGCTCCGGTTCGGGAACTACCGCGGATGAAGCTCGGCGTCATCTCGCTCGGCTGCGACAAGGCGACCGTCGACTCCGAACGGCTGGTCGGCCAGCTCGTGGGACACGGTGCCGTCGTCACGCCGAACCTGCCCGACGCCGACGTGATCCTCGTGAACACGTGCGGCTTCATCGACGCCGCCAAGCAGGAGTCGATTGACGCGATGCTTTCAGCCGCAAGCCTTAAGACGCAAGGCGAGGTGAAAGCTGTGGTCGCCGTCGGGTGCCTGGTCGAGCGCTACAAGAAAGAGCTGCAGCAGGAGATTCCCGAGGTGGACCTGTTTCTCGGGTTTTCCGACCTGCATCACCTCGTCCCGCAACTGGCGGAGCGGGGGCTCATCGCCGATCCGGTGGCCGAACACCCCGGCGTACGGCAGTTCCTCGGCGACGCTGCGCACGTCCGTTATCTGAAGATCTCCGAAGGGTGCGATCACACGTGCGCGTTCTGCGCCATCCCGCTGATGCGCGGCAAGCACCGCTCCGAGCCGCTCGAGCGGCTGGTGCGCGAGGCGCAGGCGCTCGAGGCGCAGGGCGCGCAAGAGATCAACCTGGTGGCCCAGGACCTGGGCCACTACGGCCGGGACTCGGGACTAGGCGGGCCCAAACTCCCCGATCTGCTCGAAGCGTTGCTCGCACAGACATCGGTGCCCTGGTATCGCCTGTTGTACGTCTACTCGGCGGGTCTCACGGAGCGGTTGGTGGAGCTCGTGGCGCGGAGCCCACGCATCGTTCCCTATATCGACATGCCGATCCAGCACGCTGCCGACCGTATGCTCGAGCGTATGCGCCGCCCCGAGCGCCAACGCACACTGCGCGAGAAGCTCGGCTGGCTGCGGGGGGCGATCCCCGACCTCGCCATCCGCACGACCTGCCTCGTGGGCTTTCCCGGCGAAACGGAGGACGACTTCCGGGAGTTGTTGGCGTTCCTCGAGGAGGCCCAGTTCGACCGGCTCGGCGCTTTCTCCTACTCGCCCCAGGAGGGCACGCGCGCCACGCACTACGACGACGACGTCCCCGATACGGCGAAGCGCGAGCGTCTGGAGGAGCTGCTCGAGGTCCAACGCGCCATCTCGGCCGAGCGGCTCGCGCGGTTCGTGGGCCGGGAGGTGCCGGTGCTGGTGGACCGGGTGGCCGATCCTGACGAGGCCGGCGCCACGCACGTGGGGCGCGTGGCGTGGCAGGCCGACGACGTCGATGGCGTCACGTACCTGGAGCGGGGCGGTTGGGCCGGGTCAGGAAGCTTCGTGCGGGCCCGGCTCACGGCGAGCGAGGACTACGATTTCCGGGCGGTCTCGCTGACGTGAGCCGCTCGGAGGAGCTCTTCGAGCGGGGGAAAACGGTGTTGCCGGGTGGGGTGAATTCGCCGGTGCGGGCGTTCCGGGCAGTGGGCGGGACGCCCTTTTTCGTTGCCCGGGCGGCCGGGGCGCGCCTCACCGACGTAGATGGGGGGACGTACCTCGACTACGTCTGCTCGTGGGGCGCCCTGATTCTGGGACACGCGCATCCGGCGGTGCTGGACGCGATCCGCGGGGCGGCTGCCGCCGGGTGGAGCTACGGCGCGCCCTGCGAGAGCGAAGTGGAGCTTGCCGAAGCGGTGCGGCGGCGGATGCCGGCGGTCGAAATGGTGCGCTTTGTAAACTCGGGGACAGAGGCGACCATGGCCGCGGTACGGGTGGCCCGCGCCGCGACCAAGCGCAACGTGCTCCTCAAGTTTGCCGGCTGCTACCACGGCCACGCCGATGGCTTCCTTGTAAAGGCAGGGAGCGGCGTGGCCACGCTGGGCCTGCCGGACAGCCCTGGCGTGCCGGCCGCCCTCGCCGAGCTGACCATCACCGTGGCGTTCAACGATGCGGGCGGGGTCGAGGATCTGTTCCGCCGGCGCGGCGCCGACGTGGCGGCGGTGATCGTCGAGCCGTACGTGGGGAACGCCGGGTTCATTGCTCCCGAGTCCGGCTTTCACGAAACGCTGCGAGCGCTGTGCGATCGCCACGGCGCGCTGCTCATCTTCGATGAGGTCATGACGGGGTTCCGGGTCGCGGCCGGCGGAGCGCAAGAGCGGCTGCGCGTGCGACCCGATCTCACCACCCTTGGCAAGATCGTCGGCGGCGGCATGCCGGTGGGGGCGTACGGCGGGCGCGCGGACCTGATGCGGCTGGTAGCGCCCGAGGGCCCGGTCTATCAGGCGGGAACACTTTCGGGGAATCCGGTGGCGATGGCCGCCGGTCTCGCCACGCTGCGCGAGACCGAGCGAGCGGGGTTTTACGAAACACTGGAGCGGCGAACCGCGCGGCTGGTCGCGGGTATAGGGGACGCCGCGCACCGGCACGGGGTTCCGGTCACCACGGGGCACGCGGGCTCGATGTGGGGGATGTACTTCACGCCCGGCCCGGTCAGGAATTTCGCCGAAGCCAAGGCCGCGGACACGGCATTGTTCGCGCGCTGGCACCGGGCCGCGCTGGCGCGTGGCGTGTTCCTCGCCCCCTCGGCGTTCGAGGCGGGATTCGTCTCCAGCGCGCATACCGATGCCGACATCGACTCCACCATCACACAACTCGACGCGGCGCTGGGCGAAGCGCGCGCTCGCTAGCGCTCTCGCGCTCGCCGGGGCCTGTGGGCGGCCGCAACCATCGCCGCTCACTCCCGGGACTGAGCCGGAGCTGCGCGTCGGGCTCGTTGCCGGCGCGCCCAGCGTCACGCTGGGAGGCGATGGCGAGCTGTTCGTCACCGACGACTCGAATGGCGAGCCCATCGGATCGATCCCGGCCGGTACGGCCTGGACGGTCGTGATCGACACGCCGGGGATCAGGCTCGTGAAGCCCGACGGCTCCCGCGGCGAGCCGCGCGGCGGGATCTCTGCGGTGAACGTCACGGAGAGGCGGTTCGCGATGGCGAACGGCCGCCGCTATCGCGGGCGCTTGAACGTGCTGCGCGACCGCGCGGGCCTCACCTTGATGAACCGCGTGCCGGTCGAGAGCTACCTCGCGGGCGTGATCGGCGGGGAGTTGGGACCCCGCCGAGCCGATGAGCGCCAGGCGATGCTCGCGCAGGCCGTGGTGTCACGGACGTTCGCGCTCAAGAACCGCGGCCGCTGGGAACCGCAAGGGTTCGACGCCTGGGCCGATGTGCGGGACCAGGTCTATACCGGCATCGCGGGTGAAACGGCCGAGGTGTGGGGCGCCCTCCGGGCCACCCGCGGGGAGGTGCTCCGTTATGACGGCGATCTGATTTACGCGTACTTCCACTCGACCTGCGGATTCTCGACCGCCGGTGCGGACGAAGCATTCAAGACGGCCCAGAGCCAGCCCTACCTGCGGCCCGTCTCGGATGCGTCCGGGGGCGGCCACTATTACTGCGAGCTCTCCCCGCGGTTTCGTTGGCGCGAAGAATGGGATGGCGCCAAGCTGCGCGCTATATTGTCGCGGACGCTTCCCGCGATGATGAACGCGGGCGGGGGCGGGCTGCAACGCATCACGGACATCGCAGTGGCCCGCACGACCGCCTCGGGCCGGGTCGGCGAGCTGCGCATCGTGTTCGAGCACGGCGACGTGCGCGTGCCTGGCCCGGACGTGCGCGCGGTGCTGCGGCCGCAGCCCGATCAGCTGCTCGGCAGCACGCTGTTCGCGCTTTCGGTAACGACGGACAGCGGGCAGGTCAGCCGGCTCGTCGCGACTGGGTCGGGGTGGGGGCACGGTGTAGGGTTTTGTCAGTGGGGCGCGGTGGGCCGGGCCCGCACGGGTCAGGACTACCGCACGATCGTCACCACCTACTTTCCGGGGACCAATGTTGCGCGCCTTTACTGAGGCGGTCGGGCGGTCGGGGGGGCGGGCGGTCTCCCTGGTCGCAATCCTCCTGGCCGTCGGACGGCCAGACCGCCTGTCCGCCCAAGGGTTTCTCTCGAAGTTCTCCTATGACAACCTGAAGCCGAGTGCCCTCCAGCTCGACCTCGGTCCGGTCGGTGGAAACAACATCCGAGGCACGCTCACCGGTGGCCTGCGTCTCGATTACGGGCTCATTGCGCCGCGCGTGCGCGTGCTGCTCGGCGTCTCCTATTACAAGGCCGATATCAGCTCGGAGGCGCGCGCGCGCTTCGAGCAGCGGCTCAAGAGCGTCGTGATCGACCCATCGGCGGACGATACGATCCGCCTCGGCCGCATCACCTGGAGCGACGTAACCGGAGACGTGGACCTGCAATACCTCATCTCGCAGGGGCGCTCGGTGACGACCTACCTCGGGATCGGGCTCGGCGCCCACATCCGGCACGGGAGTGGACCGGCCATCAACGGCACCTTCGTGCAGGACGCGCTCAACTCCATCACGGCGGGGCTGAACGGCACTATCGGCACCGAGGTGGGTGCCAAGCGCTGGCGCTTCACCGTCGAGGCCCGCGGCGTGGTATCGAGTGGCGTCTCGACGGCGTCGCTCCGCACCGGGGTGATGTACCGCTGGGCGGGAGCGGGGGACAAAGGGACAGGGAAGTGAGCGACCCGGTACGCGTCGCGGTGATCGGGGCGGGCGCCATCGCGCAGGTGGCGCACCTCCCGGTCCTGCGGCGCCTGCCGGGCGTTGAGGTGGCCGCTATCTGCGACTCGGACCTCGGGAAGGCTCAGGCGCTGGCGGGGCGCTTCGAAGTCAAAGAGACCTTCGACGATATCGAGGAAGTACTCAAGTACACCCGTCCCGACGCGGTCGCGATCTGCACGCCGAACCACCTGCACGAAATCCACATCGTCTCCGCCCTCGCGGCGGGGGCCCACGTGCTGTGCGAGCGGCCCGTCGCGCTCACGGTCGCGGGGGTGGAGCGGGTGCTGCAGGCGAGCGAAAAATACGGCCGGCGCGTGATGGTCGGGATGAATCACCGGTTCCGGTCCGACGTGCAGGCGGTGCGCGGCTTCCTCGCGGGCGGGGACATCGGCGTGCTGCAGGCGATCCGCTGCGGTTGGTACACGTTTCAGCCGAGCCGCAACCTCGTGGCGTGGCGGCTGCGGCGCCAGGAGGCTGGCGGCGGCGCCTTCCTCGACCTCGGGCTGCAGCTGCTCGACCTCGGGCTCTGGCTCGCGGGATGGCCCGTGGCCAAGCGCATCGCGGCGCACACCATGGGGCATGGGAAGGACAGCGTGGAGGACATGGCGACGGCTCTCGTGGTGTGCGAGAACGGCCTATCGCTGTCGATCGATGTGAGCTGGCGCCATATGGGTGAGGCCGAGCGCTTCTGGTTCGACTTGGTCGGGACCAAGGGGTCGGCCCGGGTCCAGCCGCTGCGGGTGTTCAAGGAAATGCACGGGTCGGTCACCGACGTTACGCCCACCGGCGCGAGCGGACGCGAGACCCCGTTCGCGCAGTCCTACCGCGCCGAGTGGACGTACTTCCTCGCCGTGATGAAAGGGGATGTGAACGCCCCGCCGCCGCGCGACCAGCTCGCTTTGCACCGCGTACTGGATGCCATCTATCGCTCGGCCGACGAAGGGCGCGACGTGGTCTTGTGACGACGCCGACCCGGCAGGCCGCGGCCCTCGTCGCCCTGGGCGCCGCCCTCCTCGCCGCCAGCTACCCCCCGTTCCGCCTGCCCGTCCTGAGCTTCCTCGCCCTGGCACCGGCGGTCGTTCTGCTGCGCCGGTTCGAAAACGAGCGCGACCCGCGCGGCGCGTTGCGTTGGGGGTTCTGGTACGGTTTCGTGACTCAGGGCGCCGTGCTGTACTGGCTCGTGGTGGCGCTGTGGCACTTCACACCGCTGTCGGCGCTCGGCTATCTCGCCACGATCGCGCTGTTCGGCGTGTGGCACGCGCTGCTCTTCTGGCTTGTGGTGCGCGTGCGCCTCCGCTTGCCCGCGGTCCCGGTGGCGATCGTGCTCCCCGTCGCGTGGACGGCGGTCGAATGGGCCGTGGGCCATCAGGGGGACATTCGGTTCCCGTGGCTGGGGCTGGGGACTTCGCTGACCGACGCCGCGACGCTCGTGCAGTGGGCCGACCTGGCTGGCGCGCGCGGCGTGACGCTGTGGCTTGCGTGGTGCAACGTCATGGTCGTGGAAGGGTTGCTCGGGAATCGGGAGCGGGGAACGGGGAGCGGTACCTTCCGGTGGCGTCCGCTCGCTGCGCTGCTCGCAACTGTCCTCTGTGCGTGGGGCTACGGCGCATGGCGCGAGCGGACGCTTCCGGTCCGCGAGCTCGGCACCGTGGGACTCATCCAACCGAACGAAGGGTTCCGGGAGAAGTGGGATCCGCGCCATGCGGATAGCGTGGTGACGAAGCTCGTGACCATGACGCGCGCGCTCGAGGCGCGCGGCCGTGTGGCGCTCATGATCTGGCCGGAGGCGGCGATCCCCGGTTTCCTCCAGCCTGCCTGGGACTCGAGTATCGTCGGGCTCGCGCGCGAGAGCCGGACGCCCATCCTCACCGGCGGGATCTACGGCGAGAACCATCCCGACGGGTCGTACGACTATTACAACGCCGCGTTCTACTTCGACTCCTCGGGCAGCTGGCGCCGCTATCCGGTCTACGAAAAGCACTTTCTCGTCCCGGTCGTCGAGCGGGTGCCGTTCGTTCCCGCACGGCTGATGCAGAGCGTCCCCGGCGTGGGGCGCTGGTCCGGTGGGTTCGGGCGAGGCCGAGGTCTTCCCTTGTACTCGACTCCGCCAGGTCGCGTCGGCGTGGTGATTTGCTACGAGTCGGCGTTCGAAGAGTTGGCGCGCGGGTACCGGCGCGCCGGCGCGGAGTTCCTGGCGAACATCACGAACGATGCGTGGTACGGGCGCACGGCGGGCCCGTACCAACACTCGGCGCATCTCGTCATGCGCGCCATCGAAACCCGAATGGGCATCGCCCGAGCGGCGAATGACGGTATCTCCGAGTTTGTCGATCCCTTGGGACACGCCTACGCCGAGACCGGCTTGGAGCAGGAGGCCGTCGTGTCTGGCCAGGTCCGCACCAGCGACGTGATCCCGCTGTACGTGCGGCTCGGCGACTGGGTGGGGCTGCTCTGTGTCCTCGCCACCCTTGGTTTCGCCGGCGTCTTGGCGGTGCAGCATTGGAACCGGAGCGCCTGAAAATGCGGAGTGCGGAGTGCGGAATGGAGCGCGCGAACCCCCCTCTTCAATTCCGCATTCCCCACTCCGCATTCCGCACTGGGGTGGGTGGGGGGCTAGGGTGAGGGTGGGGGTGGATGTCGGCGGAACCTTCACCGATCTCGTCGCGCTCGCCGATGATGGGACGATCGAAGTCCGCAAGGTGGTGACGACGCCGGAAGATCCCGCAGTCGGCTTGTTTCACGCGCTGGACCCGCTCAAGCCTCCTCAGGCAGTCGACCTGCTCGTTCACGGTACCACGATTGCCACCAACGCCCTGCTCGAGCGCCGCGGAGCCCGCATCGCGCTCGTGACGACCAAGGGCTTCGAAGACCTTCTGTGGCTGCGGCGCCAGGATCGGGCGGCGCTATACGACCTGGCCTGCGACCACCCGCCCCCGCTGGTCGCGCGGTCCGACGTCGTGGGGGTCGCGGAGCGGACCGGCCCCGGGGGCGTGCTCGAGCCGCTCAGCGAGGACGAGGTCGACCGGGTGGTGGCCGCGGTGTGCGCGCTGGTTCCCCCTCCCGATGCGCTGGCCGTCGCCTTGCTGTTCGCCTTCCGCCACGCGGAGCACGAGCGCCGCCTGGTCGCGGCGCTGCGCGACGCGCTCCCCAACGTCCCCACCGCCGCGAGCCACGAAGTCCTTCCCGTGTTCCGGGAGTTCGAGCGCGCGAGCACCACCACGGTCGAGGCGTATCTCCGTCCTAAGGTCTCCGCCTATCTCGGACGGCTGGAGCGCGACGTGCGGGCCCGCGGCATTGGGATGCTGCGGGTCATGACATCGAGCGGCGGAACGCTCTCCCCGGGTGCGGCGGCCGGGCGTGCAGCCTCGCTCGCGCTGTCCGGGCCCGCAGGGGGTGTAATCGGCGCTCGCCTGGTCGGTGCGGCGGTGGGCTTGCCGGACCTCCTGACCCTCGACATGGGGGGCACGAGTGCCGACGCGAGCCTCGTCAGCGGCGGCAGCCCCCTGGGAGACGGTGGTGGTGTGGTGGCAGGCATCCCTCTCGCCCTGCCCGCCGTCTTGATCGAGACGGTGAGCGCCGGGGGCGGGAGCATTGCGCGCATCGACGAGGGCGGCGCCCTCAAGGTCGGGCCGGAGAGCGCCGGGGCGGTCCCGGGCCCGGCGTGTTACGGCCGGGGCGGTGCACGACCCACCGTCACCGACGCGTGCCTCGTGCTGCGGTGGCTCGATGCCCAGCATCCCCTCGCGGACGCTGTGCGGCTCGATCGCGACGCCGCGGAGCAAGCGCTGAGCTCCCTCGGCGTGGCGAGCGATGCAGGTGTGATCGCGGCGGGCATCGTGGCCGTCGCCGCAGCGGTGATGGCGCGCGCGCTCAAGCGGGTCAGCGTCGCCCGCGGGCTCGATCCCCGGCGGATGGCCCTGCTGCCGTTCGGCGGGGCAGGGCCGCTCTTCGGGTGCCGGCTGGCCGAGGCGCTGGGGATGCGTACCATCGTGATCCCACCCCATCCCGGAGCCCTCTCGGCGCTGGGCCTCGCCTCCGCCGCGGAACGCGTGGATCTGATCGCATCGTTTCATCGCCCGCTCGACGACGTGCCGTCCCGAGACCTCGGGGCGGCCTTCGCCCCGCTGCTCGAGGAGGGGCGGGGGCAGATACCCGGCGGCGCGCTGCTCCGCTACGCCGATTGTCGATTCGCCGGGCAGGGCTACGAGGTGACGGTCCCGGTGACGGCCGACGATCCGCGGCGGATCCGGGAGGCCTTTCTCGTCGAGCACCGCGCGCGGTTCGGCCATGCGGCGAGCGATCAGCCGGTGGAGCTCGTCAACCTGCGCGTCGTGGCCCTACGCGAGGGGCCGCTACCACGCTTCGCGGACCTGCGGCGGGTGGTCCAGAGACCTGGCGCCAGTCGCCCGATCACGTTGCGGGGCGCTCGGGTCAGCGCGTCGGTCTGGGCGCTCGACGAGCTAGCCGCCGGCGTGACGATCGCCGGGCCGGCAATCCTGGCGGGGCGGAACGCGACGGCCCTGGTCGAGGCCGGGTGGCGCGGGACGGTGCATCAATGCGGCGCCGTGCTGGTGCAGCGTACATGACTCTCGACGCCGTCGGGCTCGAGGTGATGGGGCACGCCTTCGCGTCGATCGCGGAAGAGATGGGCCTCGTGTTGATTCACTCCGCGGTATCGCCAAATATTCGCGAGCGGCGCGATTGCTCGGCGGCACTGTTCGACGCCGCTGGCGAAATGATCGCCCAGGCGGCCCACATTCCGGTGCATCTCGGCGCCTTGCAGGAATCGGTCGCCGCGGTGCGCGCGCTCGCCCCTCCTCCCGCCCCGGGCGACATCTTCATCCTCAACGACCCCTACACCGGCGGCTCCCACCTGCCCGACATCACACTCATCGGCGCCATCGAAGTCGACGGCGCCGTGGGCGGCTACAGCGTCGTGCGGGCGCATCACTCCGATGTCGGCGGTGTGCAGGCCGGGAGCATGCCGGCCGGCGCGCGGGAGATCTTTGCGGAGGGCGTGATCGTGCCGCCGCTGCGCCTGACGGCCGACGTGGAGCGCTTCCTGCTCGCCAACGTGCGGACTCCCGAGACGCGGCGCGCCGATCTGGCGGCCCAGCGGGCGGCCGTGACACGAGGGGCTGAGGGGTTGCGCGCCCTGGCGGCGCGGTACGGCTGGGCTGCCGTGCGCGAGGCGGCTACGGACCTCCTGGACTACGCCGAGCGGCGCGCGCACGATGCTCTCGGCCGGTTGCAAGCGACCGCCCTCACGGCAACTGATTGGCTCGAGGGAGACGGTGTCGACGACGCGGACTTGGGCTTGACCGTGCGGGTCGACATCGCGGACGGCGTCTTCCACGTCGACTTCACGGGCACCGCTGCGGCGGCGCGTGGCAACGTGAACTGTCCGCTCGCGGTAGCGCGCTCGGCGGTGCTGTTCGTCGTGCACACGCTCCTGGCCGAGGATGTGCCCACCAACGGCGGCGTGCAGCGCGCGGTGCGCGTCACGGCGCCCCCGGGGTGCCTCGTGAACGCGCGCTTCCCGAGCGCGGTGGCGGCCGGCAACGTCGAGACGTCGCAGCGCATCGCCGACACGGTGTTTCTGGCACTGGCCGCCGGCGGCATCGCGGTGCCGGCCCAGGGCCAAGGGACGATGAACAATGTCACGTTCGGGGCGAGTGGCTGGACGTACTACGAGACGATCGGGGGCGGTCAGGGAGCGAGCCACGGTGCACCCGGACCGTCCGGCGTGCACGTCGGCATGTCAAACACCCGTAACACGCCCATCGAGGTGCTCGAGATGGAGTACCCCTTGCGCCTTAAGACGTACGCCTTGCGCCGGGGCAGTGGTGGTGTGGGCCGGTGGTCCGGTGGGGAGGGTGTGATCCGCGAGCTCGAGGTGCTCGCTCCCATGGAGGCGAGCATTCTCGCCGAGCGGCGGCGTCACGCCCCCCGCGGCGCTGCGGGGGGACGCGAAGGGGGGCGCGGGTCCACCTGCTTGAACGATGTGCCGCTGGCTCCTAAAGTCAGCGTGTCGCTCGCCCCCGGCGACGTGTTGCGTGTGGAGACGCCGGGTGGCGGCGGTTGGGGCAAACCCGAACGCGGAGACAACGGATGACGTGGGTGCTCGTGGCCCTCATCGGCCTGGTGGGAGGTGTGGTATCGGGGTTGTTCGGCGTCGGGGGCGCGATCGTGATCGTGCCTGCTTTGGTGCTGCTGGTCAAGCTGCCGCCGCACACCGCCAGCGGCACCTCGCTGGCATCGCTGCTGTTGCCGGTAGGGCTGCTCGGAGCGATGGAGTACTATCGGCGCGGACAGGTCAACATCCCCTATGCCGTCATCCTTTCCGCCGGGCTGTTCGTCGGGGTATTCATCGGCGCGAATCTGGCCGGCGAGGTGTCGGACGTGGCGCTGCGGCGGGCGTTCGGCGGGCTCCTCCTGATCGTCGCCGGAAAGCTGCTGCTCGGCTAGGCGGTCGCGTCGAACACTTTTCCCTCCACGAACAGCCGGAACAGTTCCTGGTCGAGCTGCCCGGAGCGTACCTCGTCGGCCATGATGTCGAGGGCGCGCGCGGGCGCCACGGCCACCTTGTAGGGACGGTCGGCCGCGCTCAGCGCGTCGTAGATGTCGCTGATCGTCATCATGCGCGTCTGAATCGGGATGGCCTCGCCGGTCACCCGGCGCGGGTATCCCTTGCCGTCGAGCTTCTCGTGGTGTCCATACGCGATCATGGGGATGTGCTGGAGCTCGCGCGTCCAGGGAATCTGTTGCAGGAAGCGGTACGTGTGGGTGACGTGGCTCTCGATCTCGAGTCGCTCCGTCTCGTCGAGTGAGCCCTTGGGGATGGTGAGGTAGCGCATCTCCTCCTCGGTGAGGTAGGGGTGCGGCCGGCCCGTAGCGTCCTCGTACGAGCGGCGGGACAGGTGGAGCAGCGCCTCGAACTGTCCCGCCGGGAGCACCGTCGGCTCGTTCGCGCTCAGCACGGCGTCCAGGAAGCCGTCCAGCGCGTGGATTTGCCGCGCGTGCTCCTCCTCGAGCGCTCGCAGGAACCGCTCGTAGTCCTTCCGCTCGTGGGTCTCGAGGAACTCGGCCCGCTTTCTCCAGAATTCCCGCTCGGCGGTGCGTCGCACGTAGTGGTGGCGTTGCTTGATGAGATCGAGCTGGAGCGGGTAGAGCTTCTTGGCTTTGACCAACACCTGCTCCCGCACGCCGACCTTGCCGAAATCGTGCAGCAGCCCGGCGTACCGGATCTCCTTGATCTGTTCGCGGGTGAACTTCACGCCGCGATACGCGCCGTCTTGGGCGCGATCGACCACGGCGGCGAGCCCCACCGTCATGTTCGCCACTCGTCCCGAGTGCCCGAACGTGGTCGGGTCCCGCTGCTCGATCGCGTGCACCGCGGCCTTCACGAACCCCTCGAACAGGCGCTCGATCTCCTCGTACAGCCGACTGTTCTCGATGGCGACCGCCGCCTGGCCCGCGAGCGCGGTCACGAGATCCACCGTGCGCCGCGAGTACGGCACCACCTGGTGCTCCACGTCCGCCGGGGTAACCAGCACGGCATCGGGGTGGCGTTTGCGGTTGATGAGCTGCAGGACGGCGATCACTTCCTCTTTGTGATCCTTCATGGGGATCACGAGCATCGACTTCGTGCGGTAGCCGTGCCGCTCATCGAACGAGCGGTTGATGCTGTATTCCACGTCCGGGGGCAGGAAGTAGGCGTCGTCGATCACCAGCGGCTCGCCCGTCACGGCCGTGTAGCCCGCCAGGCTCGAGCGGTCCACCGGGATCGTAAACTCGACGAACGGGGCTTCGGGCTTGGAATACGTCTGCGCGATCCGGAAGCGCAGGCGCTTCTGACCCTGCCCCCCTGTCTCGACCAGGTACAGGCTACCCGCGTCCGAGGTGGTGATGCGCCGCGCCTGCGTGAGGATCAGCTCGAGCAGCGTCTTGAGATCCCGCTCGGTGCCGAGCGCGACGCCGATGCGCGTCAGCTCGCCGATCTCGCGGCTGCGGTTCGCGGCCTCGGAGCGCGCGCGGGCGGTCTCCAGGCGGGCAGCGGCTTCGCGATACCCCGCTCGTACCGCCACCAGCAGCTGCCGTGGCCCGACCGGCTGCTTCAAGAACCCGGAGAGCAGCTCGGAGGGCATCTCCGCGGGCAGATCGAGCTCCCCGCTGCGACCGAGTGCCACGATGGCCCCCCCGGCGTCCACGAACGCCCGCAACGCGTCGACCGGGAAGATCGAGCGGCTCTCCGAGTCGAGCACGAAGACCGTCGGGCGCTCGTCCACCAACAGCTCGCGTGGCACGCGTGCTTCGCGCGCTTCGATCTGGGCACTCTCGAGCGCCGGTCGAACGCCTGTGGGACTCCAGGCGGGCGTGTGCAGCAGGAGGTATTTCACGGCGTAGGCCCGGGACCGGATGGTCCCGGGACGTCACGTCACGAGTTCTTCACGCGCTGGAGGCCCTGCTGCGCCTCGGTATACTCCGGGAAAACGGCCAACGCGCGCTGGTACATCTCCGCGGCCTTGTCCTTCTGCCCGCGATCCTGGTACAGGAGCGCCTTCGAGTAGAACGTCAGCGCCTCCGTCGGGACCTGCCGATTCATCCGCTGCTCCGAGGACTGCCGCGGCAGGGGGGGCAGGTTGGCATCCTTCATCAGGCGTGAGGCGACGGTGCGGATGATGTCGAACAGGTGGTCCCGCTGCATGCGGTCGGACTCGACCTTGACGATCTCGCTCGTTTCGACGTTGACGAGCCGCGCGTCCAGGCGGAAATCGCCGTAGAAGTCGATGAACGCGCCGGTGATGACGTAGCGCGCACCGACGAGCTTCCCGACCTTCGCAGCGGTTTCCGGGGTCACCTTGCCCGACGCACCGAGGTTCTGTTCGGCGAGCAGCTTCTCGATGGCGTCGCGCTCGACCACGCGGGCCCCAGGGTTGGCGGCGAGCTCCGAGATCAGCATCCCGGCGATGCCCTTCTGCAGGGCGTCGAAGTTCTCCTTGTCCTGTCCGTACGAGCCGCTGTTGTCGAACGGCAGGACGGCAATGCCCGGCCGGGCATCCTGGCCGCGGCCCTGCGCGCCCACTACGCGCCCAACCAAGGCGAGCAGGGCGATAGACAGCAATGCGGGGACGAAACGCGAACGCATAGAGTCAGTCCTCGTCAGAGAGTCAGGGTCATGCCTTCTTGCGCTGCCACAACCTCGGCGGGCAGGCCCTTCGCCCGCGCCTGACGGCGGGCGGCCGCGAGCAGGGCGTCGATTGCCTCGTCGCCGTGCTCGGGCTCATGGTGGAACAGCACGAGGCGCTTCACTCCGGCCTCGCCCGCCAGCGCGACCGCCTCCTCGAACGTCGAGTGGCCCCACCCCCGGTGCTCCTCCAGCTCTTCGGGGGTATACATCGCATCGTGGATGAGCAGTTCCACACCCGTGAGAAACGCCACGAAATCCTTGCGCCATGACGCCGGGGTCTCGTAGTGCCCGCCCGGCCCGAGCTCGTTGTCGGTCACGTACGCCATGCTCGGACCGCCCGCGCCCGGCGTGAGCCGGTAACCGAGTGTGGTGCCGGGGTGGCGCAGCCGAATCGTCCGCACCTTGAACGTCCCCACCGTGAACTCGCCCGGTTCTACCTGCTGCACCGTGAGCTTCGCCGACAGCGCGTCCAACGGGACGGGAAAGACGGCCGGGTCCATTTGCTGACGTAGGATCGCCTCGAGCGAAGTAGTCCCCTGGCGTGAGCCCCAGATGCGCACCGCGTTCCCGGGGGCGAAGAACGGCTTGAAGTGGGGCAGCCCCTGGATATGGTCCCAGTGCGCGTGCGACAGCAGGATCTCCGCCAGCACCGCGCCCTCTTGGCGCTCCACCAGCTCGCGTCCCAGCGCCCGGATCCCCGTGCCCGCGTCGAGGATGACGAGCTGTCCGGCTCCCTTCCTCCCGCCGGTGCCCTCCACGGCGACGCACGCCGTGTTGCCGCCGTAGCGCGCGGTGTGCGCTCCGGGGGTAGGGATGGAACCCCGCGTCCCCCAAAAGGTCACCGTGTAGGCCATCGGTCCCGGCACCGCCGCACCCTTTAGCGCTAAGTTATGGAAAATTCGAGAGGTAGGACAAGCCGCGCCCTCACCCGACCCGAGTGACCCACCTCACGACCGTCCGGCAGACGCTTCCAGCGCGGCGCGGTCGCGAATCAGGATCTCGCGGCGACTGATTTCGATGTAGCCCTTGCCCACTAGCTCGCGCATCGTGCGGCTCACGGTCTCGCGCGACGACCCGATCATCTGGGCGATGGTGTGGTGCGTGAGGCGGCGCGTGATCTTGTCGGACCCCGCCTCGTCGGCGAGGTCGAGCAGCAACTGCGCCACGCGGCCGTTTACATCGAGCAGCACCAGGCTCCCGACCTTCTCGTCCACGCGCCGCAGGCGGCGCGACAGCTCCCGCAACAGCCCCATGGCGATGCCGGGCGACTGCTGCAGGATGGCCTGGAAGTCCTCCCGCCGGATCACGAGCAGGTTCGAGTCCTCCATCGCGATCACGTGCGCTGAGCGAGGCTCCTCGTCGATGAGCGACATCTCCCCGAAGAAATCCCCCTCGCCCAGCACGGAAAGGATGACCTCACGGCCGTCCTCGCCGATGAGCACGACCTTCACCTGCCCGGTGGCGACGACATAGAGCGCGTCGCCCGGGTCGTCCTCGAACAGGATGACCGAGTTGCGCGGATAGCTCCGCTCACGGGTGATTTCGGCCACCCGCTCGAGCTCGACGGGTGCTAGCTGGCTGAACAGCGGGACCTTTTGGAGGATCGCCGTAACCGACACGATAGGCTTCCCCTGGAGGGCGTGGTGGGGTGAATGGTCGGGCAAGCTTACGTACAAGCCGCGCTGGTGTCAATTCGGCGGGGGCCTCGCTGCTTGCCGCCAACTTGCGGCGCCAGTTATATTTCCACACTTCGTGCCGTTCGACTTTCAGTCAAGGATCGAGTGCTGTGAAACCCGGGATTCACCCTGCCTATCGGCGGGCCACCGTGCAGTGCGCCTGCGGCAACAGCTTCGTGACGCGCTCCACCGTGCCCCTGATTCATGTCGAGGTTTGCGCCAAGTGCCACCCGTACTACACCGGTAAGCAGAAGCTCATGGATACGGCCGGGCGGGTGGAGCGTTTCCGCCAGAAATACGGGACCGAGAAGGCCTCAGGCTGACGTATGGAGGCCCGACTCCGCCAGGCGCTCGCGCGGGCGGAGGAGGTCGCCCGAGAGCTGGCCGACCCCGAGACCGCGCGGAATCCGGCCAAGCTCAAGCAGCTGGGTCGTGAGCACGCCCGGCTCGATCAGATCCGCCAGACGCACGAGCGCTTGGACCGACTCATGGGGGAGCTCGCCCAGGCGCGCGAGGTGCTCCACGACCGGGATCCCGAGCTGTCGCAGCTGGCCCGGGCGGACGTGGAGCGGCTGCAGCCCGAGATCGACCGGCTGGAGCGGCGGCTGGCCGATCTGCTGACCCCCGCGGACCCCCTCGACGACCGCGATGCGATCGTGGAGATCCGCGCCGGCACCGGAGGGGACGAGGCGGCCCTGTTCGCGGCCGCCCTGTTTCGCATGTACACGCGGTTCTGCGAGCGGCGGGGCTGGAAGGTGGAGGTCGTCTCGCTCTCGCAAGGAAATCTCGGGGGCTTGAAGGAGGCCATCTTCGCCGCCCGGGGCCCCGGTGTCTACGGGACGCTGCGGTACGAATC
>Ga0137410_10001243_pt1 | contig 17535 bp, 14 predicted proteins | sample CZODoug1_16funga_FD_108878 | JGI IMG/M metagenome (GOLD analysis project Ga0137410, IMG submission 108878) | Vadose zone soil fungal communities from Angelo Coast Range Reserve, California, USA - CZODoug1_16fungal (Illumina Assembly) | ecosystem: Environmental > Terrestrial > Soil > Vadose zone... | reverse complement strand
TGCGGTTGCCTTCCCAGAGGGGGACGCAGAGGGCGCTGCGGATGTTGTACTGGACGATGGACAGCCCCTGCATGAAGCGCGGGTCCTGGAGCGCGTCCGAGGTGATGATCGACACCTTGTCGTTCATCACCTGGGACGTGATCGTGCGGGAGACGTTGATGTCCTTGCCGTCGACGACGCCGCGGAGGCGGTGGTAGGCCTGCCGGGTGCTGAGCTCGCCGGTCTTCGGGTTCTTGAGCAGGAGGACGCTGCGCTCGGCGTTGACGACCTCGAAGATGAGCTTCATCGCGGTGACGAGCATGTCGTCCAGGGAGCCCGCGCTGGCGAGGGCCTTGCCGACCTGGAAGAGGATGAAGAACATCTTCGACTCTTTGGCGGCCTTCTCCCCGCCCGCCTCTCCGCGGATATCCCTGAGCGAGAGGCCCTTGGAGAGGGCGCCGGTGATGTCGAAGCTGAAGCTCTCGGCGATCTCGTCGACGTGCTTGATGATCTGCTGCGAGCCCGGGATCTCGGTGGGCTTGCGAGCCTCGCCCGTTCCCGTGGGCGACTTCAGCGGCGTCGTCTTCGCCGCCGGGGCTTCCTCGACGAAGTGGATCTCCGACTCGCCGACGCGGATGATGTCGCCGTTGTCGAGCGGCTTCATGTCGACGCGTTCGCGGTTGACGAAGGTGCCGTTGGAGCTGCCGAGGTCATAGACGACCCAGCGTTCGCCCTTGCGGACGATGCTGGTGTGCTTGCGGGAGATGAGGGAGTCCTTGAGCTCGATGTCGTTTTCAGGCGTGCGGCCGATGCTGATGGTCTCCTTGTTCAAGGGGACCTCCCGGGACTGGCCGCCCTGCTTGACAATGAGTTTCGGCAACGCTGCGCCTCGCACGGAAGGGGTTGAAGGACTCAAATTCATTCAATCATTTCCACCGGGAAGGGTCAAGCGGGCCCGCCCGGCGGCCGTTTATATATTATCGGTGAAAAACGTTGACGCCCCCACCGGGACCCGTACGATGAATGTTTCCATCCGTCCATGGAGGCCCTGATGAGGATCCTTCGAGTCGGCCTCGCCTTCCCCCTGCTGCTCCTCGCCGCCGTGCCGGGCGACGACACCACCCGCGCCGGGGTCAAGCCGTCGGCCTCCGACACCCTCATGCTTTACTACCCCAACGACCCGAACACGATCAATCCCATCCTCTCCAGCGACACCGTCAGCGAGGATTTCCAGCGCTGGGTGATCGACACCCTGGCGGAGTCGAAATTCAGCAATCCGGATGAATGGGAGCCCAGCCTGGCCGAGAACTGGGAGTTCGACGAGAAAGCCCTGGAGTACACGATCCACCTCCGCAAAGGAGTGAAGTGGAATGCCTCGAGGTTCCCGGACGGAACGCCCATCCCCGCCAAGGAATTCACCGCAGCGGACGTGAAGTTCACCTACGACGTGGTCCTGAACGAAAACGTTGACGCCGCCTCCTACCGCAGCTACTACGAGGATCCCGAGGCGAAGACCAAGGAAGACAAGTACAAGGTCAAGGTCAGCGTGGTCGATCCCTATACGGTCAAGATCAAGTGGAGCAAACCCTACTTCATGGCCGACGAGTGGAGTCTCGGCCTGCCCTTGCTCCCGAAGCACATCTACAGCGTCGATGCCAAGGGCGAGCCCATCTCGAACGACATCTCCGGCGAAGAGTTCGCCAAGGGGTTCAACGACCACTGGGCCAATTCCCTGCTCATCGGGACCGGTCCCATGATGTTCTCCTCGTGGAAGAAGAACGAGCGCCTGGAGCTGATCCGGAACCCGGACTACTGGGGAAAGCCGTTCTACTTCAACAAGGTCGTGTTCCGCAACATCCCCAACTCCAACACCTCCCTGGAAATGACCCTGAACGGCGAACTCGACTGGAGCGTGATCGCCGAGAAGAGTCTCTACGTCCAGACCTTGGAGAAGCCCCAGGTCAAGGAAGGCAAGGCGACGACCACCCAATTCGACTATCCCGGGTACCGGTATATCGGCTGGAACATGAAGCGTGAGATCTTCAAGGAGAAGGCCGTCCGCACGGCGCTCGCCTATGCCATTCCCGTCCAGAAGATCATCGACAAGGTCCTCTATGGCCTGGGCACGCGGCTTTCCGGCCCCTTCCTGCCGACCAGCAGCTCCTCGGACCCGGCGCTCCAACCGCTCCCCTTCGACCCCGACAAGGCCCGTGCGTTGCTCGACGGCGCCGGGTGGAAGGACACGAACAACAACGGCATCCGCGACAAGACGATCAACGGAAAGCTGTTCGAGCTGAAGTTCGATCTCATGATCTATGCCGACACCGCCATGTACCGGACGATCGCGGAAGTCGTGCAGCAGGAATTCCGGCAGATCGGCGTCGACGTTCAGATCTCGCCCGTCAAATGGGCCCTGATGCTCGAGAAACTGCACAAGAAGGAGTTCGACGCCTGCATGCTCGGATGGGCGCTGTCCTGGAAGTCGGATCTCTATCAGATCTGGCACTCCAGCCAGGCCGATGTCATGGAGAGTTCGAATGCGATCGGATACAAGAATCCCGACCTGGACAAGCTCATCGAGGAGCTCCGCATCACGATGGACACGACCAAGCAGAAGCAGCTCTACCGGCAGATGCACAAGCTTCTCTACGATGACCAGCCGTATGCCTTCCTCTTCGTCGACAAGAGAACGGCGGTCTTCAACTCCCGGATCGAGAACGTGAACTACTACAAGATCCGGCCCTGCGTCGACGAGCGCGAGTGGAAGGCGCCCGCGGCCAGGGCCCGGCGTTAGCGTCCGAAATCCTGCGTCAGAGGGGACCGAGCTTCGAACGTGCGCGCCTACATCATCCGACGCCTTCTGCTGATGCTCCCCACCCTCTTCGGCGTCACCCTGGTCACCTTCATCGTGATGCAGTTCGCCCCCGGCGACCCGTTGAAGATGCAGCTTTCCCAGACGGGGGCCCAGGGGGAGTCGGGGGGAACCCGGGAGGCGTTCCTTCATCAACGCCGGCAGTGGAAGCTCGACAAGCCCGCAATACTCAATCTGCGCTGGTTCCGCAACTACGGCGATCCGGCACGACATTGCGCCGCCATCTACGGACTTCCCGACGAGGAGATCCGCCGGCGTCTCGACGACATGGCGGAGGCGAACGGGCACTCGGACATGCACCGCTTCCTCCAGACCCTGAACATCGAGGCCTTCGAGGAACAGCTGAAGTCCGCGGAGCGGCGGGCCGACCTGATCCCCCGCGTCAAGACCGGCGTCCAGATCCTGGTGGAGGAGACGATCGCCGAACACGGCGTCATGTCCTTCACCTCCCTCCTGGATGACCCTGAGCTTCCGATCCGGATCGGGGCGATCCGCTGCCTCTCGCTCTGCACGCTGGGGGATCCGTTCGTCTACACCTACTCCAAGGATCCCCAGCCCGAGGAAACCGACGGGGTCGTGACGACCTGGCGGATCTGGTGGGACCGGGACAAGTCGAAGACGGCCCCAGTTCCGCCCGAGCGGCTGCACACCCTGGAGGAATCGTTCCGGACTCTGGTCGCGGAAAGCTCCCGGGCGAAGATCCTGGAAGGCGTCACCGCCTACACGAAGGCCGATGCGCCGTTCTTCATGGAGCGACTGCTCGGCCAGGGCCCGCTCAAGGAGAAATACGTCGCATCGATCGCGCTGCGGTCGACGGTCAGCCGCCCGCTGAAAGTAGAGGTCAAGCTCGGCGACAAGGAGCCGGCCGTCCGGGCGGTGGCGGAGAACTGGAAGTCCTACGTCGGCCTGCACTCGCAGCGCTACGATCCGCCGATCCTGTCCCGGCTCCTCTATCTGTTCGCCGACACGCAGTATTTCAATTCGCTGACCAAGCTGGTGACGTTCAACTTCGGCCGGTCCATGGTCAAGCCGTACGATCCGGTGGGACCGGAGATCCTCCGCGCTGCGAAGGTATCCGCCCCGATCATGCTGCTGGCGGAAGCACTCGTGTATCTGCTCGCGGTCCCCCTCGGAATCTACGCCGCCGTCCGGCGCAGCCAATGGCAGGACCGCTCGATCTCGCTCGGGCTCTTCGTCCTCTACTCGATCCCTCCGGTCGTGCTGGGAATGCTCTTCCTCACGTTCTTCGGCTTCGGAGCCTTCCTGAAATGGTTCCCGATGTACGGGCTTCACGCGGAAGGATACGAGTCCTTCGCCCCGCTGCACTACGCCCGCGATTACGTCTGGCACATCGCCGGACCCCTGATCTGCCTCACCCTCACCCAGATGGCCAGCCTGGCGATGTTCGGGCGCTCCAGCATGCTCGACGTCGTCAACCAGGATTACATCCGCACCGCCAGGGCCAAGGGACTGCCGGGCAGGACGGTGATCCTGAGGCATGCTCTGCGAAACGCGCTGATCCCGATCATCACGCTGTTTTCCAACTTCATCCCCGCGCTCCTCGGCGGGAGCGTCATTGTCGAGTACCTGTTCGGCATCCCGGGCATGGGGCGGCTTTCCTACGACTCCATCCAGTCCAAGGACTACAACACCGTCATGGCGCTCATCTACCTGGACGCGATCATCGTCATGCTCAGCATCCTGCTGTCCGACTTCCTGTACGTGATCGTCGACCCGCGGATCTCCTTCTCCCGGACCGAGGGAGGTGGATGATGGAGGGCGAAGCCTATTTCGACATCGTCTGGAAGCAGTTCCGCAAGAACCGTGTGGCCGTCGGCATGCTGGGAATCGTTGCAGCGATGTTCCTGGCCGCCATCCTGGCGCCGGTCCTATCCTCCAACCAGCCGTTCTGGTTCCGGGAGGCGGACGGCTCCCTGGTCTTTCCCTGGTTCGTCTCGCTGCTGAACGCCGATACGGCCATCGACCTGGTCTTCAACGTCGCCTTGCTGGCCCTGTTTCCCTGGTTCGCGGCCGCCCTGATCTACACCCGCCTCGCCGCGAGGCGCGGCGTCCCCGGAAGGAAAAGGCTGGCCGCCGTCACTCTGGGCTTCCTCGCCCTGCTCGGCGTCCTGCTGCTCCTGATCCTCCTCTCCAGCGACGCGCTCGGGTCCTGGACCCGGTACCTCAGTTCGCTGCTGATCTTCCTCGTCGCGCTGTCCCACGGGACCTGGATGGCCACTCGGCCTGCGGGAGATCGCGCCAGCGTGCAGCGGCGGCTTTGGAACCGGTGGATCCCGGCCTATCTCCTGCTGCTGCTGGCCTTCGGGATGATCCAGGCGGGAATCCCCGACAACAAGTTTTTCTCCCGGGACTTCAAGAAGGACCAGCAATCGCGCCGGGGCTCGGGCGTCTACCCCCTCATCCCTTATGGCCCTCTGGAGCTGGACCTGGACATCATCTACAAGCCGCCGTTTTTCCGGAAGACCGGCGAACTCAGCCGCTTCCGGGAAGGGGATGTCCACCTCATGGGCACCGACGACTCCGGACGGGACGTCCTGACCCGGCTCCTCTACGGCACCCGGATCTCCATCACGATCGGCATGGTCGCGGTCTCCATCTACCTGACCATCGGCATCTGCATCGGGGCGGTGGCCGGGTATTTCGGCGGCCGGGTCGACATGGTCATCTCGCGGCTCATCGAAATCGTCCTATTGTTTCCCTCGTTCTTCCTCATCCTGACGCTGGTGGCGCTGATCGGTCCCAGCATCTACATCATCATGGTGGTGATCGGACTGACCGGCTGGCCGACGATCGCAAGGCTCACGCGCGGCGAGTTCCTCAAGCAGCGGTCGATCGACTACGTCTCCGCGGCCCGCGCCTTGGGCGCCTCCAATCTACGGGTGATGTTCCGCCATATCCTCCCCAATGCGCTCTCTCCGGCCTTCGTCTCAGCGCCGTTCGGCATCGCGGGCGCGATCGTGACCGAAGCGACCTTGAGCGTTCTCGGCTTCGGAGCGCGGCCCCCCGCCCCCAGCTGGGGCGCCATCCTGAACCTGTCGGTGCAGAACTATGAAAAGTGGTGGTTCACCGTCTTTGCGGGCGTCTCGATCTTCGTCACGATGACGGTCTTCAACGTCGTCGGCAACGGCCTGCGCGACGCCATGGACCCGAGATTGAAGGGAACCCGGTAGCCTTGATAGACTGGCCCGTTTCATGAGCACAACGCCCGACGTCCTGATCGACATCAAGAACCTGAAGACCCACTTCTTCACCGACGACGGCGTCGTGAAGGCGGTCGACGGGGTCTCGTTCCCCATCTACCGCGGGAAGACCCTCGGCGTCGTCGGCGAAAGCGGCTGCGGCAAATCCGTCACCGCCCTCTCCACCCTGCGCCTCATCTCGCCCCCCGGGCGCATCGTCGAGGGCGAAATCCTCATGGACGGAAAGAACCTGGCCACCCTGCCGGAGCCCGAGATGCGCGCCATCCGCGGCCGCGACATCTCCATGATCTTCCAGGAGCCGATGACGTCGCTCAACCCCGTCTTCACGGTCGGCTTCCAGATCGCCGAAGCCGTCATGCTCCACCTGAAGAAATCCCGGGCCGAGGCCCGCGAGCACACGATCAAGATGCTCGACAAGGTCCGCATCCCGTCGGCCTCCACCCGCGTCGACGAATATCCGCACCAGCTGTCGGGCGGCATGCGCCAGCGCGTCATGATCGCCATGGCCCTCGCCTGCAACCCCAAGCTCCTCATCGCCGACGAACCGTCGACCGCCCTCGACGTCACCATCCAGGCCCAGATCCTCGATCTCATGCGCGACCTGCAGAAGGAATACGGCATGTCGATCATGATGATCACCCACGACCTGGGCGTCGTCGCCGAGCTCGCGGACTACGTCGCCGTCATGTACGCCTCGAAGGTGGTCGAATATGCCCCGGTGAAGGAGCTCTTCGCGAGCCCGCTCCACCCGTACACGCTGGGTCTCTTCCGCTCGCGACCCTCGCTGACGACGAAGAAGGGCGAGCGCCTCAACGTCATCACGGGGACCGTCCCCAATCCGCTGCGCTTCCCGACGGGCTGCAAGTTCCATCCCCGCTGCCCCCAGGCGATCGAGCGCTGCAAGACCGTCGAACCCCAACTCCGGGAGCTGCGTCCGGGCCACTGGGTGGCCTGCGACGTGGTCACGTGACATGGCGCCGCTGATCGAAGTCCGGAACCTGAAGAAGTACTTCCCCGTCAAGAAGGGGGTCTTCTCCCGCGTCGTCGCCCAGGTGCGCGCGGTCGACGACATCTCGTTCGCGCTGGCCCCCGGCGAGACCCTGGGCCTCGTCGGCGAAAGCGGATGCGGGAAGACGACCGCCGGCCGCTCGCTGCTGCGCCTGATCGAGCCGACCTCCGGCGAGGTGCTCTATAACGGGGCCAACCTGCTCGCCCTGTCCCCCGCCGAGATGCGACGGCATCGCCGCGATCTCCAGATCATCTTCCAGGATCCATACAGCTCGCTCAATCCGCGCATGACCGTCGGCGCCATCGTCGCCGAGGGGCTCACGGTGCACGGGATCGGCGACAAGGCCGAACGCGTCGAGCGGGTGAAGCAGACTCTGGACCAGGTCGGGCTGGACCCCACCTACGTGAACCGATATCCGCACGAGTTCTCCGGCGGCCAGCGGCAGCGCATCGGCCTCGCGCGCGCCCTCATCCTGAATCCCAAGTTCATCGTCTGCGACGAGCCGGTGTCGGCCCTCGACGTCTCGGTCCAGTCGCAGGTCGTGAACCTGCTGGTCGACCTCAAGGAGAAGTACGGGATCGCCTACCTGTTCATCTCGCACGACCTGTCCGTGGTCCAGTACATCAGCGACCGCGTCGCGGTGATGTACCTGGGAGAGATCGTCGAGACGGCGAAGAGCGAGGATTTGTACCGCCGGCCCCTGCACCCCTATACCAAGGCCCTGCTCTCGGCCGTCCCGGTGCCCGACCCCGAACGCAAGCGCAGCCGCATCATCCTGACGGGCGACGTCCCCTCGCCGCTCAATCCGCCGTCCGGGTGCCGCTTCCATCCGCGCTGCCCCGTCGCCCTCCAGGGGCTCTGCGACAAGGTCGCGCCCAAACTCCTCGACTACGGCGGCCACACGGCGGCCTGCCACGTGGTTGAGAAGGAGATGACGGGGGCGACGGCCGCGACGCAGTCCCCTTAGCGGGCGCGCTGGAACGGCATCCCCTGGAGGAACACCCGGTCGGTTCCGGGTTCCGTCGCGAGGATGACGAACGACACGACCTTGGGCGTAAACCCGGCGAACTTCAGCCGGAGCGTGTTGTTCGCGATCTCGTAGGTTCCGGACTTCGGCAGCTTCAGCCCGGCTTCCTCCGCCGTATAGAGGCGCGCCAGGCCTCCTCCATCCTCGAAGCTGCCGTCCGCCTTGAACACGATCTCCCCCGGCTTTCCGGCCGTCGAATACTTCCCTTCCAGGGGGAGTCCCGTCGAAGGAGCAACCTTGAGCCACACGGCGTCGCCGCCCGGCTTCAGGGCAACCGTTTTGTCCCCGAAAACGATCCGTACTTCGCCGTCCTTCGTTTCATGCGTTCCCCACGAGCCCTCGAAGCGCTTCTTCGCGGACGCGGGATCGAAAAGGTCCAGGCCCTCCTCGGGCAGCCGTGAAAGCGCCGTGCCGTCCTTGAAGAGGACGGCCACCGACAGAGCGTCGCCCTTCGACGACGCGACCAGCTCATACGCCGGCAGCTCGACGTTCCGGAAGCGCAGCGACTTCAGCAACGCGCCGAAATCGGCGCTGTACTTCTGGAAGACGCCGTCCCGCGGCGACAACGCCATCACCGCCTCGAAGCGGTCGGCGGGTTTGAACAACGCGATGCTGACCAGGAGCCGCGATCCGTCTTTCGTGTCCAGGATGCCGACGCTCAGCAGCCCTTCCGTGCCGCCCTCGGTCTTCATCTCGCGGCCCGGCGCGCGGTTGGAGACCTTGCCGCTCCCCTCGAACTCCTTCCACGACTTCTCCAGGCCCTCGGCCAGGTTGCCGGTGGCCTTGCCGCCCGGAGCGATGATGACCACATAGGACTGGTCTTCCTTGAGGTCGCCGGGGCTGAGGAAGAGCCCGTCCGGCTTCTGCTCCGCCTTCCAGCCCGCCGGAAGACGGACGACCACGTTGCCCGCAGCGACCATTTCATCCTGGACCGGCAGGAGCGCGGCCATCAGGAGACCGACCAAGACCGTCATGGGCATTCCTCTCCTACGATGATACGACGGGCGGCGATCAGCGGATCAGGAGGACGGTGGTCTTGAACGACTGCTCGCGATCCGGCCGGTCGCGCTCGGTCACGAGGATCTTGAGCTCGATCTCCACGGCCTTCGGCAGCCCCTTCTGCGTCTTGCTGCTCCAGTCGGGCCGCCACTCGTTGCCGTCGTAGTACCGCAGCGAGAATCCGCGCACGCGGTCGTACATCTCCGTCAGCCGGCCTCCCTTGAGCGGCTCGGCGTCGATGAAGAAGTCCTCGCGGCGGTAGAGGATGGCGACGCTCGGATCCTTCCTCGACTCGAGGACCTGGTATCCGACCTCGTTGATGCTGTGGAAGCGCGGCTCCTCGACGTCGTTTTCCGAGCCGTAGGAGAGCGCCCCCGTGATGAAGTCGATGCGGTCCCGGTCCGCCCCGCCGCCCGGCCGCTTCGATCCCAGGAAGAACTCGCCTTCCTTCGGCAGGAACGCGGATTCAAGATCCGCGCGAATGCGCGTCAGGATCGCCGGCCCGACCTCGCTGGAGGCCGTGATCTCCTCCACCCGGTGCGCCGCCGTGACGGTCGAGACCACGACGGCATAGACGATCGACATCATGATCGCGAGGATCAGGATGGCGAGCATCAGCTCGACCAGAGTGAACCCCTTATGGGAGGCGCGCCTCATTTCTGGAGCCCTCCGCTGCCGGGCGACGACGGCGCTGTCGGCTTGCCCGGATCCCCGGTCGCCGGCGGCGCCGCGGCGGGATCCTCGCCCGGCTGTTTGGGCGGTTCGACGCTGAACTCCGCTTCCAGCAGGATCGGCTCGTCCAGCGAGGGCGCCTGGACGACCAGACTCAGGCGGAACAGCTCGCGCCGCGTGGGCTCCCCCTCCTTTTTCGGGTCGGTGGGATTGGTCGTATCAATGACCTCCCGAGCGATCTGGTATTGCCACTGGAACAGCTCGTATTCCGGCCCGACCTGGGAGAAGTCGCCGTTGTTCTGCCCCCCGAGGCCGGTCCAGAGCGTCTTGTCGAGTTCAAGCTCCGCCATCTTCTGGGAGGCCAGCACCCAGACCGTACGGACGTCCCGGGCGCGGCCGGCGCCCTGCACGATCCCCATGCGCTGGTCGAGCAGCACGACCGCGGTGACGCTGATGATCGCCATCGCGATCAGGACCTCGACCAGGGTGAATCCTGCCTCGCCCCGGCAGACCCGGCTTCGGAGCCCCGGCCGGCGGTTATTGGCCCGGGTCTTCAAGGATGGCCTCCGGTTCCTGGCGCCCGTCGGCATAGGAGATCAGCCCCGTGAAGCCGTTCATCTTCACCGAGATCTCCTTGCCCTCGTCGTTCTTCATGTTGAGGATGATGTGGCTGGACGACCCCAGCGAGGACAGCCGCGCCCTCGCGATCCCCGAGTTCCTCGTGTCCTTCTCGCCCAGGGACACGTCCGTGAAGATGACGCCGTCGGGAAGCGTCCGGTCGAACACGGCCTGGTACTCCAGCGGGCGCGCCTCCACGGGGAGGTTCTCGCTCGCGGGATCCTCCTTCGGGAAGACCGCGAGCAGCCAGAAGCGGCCCTGGGCGAGATCGACCTCGAAGTAGACGTCCCGTCCGCTCGATGCCGCGTGAGCCTTGCCGATCCCGAGCACCGATCCGACCTCCCGTGCCGCGCCCCGCAGCCGGTACTTGGGCACCAGGAAGTCGAGCCGCGTCACCGTGACCATCGCGATCAGCCCGACGATGACGATGACGGCGATCAGCTCGACCAGCGTGAATCCCCCCTGTCGGGAGGAACGCCGTCGGGTCTTCGGACAGGGGACCTTGGACTTCACTTACTTCAGTCTCTTGCGGTACGCGATGTCGGCGGCCGGCCCCTCCCCGCCTTCGCGTCCGTCCTCCCCCAGGCTCACGATGTCGTAGGGCGTGTTCTCCGGACCGGGCATCCGCAGGTACAGGTCGCGGCCCCAGCCGTCCACCGGCGGCTCCGTGATGTAGCCGCCGGGGGGCCAGGCCTTCGAGTCGACGTAGGAGGGCATGCGGAACAGATCGTTCAGGTTCTCCGGGTAGCGGTTGTGATTCAGCTTGAACATCTCCATCTGGCCGCCGATCTGCTTGATGATCGCTTCCGTCGCCTTCATCTTGGCCACTTCGGCCTTGCCGCTGATGTTGACGATGACGACCGTCGCCAGGATGCCGATGATGACGATCACGACCATCATCTCGACCAGCGTGAATCCGCCGCTCCGGCGGGACGGCGATGTTCTGTTCTTCACGGACCTCTCCTATATGTTCGACATCTGAAGGATCGGAAGCAGGATGGCCAGCACGATGAAGCCGACGACGACGGCCATGAAGACGATCATCATCGGCTCGAGGAGGGCGGTCATCTTCTGCGCGGCGACCTCGACTTCCTCATCATAGGCCTCGGCCGTCTTCTTGAGAAGCTCTTCGAGCCGGCCCGACTCCTCACCGACGCTGATCATATACCCGACGACCGGCGGGAACACCTTGCTGTGTTTGAGCGGCGTGGCGATGTCCGCGCCTTCGGCGACTTTCTGGCGGACCATGTCGAGCGTCTCCGCCAGCAGCGCGTTGTCGACGACCTTCCTCACGACGCCCATGGCCTCGAGCACCGGCAGCCCGCTCTCGAGCAGCGTCGCGAACGTCATCGCGAAGCGGGAGATGGCGGCTTTCTTGATCAGGTTTCCCAGGATGGGAATCCGCAGCTTCTGGGTGTCGATCCACAGGCGCCCGGCCTTGGTCGCCTTCGCCTGGGCATACACGATCGCGAGCCCGATCCCGATCGCGAGCAGGAGCCACCAGTATTTCGCCATGAAGCCGGAGGCCGCCAGCAGGATCTCCGTCGGCAGCGGCAGCGCCGCCTTGCCCTGCTTCTGGATGACCTCCATGATCTTCGGGACCACGTAGGTCAGCAGAACCGTGACGACCCCCACGCCGATCACGACCATGATGATCGGATAGGTCAGCGCCGCCATGACCTTGGCCCGCGTGCGATTCTGCGCGTGGAGGTAGTCGGCGACGCGGAACAGGACCTTGTCCAGGTTGCCGCCCGCCTCGCCGGCGCGGACCATGTTGACGAAGAGATCGCCGAAGTAGATCGGCTGCCCGGCCATGGCCTCGGACAGCGTGCCGCCCCCGGACACCTTTTCCCGCACGCCCATGAGCGCCGCCTTCAAGTCCCTATACTCGACCTGGTCGATGATGGCCGAGAGAGCGCCGATCATCGGGATGCCCGAGCCCAGCAGCGTGGCCATCTGCCGGGTCAGCATCGCGATCTGCTCGGGCCTGCTCCGGGCGAAAAACGAGCGCCGCTTCGGAGGGGCGCCGGGTTTGTCCTCGCCGCCGACCGTCTTCAGGTCGGTGACATGAAGGTGCCGCCCCTTGAGTTTGAGCCGGGCGTCCTTGGGCGAATCGGCATCGATGACGCCCGCGTCGGCGCCCCCGTCCGCTTTCAGGGCTTTGTAGTTATATACCGGCATCGCAGCTCAGGTCCGACTCCTCCCCCGGGGGGAGGCCGGCAGGGGTCTTCCCGGGATTCGAGACTCTAGAAGGTATCCATCTGCGTCACCCGCAGCACTTCCTCGGGCGTCGTCTTCCCCGCCATCACCTTGCGAGCGCCGTCCATCCGCAGCGTCCGCATCCCGCGCTTGATGGCGTCCGACTTGATGAACGTTGAGCCGATCCGCTTCATGGTCTGGTCGCGGACCAGGTCGTCGACGGTGAAGATCTCGAAGATCGCGCTGCGGTCGTGGTAGCCGGAGTTCAGGCAGTAAGGGCAGCCCTTCCCTTTCCACAGGACCCCCTTCGGAATCTCCTTCAGCGACAGGCCGATGCCCATCGCCTCGCGCTCGGTCGGCTGGTATTCCGCCTTGCAGTTCTTGCAGATCATGCGCACCAGGCGCTGGGCCACGACGCCGATCAGGGAGCTGGCCACGAGGTACGGCTCGACGCCCAGGTCCAGCAGGCGGGTTACGGCGCCCGGGGCGTCGTTCGTATGCAGGGTCGAGAAGACCAGGTGGCCCGTCAGCGCGGCCTGGATGGCGATCGTCGCGGTTTCCAGGTCCCGGATTTCGCCGACGAAAATGATGTCCGGGTCCTGGCGGACGATGGACCGCAGCCCGGCGCCGAACGTCAGCCCCTTCTTGCTGTTGACCTCGATCTGGCTGATGCCCGGCAGGTGGTATTCGATCGGGTCCTCGATCGTCATCACGTTGAATTCGACCGTGTTGATCGTCTTCAGCGCGGCATAGAGCGACGTCGTCTTCCCGCTGCCGGTCGGGCCGGTCACCAGGACGATGCCGTGGGAGGCGTCGACCAGCCGCTTGAACACGTCCGCTTCGCCTCCTTCGAGGCCGAGTTCCCCCAGGTCGTAGAGGCGTGCGCCCTTGTCGAGGAGTCGCATGACGATGCGTTCGCCGTAGATGGTCGGGACGCTCGAGATGCGGATGTCGACGTCGCTGTCGCCCAGCTTGACGTTGGCCCCGCCGTCCTGCGGCAGGCGGCGCTCGGCGATGTCCATCTTTCCCATGATCTTGATGCGCGAGAGGACGGCGTCCTGGATCTTCTTGGGCGGCGCCATCATGTCGTAGAGGATGCCGTCGATGCGGTACCGGATCTGGAGCTTGTCCTCGTAGGGCTGGATGTGGACGTCCGAGGCGCGCATTTTGAGCGCCTGGAAGAGGATCATGTTCACGAGCTTGATGATGGGCGCCTTGTTGGCGATGTCGAGGAGGTCCTGGGAGCCCTCGACCTCCTTCGTCAGCCCCGCCAGCTCGCTCTCGTCGAACTCCTCGAGCATCTCATCGACGACGTCGCTCTTCTGCTGGTAAGCCCGGTTGATGAGCGCGGTGATGTCGCCGCGCGGCGCGAGCACGGGCTCGACGATGCGGTCGAGCATCGCGGAGAGCTCGTCGATCGGGTGCGTGTCCAGCGGGGAGCAGGAGGCGACGCGGACGGTCCCGTTCATCTTGCCGAGCGCGATCAGGTTGTGATGCCGGGCGAAGGAGACGGGGATTTTATCGATGAACTCCTTGGGAACGCTCTGCTCGACGGCGCGGTCGAGGACCGGCAGGCCGAGGCATTCGCCGAAGATGCGGAGCATCTGGGCCTCGGTGAGATAGCCGGAGGTGGCGAGCACGCGGTCGAGGGTCTGGTGGGTGGTCTTGGCGAGGTGCACCCACTCCTCGAACTTGTCCTGGACGTAGAGCTTGTCCCTCTCGAGGATCTTCTTCAGCTCGTCTAGGAGGGCCACGGCATCCCTTTCATCCCGATCACCGGTCCCGGTCTTCCTTCCCCGCAGCCCGGGGCACGAGGAAGCGGAAGTTGGACCGGGGTTCCAGTTCCGGCTTCGATTCGATGTTCAGTCCCTCCAGGGGCGTCCCGCGCACCCTGTCGATCTCGGCCTTGCGGTCCCGCGACAGATCGCGGTGGTCGCCGAAGCCGTAGTCGTAGAGGATATACGGCGTGAGAAAGATGTAGAGCGTGCGCTTGTCGTCCGTGTTCTGGTCGCGCCGGAACAGCCAGCCCAGCAGCGGGATCTGACCGAGCAGCGGCACGTTGCTGGTGGAGTCCGACTTGTCCTGCGTCACGATTCCACCGATCACCATCGTCCCGCCGTTCGGGATCATGATCTCCTTGGTCGAGATTTCCCGCGATGTCTTGGGCGGCGGGATGTTCGGATCGGCGGATGTCCCGGTGAACTTCTCGATCTTGACCTTCGTCTCCAGGCGGAGATAGCCGCCCTCGCTGATGTGCGGCGAGATGGTCAGCGTGGTCGAGGCTTCCTCGAAGCGGCTGAAGGTCGTCTGGGAGATGCCGGTTCCCGTGATGGTGTTCGTGGTCACCGGCACCTGGACCTTGACCGAGATCTCGGCGATGCCGTTGTCGTTGGTGGCGGCCTCGGGCTGGTCGAGGATCGAGACCCGGGCCTTGCTTTCGAGCGCGTGCAGCAGCGCGGGGATGTTCCCGATCCTGTCCTTGAGCGCGAGCAGGGTCAGGCCGGGCGTCGCATTCGGGAGGACCGAGAAGGAATTGGTCGTCGGATCCGCGGTCGTCTGCGAGAGGCCGAACGACGTGCCTCCCCCCCCGATGAGCCGGCCGTTGGGATCCTCGAGGTGCTTCAGCTCCACGCCGAGGTCGAACGTGTCGTTCGCCGTGATCTCGACGACGGTCGCCTTGATGAGCACCTGCGGGCGGCGCTGGTCGAGCCGCCGGATGATCTGCTCCAGCGTCCGGTAGGTATTGCGGTCGGTCACGATGATGACGGAATTCGAGCGGACGTCGGCCACGATCGTCGGCTCGGAGCCCGTGAGCTGGGAGCTCTGGGATCCGCCCATCGAGGGCGGCGGCAGCGCGGTCGGCCCCACGGCCTGGCCGGGCCTCACGGCGCCCTGTCCGCCGCCCGAGGGGACGCCCTGGTCGCTCACGCCGATGCGGTACATGGCGTTCAGCGTCTTGACGATGTCCAGCGCGTTCGTGTGGCGCAGGTGCGAGATGTAGATGCCGCTCGTCTCGAACTGCGTCTCCGCGTCGAGCCGCTTCACGATCTCCTCGAGCTGGGGCAGGCGGTTCGGCTCGGCGAGGAGGACCACCGAGTTCGTCCGCTTGTCGGCGACGACCTTGACGGACTCGCTGCCGCCCACCTGGGGTACCCCGGGAACGCCGGGAACGCGAGGCCCGGCGGTGCGACCGATCAGCGTCTGCACCAGGCCGCCCATCATCTGCTCGATCTCGGTCGCGATCGCGTTCTTCAGCGGGATCATCTTGAGCTCGATGTCGGGCTTCTTGACGTCGATGATCTTGATGATGTCCTCGAAGCGCTTGATGTTGAAGTCGAAGTCGGTCGCGATCAGGAGCCCGGCGGACTCGATCGACAGGATGTTCTGAGGGAAGGACGCCATGTTGATCAGCGAGGCCTGCACGTCGCGCGGGCTCACGAACTGGAGCTGGAAGATGCGCGTGACGAAGCGGTCCTCCGGGATGTTGACGGCGCCCGTCTGGACGGGGACGTTGCCCTTGCCGGCGACCGGCGCGGGCTTCAGCTTGTAGAGCTCCTCGCCCTCCTTTCCGAGGGAGTTGAGCGTGAGGTCGCTCACCTGCAGGATCGACTGGTACGCCTTCCACAGCACCTCGGGATCGTCGGCGATCGGCTTGTCGCTGATGAAGTGCACCCGCTTGTTGCGGAGGCCCAGGTCCTCGGTCCAGATGATCGTCTTCTTCGTGATCCGCTGCACGGCGACCGTCAGGTCGTGCAGGTTCACGTCCTGGAGCACGCCGCCGAGCTTCCGGTCGTCCGCGGGCTTCGGGGGCTGCTGCTGCGCCCGCGCTTCGTTCCACGGCGCCGCCAGCAGGAGGGCCGCGACGCCCGAGAGGACCGCCCCACCCCGGATGCGATTCATCGTCGTTCTCCTAACGCTGCTCGGAACCGGCCCAAGGGGCCACGGACGCGTCGGACATGCCCACGGTCGAGGGCTGACCGCCGAAATCGAAGGTGCCGGACTGCCCGGCCTGGGCTCGCAGGCGCTGGTCCTGGGATCCGCGGAGCTCGGCGGCGCCGCGATCCACCCGCGCCACCAGGCGGCGTGAGATCTCGGTACGCGCGGCCGGGAGCACGGCCTCCCCCTGGCGCGTTTCCCGCGAGCCGCCCACCATCGCCTGCACGTCGCGCAGGGCGATCTCCACGCGGCCGTCTGTCACCCGGACGACGTTGTTGGCGACGTCGCTGACCCGCAGCGCCTCGGCGCCGGGCTCCACGACGGCGACGCAGACGCGGCCGCGGTCGAGGGCGACGGCCAGCACGTCGACGAAGTCGATCGAGGTCTCCTCGGCGAGCCAGACGCGATGCGGGCCGGAGGCCAGCTGCACGACGGCGCCGGGCTGGGTCACCAGCCGATCGCCGACGCGGACCTTTTCGTCCGCGGTCAAAGGGCGCCAGGTGCCGGTCGAGCGGTCCAGCAGGTCGGCACGGCCCTTCAGCGAGGCGACCTCCAGCGACCAGGACCGCGCATGGAACGGCGGAGCGGCGACGAGGACCAGGAAGCCAGCGGCGGCGGCGATCCAGGGGAGCCAGACCCGGCGCGCGCGCGGGGGCGCGGCCTCCGCGCGGGCAGCGTGGGCCCGGAGCATCGCGGAGACGGCAGCGGAGCGCCGCGCGGTGGACGGCGAAGCCGGGGGGGCCGCGCGAAGGGCGCCCACGGTGCGGACGATCGAGTCCTTTTCGACGCGGCACGCGTCGCAGGACGACAGGTGGGCGGCCATCTCGCGGGCCGGCTCGGCGTCGAGGTCGCCCAGGGCGAACTCGGGGAGCCGCTTTCGAATGTCGGTGCACAACATGGACTAACCTCCTTGGGCCCGGGTCGACCGGTCGTCTTCGGCGCCCAACAGTCCGGCCAGGTCCCGGATCGCCTCGTGGATGCGGAACTTCACCGTCCCCACGGG
>Ga0137410_10001242_pt1 | contig 17548 bp, 18 predicted proteins | sample CZODoug1_16funga_FD_108878 | JGI IMG/M metagenome (GOLD analysis project Ga0137410, IMG submission 108878) | Vadose zone soil fungal communities from Angelo Coast Range Reserve, California, USA - CZODoug1_16fungal (Illumina Assembly) | ecosystem: Environmental > Terrestrial > Soil > Vadose zone... | reverse complement strand
GGGCTGAACGTAAGATCCGTATTGCCACGTAGAATCCAAGGGCCTCTTACGTCACCCATGTGCCATCTGAGGGAAGGAAAGATGGGTACCAGCGTGTAATCAAGCGGAACTCGCGCATACGCATCGCCTACGAGAAAGTCGAAAACAAAAGGAATATTTATTGGAAGCCATCCCGTTTCCAAGGAGAATTCGAGCTTGTTCCTGTAATAGATCTTTCTATTGAAATCAACTGGTTTAGAGTCCCGTATAGGTTCATTCGTAGGTTGGCTATCTGAATTTTGGCCGATGGATACCGCAGGTTGAGTGAGATATACCAAAGTCAGAGTAAACAACATCAGGTTTCGTCTGCTCATTTTTATGCCTACCTAAGACGTAAGAACTATGAATAGCAGTTCTTGCGAATGTTAGGCGGATTGCCCCCCTCCTCCGGCAGGTACAACACCTTTCATTCGACCTTGCCACGTAAACCTTATATTCACGCATGTCAACTATTTGGAAATACCCGCAAGTGATGGGAAATCACCCGCAAGGTACTAGCATCGAGGCTTCGGTTCGCAATCGTTCCACTTTGAAGCGATGTGCAGCCAACTGAACCATTTGTGATCTTGCAAAATACCACGGCGAATCCTGGTAGAGCAGGAAGCCGTTAAAAATCAGACATTTGTCTTGTGCAGCGTGGGAATTGAAGGGAAGCAGGCGAGGGGCCTGATCCTTGGCCATTAGACAGGAGCTCCCGCAGTTTCGCATACGACAGAGAGAGGAAATCCGGCACTACAAGGTCTGCGCCGGCCTCAAGCAAAAGAGAGGCGCGGTCAAGATGAGCAATTCCTATACATCTCATTCCAGCTGATGTCGCCGCTTTGACGCCTGAAACAGCATCTTCGAATGCTATCAACTCGAAAGGCTCCACACCCGAATCTTGAGCGGCCCTCAGAAACAGAGCCGGGTCTGGCTTACCATGCGCAACTTTGTCTCCTGTGATGACGACTCGAAAACGCCTTCTCAAGTCAAGTTGTCGCAGGAGAAATTCAAGTCGCCCCTTGCTTCCCGAACTCGCGATGCTTAAAATCAGCTGTGCGGCCTCCAGGTCATCTAGAAAACTCAGTAAACCGTCAATCAGCCGTACATCTGTTGCTTCGTTTCGAAAAATCTGTTCCTTTCGATGCCCGTATTCGACTAGCTGGTCATCGGACAACTCACCCAGAAAGTGCCGTAGAATATCGTCGCGTCTTCTTCCGTCTAACACGAATTGTAACTGCTCTTCGGAAACCGCTCTGCCCATCGATTCAAGGAACTTCTTCCACGCGCGTATGTGCGCCGGATGGCTATCTACGAGCACTCCGTCAAAGTCGAAGACGACACCTTTGAACACGAAGTTCACCTTGTTGTTTGACGTTGGGAAAGTCCGGGCCAGGTCATCTGAGCTGCTTGGTACGTCTCTAGCGTTCCAATATCAATCAGAAAATCCGAGATTCGATATGCCGCCATTCGGCCGACAATTTGAGGCAGGACGTGAAATCCAAGATCGACCGGACTCGTGTCGGGAATTACATCCAAAAGATCGGGGGTCGCCAACATCAATCCGGAGAACACTAAATTGCCCACTGGAGCTTGGGGCTTTTCGACGAAGTCACGGACCACGCCATTGTCATCCACCTGAACAACGCCACATCGCGATGGGTCCGGCACTTCGTAGACACCTATCGTGGCGATCTGGCCTCGGCTGTCATGAAAAACTAGCATTTGGTTTAGATTGGCCGTGGTGAGGACATCCGCATAGAAAATCCAAAAGGACCTCTCCTTCGTAACCCAGTCTCGGTTGGCACGAATCGTCCCTGCGCTTCCAAGGAGCGCCGTCTCCTCGGATAGGCGCACTTTCAGGCCATCTTTGTGTTCCTCGATGAACTTGGATACGGCATCGCCGTGAGCATGAACATTGATCAGGACCTCATCTATGCCGTAGTGGCGGCACAGGACGAACCAGATCTGCAACATGGGTATGCCTTGAACCGGCAGAAGACACTTCGGCGTGCTGTTGGTCAATGGCCGCAGTCGAGTCCCGAGACCTCCTGCCAGGAGAAAGGCTTTCATTCGAAAGCCTCTATCCGCGAGGATATCCAATTACATTTCATGAGACCCTTCCCGCTGATACATGTCATTTGCGAACTGCCTTGTTCGCAACCGGAGCGAATGTCCAGCGCATGCCACCGTTCTCATCGCCGTCGATGAACGGATCATCTGCTACGACCTGAGCGCCCTGGAAGTCAAAATCAAATCCCATTTCCCGGGCGCCCAGCGCCACCAGGTCCTTCCGGACGTCTTCGTGGTGCTGCTGCTGGCAAAACAGAAGAAGGAATCCACCTCCTCCCGCTCCGGTGATCTTGCCTCCCAACGCGCCGTTTCGAAGTGCCGATTCGTACATCTCATTGATATGGGCATTGGAAACCTTCGTGGAAAGCCGCTTCTTGATTTCCCAACCTTTGTGAAGCAAAAGACCAAATTCGCTTAACTCTCCGGCGATGAGCGCTGCCTTCATCGGCTCAACTAGCTTGCGAATTTCGTGCAAGTAATCGACCGTACCACTGTCGGTCCTGCGAGTGGACTGTTCTTGCTCCTCAAGAATCGTCCAGGAGTTATGCGACGCGCCGGTGAAAAATAGCAGTAAGCTCGACTGCAGCTCCTGAACGAGCGCTGGCTCCATGTTCAGCGGATCGACATGCGTTGTTCCGTCCTGGTGGAAGGAAATGAAATTCAACCCACCAAACGCTGAGGCGTATTCGTCTTGTTTGCCCACAGGACGGCCCAGAACGTTGCGGGCAATGTGGAAAGCCCGCTCGGCGACCTCATATTTCGAGAGAGAGATATGGCTGTATGTTGCTAGCATCTTCGTCAGATTGACGCAAACACTAGCGGAAGAACCGAGCCCTGTTCCCGGTGGAATCTCTGAAGCAAGAAAAAGGTTCACAGAGACATCGCACCCAAACTCTTTGATTACTGCCAGAGGAATTTCCAGAGCACTACCGCGAATATCCATTCGCGCAATGTCTTGCCACGTTTCGACCGTACGAAGATCGGCTGAAATAATTTGTATTTTACCGTCGCCCCTCTTCGCAAGCACTGTGTAGAAATGTTTGTTGATTGCCGCGCTGATCACAGCTCCGCCAAATCGTTCGTAATACGATGGAAGGTCTGTTCCACCCCCTCCGAAGCTGATTCGCACAGGGCTACGGACGATTAGCATCGGCAACCTCCGTGGTTGCGAACTCTTTCGCCACGCCGCGAAACTTAGATGCCTGAGTTGGAACAGGCTCTCGGTTCAATCCTCGTATCAGCAACGTCCACACTGTCTGCAAGATAAGGCTGAGGTCCAAAAACGGAGACCAGTTGACAATGTATTGCAAATCGAAACGGGCCTTGTCCTCCGAGGAATGCTGTTCCCGAATTCCATGTACTTGCGCAAGGCCGGTAACGCCGGCTCGAACATTCAGCCGCTGTCGCTGCCAATCTGAATAGTTTTTGACCCTCTCGGGTGACTCAGGCCGAGGGCCGACCAAAGACATATCCCCCCGCAACACGTTCCATAGTTGTGGCAGTTCCGTCAGGCCCCATCTTACGAAGAGGCTTTCGTAGCGCTCTGGATTTGTTGTGTGGCGTTCGACGTTTAACCGCCACATCCGAAAAGGAATCCCATTCTTCCCGCACCGCAGCTCAGTTCGGAATATCTTTCTTTTTCTCCTATAAACAACGAAAGCGGCAAACGTGAGCAATGGTGAAACTAACAGGAGGATTCCCAAACTCAATACCAAATCGAGTGCTCGTTTTACGCCGAAGCTGAATGCGTGATGGCGAGGCTCCTGCAAGGAGAGTAATGGAAGGCCGTCGATCTCTGTCAGCTCCGCTGTCGACAGGTATAGGTCGTACCATTGTGGAACCAAATAAACCTGGATGAACGCGTTGCGACAGCTGGCAATGAGCTTGCGAACTTCTGGGCGGTTTACAGGGTCCATGGCGACAATGAGTTTTTGCACGTTTTGGTCTATCAGCAGATCGAGAACTTGCAGAGTCTTAACAGATGAAAGATGCGACTCAGGTGAACTCCCGAATCCATTGGTTGCCTCCGATTCCCCTGGGAACAACAAACCGACGACTTGCAATGAGATTTCGGGGTGCGAAGCGATCTTGCTGACGAGCTCTCGAGCTATTGGCCCATTTCCTAAAACTACGCAGCGAGCGCACGCGCCATTCCTTAATTGTGATCCAACAAGAAAACGAACCACGCAGCGCACTCCAACTAACCCAAGGACGAAGAAGATCGCGAAGTAAAGAAGTACAAGCCGCGAATAGAAATTCTTAGTGATAAATGCAAACGCCAGCAAAACGATCATCATGAGCGAGACGGCCACGATGGCCTTGGAGAAAATGGCCGGAAAGTGCCACCCGCCTTTGAAGCCGTCGAGACTCATCTCGAAGTAAAGGAAAATCCATGAAGCGCCCGCAGCAATTATCATGAGAGAATACGTCTGAAAACGAACGACGAAATCGACCGTATCTTTCGTGCCGGCATACCGCAGCGCAAAAGCGGCTCCTAAGGCTCCAAGCACGCACACCAAATCGGCTGCCAATATCCAATAGCGAAGTTTTCGCATTTTTATGTGTATTCGAAGTTTTTCAGGGCTCTTCTATAATGGATTCAGAAGGGCAGGAGGGCATCGACGAGATGCTCTCTAAGCTTGTTTCTGCGAATTTTACATGGAACGGCGAGGCTCCGATTTGAAAGATCTGGTTATCAGAGTGAGTTTTCGCAAGCGTCTTCCGGGCATCAGATTCTGGCAATCTTCCTATGTGATTTCACTTCTGGTTGTCATGAACACGACGCCGCAAGCGTACGACGGGACATTCGCGCTGATACAATCCGGAAAATAGCGTGTGCCATCGCGAGGTGCAAGTCTTCGATGATTTGCATGTTGTCGGAGGGGACGACAAGGCAGATATCGCACAGGGACTTCATTTCCCCACCTTGGAAACCAGAGATGCCGATGGTTCTCGCGCCCGCCTTTCGGGCCACTTGAAGCGCCTTTAGGACATTCTTCGAATTCCCGCTGCCGCTGATGGCAAACGCGACATCCTGCGGTTGGACGAAATTCCGCAATTGCTCTGAAAATATATCTTCATAACTGGAGTCGTTCGCCCACGCAGTCATGGTTGGAATGTTGTCCGTCAGGGCGAGCACTCGGAATCTCTTCCCTCCGTTGCAATACGCCGTGCCCTTCCCGAGATCGCACGCAAAATGAGAGGCCAGCGATGCGCTTCCTCCGTTTCCAAACAAATACACCATCCGCCCCGATTGATTGGCCTTCATCATTTCATCGGCGATCTGGTTGATGGTCCCATGAGGAAGCTCGAGCAAGACTCGTTGAAGCTCCTCGAAATACTGTCTTGCATCCGAAATTTCAGTTCCGTCATTCATGCAGTGACCTCTGGAAATTGAACATCACGTGCAGATCGCTTTTTCGACTGGCTCGAGAAAATTGAGTCTGGCAGTACCCCGACGCCATGCCGTTGTGAGACGATCTCCGCAGTCCCTCGATCAAACGCCAATGCCGGTCCAGCGGGTAGATCCGGAATCATTCACGTCAACAAAGTTTTTATTGGATTGCGTCTTTTTGGCGTGTCACACCCAGTTAGCCTACGGTGACGCGAGCCGCAGGAAGCGCAGGATCAGAGCGCTCTCGAATCGACCGCTTTGCTGATTGGCCCGTTCTCCGAGGCCGGGGCTACATCCTTCAATTTCAAATACGCTTGCAAGGCAACGTCGATAGGCTGCATTTCGTCCATTCCCAGCATCTTGAGCCGACAATTTTCCAGAAGCGAATACCGTGGGCAAGGCGCTGCGAAATGCATATCGCGCCACGAAGCTGAGACAACCACACCCTCCATGGCTGAGTATCCACAAATGTTCTTTGGAAACTCATACCAGGAGTGGTCGCCACAGTCGGCGCGGCAGGCTTCCATAAAGAAGCTGCGGTCGTCCCTGAATACCTTCGGGGCCACGATTATGGTCTCCTCGACCTGTGTCGATTCTTTTTTAATTTCTATTGGGAATTGCGCTTCATCTGTCAAGAAATGGCACCACTTCTCGCGTCTTCGACAATCAGCTGCTTGTATTGATGCTGCTCCCATTTCCACGCTCCAGCCAAAATGTTCTCTAGGCTGGAGTGCTCGGGAGTCCACCCAAATTCATTCAGCAGCTTTTGGGGGCTGGCGCACAGCACAGGGGGATCTCCAGCTCGCCGTGGCGCGCACCGAATCGGAATTCTCTTTCCCGAAATTCTTTCGGTCGCTTCGTGAATTTCTTTCACCGAATGGCTGTTCCCAGTTCCGATATTGTAATCGCAGAAGCCAGCCTGCCCCATTTTCCGCATCGCCAGCAAATGCGCCTCCGCGATGTCCAACACATGTATATAATCGCGCAGGCAAGTACCATCCGAAGTACTGTAGTCTGTTCCGAAAACCTCAAAGAAGGCGCGCCGTCCCGAAGCCGTTTGCAACAGCAGTGGAATAATGTGGCTCTCGGGCATATGCCTCTCGCCCCAGCCGTCTCCCGCTCCGCATGCATTGAAATACCGAAAGGCAACGACGCTCCATCCATACGCAGCGGCATACGTTCTTAGAATCTTCTCGAAGATCAATTTGCTTTCGCCATATGAATTCACGGGTTCCTTGGGGTGGTCCTCGGGAATGGGAACAACCCGCGGCGTTCCATACACTGCTGCGCTGGAAGAAAACACAAATTTCCAAATCCCATGCCTTCGAAGCGTCTCCAATAGCGAGATTCCACCAGCGACGTTGACGTCAAAAAATGGGCCGGGATTGATGACTGACTCTGGAACAGAAGCTTTGGCGGCGAAATGAAAGACCGCATCGAATCGCTTGGCCGCCAATATTTTCGACAACGCTTCTTGATCATCGATGCTAATCTGATGAAGGATTGCGGCCGGTGGAACAGCGTCAGCGAAGCCGGTGGACAAGTCATCCACAACTTCAACCGAATGCTCCCGGGCCACAAGCTGTCTACAGCAAACGGAACCCACATATCCGGCTCCTCCGGTGACCAGAATCCGTGCCATTAATAGGCGCCTTCCTTCCGCAGGACTTTCAACGGAGTCTTGATCAAAATCCTCAGATCCATCGCTAGACTCCAATTCTGTATGTAGTACATATCCATTTGGACTCGTTCGTCATAACAGACCTCTTGCCTTCCGTGAACTTGCCAGTATCCGGTGATACCCGGCTTCACCGTCCGCCGCAGCTCCTTAAACGTGCCATACTTCTCCAATTCCGCAGGCGCGACCATCCGCGGCCCCACCAAGCTCATCTGCCCCCTCAACACGTTAAACAACTGTGGCAGCTCGTCCAAACTGGACCTTCGCAAGATAGCGCCCCAACGTGTCAGCCGCGGGTCCTTCTTCAGCTTGAAATTTTCCTCGAACTCAGCTTTCAGCGCAGGGTCCGACGCGAGTATTTCGTCCGCACCGTGCTTCATGCTGCGAAATTTGTACGCGTCAAATTCGCAGCTCCTTCCGACCACGCGCCTCCTGTAAATGATCGGCCACCCGCTCTCTAAGACCACCAGCACACCCAGCAGCACGAACACCGGGGAAAAAAGAATGATCAGTATTCCCGCACCCGCAAAGTCCAGGTAGGCCTTCAACAGGTGCTGCACGGCCTGATTTTTTGCCGCGCGCGCTCTATTCAGAGAAGTGGCCAATTCCGCAGTCATTCGAACAACCGAATCCCACTCAATTGGCGCTTCAAAGTCAGTGGGATATACCGCTCATGCAGACCCAGGAATAAGCCTGCCGCTTTGGTGAGGTCCTGGCGCATCGACATGGCCACATTCCGGCTACCACCATTGCCATCAAATCGAGTTAGTTTTCTTCGCAGCAATCGCACGATGTCCCTCAACATGGACACCCTCGTCTGCTCGTTCCAAATCCCCAACTGCTTCCAGATGACACCTGCATCGAAGTAACGCTTGAAGAGTCCATTTGTCGTATGGTTGTGCGAATGGTAGACGGCAGCCCGCGGCTCATAGACGATCTTCCAGCCTCCGTCCAGAATGCGTTTGGCAATTCCGAGATCCTCGAAAATCTTGAGATCTTCTGGGAAGCGAGTGACCCGCCATACTTCTCTACGAATCGCGGCGTTTACGCTAGAGAAGTGATAGTAACGAAAACCATGTTCCTGACCGCGAGATGGATCTTTCACTAGCCTTTCCTCCCCGTATACAGCGCCGAGTGTGTCTTGCCGCTCGAGTGTTGAGCCTTGCTTCGGCAATTGTCGACCATAGGCGGCACCCACGGACGGGTCACTGAGATTTGCGATCATTGCTGCTAGCCACTGGTCTGACGCAGGAATGGCATCCTGCGACACAAAGACCAGGAATTCGCCCGTCGCAAGCCCAGCGGCGTAATTTCGCGTGCGCGCGTGGTGGAACGTCTCCGGAGGAATCTGCTCCAGCCGAACGGGATACCGCCGCACGATCTCCAGTGTATTGTCCATCGAACCCGAATCGATCACGATCACCTCAAACGGTCCTGTCTCCCTCTGCGAATAAATAGCCTCCAGGCACGTCCCTATATCCTCTTCGCCGTTCTTCGTCGGAATTACGATCGTCGCTTCGATCAAGCTGGTATGTTGTGTGTCCGAGCGCATTTTGTCGTAGCCGATGGTTTTATCTCGTTAATCGGTCTTTTGCCAGATGTTATCCGTGGAACGCATCTACTTTCCTGCCCACAACAAAGATGTTGGTCGAAAGTTTATTAATCGGCCAAAACCTTTCGAAGAACGCGTTGAAGGAGAATAGCTTTTCCACAAGTTGATTTGCAATACGAAGATCAAAGATTCCCCCTTTCGGGCTCGACAGGGTAGGAATAATTTGATGATAGCCGAAGCGAACTGGCAAAAATCCATGATGCATGAACATGTGCTTGGCTTCGGAGAGGGAATACATCCTGAGATGGTGCGGATTCTTCAATCTGCGATTAATCCACTCAGTGTATGAGTTTTGATTTGGCAGCATCGTCATGATGAAGAACCCGCCAGGTCTGATGACCCTGTAAAGTTCCTTTAAGCATTCAGAGTCGTTCGGGACGTGTTCAAGTACTCCGCTTCCAATCACAGCGTCGAACGAGTTGCTTTCATACGGCAGCAGGTAGGGATGTGTGAGCCGCGAATACTTGAGTCCGGCGAAATCAAAAAACGTATGATATTCTCCAGGATCAACATCGCAGCCGTAAAGTTCCACCTCGGGTCCCCGCAACATCCGGACCAGACATGCATCCGCAGCATGCCGGCACCCCCAATCAAGGACACAATGAGCGTCTTTGAGAAATTCCTGACAACGCTCAAAAATGCTAATCTGACGGCGTATGACCGCAAGATTTCTGGAGTGGGCGTGAAGGTAACTGTCTTCTTTGACCTGGCCTTCAACAGAATAGAGCTTCACTAATTCCGTGTCGAAGTTCGGCATGTATTACCCTAAACCCTTTGAGTGGGAAGCAGGTTCCAGCATTCGAATAATTCAGTCGGGCCTGGTATCTGATGTAATCCTATGGTCCACAACGCTAGTTTGCAGCGGCTGCCATTTGGAGAATTTCTCGGGTCCTGGATGCCGTTTTATCCCAGCAGAATTCCTTTGCGCGAAGGAGTCCCTTTTGCCGCAGCTCCGTTCGCAAGTCCGAGTCCTGAACAAGTCGCCGTATGCCATCGGCAATCGCTTCAACATCGAACGGGTCCACCAAGACCCCTGCGTCGCCCACCACTTCCTGGAGTGAGCACACTTTCGACGTCAAGACGGGAATTCCACAAGCCATAGCCTCCAGGGGTGGTAGACCGAACCCTTCGTACAGAGAAGGGAAAACGAATCCCAGTGCGCCGCGATAAATGTCGGACAAATCTCGGTCCCCGTCCGAATCAGCGAAGACAACGTCTCCGGTTAGCCCCAGGCGTTCGATCTCTCCTGACATATGTCGGTCTGGATTTCCCGAAAGAACTAGGCGAATGTCTCGACGGATGCCTGATATGGAGTAAGCCTCCAGCAATCGAGGGAGGTTTTTGTGCGGTTTCCGGCTACCAACATATAGCAAGTAAGGATATCCAGGCTCGAACTTTCGGCCTGTGGCAGTAAACGGCGGGCCTACGCCATTACCTACATTGATGATCTTTTCCTCTTTGATTTTGGCCCAGGCCGCAATCTCCCGCTTCGAATACTCGGAAACCGTCAAGACATAGGCTGCCCGATGGCAGGCGGGCCGGATTATGTACTTGTAGTAAGCGCGCTTCGCAGCATTCGAGTTGTCTCGAACACAAAGATGGTTAAGATCATGCAAAGTGAAGACAAAGGGTTTGGGCCAACCAATTGGAGAGTTGTACCCCGGGCTGAAAAAAAGCTTGGGCTTCTTGCGCCACAGCATTGCTCCCAAAAGCGCCGGATCAAGAGGGTGCCAGGGCGGGCGCTGGTCTTGAAACGGAGTGAGGCCCGAAAGCAACTTCTGCAGCTCGCCCGCGAATCGGCCTATTCCGTGATTTCCTATCCAGCGCGCGTCGTAAAGAACCTTAACCACTGATCAGATCTCCTAGCCCCGGTTTCTACTAGGCTGTGGTAAAGCCCTTAGACCTTGCCGGGAGGCCGGGGCAAACTTGGGCAGAATTTGTGTATGGCTGCAGCAGACGACGAATGCCAAGATCATGAGCCCATTTACTAGGAGTTTGATTGGGATGACGTATCCATCGCGCATGATGCGGAACATAAAATCGCAAACGAAGTATACGTAGATCGCCGACCAAAACTGGCTATCCTTTGCATGACGGAGGAGCCAAGCGGCAACATTTCCGACAATGAAATAGAAGAGCGGGAAGAAGACGCCAAAGTAAATTAAGCCTGCTGCGTAGCCTGAGAAGGCGCCGAGGGGGCTCAAGTCACTAAACCGGTTAATGAAAAGCATCTGGTCTTTTGCAGGCAGAAGAAATCGGGGAATAACAAAATACAACGCATCAAGAAAGAAATTATGCGGAGATCCCCAGAAGTTCCAAATTTCAGAATGCCTGATCGTCCCAGTAAGCGACAATTGGGAAAAGATACTCTCGTACATTATAGGGCTTATGATGCGAGTTAGGGAAAACGTCTGGTCATCCACCTCGACGTGCGACCTAGATAAATATATTGAATATCCCAGGGCCAATGACGAGCAAAATGCCAGAATACCAAGCTTAATGTTCAATTTGCCGCGTAAATACAGGTTGAAGCAGAACGCTATGCCAGCAACCATGAAAAAGATTCGCGTACCGTGCAGCAAATTGATCCCGTTTATTCCTGTAAGTATCATGAACCACAAGACGTTGCGCCGAGCATTGGAGAACAGAACTACGATAGAGAGAAGTAGCAAAGATTCGGAACAGAACATAGAGAACGTCCACAGTCCGCCTATCATGCTTCCTGTATCGAACGCATACTCTGAATAGACCCCCAACGAGAGCAGCAGGACTTTTGATAGTGCAAAGACTGCAACCAACGCCGAACATAACGCCCAAAACGACCGGCTCAGTCTGAATAGTTGCAGGGCTCGCGGTTCAGTCTTGCGAGTTGTCTTCCGCGCAAGAAATGTGCTCAGCCCTGACCCCCAAAGAAATGCGCAAATTCCCCATAGATATACCCAGGTAATTTTCCCCGTTACGTCCCAGTCCAAATCAGCCTGGGTGCTTGTCCCTCCCTCAGTATAGTTGAACAGCAAAACGCCCAATAGTGGAAGGAAGTACACAAGATTGAAAAACAAAAAAAACAGGGAATGGGGAGCCAGGCGTCTCGTTGGGGACGCAAGCAATAAGGACTCACTGGCACTTCCTCGTGATTGCCAACTCATCTTCTTTACAATTCAGCGTCCGGCCCCAGGCCGAACCTTCTCCCAATCTTGCGTGACCGTACTCTTCGCGAGGTGAAGGGCGACGCCAGCGACGCGCTGCTGCCAACGCAAACGTTACTTAGCCGATAAACACTGAAACCTTCAGCTTGCGGCTTTGCCATAAACGATGGTTTGACCGGACCTCAATACAGGGAATATTCTCCGAAGCGTCGATCTGATCATCTGCAATGGGCCTGCATGCGGGAAGTAATCCAGAAATTCATGCCTGGCAATATGGAGTCCAGCGACTTGCCCTAAGTCAATTAATTCGGCGCGAGTGTACTCACGAAAATGGCCAGGATTGAGATGATTGCAGCGAATGCGCTCAAATGGATTCCGGCCCAGCAGGAGATGACATCTGCGTTCCAAGGCTGCCGCATTGGGAGTTTGACAGACCAAGAATCCATCAGGCTTGAGTAATTGCCCCAGGGCATGCAGTGTGATCTCAGGCGCAGAGTGCAGATGTTCAATTGTTTCCGCAAAAACAATCAAATCAAAATGCTCGGCGATTGGAATCGCATCGGTATTGCAGTTATTCAGGTCGAAGACAACATGAACGGCAGGTTCAGCCTTTGCGGTGGAAGCGATTCTTTCGTGTGCAAAGTTGTTGAGTGGCAGTCCTAGTGTTACGACCCTTCGATAGTAATGTGCAAGTTCTGACGACAGATGACTGCGCCCAATGTCAAGGACTGAGCAATTTGATTCTCGCTTCAACTCCTTACAAAGATTCAGCACATACTGAAATCGCCGAGTGTGGAAAGAACAATAGTCGTGCTTGAGCGTGATTTCATTTTCCATCCGCACCAAACGCTCGGCGAATATGTGCGTTGACTGCGTATTCGTATTCAGCTTTGTCTCTCCATCAAGGAAGCAGTGAACGAGAGCTGAAAAGGCTGATTTTGTTTTTCACCCACGGGGTGTGCACCTCCAGAGTTGTCTCATCGCATTCAAACCTGCATAGACACAGATGACGATCGACATCCAATGGATCGTTTGGTGAAGTTCAAAATGGAAATCTAGGCTAATACTTCGCATATGCTTCGCCCTGATTGATCCCGTTATCAATTAAGCCAAGCAGCTGCTTTGCGGAGGCCTGCCAACAATACTCCTCAGCCTTGCGAAGTCCCGCCTCGCGCATCGCGTGGCGCAAATTCACGTCAGCGCGCAACTTCAAAATTGCATCCGCGAAACGCTGTGCGCCGTCCGGCGGTTCCAGAATGGCCGCGTCTCCGAGTACTTCGGGCATGCATCTGGCGTTCGACGCGATGATGGGCGTCCCGCATGCCATCGCTTCTATGGGTGGCAATCCAAATCCTTCGTACAGCGTTGGAAAGAGAAATACGTCAGCGCCAGAATAGAAATATGGCAGGTCCTCATCCGGCAAATATCCTAGAAATCGAATCTCATCTTCTGTCAGCCCGGCCGCGCGCATCTGCCGGAACAAGGGTGAATTCTTCCAGCCGTTTGCACCCACAACCAAAAGTGGACATTTAAGTTGCCCTGTACTCTTGAGGATGCGGACAACTTCAACGAGCAATTTCAGGTTCTTCCTGGGTTCCACGGTACCGACCGCAGCCATGTAACGTGGCGGCACGCTATATTTCCTTGACATGTACTCTGCAGCCTGTTGACGGTCGTGCGGCGTATACCTCTCAAAAACCCCGGGATACACACACCTGATCTTCCTCTCGGGTACTCCAAGTTCCCGAACCAGATCCTCCATGGTCGAACGCGAAATCGTCACGATTAGATCTGCCTTTTCGATCGCTTTCCGCGCCCAGATTTTCTGAACCCATAGGGCATAGTTACTCGTCGTCTCGGGAAACCGCAGCCAAACCAGGTCATATACGGTAACAAGCTTGAGTACTCCGCGAGGAACGCCTGTCGGCAAGATCGGGAAAGTTGCCCAGAAGACATCCAGCTGATCCCTATGCGCCAGACTCCCTCCTCTTCCTCGCAGCCAGATGGAACCTGGACACCAGCAAAATGCGCGATCAATCTGTTCGTTCACGCGTTTGCCGGAAACAGGCAGGTCTATTTCTCGATTCGAATAAAAAAAGTAGTCATGTTCAGGCCCGACCTGCGGAAGAAACTGTACCAGTCCGTGAATATAGTTGCCGATTCCCGTGCGTTGTCTGCCGAGGACCCGGCCGTCAATCCCGATTCTCATGTCCCGAACGCTGACTCCGCAGTGTGACAAAGTTGCTGCTCGCCGGGGACCACCAGCTCTCAAGCGACTGTGGCGCAAGCCGCACGCACCGCGATCCGATCATCCCAAAGCTCTTTCGAACATGACCCTGATTCTCCGCGCTGGTAGCACATCCATGTAAAGAAGTAGGAATCCAAAAAAGCCGACGGTGGTCAAGGACAGGCCGAGGCCTGGAACTGAAGTCCTGCTACGGATTAGAGACGCCGCGCCGAAGACGACGCCAAAAGCTACCGAAGTGCGAACCCAGGCGCGAGGCCACGGCCACGTCCGCAGAAGCGGGCGTATCAAAAACACGTTCTGCGCGAAGAGGAGCAATTCCGTGAAAATCGTTACACCGGCGGCGGCAACGAATGAAAACCGCGGAATCAAAAGCAAATTCGCTGTTAGGTTAGCAACCAGACACACACTTGCTACCCGCAGGAATACGAGTTCCCGGTTCCGGGCCAGGAGCAGTGTATTCATCCCATTGTTGAGAAACATGGGGACAACCGCCCAGGCCAAGATTTTCATCGCCAGCGCCGAGTCGTGGTAAGCAGGCCCGAGGAATAGTTGCACGGCCGAGTCAGCGAAGAACGTCACGAAAAGGACCACAAAGACACTCAATGCGAATAGCCAGCCCAACAAGCGGTGAAACCGCTCCCGCTGCGACTGGTCCCAGTCCTTCGCGGAGAGCCCTGCCAGCGAAGAGGTCATGATTCCGTAGGGAAAAATCTGAAACGCACCAAAGGCACGATATGGAATAGCGTATATGCCCGCCACGCCCTCACCCACCAATTTCGAAAGAAGGATGACATCGAAGCGGTCGTACAAATTTACAAGGACGGGGAAAAAGTTGAATGCGAATGTCCGCCGGATCGTCTCCCGCCAGGGCTTGGGAGACTCACCCGCAGCGCGGGATCTCGGCGGTAGCATCCATAGGGCGGCGGAGGCACCGCAACCGGCGGCAGTTAATTCGGTCCACAAAACTCCTGAGAGACCCTTCCCTGCAAACAGAAGAGCGATTCCCAAGCCGAAAAGGACGATGCCCTGGATGATTTCCAAAATCAGGAAAGAGCCAAAGCGGTGCAGGGCCCGAAGGACACCTTGGGTCGACTCGATTACCGCCCTTGGAAATAGCGTGAGGGCGAATAGGCCGCCCAAGACTAGTTCCGGCCTGTAATACCCGACTCCACGCAGAACGGCCAGAGTAAGTGAAATCATGATTGCGAGATAGACAAACCTGAGTCCCGTGAGGTCGAGCCACAGTCCGCATCGAGATTCGGGTGACCTCGCCACTTCCCGCGTGAGAAGCTCCATAAATCCAGCTCCGGATAGCATGGCGAGAAGTTCAATTGCGGAAAATATTACTGCGTACTGCCCGAAATTCCTCGGCCCAAGAGTGCGGGCCGCGACAAGGAGAAATGCCACCCGAAAACCGCGCCGCACGGCCTGGCTCGAAGCGAGCTTTACCGTGCCTGAAGCGATCGACGGCGACTGGTCGACCCTAGGCGCTGTTCCGGACGGCATCGCAAACTCGGACTCGACCTTCGTAGCGCTCATAAAGAGTCATTGCGTGGGGGCAATCAATTGCGATACCCCGTTAAGGACTGAGGTCGCGCTTGGAAGAGTGCTCCCCGCTCTTTGAACCGCTTCCATGTCCGCTTTCACCATCATTTTGATCAGCTCCTCGAAGCTAACCTCCGGGTGCCATCCCAGCTTCTCCCGGGCCTTCCGGGCATCCCCGCAGAGGTGATCCACCTCCGCAGGACGGATCAGCTTTGGATCGATTTCCACGTACTTCTCCCAGTCCAGGCCCACGGCTCCAAACGCTACCGCGAGAAGTTCGCGGATGCTGTGCGTCTTGCCCGTCGCCAGCACGAAATCTTCTGGGTCTGGCTGCTGCAAGATCATCCACATGGCCCGCACGTAATCCCCCGCAAAGCCCCAGTCGCGCTTCGGGGCCAAGTTTCCCATCAGTAGTTTATTGGCTAACCCACATTTGATCCGCGCCACCTGATGCGTTACCTTCTTTGTGACAAATTCCAGACCCCTGCGGGGTGATTCGTGGTTAAACCCCATCGCCGAACACGCGAAAAGATGGTAGCTCTCTCGGTAATTCACGGTGAGGTGATGACCGAAAACCTTCGCAACGCCGTACGGGCTCCGCGGATAAAACGGCGTGAGTTCCGTTTGTGGCGTTTCCCGCACCTTGCCGAACATCTCTGAGCTGGATGCCTGCAGAAATTTCGCCTGTGGCCGGTGTCTGCGTATCGCTTCCAGAATGCGAATCACTCCGAGCCCAGTCACATCGCCGGTCAGGACAGGTTGATTCCACGAAACAGGAACGAAGCTCTGCGCAGCAAGGTTGTATACCTCGTCGGGCTGGACCGCTTGCATCACGCTATCGAGAGACGATTGGTCCGTAAGGTCGCCCTCCACCAATTCGACCTTCTCCATGAATTGCTCGATGCGATCGAATTTTTTTACGCTGCTCCGCCGGACGATTCCGAAAACCTCATAGCCCTTTCCCAGTAGGAGCTCCGCCAGGTAGGAACCATCCTGCCCGGTGATGCCAGTAATCAAGGCGCGCATTTTTTCTCCTTTTGTAAGTGTGTCATTGAAACCGACCAAGTCGTTGTCCACACCACGTCTCTCCAAAGCTCAATACGGCAACGGTATCCCGGGGACTCGCCGCTCCTGCAAAAGGTTTCGGCTCACTCGCCATTTCCGCACGGTTCCAATTCCAGTGCCTCCACTTCCACCGCCACCGAGCGCATGATGAGATCGAGTGAAATCACGAACCGCGACCCGTTCTTCCTCCGGACCAGGATTCCTTGCATCCCCTCCAGTGGACCGGCTTTCACACGCACCCGCCGTCCAAGCTTCAGATACGGGTGCGGTTTTGCACGGATGCCATGCCCAACACTCATTCGCAGTGCTTCGATCTCCTGCTGTGGCAGCGCTGTTGGCGTCCCATTAAATCCGACAAGCTTCGCCACCCCCGGCGCCTCCAGCACCCGCAAACGGTCGCGCAACGCAAGATGAACGAACACATATCCCGGGAACAATGGCAACTGCAGGTTCATTCGGCGGTCTTTCCACCGCCGCACGGAGTCGTACAGCGGCAGAAAGTGTTCGACCGATCGCAGATTCAATTGTTCGGCCACACGCTTTTCGTGGTTCGCGCTGGTGTACGCGGCGTACCAGCGCGGCTCCAAGTAGCCGACGGGTAACGGGGGGTACTCCGTCGAGTCCGCCACGTTTTCTGCCACGCCTGCCATGCCCCCTCCTCTGTACCATGCTCCTGCACAGCTTCGCCCCGTCACTTACAGGGCTCCCTTCGATCTAACCAATATGTTATCAATTACTTACAGCTAATTCCTGGGCTACTGACCGTCGG
>Ga0137410_10001241_pt1 | contig 17561 bp, 14 predicted proteins | sample CZODoug1_16funga_FD_108878 | JGI IMG/M metagenome (GOLD analysis project Ga0137410, IMG submission 108878) | Vadose zone soil fungal communities from Angelo Coast Range Reserve, California, USA - CZODoug1_16fungal (Illumina Assembly) | ecosystem: Environmental > Terrestrial > Soil > Vadose zone... | reverse complement strand
GCCCGGCAGGCGCACGATCTGCACGCGCGCGAAGCCGTGCCCCTCGCGCGCGCGCGCGAACTGCTCGAACCGCCCGCGGTGGCGACCGTAAGGGCAGGCGGCAGCGAGATCGGGCGGATCGGACTCGCTGATGGCTGCCGACCGGGCATAAACGTCGATCGTCGAGATCAGCAACAGGCGCTCGCATTCGACCTCGCGCAGCGCCGCGCACAGGCGCTCCATGTTCGCCAGGTCCGCCGCGGGCTCTCGGTTCGCGCGCCACTTCTCGGCCGGCAGGCCGGCACAGATCAGGGTGCCGAAGCGCCTGCCGCGTATCGCGTCAATGTCGGCGCGGTGATAGACGGCGTCGAACGCGCTGGCGCGGCGCAGCGCCTGGCCGACGAAGCCGGTGGAACCGATCAGTGACCGCGGCAGCTGCATGGCCCGCTCAGTTGCTCAGCACGTGTCCGAGGATCCGGTCGGTCGCGAAGAAGATGTTGTCGATCTTGCCCGACTGCACGCTGATCACCCGGTCATGGCAATTGACCGTGCAAGCCCGGTTGTCCGACCTGCCCTGCGGCTTGGTCTTGATCGCGAATTGCGGCCCCTCGAACTCGAACAGGTCGGTAAGGGCCGGCACATAAGCCCGGATCTCGTCTTCCATCAGCTTGCGCTTGGCCTGGACCTGTTCGCTGTCGAACCGGGCCAGCACCGCATAAGCCTCGGCCTTGGACGCGCAGCGCGCGAGCGGCGTGTGGCACACGCTGGACAGCGTATAGAGGCCGGGCCACTCGGTGGGATAGATCGACGCAAGCGGGCCGTCGACCAGAGTGATCGCCGGGAACAACGTCCCGCCGCCGCGATACCGGTAGTACAGCAGCAGCGTCGGCTCGAAGAACACGTCTCGGGCCGGGTGCAGCGCGCCCCAGGTCGCGTCGATCAGCAGATCGAACGGCCGTCCGTTGACCAGCAACCCGCTCGCGGTGCGCGACAGATCCTCAATCCGCTCCCCGAGGCGCACCGAGCCGTTGAGCTTCCTGCGGAAGTGCTCGCGCGCCTGCGTCGTCAGGATCACCCGCTCGTCGCAGCGTATCGCGCCTTCGAAGGCGGTCGCGTTCAGGAACGGCATCTGGTTGAGCGGCACGCGATCGATCGAGATCCCGCTCGCCAGCATGATCGAGAAGTAGGTCTCGAAGTCGATCAGCGATTCGAAGCGCGGCACCAGGTAGATGTTGTCGTTGACCGGCCGCGACAGGCGCGGGTAGCGCTCGACGAAGCGGTGGTAGCCGTCGCGCGACTGGTGGCGGGTTGCCGCCGAGCGCGCGTAGTGCAGCCCCAGGTGCAGCCGAAACTGGTTGTTGCCGGACGCCTCGCTGAACAGTTCGTCGTTCTTCTCGAACACGACGACCTCGACCCCCTGCGACTTCAGCGCGCTTGCGATATGGCAGCCGTACCAACCGGCGCCGGCGACGGCGACGGTGATCGCTTGCAGCGAACTCAGGTCAGGCGTCGGTGCGTCGATTTCGATGTCGAACACGTTCCCGCTCGCTCAGCGTTGCGCCGCCAGCGCCGCGGGCGCCAGCCCCTGCTTCCAGCGCTCCACCATGCGCGCAAGCAGAGCCTCCAACTCGCGCGTGAACCGATCGCTGTCGAACAACGGCAGCGCCAGCCGGTTTTCCGCCAGATGGCGGCGGATCGCCCGCAGCGTTTCCGTTTCCTGCGCCAGGCCCACGGCGAGCCCTTCGTACTGCTGCTCGGTCTGCACCGCGAGATCGGGCAGGCCGACGGCATTCAGAAGGCTCGCGGCGACACGCGCTGAGAAGCTGCGCCCGATCTGAGTAACCACTGGCAGACCCATCCAGAGTGCGTCGCTGCACGTGGTGTGCGCGCCGTACGGAAAGGTGTCGAGGAAGACGTCAGCCTGCGACAGGCGCGCGAGGTGCTCGCTCATCTTCACGAACGGCGCGAAAAGAATGCGCGCCGGGTCGATGCCGTGCTGCGCGGCGGCGGCGCGCAGCTTCGCCTGGATGCCATCCTGCAGCGTCAGCAGCCACAGCACACTGTCCGGCACGCGCTGCAGGATCCGGCACCAGCGCGCGAACATCGCCTCGGTGATCTTGTAGGTCTGGTTGAAGCACGCGAAGACAAAGGCACCTTCGGGCAAACCGCACTGCGCGCGCGTCAGCGGCGCCGGGTGTTCGCGCTGGCAGTCGGTCGGCTCGTAACAGACCGGCAGCTGCGCGATCTTCTCGACGAAATCGTCCGCGTGCGCGAGCGGCGTCAGGATCGGATCGCCGACGATGTAGTCGATGAAATCGCCGCCCGAGGTGCTCGGATAAGCGAGCCACAGCGCCTGGATCGGCGCCGGCCGCAACGCGAACGTGCCCAGGCGCGAATGCTGCGTGTAGCCGCTCAGGTCGATCAGGATCGCCGTGCCGTCGTCGCGCACGCGCTGCGCCTGTTCGCGCAGGCTCATCTCGCGGCACTCGACCAACTCATCCGCGGCGGCGACCAGACGCCGGCGCAGCGCGGAGCCGTCGTCGACACCGTGCGAATACAGCGCCACTTCGAACTGTTCGCGGTTGATCCGCTCGAGCGCTCCAACCAGCAGTGTGCTGGTCGCGTGCGCACGAAAATCCGCCGCCACGAAGCCGATGCGGATGCGCGGTTTGGCCAGCACGCGCGGATAGGCTTGCGGTCCGGGCACGCGCGGCAGAAGCGCGGCCGCATCGCCGGCACGCGCCTCCCTGGCAACGCGTTTCGCCTGCCAGCTGGTGACCTGGCGATGCATCGTGGCATCGTCATTCATCGCCAGCAGGCAGAACGGACTGAGTGGCGGAACCTCGGCGGCGCCCTCCTGCAGTGCAAAAGCCTTCTGCAGGCGCGCTTCGTCGTCGGCCAGCGCCTTCCAGTCGCACGCCCACGCCGCATAGTGGGCAGCGTAGATGGCAGCGCCGAGCTGGTTCGGCCGCAACACGGTCGCGGTCCGGAAACACTCGCTCGCTTCGGCGTACTGCAGCAGATTGGCCAGGCAGAAGCCCAGGTGCATGTACGCGTCGATGTGGGTCGGTTGTGTCGCCAGCACCTGAAAAAACGACGGCGCCGCACCCTGCCAGTCGAGCTGCGCCATGCGCAGCGTGCCTTCCAGGAAGTGATGTGACGCGTCGCGCGGCACGTCGGCGGGCAGCGCGGCGAGCGCATCAAGCGCTTCGGTGTTGCGGTTGTTCTGGCGCAGCAGTTCAACCAGTTCGTGACAGGCGACCGCGCTGCGCGAGTCGAGCTCGAAGGCACGCCGTGCGGCGCGGATCGCCGCGTCGTACTGGCTCAGATGCCGCTTCGCGTTGGCCAGGTTGGACCAGAACAGCGACACATGCGGCGCCATCCTGACCGCGTGCTCGAACGCGGCGGCGGCGTCGGCAAAACGCTTCTTGCCGAGCAGCGCCACCCCTTTGGACCAGACCTTCTCGGCCGCGGCCGGGGCGCGCGGCTGCAGCGCGCGCGCGGCGTGCGCCGGCGCGGCGATCTCCGATCCGCCCTCCGATGCCGGGCCCGTCATCGACGGTGCTCGCTCAGCCCTGCAGCAGCCGCAACACGTTCTGCGGCGTCGCGTTGGCCTGCGCGAGCATCGCCGTGCCTGCCTGCTGCAGGATCTGCGCGCGGGTCAGGTTGGCGGTTTCGGCCGCATAGTCGGCATCGACGATCCGGCTGTGGGAGGCGGACGCGTTTTCGACCGAGATCTGCAACCCGGCGATCACGGCTTCGAAGCGCGATTGGGTGGAGCCGAAAGTCGCGCGCAGGCCGTTGACCATGTTCAGATCCGCATCGAGCCCGTCGAGCGCACTGGCGGCGGCAGCGGTCGAGGTGAGCACAGCGCTCGCCGAACTCATGGTCAGCGCCGACCCGGTGGAGATCGTGATGCGATCGTCCGCGGTGTTGTTGGCGCCGATCTGGAAGGTGAGGCTGATTGCACCCGACAGCAGCGCGGTGCCGTTGAACTTGGTCGATGAGATGAGGCGCGTGTTTTCCGCCACCAGTTGCTGATACTCGGCGTCGAGCGCCGCTTCGTCGTTGGTACTGGTCGCGTTGGCTGCCTGCACCGCCAGTTCGCGCATGCGCTGCAGGTTGTTGCCGATCGAGCCCAGCGCGCCTTCGGCGGTCTGCGCCAGCGAGATGCCGTCGGCCGCATTGCGGACCGCGACGTTCATGCCGCGGATCTGCGAGTTCATGCGCTCCGCGATCGCCAGTCCGGCAGCATCGTCCTTGGCGCTGTTCACGCGCAAGCCGGACGAAAGGCGCTGCACCGATTGGGCGAGCGACGCGGCAGACGTGTTCAGATTGCGCTGCGCGTTCAGCGACATCACGTTGGTATTGATGATCTGTGGCATGGCAGGCTCCCGATTGATCAGCGCCAGTCGGCTTGGTCGCGGCGCGCGCACTTCGCGTTGCTGGAACACCGGTTACAGGCCACCGGTGCGAAGGCCGGAAAGTGACGCCCGAAGACACCCTGCGGCAGGAAACGCTGGGGCAGTCGACGAACCGGAGCGGAAGCACAGCACGCGCGCCGCAGCCCAGTGGGCCGGACACGGTGCAGGAACGGGAGGGTGCGACGCCGCCCGGCGCGCTGAGCGCGCGTCGAGGCGTTGGCACACCGTTGCCTCACCGGCGCCCCCGCGGGCGCCTCAGCACGGTCTGTCGTGGTCATCTTCGGACCTTTCGTGGCGCAGATCCTATGGGCGCAACGTGGCCGGCGATGAATCGAAACGCGCGGGAATCGTCCGGCAAACAGACGCTTGCCGTTGAATGGCAACGAAAAAAGGGGCCTTGCGGCCCCTTTTGTCCTGCGATCGAGCGAGTGACTTGCGCGCTTAGCCGCGCAGCAGGGTCAGCACGTTCTGCGGCTGCGAGTTGGCTTGCGTCAACATCGCCATGCCGGCTTGCTGCAGGATCTGAGCACGCGTCAGGTTGGCGGTCTCGGCAGCGTAGTCGGCGTCGATGATACGGCTGCGCGAAGCGGCCGCATTCTCGGAGGCGATCTGCAACCCGTTGATCACCGACTCGAAGCGCGACTGCTGCGCGCCGAAAGTGGCACGCAGGCTGTTGACCGTGTTGAGGTCGGCGTCGAGGCTATCGATCGCGGTTTGCGCGCCGCCGGTCGACGACAGCGCGGCGCTTGCCGAGCTGAGGCTGAGGGCAGCCGAAGTCGAGATCGAGATCTGGTCGTTGCTCGTGTTGTTGGCGCCGATCTGGAATGTCAGGCTGATGGAGCCCGACAGCAGCGAGGTGCCGTTGAACTTGGTCGACGCGATCAGGCGCGTGTTCTCGGAAACCAGCTGCGAGTATTCCGAATTCAGTGCGCTCAGGTCGTTCGAGCTGGTGGCGTTGGAGGCCTGAACCGCCAGCTCACGCATACGCTGCAGGTTGTCGCCGATCGTACCGAGCGAACCTTCGGCGGTTTGCGCCAGCGAGATGCCGTCGGCCGCGTTGCGTTGTGCGACGTTCATGCCGCGGATCTGGGCGTTCATCCGCTCGGAGATCGCCAGGCCGGCGGCGTCGTCCTTCGCGCTGTTGACGCGCAAGCCGGACGACAGGCGCTGCACCGATTGGGCGAGCGACGCGGCAGACGTGTTCAGATTGCGCTGCGCGTTCAGCGACATCACGTTGGTATTGATGACATTCGACATTTCTAGCTCCTTTTCTTTCACTCACGAGAAGCAGCCGTTTTGTTTTCGGCTTGCTCACCTTGCCGGCTGCCATGTGAGCGGCAACTTGGGCCACGCGTCCGGATCCGTGTTGGCGTTCGTTCGGCGGCGCGTTAGGTTGCTTATCGGGTCGCTGCGTCGCGAACTTTAGGGACCCGGCAGGATCGCGATCATCGACGTCCCTGCGCCGATCGGATGAGAAGAGGGGATGAACTCGCGCTAATCCGTGGTTGCTCTAAAGTTTCGCGCGCGGCGAAAGACGGCAGCCAAATGCCTGGCAGATCCAGTGCTTGATATAGAGACCGCGGCCAGGTTCCTGCGCGGCTCACCTGTGGAACCCATGCCCGCTCCGCTCGCCCCGGGCGTCCGCGCGTGACGCGGCAAGGGGACCAATCCAAAAAAAACGCGCCGGGGACCGAAGTCGCCACGGCGCGCAGGGCGGGGGAGAAAACTCTTCTGTATTGCGTGTTCTTTCTGCTGGCGCGGTTTTCGTTTCCGGGTCGCTGTGCTTTGCGTGCCGAGTCGCCCGTCTTGTCCGACTCCTTTTCTTTCCGGTTCGATCCGTCTTGCATCGGCCGGAACAGCCCAACTTTCGGCGCAGCACGGCTGAACTTGAGCGCGCGCCGCGCGCGCCGGTTCGGCTAAACGTCCGTCGCGGCAGGGAAATCGTGTTTTGTAGGAAAAAGCCCTACACGACCCCGGGACGCGCGCCCAACAAGGGCTATGGAAGGCTGCTTCTTCAACGTAACTCGCTCGATCCACACAATGGCACCACTTCGCAACGCAATTCGGGTGATTCAAAACACCCACAAACTGGAGGCAAGGAAATGAGCAACGTCACATTCCCCAACGAGCAACTGATGGAAGAAGTCCGTGAGGTCAACCTGGGATACCTGGTGTTGTCCCAGCACATGATCCGCGCCGACAAGGCCCAGGCGATGTACCGCCTCGGCATCTCGGAAGAAGTGGCCGGCATCATCGACCAGCTGAGCCCGTCGCAGCTGATGAAGATCGCCGGTGCCAACCAGCTGATCTGCCGCTTCCGCTTCGACGACGACATGGTCTGGAATCTCCTGACCAACCACTCCAAAGCACGCGCCAGCGGTACCGGCGCCGTCGCCGGTCTGCACGCCAACATCGTGATGGCCGGCCAGATCGCCAACGTCGGCAGCTGATAGATAACCGCAAAGGCGGAGAGAGTCATGCGAATCAAGAGCATCGTCACGGAAAGCCGGCAGATCCAGCGTGCCATCGCGCTGATCAAGCTGGGCGCGCGCCTGCAGGTCCTGGAAAGCGAAACGGACCTGTCGTATGAGCGCCTGCTGCGCCTCTACAAGGAAGTGCAAGGCGAATCACCGGCGCGCGGCATGTTGCCGTTCTCAACCGACTGGTTCATGACCTGGCAACCGAACATCCACTCGTCGCTGTTCCTGAACATCTACGAGTACCTGAACAAGACCACCGAGCTGGAAGAGATCGACGCCATCATCAAGGCATACGAGCTCTACCTCGAACAGATCAAGACGCAGAGCCTGGAGCCGCTGTTGTCGGTAACCCGCGCCTGGCGTCTGGTGAAGTTCGTCGATGCGGGCATGGTCACGCTGACCCCGTGCTGCAAGTGCAGCGGCAAGTTTGTCACCCACACCTATGAGCTCACCAAGAACTACGTGTGTGGCCTGTGCGAGCCCCCGGCGCGCGCCGGCAAGGGCAAGGGCACCGTTCGCAAGGACGAGGAGCTCGTGCACTAGATAGGCAACCCTTTTACGCCGGCGGCGCGCCGCAGCAGCCGGCTTGAGTTGGACGCGGCGTTTCCTCCTTTTCTCCTCCGACCTTCGCCCGGCTCTCGAGCCGGGCGCTTTTTTTTGGAGGCCGGTTCCTGACGCGGATTTACGCGGATCAACGCGGAATCTGGACCTCGGTGTTGTGTTCCCAAGCCGCGTAAAGGCCCTCCAGACACGCCCGCATCGAGCGCCGCGGTCGCGCCGCAAAGGCGCGTTCGGGTCGGCTGCGGCGCGCATCTGAGGCGCCGAGAAGCGCAGGGCTCACGGCCGCGCGCGCAGCGCGCTTCGTACCTCTGACTCGGCGCAGCTGTTTGAGCGCAGAGCGCAGCGAACGAAGCGAGTTCTGCGCCGGGCCGTGAGACCGGGCATCGCAGGGAAGTCGGTGCGCAGCACCGACCGCCTCAGCTAAGCGAAGCGGCCGGCCCGAACGTGCCTTTGCTCGCGAAACTCCCGCTTGAGCCCCCTCTGCGCAGCGGACGGAGTGGAAACAGAAAAGGAGGGCAAATCTCGCCCAATTCTCCGATCACCCGATTTGTCCCACTCCCACACGGTAAGCCGGGCCATCCGCCGTTCAAGTTAGGCCGCCGCACTGCCGTAACCCGGTGAAGCATTACGGGCATCGATTGCAGCGGACCCAAGAGCCGCGCGTCAACACATGGGCAAACGGGGAAATGTTCGTCATCATCGGTTACGTGCTGGTCTTGGGTTGCGTGTTCGGCGTGTACGCCCTCACGGGCGGCAACATTCAGATCGTCGCCCATGCCGCACCTCATGAACTGGCGGTCATCCTCGGCGCAGCCGGAGGCGCATTCATCGTCGCCAACCCGGCCAAGACGCTGAAGGCAACCGCTGGCGCGCTGCCGAAGATCTTCAAGGGATCGAAGTACACCAAGGCACGCTACATGGCACTGATGGCCCTTCTTTACGACATCCTTTCCAAGGTACGCAAGGAAGGAATGATGGCCATCGAGACCGACATCGAGGATCCGCACAAGAGCCCGCTGTTCCAGAAACATGCCACGGTCGGCAACGATCATCACCTGACCGAGTTCGCGTGCGACTACCTGCGCATGATGGTCTCCGGCAACATGAATCCGCTGGAGATCGAAAACCTGATGGACCAGGAGATCGATACCCACCATCACGAAACGATGGTGCCGGCGCTGGCGATCCAGACCATGGGCGACGGCCTGCCGGCATTCGGCATCGTGGCTGCCGTGCTCGGCGTGGTGCAGACGATGGCCTCGGTCGGCCGTCCGCCGGCGGAACTGGGCGCGATGATCGCCTCGGCGCTGGTCGGCACGTTCCTCGGCATCCTGCTCGCATACGGTTTCGTCAGCCCGCTCGCCAAGTTGCTCGAGTCCAAGTGCGACGAGGTCACCAAGGAACTGCAATGCGTGAAGGCGACCCTGCTCGCCAGCTTGCAGGGTTATGCACCGGCGGTCGCGGTTGAGTTCGGTCGCAAGGTTCTCTATTCGACGGAACGCCCCAGCTTTGTCGAGCTGGAAAAGCACGTCAAGCAGAAGCGCTGAGGCCAGGAGAACACCATGGCCGGCAACAGCAGCGAAAAAACCAAGTCAACGATCGTCATCAAGCGCATCAAGAAGGGTGGCCACGGCGGGCACCACGGTGGCGCCTGGAAGATCGCTTACGCGGACTTCGTGACCGCGATGATGGCGTTCTTCCTGTTGATGTGGCTGCTCGGTTCGACCACCAAGGGCGATCTGAAGGGCATCTCGGATTTCTTCGCTTCGCCGATGCAGGTGGCGATGATGGGTGGCTCCGGCGCCGGCGACGCCAACTCGGTGATCCAGGGCGGCGGCACCAGCCTGACCGATCAGACCGGCCAGGTCAGGCGCGGCAACAACGAAGAAGAAAAGAAAAAGCGCCGCCAGCAGCGCCAGCGCGAAGAACGCGCGCGCATGGAAGACCTGAAGCTCAAGATGGAAGGCGCGCTGCAGGCGAATCCGAAGCTCACCGAGGTGCGCAAGCAGATCCGCGTCGAGATCACGCCCGATGGCCTGCGCATCCAGATCGTCGACGACTTCAACCGTCCGATGTTCCTGCTCGGCAGCGCGCAAGTGCAGCCCTACATGCGCGACCTGCTGCAGGAGATCGGCAAGGTTCTGAACCAGGTCGACAACAAGGTCGCGCTGTCCGGTCACACCGATTCCGCGCTCTACGCAAGGGGCGATCGGGGTTACTCCAACTGGGAACTCTCGGCGGACCGCGCCAATGCATCGCGCCGCGAAATGATCGCCGGCGGCATGGAGGCGGCCAAGATCGTGCGGGTGGTTGGCCTGGCGGATTCGAACCTGCAGGTGAAGGACGATCCGAAGAATCCGCTCAACCGGCGCATCTCGATCATCGTGATGAACAAGATCGCCGAAGAACGGATGAACCAGGCCGGCGGCGAAATCGAAGCCGGCAACGCCGATGAAGTGAAGGAATCGCTGCCGTCGGAGCAGAAGGCCGAACCGACTGCGGAAGTCGCTCAGCCGGATGCGAGCAAAGCAGTGGCAGCAGCGGAACAGGCCGCGCCGGCAACGGCGCAGCAGTAGGCGTCAGCGGAGCATCAGAGTTTGACCAAAGCCGCTGACTTATTGATCGATTGGCACCGCGTCCGCGCGGCAGACTCGTGGAAGCGGCCGCGCATGCGCGCGACGCGACCCGCTTGAGTGATGTGCAGGAGAAACCTATGAGTACCGATGCCCGCTTCCTGATCGTCGACGACTTCTCCACGATGCGCCGGATCGTGCGCAATCTGCTGAAGGAGATCGGCTTCGTCAACGCCGAGGAAGCCGAAGACGGCCAGATCGCGCTCAACATGCTCAAGAGCACGAAGTTCGATTTTGTCGTCTCCGACATCAATATGCCGAACATGAACGGCTTCGAACTGCTGAAGAACATCCGTTCGGATGACGCGCTCAAGGGCCTGCCGGTGCTGATGGTCACCGCCGAAGCGAAGAAGGAAGACATCGTTGCGGCAGCCCAGGGCGGCGCCAGCGGCTACATCGTCAAGCCGTTCACCAAGGCCACGCTCGAAGAGAAGGTGCAGAAGATCCTGCAGAAGGCGACGGCGTGACGTAACGCCGCTGAGCCCATCATGACCAGCCATATGCAGGACGACGCCATGTCACTCTTGTTGGATTCCAACCTGGCCAGGCACGCCGATACCGTCCGCGTCAAGGCAGCGCGCACCCGGCGCAACAAACGCGGCGCCGCGCTGTCGGTCACGGCGAACGACCAGGTGAGCGTGATCGGCAGCATGGACGCGCGCCCGACGACCTTCGCGGCACCGCCGGCCGCCACGACCGAAGGCATCGCCACCGACGACTTTCACCAGCGGGTCGGCAATCTGACCCGCGTGCTGCACGACGCGTTGCGCGAACTCGGTTATGACAAGGAGCTTGCCGTCACGCGCGAACACCTTCCCGATGCGCGCGATCGTTTGGCTTACATCGCCCGCGTAACCGGCGAAGCTGCAGAAAAAGTGCTCAACGCAGTCGACCACGCGCGCAGCGTGCAAAGCGAGCTGGTGCAACACGGCGCAAGCCTGCGCTTGCGCTGGCAGGCCGTGCGCACGTACGCCACGGGGGCCGGCGTCGAGCGCGCCACGCCCGCCGGCCGCAAGCTGGTCGACGAGACCTGCGAGTTTTTTGCCGGCCTCGACGGCCCGGCCGACCGCACGCAGGCGATCCTGACCGACATCATGATGGCGCAGGACTTCCATGATCTCACCGGCCAGGTGATCCGCAAGGTGGTCGCGCTGGCGCAGAACATGGAAGAACAGCTGCTGCGGCTGCTGATCGATTCGACACCGCCCGAGCAGCGCAAGAAGGTCGAGAGCGAAAAACTTGCCGGACCCATCGTCAACGCCGCGGGGCGCGACGACGTCGTCACCGACCAGGCGCAGGTCGACGACCTGCTCGCGTCGCTCGGGTTCTAGTTCCAGTCGCGCGAACCGGTGCGGTCGGGAGCGGGACGCCGATCACGATGACTCGGGAAAAAACCGACGGCGCGGCGGGAATGCCGGCTGAGACTGCGCACGTCGACGACGACGGCCACTTCCTGAAGGCAGTCGCCGAGGTAGGCGATACGCGCAAGCTGGCGGTCACCCAGTCGATCTATGCGGCCAACGGCACCAAGCTGCTCGACGTGGGCACCGCGCTGAGTTCGCGCACGCTGGAACGCCTGGTCGGCCACAAACTCGCCACACCGATCGAAAACAACCTCGCCGCAGAAGGCACATTGCGGGTCGGCGAGATCGTCGGACGCACGCGCGAGCTGATCGACCGGCACGCACTGCTCGCGCAATTCGCGTCCGCAGGCGGCGGTGCCGGGCGCCTGTTGAACCATCTTGTGCGGGCGCCGCTGCCTGCCAACATCCTGTTTCGCCTCACTGTCGCGCGCGAAAAATTCACGCGCCTGTACGACCATTCGCTGCGCGCCGCGTTCGTGGCGCTGTTCATCGGCTCGGCGGCACGCCTGGGCGAGCGCGACCTCGAACTGCTTTCGACCGCCGCACTGATGCATGACTTCGGCATGTTGCTCGCCGATCCGGCGCGCTTCGAGGTCGATCGCCCGCTGGACGCCGCCGCGCGCCGCCAGCTGCGCGCGCACCCGGTCACCGGCATGCTGATCGCGCAGCGCGAACCGCAGCTCAATCCCGCCATTGCCACCGCGATCCTGCAGCATCACGAGCGCCTCGACGGCAGCGGTTATCCGACGGCTCCCGCCGCCGATGAGATCACGCGCCTGGCGCGCATCCTGATGCTGGTCGAGATCGTGCTCGCGATGGTCGAGCATCGGCCGCACCTGCCGGAGTTGCAGCTCTCGCTGATCCTGCGCGCCAACCACCGCGGCTTCGATCGCGCGCTGGCAGGCATCCTGCTCTCTGCGCTGCCCCGCGTGCAGGTAAACGCCGATGCGGCCACGAGCGGCACCAACACCGTGGCGCGACTGGGAGATCTGCTCGAGCAGTGGGAGCAGGTGCAGGCCATCACGGCGGTCGGTCTGCCGCACGAGGTGCGCCAGTTCGTCAACGAACGCTTGTCGCGCCTGCGCCGTTTCCTGACCGAAGCGGGTATCGATCCGCAGGCCGGCGCCGCCCACCTCTGCGCGGACGATGTCACCGCAAACGCCGAACTCGCCGGGCTGATGAGCGAAGCACTATGGAACGTGCGCCAGATCGCGTTCGAGACCACTTTGCGCTGGCCGCAGATTGCCGGCGACGAGAACGGGAAGGACACGGTCGACCCGGCGCTGCAGGCGTGGTTGCGCGCGGCGAGCGAACCGTTTGGCGCGGGCGCGACCGAGCCGACCGCCGCACTCGCGGCCTAGATCACCGCTCGAACGAGCTGAAGCAGGATCAGGCGACTCGCGTCAGTCGCCGGTCGAAACCGGTGCCGCAGTCGCGTCCCTGGTTCCGGGAGCGAGCGGGTCGCCAATACGGATCGTGTTGCGACCGCCATTTTTCGCTTCGTAGCAGGCCGCATCAGCGCGCTGTAGCGCTGCTGTCCAGTCGTGATCGGCCGGCGCGAAATACGAGATGCCGAAGCTCGCGCCGATCTTCAGCTCGCGGTTGCCGCGCACGACCGTCAGCGCCCCGATCGCAGCGCGAATCGATTCCGCGATGGTGTGCGCGCGCGTTTCGCTGCAGCCTGGCAGCAACAATGCGAATTCATCGCCACCCAGGCGCGCCGCAATGTCGCTGGTGCGCACCGCGTCGCTCAACACGGCCGTCACAAGGCGCAGCATCTCGTCGCCGGCATCGTGGCCGCCACGATCGTTGACCTGCTTGAACCGGTCGAGATCGAGCATCACCACCGCCGCGCCCGAGCCGCAACGCAGGTATTGGCCATGCGCGCCGGCGAGCGCCTCTTCGAAACTGCGGCGATTCTTCAGTCCGGTCAGCGGATCGTGCGCGGCCGCCCACGCGATGCGCTCCGCGGCGCGGCGCCGCTCGGTGATGTCGCGCAACGAAAGCACGCCACCGCTTGAACACGAACCATCGGCACCGTCGAAACACTGCCACACCAGCTCGACCGCAACCCGCGCGCCGTTGGCGGTTTCGCACGTCCACTCTTCCGTGCGAAAACGGCTGTCATCGATGATTTCGGCAACCTCGACCGCGACGTTGGCCGCGTCGAACACCCGCACCACGCGGCCGACCGGCGTGCCGTTGGCCTTGTCGCGCGGCCAGCCGGTGAACTGTTCCGCAGCGCGGGTCATGTCGCGCACGCGGCCGTTGCTGCCCACGACCACCAGTGCTTCGCGAATGGTTTCCAGGATCAACCGTCCCTGCTGCTGCTCGCTGCGCAAGCGCTCGGTCGCCTCGCGTTCCGCGGTAACGTCGAGCGCAACCACCAGGTATTCCGGGGCCTTGGCAGGTATGCCCATCGGTTGATTGTGCATGCGCACCCAGACGATCTCGCCGCGCGCATGCACGAGCCGGAACTCCTGCACGAATCCCTGGCGAGCCCAGCGTGCCGCGAGCCAACGTTCGCGTGCGAGCGCGCGGTCTTCTTCGTGAATCGCCTCGGCCCACTGCCAGCCGCAGATACGCTCGAACGAGCGCCCGATCATCTGTTCGAAGCGGCTGTTGCAGTAGGTAAGCTGGCCTTTGTTGTCGACCAGGAACACGCCGACCGGCGAACGGTCATTCAACGTGCGGTGAAATGCTTCCCGTTCGGCGAGTGATTCGCCGAGGCTGCGCTGTTTGTCGTTCAAGCGATTGAAGGCGTTCGCCACCACCGCGATTTCGTTCGGCCCCTTGGTGGTGACCGCGCCGGTGCGGCGCCCGTCTTCGAGTTCGTTGATCTGGTCGCGCAAGCGTGCCAGCGGCGTCAACGCCCACTTGACGACCACCCAGACCAACAATGCCAGCACGACCACCGCGCAGGTGCGCGCGGCGGCCAGCACCCGGTCGACCTTGATCAGCGGCGCAAACGCCTCGGCGCTCGGCTGCACGGCGACCATCACCCAGGGAACGTTTTTCAGACGCTTGTAGGCAGCAAGCGCGGGCACGCCCTCCAGCTGCTCCACCTGCCAGCCGTTCCAACCGGCCAGGGCCCGATGAATGCCGGGGTCCAGCGCGACACTCGGCACCGGCCGCATCGTGCGGCGCAGGTCGGGATGAACGATCACCGTGCCCGTCAGCGTCACGGCCGAGAAATACCCGGTGTCGCCGATCTGCGCGTCGCGGATATCCATGAACAGCCCGCTGCGCACGAGGTTCAGGCTGCCCACCAGCACACCGCCGAATTCGCCGTTCGGACCAAGCAGCGGCACGGCCATCGCGACCACCTGGAAATCGCCCACCTGGGTGCGCAGCGGTTCGCTGATCACCAACCGCCCGGTGTCGCGCGCACGCACGAAATAGTCGCGCCCGGCGAGATCGGATCCGCGCAGCCTGGCGACGCGCGGCCGATCCGCCAGCACGTGGCCATCGGCGCCGACGATCATCACGTGCTCGAACATCGAGTTGAGCACGCTGGTGGCATTGAGAAATTCCTGCGCCGAACGCGCATCGAACCTGCGCGGCTGCGAAAACACGTCGAATGCCACTGCTTCGAGCGCCCGCGAGCGACGCTCGATGCGGCTGTCGACATCGTCGGCCGCCCGCGTCACCGTCGCGAACAGCTGCTTGCCGATCTGCGGCTGCATCTCGTTGTCGACCAGCTGCACGTGCATGATGTGGGCGAGCGCCATGATCAGCAGCGCGCTCAGGCCGACCGTGGCGGTGATGCGGATCGACAGGTGCTGCCAGGGCCGGGCCGCGCGGCGCACGAACGCCAGCCAGCCGGCGCCGATCCAGTGCATCGGCGGGGTTGCGCTTGTTTCGACTGCAGGGGGCACGGCGGCGGTGGTCTCGACGTGCGTCGGCCGGCGCGTGGTGACTACGTCCATCGTGCTCACACTAGCGGTGTGCGCACCAACCCGATCCACGGATTTCGCGCCGAACCCTGCGGCTGTTCAGCCGGTGCGATCAGCGGGAACTTGGATCAGCGCAACCGGCAACCAGAGACCGCAACGACGTCGAAATCTGCGCCCGTCAAGACAGGCCGAGCAGCCGGCCGACACGCGCCACGTAATCGCTTACCTTGAATGCGTCGACCTGCAGTTCGTCGCCCAGCGCGTGCAAGGTGTCGCGCAGCGCGTGCAGCCCGGCGTGCACTTCTTCGGGCGCCGGGGCGGCAGCGAGGGTGGCGCGCAGTTGCTCGACATCGGCGCGCAGGCGTTCGATGTGTTCGGCGCTGGCGTCGCCCTGGCGCGCCCGCGCAAGGTCGCGCTCGAGCATGTCGACCAGTCGGGCGGCGGCATTCAGGTCGATCTGGCCTGGACCCATTGGACGTGAAGCATCGGTTGGAGCGGTCATCTCGGCACACCGGGCACGCATGCCCTGTGGCGGAGTCTATTGCAGGTCGGCTGATTGGAGTACTGGAACGCGCCGTGCCGTTGTCGCAATGCCGGCTAGACCGGCATCTGCATGATCTGTTCGTACGCCTGCACCAGCCGGTTGCGCACCTGTACCGCCGCCGAGAACGAGAGCTGCGCCTTGTTCATCGCAATCATCGTTTCTTCCAGGCTGACGCCGGAATTTTCCAGCTGGAACTGGCGTTGCAGCTCAGTGGCGCTGTTCTGGTTCTTGCTCACCGCAGCCAGTGCGCTGTCGAGCGACGAGCCGAAGTCGGCGCCCTTGGCCTGACCGGCGTCGACCGCCTTGCTGGCCGACGAGGTGGTCTTGAGGCGCTCGACCGCCTGCGCGATCTGTGCGTTGATTGGTGCGATTTCCATTGCGTACCCCACATGTGAATTGCGCCCTTCTTGCGGCCGATTTCCGGCGCAGGCGCTTGTTCTTTGCGTCGCAAACTAACCGCAGGAGCATCGCTGCCGTCCCTGGAATTGCACAGCCAAACCGCGCCAATTCGGCGTCGATCCCGCAGCGCACCGGCGTGTAGGAAAAAATCTGACGCGGCATGCGGTACGGGGCCGAAACGAGGGCCTTATCCGGTGTTCCGCGCCCTCAAGGTTTCCAAATAATGCCTTCGCACCTCAGCGCTCGGCGCGGTGGCGCAGCTTCACCGTGCCCGCCCGCCGAGTCGGCTGAAAGCAAACAGAAATCGACCAATGGACAACGCCGTAATCCCCAGCACCGCCGTACCGGCCAGCGTGTTCGCACGCATGTCCGCGCGTACCACGGGCATGCTCTTGCTCGGCGCCGCCGCACTGGCCGCCGTGGTTGCTGCCACCTGGCTCTGGAGCGCAACACCAACCTATCGCGTGCTCTTCACCAATCTTTCGGACCGCGACGGCGGCGCGATCATCGCCCAGCTTTCGCAGATGAACATCGCATACAAGAACGCCGACGGCGGCACGATCCTGGTGCCGCAGGACAAGGTGCATGAAGCGCGCCTGAAGCTCGCCTCGGCAGGCCTGCCGAAGGGTTCGGTGGTCGGTTTCGAAGTGATGGAGACGCAGAAGTTCGGCGTCACCCAATTCCAGGAGCAGGTCAATTATCAGCGGGCGCTCGAAGGCGAACTCGCGCGGTCGGTGCAAGCGCTGGCACCGGTGGCCGCGGCACGCGTGCATCTGGCGTTGCCCAAACAATCGGGCTTCCTGCGCGACAAACAACCGCCGACCGCGTCGGTGCTGATCCAGTTGCACAACGGCAAGGTGCTCGATCGCGCGCAGGTCGCCGGCATCGTGCACCTGGTCTCCTCGTCGGTGCCCGAACTGAGCCCGAAGAACGTTTCGGTAGTCGACCAGGCCGGCAACCTGCTTGCGTCCGAGCGCGCCGGCAGCGCCGGCATGGACGCCGCGCAGCTCGACTACGTGTCGCAGATCGAGGTCAACACGATCAAGCGCATCGAGGACATCCTGGCGCCGATCGTCGGCCCCGGCAACGTGCGCGCCCAGGTCACCGCCGACGTTGACTTCTCGCAGGTCGAAAACGTCGCCGAGACCTACGGACCGAACCAGTCGACCGACAAGGCGGCGATCCGCTCGCAGTCGACCAACGAAAGTTCCCAACCCGGCGCCAACGGGCCGCAAGGCGTGCCGGGTGCACTGTCGAATCAACCGCCGGTGGCGCCGACCG
>Ga0137410_10001239_pt1 | contig 17564 bp, 16 predicted proteins | sample CZODoug1_16funga_FD_108878 | JGI IMG/M metagenome (GOLD analysis project Ga0137410, IMG submission 108878) | Vadose zone soil fungal communities from Angelo Coast Range Reserve, California, USA - CZODoug1_16fungal (Illumina Assembly) | ecosystem: Environmental > Terrestrial > Soil > Vadose zone... | reverse complement strand
GCGGACCGGTGGGCCGGGCCACGGCGCTGACGTGGACGCCTGCGGGCGGGGGATGCGGAGTGAGGACCCGGATGGGTCCCGCGCGGCTTCCCACTTCAAATCCCGTCGCGTCCGACGTCAGAACTTTCCGACCCCACAGGACGATGGTTTTTTCACGGAGGTCTTCGGTGAACCGGGCAGTGCGTTCGAGCTCCGGATGGAGGTCGTCGAGGGTCCGGGCGGTGTCGACGCTCAGCCAGGCGAAGACCAGGAGGGCGGCCGCCGCCTTCGCGATCCAAGCTCGATCGGAGAACATCCCTGACAGCCCCCTCTGTCACTCTGACACTCCAGCGGCCGGGCCCGCCGGGAGCGTGTGCATCCCGTTGCAGGCCAGAGGGATGAAGATAGTCCGGATGGACGTGATTGGCAAACAGTTTGCATTCTGAAGTACGACAGATTCTGGAGGCATTGATTCATGGGTAAGATTGTCGGCATCGACCTCGGGACGACCAACTCGGTCGTCTGCGTCATGGAAGGCAAAGAGGTCAAAGTCATCCCCAACAAGCACGGATCGAACCTGACCCCGTCGGTGGTCGGCTTCCCCGAGTCGGGAGACCGGCTCGTCGGCCAGCTGGCCAAGCGGCAGGCGATCGTGAATCCGAAGAACACCATTTATTCGATCAAGCGCTTCATGGGCCGCCGTCATAGCGAGGTGGGCCAGGAGGAGAAGCTGGTCCCCTACGAGGTCGTGGGCGGCGCCGACGAACCCGTCCGCGTCCGCATCCGCGGCAAGGACTACACGCCCCAGGAGATCTCGGCGATGGTGCTGGCCGACCTCAAGGAGACGGCCGAGGCGTACCTGGGCGAGAAGGTGACCGAGGCGGTCATCACGTGCCCCGCGTACTTCAACGACTCGCAGCGGCAGGCGACCAAGGAAGCCGGCCGCATCGCGGGCTTCGACGTCAAGCGCGTCTTCAACGAGCCGACCGCGGCCGCGATGGCCTTCGGCATGGACAAGAAGCGCGGCGTGCGCAAGATCGCCATCTACGACCTGGGCGGCGGCACGTTCGACATTTCGATCCTGGAGGCGGACAACGAGGTCATCCAGGTGCTGTCGACGAACGGCAACACGCACCTCGGCGGCGACGACTTCGACCAGCGCCTGATCGAATACATCGCGAGCGAGTTTCAGAAGCAGTCCGGCATGGACCTGCGGAAGGACCCGATGGCGCTGCAGCGGCTGCGCGAAGCCTGCGAAAAGGCCAAGTGCGAGCTGTCGAGCATGACGGAGACCGAGATCAACCTGCCGTTCATCGCGCAGGACGCGAGCCGGTCGCCGGTGCACCTGACCCAGCGCATCACACGCTCGAAGTTCGAACAGCTGGTCGGCGACCTCCTCGAGTCGTCCCTGCAGCCCTGCCAGGCGGCCCTGACGGACGCCAAGCTGAAGGCGAAGGACATCGACGAGGTGGTCCTCGTCGGCGGCTCGACGCGCATCCCGAAGGTGCAGCAGCTGGTGAAGGAGTTCTTCGGCCGGGAGCCCAACCGCAGCGTGAACCCCGACGAGGTCGTCGCGGTGGGCGCGGCGATCCAGGCGGCGGTGCTCGGCGGCGAGATGAAGGAGATCCTCCTGCTCGACGTGACCCCGCTGACCCTGGGCATCAAGGTCGAAGGCGGCCTGATGGTCCCGCTGATCAAGCGGAATACGACGATTCCGACGGAGCAGTCGCAGTCGTTCTCGACCGCGGCGGAGAACCAGCCCGGCGTGACGGTGGAGGTCTTCCAGGGCGAGCGCCCGATGGCGGAGGACAACCGCCGCCTGGGCAACTTCGACCTTCAGGGGATCCCGCCCGCTCCGCGCGGCGTGCCGCAGATCGAGGTGAAGTTCAAGCTCGACGCCAACGGCATCCTCAACGTGTCCGCCAAGGACAAGGGCACGGGCAAGGAGCAGCAGATCACGATCACCGCCTCGACCGGCCTGGACGACAAGCAGATCGAGAAGATGGTGAAGGACGCGGAAGCGTACGCCGACAAGGACAAGGAACGCAAGGAACTTGCCGAGGCGCGCAACCAGGCGGACCATGTGGTCTATGCGACCGAGAAGGCGCTGAAGGATTACGGCGACAAGATCTCCGCCTCCGAGAAGGAGAAGGTCGAAAAAGCCCTCGAGAATCTCCGGAAGGCGAAGGACGGCGACAAGGCCGACGAGATCAAGCGGGCGACCGAGGCGGTCACCCAGGCGTCGCACGAGTTCTCGAAGCACCTTTACGAGGAGGCGGCGAAGAAGCAGGCGGCTGCCGGCGACGGCACCCAGACGGGCCCGTCCAACGGCGGCGCCGAGGCTCCGAGGGCCGCATCGGGCGCCGGTTCCGGCAAGGAAGGCGATGAGAAGATCATCGACGCGGACTTCAAGACCAAGTAAGGTTCCACCGAACCCAACGAATCCCCCCGGGGCAACCCGGGGGGATTTTTTTATGGCCCGGACGGACCGACGGGGAAGTGCTCGACCAGGATCTGCGGGATGCGGAGGAAGTGCTCGTCCAGCGTGACTACGACCAGGCCGTGCTGCATCGCCGTGGCCGCGATCCACAGATCGCTGGTCGGAACGGGGGTGCCCGCGCGCTGGAGGCCTTCGAGGATGGCCGCGTAGCGTTCGGAGGTGAGCCGGTCGATGTCGACGATATCGACGCGCGGGGACATCAGGAACTTCTTCAGTTCCGCCTCGTTCTTGCGGCGCTGGGACCCCTTGCGGAATCCGGCCATCAGTTCGCCGAGGACGACGGGGTTGACGCAGAGCAGGTCGGCTTCGCGGAGGGCCGCGCCGACGTCCTCGCGTCCCCGGAGGTAGGCCGAGTAGGCGGACGTATCGACCAGGAGCTCCTTCACTTCCAGAGCTCCGGATCGATCCCGCGCTGGGCGGCCAGGGACTCTTGGAACGCCGCCGCCTCCGCGGGCGACCAGACCCCGAAGAGCTCGTCCAGATCCGGGTGGAGCATGGACCGCCGGGAACCCGAACCGGTGCCGACCGCCTCCTCGAGCAGTTCGAGCACCGCGCGGTTCAGGCTGATTCGCTTCTTCTGCGCCCGGATGCGGATGCCCCTCGCGACCGCCGGGGGGATGTTTCTCAACGTCACCGGATTCATGCGGACCTCCCCGTGAGAATCACTAATGCATCATGATGATGCAGTATAGCATCATCCGGCGTCGCCCTCAAGAGCTCTTGACAGCCCCGGAGGAGACGGGGATACTGAGCCTCCCTCCAGTAAGGGTCCCCTCGCCCGTATATCGTTTTGTCGTCGGGCTTGGAATTCGGGATTTCGTCTAGTTACTGCCCATGATTGAAGTCAGCAATCTGACGAAGTCGTACCCGGGCGTGCTCGCCGTGGACGACCTCTCCTTCCAGGTCGGGAAGGGCGAGATCGTCGGATTCCTGGGCCCCAACGGCGCCGGCAAATCCACCACGATGCGCATCCTCACCTGCTTCCTGGCCCCCACGAGCGGGTCGGCGAAGCTCGCGGGCTTCGACATCGTCGAGCAGTCCATGGACGTGCGCCGGCGCGTCGGCTATCTCCCCGAGTCGAACGCCCTCTACACCGAGATGCGGGTCGAGGAGTATCTCCTGTTCCGGTCCCGGCTGCGCGATGTGGCCGCGTCCGACCGCTCCGTCCGCGTCGGGGAGGTCCTCGAGAAGGTCAAGCTGACCGACCGCCGCCGCTCCATCATCGCCCATCTGTCCAAGGGGCTCCGGCAGCGCGTCGGACTGGCCGACGCGATCCTGCACCGGCCCGAGATCGTCATCCTCGACGAGCCGACGATCGGCCTCGACCCGACCCAGGTCCGGGAGGTGCGCGACCTGATCCGCGGCCTCGGCGAGGGGCAGACGGTGCTGCTGTCGAGCCATATCCTCTCCGAGGTCGAGAAGGTCTGCAGCCGGGTGCTCATCCTGAACCAGGGGCGGCTGGTCGAGTCGGGCACGCCCGAGGAGATCGCGAACCGTCTGATGAAGACGAACCGCGTGCGCCTCGAGATCCGCGGCGACGGCCGCGCGATCAAGGAGTCGCTCGAGAAGGTCCCCGGCGTCGTCCGCATCCTCTGGTCGGCGAAGGGGGACATGCACACGTATCTGGTCGAGCCCGGCGACGGCCTCGACCTGCGGCCCGTGCTGATGAAGGCCTGCGGGGCGGCGAACTGGAACCTCTACGAGCTGGGCTTCGAACGGCTCTCGCTGGAGGAGGCGTTCTCGATCCTCACCTCGGCGCCGTCGAAGGCGGGGCAGGGATGAAGAACTTCCTCGCCCTGACCCGCCGCGAACTGGGCGTCTATTTCGTCTCGCCGATGGCCTATATCATCCTCACCGCGCTGCTGGCGATCGCGGGCTGGGCGTTCTGGAGCACGATGGCGAACGCCGCGGAGGCCCGGCTTCCCGTGGATTTCTCGGGCACCCTCGCGATGGTGGTCTATATCGTCGTCCTGTCCAGCGCCCTCGTCACGATGCGCCTCATCGCCGAGGAGAAGAGCAAGGGCACCCTCGAAATCATGCTCACGGCGCCCGTGTCGGACGCCGCCTTCGTGCTGGCCAAGTTCGCGGCGTCGATGGTCCTCCTGGTCTACCTGCTCGTCCTGACCGTCGGCTATCTCGTGATCATCTCGCGCTACGGACTGGTCGATTACGGGGCCGTCGCCTGCGGCTATCTGGGCGTGCTCCTCACCGGCGCGGTGACGTATTCGATCGGCCTCTTCGTGAGCTCCCTCTGCAGCAGCCAGGTGACGGCGGGCGTCATCACCCTCGCCGTCTCCCTCCTCCTGATCCTCGCCGACCTGCTCGGCGCCAACCTCGCCGAGGGCACGTTTTGGCGCGAATTCCTGGGCTATATCGACCTGACCCGGAACTTCGGCGATTTCCTGCGCGGGGTCGTCGACCGCTCCCGCCTCGTCTACCTGACGAGCGTGGTCGCCTTCTTTCTCTTCCTCACGACGCGCGTCGTGGAATCGAGGCGCTGGCGATGACGGCCGACCGCGATCTCCAGTGGGGCCGGCGCAAGCGGACGCTGGCCTGGGTCCACCTCGCCCTCCAGCTCGCCGTCCTGGCCGCAACGCTCTTCATGGCGAACCTGCTGGCCCGGAAGTTTCCGGCGAGGATCGACCTGACGTCGTCGCGCACCTTCGCGATCTCCTCGATGGCCGAGGACATGCTGAAGAACCTGAAGTACGACGTCACCGTCTGGGTCAATACGGAGAACTATGCGACGTCCGGGGACAAGGCGCTGCCCTCCGCCGTGCAGCGCACCCTTCTGCTCCTGGAGGAATTCAAGCGCCGCACCGATCACGTGAAGGTTTATATCCTCCGCGATCAGAGCACCCCGGCCTACGACGTCTTCCGCAAGCACTTCAGCGCGATGCCGCCGGCCACCCTGTTCATGCTCGCCACGCTGGGGCCCGGACGCGAAAACCAGCGGGAGGTGGACATCACGGAGCTCTACGAAGGCAACGCGATGACGGGCGAACTGAGCACGTACAAGGGCGAGCCCATCGTGGTCCACGTCATCCAGGAGCTGGGCGGCGCCGCGAAGAGGATCGTGTACGAGTCCGACAGCCACCGCGAGACGCTGACCGCCGACGTCCGCCAGATGAGCCTGCTGGCGAACTTCCTCAAGATCAACGAGGGCATCGAGTTCCGGCGGCTCCCGCTGTCCGACTACAAGGTGATCCCCATCGACTGCGACCTGCTCATGATCCTGGCACCGGAGCAGCCGTTCCTCGAGCACGAAATCGACACGCTCCGGGACTATCTCGAGCGCGGGGGGAACCTGCTGGTGGCGATGCGCCCCAAGGTCCGCTCGGGCATCGAGGGTCTCCTCGAGGAATATGGAGTCCTGGTGGGAAGCAACATCGTATGCGACCCGCAGCAGTCCTCGCAGCTGTCGATCACGTCCCTCCGCCTCGTCGATTTCAACGGCGCCCACGTCGTCAACCGCGGGATGTCGAATGTCTTCTTCGAGATGCCGCAGACCTGCACGGTGGATCCCATCGTCAAGAAGGACAACAACTTCACGATCACCCCGCTGGCGATGGCGGGTCCCGGGTCCTGGGAGGAGAAGGGCGAGATCACCCCGGGCTCCCCGCCGAAACCCGACGCCGACGAACGCGTGGGCAACATGAAGGTCATCTGCGCCGTGGAGAAGACCGTGTCCCGCAAGGACGCGAAGAACAAGACGGCGAAGATCGACGTCTGGGGCTCGGCCCTGCCGTTCACGAACGCCGTTCTGAAGAGTCCCGCCTACTTCCAGACCATCCAGAACCAGTATGTGGTGAACCACTTCCGCTGGCTGATGGAGCGGCCGCTCATGGACATCGACGTCAAGAAGGTCACCGTGAAGCCGCTCGAGATGTCCGGCGAGGCCCTCGACAAGCTGTTCTATGTCGTCGTCCTCGGGTTCCCCGCGTTCGGGATCTCGCTCGGGGTCATCGCGTGGTTCCTCCGGAGGAAGTGACGTGAACAAGAACTGGAAGCTCACCGCCGCGTTCGGGGCGCTGCTCGTCGTCCTGCTGGCGGTCTACTTCCTCTCCAGCCCGCCGGCGACGACGCCGATGGCGAAGCTCGACGACCACGTCCTGACCGGCCTCAGCGCGGAGCAGGTTTCGAAGATCGAGATCACCCGCCAGGACGGCGTCTCGATGACGTTCGAGAAGGCGACGGACGTGGTCGGGGAATACTGGCGCATCGTGGAGCAGTCCGGCCACGCGGCCGAGGGCGCCATGGTCCAGCAGCTGCTCTTCGCCCTGGACCGCTTCGTCAGGATGGGCGGCCTGGATGCCGGCACGCCCCAGACGGCTCCCGAGCTGACCGGGCTCGCCGATCCCCGCCTGATTGTCACGTACAGCTCGGCCGGGCGCCGCGAGATGCTCCGCTTCGGCAAGCAGCCGCCCACCAACACCACCGCCGTCTTCTTCCAGCACGAGGGGGACCCGAAGGTCTACCTGGTGGGGGTGGAGACCTTCGACTCCTTCATGAAGCCGTCGCTCCAGTACCGCGCCAAGAACCTGGTCCGCTTCATGCCCAACAAGGTCAACAAGGTGGCGCTGGAGTACAAGTTCCTCCGCCCGCAGGGGAAGGGGAAGCCCGACGTCGTCGAGTACGAGAAGTCGATCCTGGAGCGCTTCGAGGAGGGGGCCGAGCGCGGGTGGTACCTGACGTCGCCCCACAAGGAGCGCATGGACGACCACGCGGTCGCGATGCTGGTGACGAGGATGTCCGACCTTCAGTGTTCCGACTACCAGCCGGCCGAGCCGCAGAAGGAGAAGGGCCTCGACGAGCCGCAGGTCAAGATCACCCTTCACTTCTACCAGCAGGACAAGCCGATGGAGGTCCGCTTCGGACTCCCCGCGGAACGGGACCGGAAGCGCTGGGTCTGGGCCGCCGGAAGCGCCGAAGCCGCGCTGCTCGACGCCGGCCACTACGAGGACATCCCGCTTCAGCGCAGCGCGATGCGGATCCGCAGGATCTTCCCGTTCTCTCCGGAGCTCGTGAAGCGGCTCGAGATCGAGGCCAAGGACCTGGGCAAGGTCGTCCTCGAACGGAAGGAAGTCAAGAAGGAGGGGGACCCCGTCTCGACGTGGAAGTGGGAGGTCGTCGAGCCGACGAACATCAAGGTGGAGTCGGAGCGTCTCGAGGCCTTCGTCGCCGCGGTCGTCGTCCAGGATATCGTCGAATTCCACGGGGACCAGGACTTCCAGCTCGTCGGGCTCGACGCGGCCCCGGTGACCCTGACGGTCGACACCAAGGAAGGAAACCGCCATGTCTGCTGGTTCTCGGTCAAGGCCCACGGGTATCTGCGCAAGGAGGGCGTGAACGAAATCTTCGAGGTGAGGTCGGATCTGGTGAAGATGCTCCAGCGCCTGGAGCTGAACTTCGTCAGCCTGGAGATGTACAACGTGCCGCGCGAGGGGATCCGGGAGATCAGCTTCGAAAGCAAGGTCACGACCCAGCTGCAGCCGATCCTGTACCGGATGAAGATGGACCCGGTCACCCGGCTCTGGACGTTCAGCGACCCGGTCCACCAGGGCACGGCGCCCGACGCCGCGAAGCTGAGCGACCTCCTGACGCGCGTCAACTACATCAAGGCGGAGTCGCTCCTGGGGCGCGACTCGAAGACCATCGAACAGTACCGCCTGGACGAGCGCACGGCCCCGGCCACCCTGAAGCTCTCCTACGACATCGGCCAGGGCCCGGCGGCGAAGTCCGGGGACATGGAGCTCTATATCAGCGAGGATCAGAGCACCACCGCCGGACAGCCCCTGTATTACGCCCGGCTGAGGGACAACCTGGCCGTGTTCAAGATCAACGGCGACTTCGTGCAGGCCCTCCAGAAGTTCCTGCTCCAGTAGGGGAGGCCGGGGTCCTTTACAGGCCACCGCATCATCCTTGACGCTCCCCGGGAAGCGACCTATCCTTGAAGGTTCCAGATGAATCTCGACGAGATCAAAAGCATCCTCCAGCTGATGGAAGCCAACAAGCTGGTGGAGTTCGAATACGAGGACGACGGCCGACGGCTGAAACTCCGCAGGGCGGAGGATCGGATCGTGACGACCGCCGTCCCCATGGCCATGCCTTCGGCGTTGTCGATGGCCGCCGCTGCCGGAGCGGGGGGGACGGGGACGCCCGGAGAACCTGCGAGGCCCGCCAACCAGATCGAGTTCAAGTCGCCCCTCGTGGGGACCTTCTATCGTTCGGCGAAGCCCGACTCCGACCCGTTCGTCAACATCGGTGACGAGGTGGGTCCGGAAAAGGTCCTGTGCATCATCGAGGCCATGAAGGTGATGAACGAGATCAAGGCCGAGATGAGCGGCGTGGTCCGGGACGTTCTCGTCAAGAACGGCCAGGCGGTCGAATTCGGCGAGCCGATGTTCCTGATCGAGAAGAAGTAGACCTCACTCCTTCGCCGGGCTGAATTTCCCGAAGCAGATCCTCGTCCGGTTCCGATCCTTCGTGCCGCTGTCCCAGACCGCCCGGAACTGCCCCGGCGACGTCTCGATCAGGGTGGGGTACGAATTGCGCACGCCGGCATCGTAGAACGTCCGTTCGGTCCCCCAGGATCCGCCGGCCGGCTGGACCCTGTAGCGCAGCGACATCCGGCTCCACGCCTTGCCGTCGTTGTAGACGTACAGGTGCGAGCCGTCCGCCGCGCGGCCGAAATACCCCTTCGACACGCTGTTCCACAGGTCGGGCTCCGGCGCGCCCGGCGTCCAAGTCCTCCCGCCGTCCTTGCTGACGGTCGAATACGCCCGCGGCGGATCGAGCGGAGCGCCGTCCTTCTCGTAGGTCGCGGTCCGCATAACCATCTTGAGCTCGCCCCCGGCGTCGCCGTCGGCCAGGTTTCCCTCGTGCATGAAGACCTTGCCGTCCGCCGGCTGCGGGACGTGGCCCGCCAGGCTCCACTCCAGCAGGCTGGTGCTGACCAGGACGAACTGGTCGCGATCGCCGAGCGGATCGCTTCGCCGGGTGTTGCGGTGCGCCGGGAGCAGGTAGCGAGGGTGGCCGTCCTCGACAATGCGATGGATGCCGCCGACGATGATGAGCGGGCCCGTATAGCTCATCCCCAGCTCGACCGGCGACCAGGAGCGGCCGCCGTCGCCGCTGTACGCGGCCGTGAGCTGCGAGTCCTCGCTGTGGGTGTAGTTCATCGGACAGCGCATCGCCAAGCACCACAGGACGTTCTGGCCCGGCGGATGATAGAGGACGGCATTGGCATAGGCGAACTGGAGATTGCCGTGTCTCTGGTTGTGGTCGAAGACGAGGACGGGGTCGCCCCAGGTGTCGCCGTCGTTCGTCGACACCGAGGCGAGGATGTCGCCCATATCCGTCTTGCCCGGGATGCCGGCGCCGAATGCGACGACCAGGTGGGCCCTTTTCCACTCGGCGATATAGGGTTCCCAGAGGAGGGCGGAGCTGGGCTGCTGTTCCAGGGAGCGGACGACGCGGACCTGGGTCACGTCTCCGGCCGGTTCCTGGACGGTCTGTGCGGCGACGAGGGACAGTAGCAGCGAAAGCATGAAGCCGGTCTCCTGAAGGTCCTCCTCATTACCCGTATTTCCGGGGTTCGAAGTCGAAATTCTTTTCACCCCGCGAATCGGGCGGCGTCGAATGGGCGGATGGGGACGATCCTTCTGCTGGCCTGCCTGGCCGTCCAGGACGACCGCTTCCGCGTCGACGGGTCCCCCTTCGTCCTCCAGGGCGAGCAGGTCGAGCTGCAGGCGGTCAACATCCCGAAGGACACCGTCGTGGTGTGGCGGCTGGCGGACGGCCCCGCGGGCGCGATCGAGACCCGTCCGGCGATGAATGCGGACCGTCCGGCGGTCAGCGGCGTCCCGGAGCTGACGATCCGCTCCACCGGCCATGACCCCGCCGAGTTCCGCTTCTCCGTGACGGCGGAGCGGAAGGGGATCCGGGTCGCCTTCGCCGAGTTCAGGCTGCGCGTGGGTCCGCTGCTGACGGTCCGCGTGTGGTGCCGCGCCGTCGAGAACCCCGCCGGCGGGACGGCGCGCGGCGAGTTGCTCCGGGACAACTGCCGCCGCAAGGGACTCGAGGGGGACGTGAACCGCTTCCTGCGGCCGATGGGGATCGCGGTGGCGCTGGAGCCCGGGACGGCGGTCCAGGGTCCCGACTGGTGGTTCGACAAGGAGGGGCGCTTCCAGCCGATCGGACTCAAGGACGGCAAGAAGGCCAACTCCCACGCCCTGAACGACCTGGTCCGCAACGATCTGCCCACGGGGCTCAACGTCTACTTCGTCCGGGACTGCTACTGGGAGCAGATCGACCAAGGCTTCGAGCGCCGGGTGACGGCGCACGAGCTGCTGGGGGTCGGGCTGAAGGAGGGCCGGGTCGTGCTGGACGACGACGCCGACGCGGCGTCGCTGGCCCATGAGCTGGGCCATGCACTCGGGCTCGACGACCTCAAGGAGAAGACCCAGCGGGACCGACTCATGTACTGGATCCGGCGGGACCGGTCCGACGTGCTGGTCGGCTACGACGAGATGAAGTGGGCGCGGGACTGCGCCCAGACCCGGGTGAAAAACTGGGTGCGCGGCAGCGCGACGGCCAGCATCCCGGGCCGACGCTGAAACCGGCGCGCTTGGCTGTTGCCTAATGGGGGGGGCTCTCCTATACTTGTCCCCTCATGTTCGCCCGAATTCTCGTCGCCAACAGGGGGGAAATCGCCCTCCGCATCATCCGGGCCTGCAAGGAGATGGGCATCGAGTCGGTCGCCGTCTACTCCGACGCCGACCGGAACAACCACTATCTGAAGCTTGCCGACTACGCCATCTGCATCGGCCCCGGCCCGGCCCAGAAGAGCTACCTGGACATCTCCCGGATCGTCAGCGCGGCCGAGATCGCCGACGTCGACGCGATCCATCCCGGCTACGGCTTTCTCTCCGAGAACGCCCACTTCGCCGAGGTCTGCGAAAGCTGCAACATCAAGTTCATCGGGCCGAGCGCCGAGAGCAGCCGGATCGCGTCGGACAAGGTCAGCGCCCGCGAGCTGGCCAAGAAGTGCCGGATCCCGACCATTCCGGGCAGCGAGGAGGCGATCAAGGACGAGAAGCAGGCGCTGGACATCGCCCACCGCGTCGGCTATCCCGTCATGATCAAGGCGGCGGGCGGCGGCGGCGGCCGCGGCATGCGGGCGGCGCACAACGACGTCTCGCTGGTGCACAACTTCCTGGCCGCCCAGGCGGAGGCGGGAGCCGCGTTCAAGAACAGCGCGGTCTACATCGAGAAGTACGTCGAGAAGGCGCGCCATATCGAGATCCAGATCATCGCCGACTCCCACGGCAACTACGTCCACCTCGGCGAGCGCGACTGCACGATCCAGCGCCGCTTCCAGAAGCTGATCGAAGAGTCCCCCTCGCCGGTCATGACCCCCTCGCTCCGCAAGGACATGGGCAACGCGGCGATCGCGTTCGCGCGCGCATCCAAGTACGTGAACGCGGGGACTTGCGAGTTCCTGGTCGACGAGCGCGGAAAGTTCTATTTCATCGAGATGAACCGGCGCATCCAGGTCGAGCACCCGGTGACCGAGATGGTGACCGGGATCGACCTCATCAAGGAGCAGATCCGGATCGCGGCGGGGCAGCGGCTCTCGTTCAAGCAGAACGAGGTTGTCTGGAACGGCTGGGCGATCGAGTGCCGCATCAATGCGGAGAACCCGGCCGACGGCTTCAAGCCCAGCCCGGGGAAGATCACGAACTACTTCGCGCCGGGGGGCCCCGGTGTGCGCGTGGACAGCCACGTCTTCAGCGGCTACCAGATCCCGCCGTACTACGACTCGATGATCGCGAAGCTCATCGTGCACAAGAAGACGCGCGAGGAGGCCGTGTCCTGCATGAAGCGGGCGCTGTCGGAGTACGTGGTGGAAGGCGTGCCGACGACGATCCCCCTGCATCTCGCCATTTTCGACCACACCCAGTACATCAAGGGGCAGGTCGACACGACCTTCATCGAAAGCTACTTCGGGAAGTAGGATCTCCCCGAAAGATCGGCGATCGAAACCCCGGGCGGTCTAGAAATTCTGGCTCGGAGCCGGCGCGGTCTGCTGCACCGGGAGGCGGTGGCACATCATCTTCGTCTTCACCGCCGAGTAGGCGCAGAAGCCCGCCAAGGCGAGCACCAGGATCCAGAACATGCCGCGACCGGCGCCGCAGCAGTTCCGCCGGGGCCGCTCCTCCAGGAACACGATGCCGGGGTGCGACTTCACCGGCGCCGGCTCCTTCAGCACGGGCACGGCTTCGCCGCAGTACTTGCACGTGACGGAGTTCGCGGCGATGGTCTCGGCGCAGGCGGGGCATGCGCGCGACATCGTCTTCCCGCAGCTGACGCACTGGATCGCGGCGGGATCGGCCTTGGCTTTGCAGAAGGGGCAGGCAAGGATCATGGTGACTACCTCCGGCTATAGGACGCGACCTCTTCAGTAACTGTAACGCGGAATCGGGTGGAAATGAAAGGGGAAAACGACGCGGACTATTCGAGGTTCGCATGGCGCCGGCGGATCTTGCGCCCGGGGATCCTGAGCTCGTGCATGGCCGTAAGGATGACGGAGTCCAGGTACAGGAAGAGCACCTGCTCGAACAGGGAGCGCGCGGGCTGCCGCGTCTCCGGCCCCCGCTCCAGCGGGGCGGGGATGGGGACGGTCAGGTTCGAGATCTTCGCCAGCGGCGAGGTGGGCCTCGCCGTCAGGCAGACGACGCGGGCGTGGATGCGCCGCGCCTTGCGGGCCATGTAGTGCGGCAGCAGCGTCGTGCCGGTGCCCGAGCAAGCCACCAGCAGGTCGCCGCGGCGGATCGCCGGCGCGGTGATCTCGTGAGCTAGGTGGACGTCGAAGCCCAGGTGCATCAGGCGCTGGCCGAAGGCCTGGACCACCAGGCCGCTGCGGCCCACGCCGGTGATGTAGATCGACTTGCAACGCGCCAGCTCCCGGACGAACGCGCGCGAGCTGGCATCGTCGATCTTGTGGAGCACGCGCGTGACTTCGTCGAGGACGATATCGAGGTAGGCCTTCATTCGAGGACGAGGCACTTCTCGTCGTAGGTGGGGCCTTCGATGCAGATCCGCGAGTAGCGCCAGTCGGCGCCGTCGTCCGTCAGCACCTTCGTGATGCAGGCCCCGCAGGCCCCGAGCGCGCAGCCCATGTGCTTCTCCATCGAGACTTCGCAGGGAAGCTTCTCGCGCCGGGCGATGCGGACGACGGCGTCCATCATGCGGTCCGGTCCGCAGGTGTAGAGCTGAAGGCTGTCCCGCTCGATCTTCGGGATCCATTCCTCGAGCAGGTGGGTGACCAGCCCCTTGCGGCCGCGCGAGCCGTCCTCGGTCACGGCCTGCGCCTCAACCCCGACCCCGGTGAAATCATCGATGCCGTAGAGCATGCTCTGGGTGCGGCCGCCGAAGAGCAGCAGCATGCGCGGTTTCAGCCCCTTCGCGGAAACCTGCTTCGCGAACAGATAGAAGGGGACGATCCCGACGCCGCCGGCGATGAAGACATAGGTCTTGAGCGGCTTGACGGTGAAGCCGACGCCCAGGGGGCCCATATAGCCGACCTTGGAGCCGGGCTCCTTTTTCGCGAGGATCTCGGTGCCCTTGCCGACCACCGTATAGAGCAGATCGACGTGCTGGCCGCCGTCGGCCGGGCGCACATCCCAGTAGCTGAAAGGCCGGCGCAGCAGCGGCTCGGTCGTGAAGTCGGTCAGGATATGGCAGAATTGCCCGGCCTCGATCGGATCGGTACCGGGGACGAGCAGCGTCATCTTCCAGCAGTTCGGGGAGTAGCGGGTCTGACTGACGACCGTCGCATCCCCATTCCAGATGGCGTGCATCAGGCCGGGATTGTAGCAGGGGGGCCGGGGTCGGGCAATCTTTGACACCCCGGGGCAGGGATGCTATCACGGGGCCCCATGCTGCCCCTCGACTTCGCCAAAAAGATCGCCCTCCAGGCCGGCGACTTCCTCAAGAAGAACAGCTCCGGCCGGCGCTTGATCAAGTACAAGGACGACATCGGCAGCAACATCGTCACCGACATGGACCAGGCGTCCGAGGCGATGATCATCAAGGCGCTCAAGAAGGAGTTCCCCGACCACGCCATCGTCGCCGAGGAGAGCGGCCTCTCGGGCGACTCGCCGCACAAGTGGTATATCGACCCCGTCGACGGCACCACGAACTTCGCGCACAACTTCCCGATCTGGGCCGTGACGCTCGCCTACGAGTACAGGGGGAAGATCCAGGCCGGGGCGACCTACGCGCCGATGTTGGGGGAACTGTACTGGGCTGGTCGCGGGAAGGGCGCCTGGTGCAACGGCCGCCGACTGCACGTCACGAAGACTTCGGCGCTGAACCATGCGCTGCTCTGCACCGGCTTCTCCTACCTGCTCGAATACCGGAAGGTCAACCTCAAGTACTTCACCGAGTTTCTCATGAAGGCCCAGGCGATCCGCCGAATGGGGGCGGCGTCGCTCGACCTCTGCTGGACCGCCGCGGGCGCGTTCGACGGCTTCTGGGAGATGAAGCTCGGCCCGTGGGACATGGCCGCGGGCATCGTCATCCTCGAGGAGGCCGGCGCGAAGATCACCGACTTCAAGGGCGGCCCGGTCGACATCCGCCGCGGCGATTTCCTGGGGGCGAACCCCGCCCTCCATCGCCGGATGCTGGACGTGCTGCGGAACACCAAGTTAGATTGAACTCATGGCCAATGAACTCGAGCGCCTTTGCAAGCTGCTGGATGACGGCGACGCGGAGCTCCAGATCGCCGTCGCCCGCATCTTCCGGGAACTGAAGCCCAGGGACGCCGTCGCAAAGAAGGCCCTGGCCGGCGCGCTCAAGTCGCAGAACGAGATGGTGCGCCTCTATGCGCTGGAGGCGCTGGCCGCCATCGACGTCGAAACCGCGCTCCCCTACGTCGTGCCGCTGCTCGGGGGCTCGGATACGGTCCGGGCGCGCGCGTCGCAGATCCTGATCGGCGTGGGCGCCCCCGCAGCGACCGCGCTTCGGGACCACCTCGATTCGAAAGACCCGCAAGTCCGCAAGGGCATCCTCGAGATCCTCGGCAAGCTGCCCGGGGTGGATACCGCCGAGCTGCTCTTCGCGGGGCTCCTCGACCCCGACCTTGACGTCATGAAAAAGGCGGCGCAGGCCTATCGGCAGCGGATCGAGTCGATGGAAGCGGCCGACAAGGCCAAGGCCCTCAAGAAAATTCTCGAGTTCATGGAGTCGGCAAAGGTCCAGAAGGCGAAGACTCCGCTCCCGTCGTGCCTCCTGATCGTCGGCGCGCTGCGGGAGGCGTCGTCCGCGAAGACCGTCCTGAAGTACCTGGACAAGAAGCTGCCGCCGGCCGTGCGCAACCACGCGCTGCTGGCCCTCTTCAGCCTGCCCGTCGAAGGCAAGGACGCGGCGTCCGCCGTCGCGAAGCTGCTCCCGCTCCTCGAGGAGTCGGAGTTCAACGAGATCGTCAAGCCCGCGCTCGACGTGCTGTGGAAGCTGCCCCCGGGCAAGGAGAACGCGGACCGCCTCTTCAAGCTGCTGAAGAACGGGACGGCGCCCGTGAAGATGTACGCGATCAAGGCGCTGGGTTCGGTCGGGTCCGCGTCGGCGGGAGAAGCGCTGGTCGATGCGCTGCTCGGCCCCGATCCGCGCCTCGGCGAGACGGCCGACGGCGCGCTGCGGGGCAATCCCGACTTCGTTCCCGCGCTCCTCAAGGCGCTGGACAGGGAGGAGGACGTTGCCCGGTCGTTCAAGGTCGTCAACGTGCTGAAGACGTTCAAGAACGTGCTCGACAAGTCGCTCGTGAAGAAGTTCCTCGCGAAGACGTTCTCGATGCTCGACAAGAAGGAGAGCGGCTTCCAGACCTACTTCGAGATCGTCCGCGCGGCGGCGCCGGACCTGGCGAAGAACGAGGTCGTCGACCGCGGCCGGGAGCTGCTGAAGAAGCTCCAGTTCGAGGAGGCCGAGCGCGTCCTGCGCCTCGTCCAGAGCAACGACCTGACGACTCCGGACGGCGACCTCGCCATGGGCATCGCGCAGCTCCGCCAGCAGCGCCTGGACCCGACCAGCGCCGGCCGCGACCAGGGCAACGCGCTGGGACACTTTCTGAAGCTCTCCCGCCGGGAGGGCTATGATCTGCTGAAGCAGCTCGACAAGAACTCCGGCCTCATCTCCCCAGAAGGGCTTCTCTATCTGGGCTTCGCCTTCACCGAGCGCCAGGGCGCCGACCGCGACCTGGGCGGCTCCATCCTCAAGCTGGTCGCGAAGAAGTTCGGCTCGAAGGAAGAGGGCAAGGTGGCGAAGCAGAAGCTGAAGACCCAGGGGATCGCCTAGATGCCATAAGGGACTCCGAGTCCCTTATGGCGGGCTCAGGCTTTGATGACCTTCTCCCGCCCAACCGACACGTCCTTGCACGCGTTGCGTGTATCGATCACGACCGTCGCGTGCTTCACGATCCACGCGTAATCGTAGGCCGTGTGGTCCGTGACGATCACGGTCGCGTCGGCGTCGCGCAGCGCCTTCTCGGTCAGCTCGACCGTCTTCGCCTTGATGTGCTTGTAGTGGCGCATCGGCGGGAGCTTCTTGAAGGAGGGGTCGTGGCAGGCGACCGTCGCGCCCTTCTGCTCCAGGAGCTCGATGACCTTGAACGCGGGCGACTCGCGGGGATCGTCGATGTCCTTCTTGTAGGCGAGGCCGAGCACTAGGAGGCGCGAGCCCGCGATCGTCTTGTTCCTCGCGCGGAAGGCCTGCTCCAGGCGGTTGATCACATAGTACGGCATCTGCACGTTCATCTCGCCGGCGAGGTCGATGAAGCGCGTCGTGAACTGGTACTCCTTCGCCTTCCACGACAGGTAGAACGGGTCGAGCGGAATGCAGTGGCCGCCCAGGCCCGGGCCGGGGTAGAAGGGCTGGAAGCCGAACGGCTTGGTCGACGCCGCCGCGATCACCTCCCAGATGTCGAAGCCCATCCGCTCGAAGCACATCTTCAGCTCGTTCACGAGCGCGATGTTGACGCAGCGGTAGATGTTCTCGAGCAGCTTGGCGGCTTCGGCCACCTCGCAGG